>PVMS01052346.1_pt1 | contig 12224 bp, 7 predicted proteins | sample 1853461 | NCBI WGS metagenome assembly PVMS01 (sample SAMN08582032, study PRJNA380276) | Marine sediment metagenome, whole genome shotgun sequencing project. | isolation source: ocean sediment barecode stripped | collected 2017
CAGGTATCCAGGAACGAGCGGAGCCGGCGCGAGCGGCTTGGGTGCTTGAGCTTGCGGAGCGCTTTGGCCTCGATTTGGCGGATGCGTTCGCGCGTGACCGAGAACTGCTGGCCGACCTCCTCGAGGGTGTGGTCGGTGTTCATGCCGATGCCGAAGCGCATCCGCAAGACCCGCTCCTCGCGCGGGGTCAGGCTGGCGAGCACCCGGGTCGTGGTCTCGCGCAGGTTGGCCTGGATCGCCGCATCGAGCGGGATGACCGCGTTCTTGTCCTCGATGAAGTCGCCCAGGTGGCTGTCTTCCTCGTCGCCGACCGGCGTTTCGAGGGAAATCGGCTGCTTGACGATTTTCAGCACCTTGCGCACCTTCTCCAGCGGCATCACCATGCGCACGGCCAGCTCCTCCGGGCTGGGCTCGCGGCCGATCTCGTGCAGCATCTGGCGCGAGGTGCGCACGATCTTGTTGATCGTCTCGATCATGTGGACGGGGATGCGGATGGTGCGCGCCTGGTCGGCGATGGAGCGGGTGATCGCCTGGCGGATCCACCAGGTGGCATAGGTGGAGAACTTGTAGCCGCGGCGGTATTCGAATTTGTCGACCGCCTTCATCAGGCCGATGTTCCCCTCCTGGATCAAATCCAAGAATTGTAAGCCGCGATTGGTGTATTTCTTGGCGATCGAGATGACCAGCCGCAGATTGGCCTCGACCATCTCCTTCTTGGCCTGGCGCGCCTCGCGCTCGCCCTTTTGCACCTTGTGGACGATGTCGCGGAATTCCTTGATCTCCAGGCCGGTTTCCGCCGCCAGATGGCGAACATCGTCGCGCAACGGCCGGATGGCGTCCTTTTCATTGGCGACAAAGTCCTTCCAGCCCGGGCTCGTCAGCCGCTGGACGCGCCGCAGCCAGTGCGGATCGAGCTCGTGGCCGCGGTAATGGGCCAGGAACTCCATGCGATCGACGCCATAGCTCTCCGCCAGCCGCATCAGCTTGCCGTCAAAGGAGATCAACCGCCGGTTGATGTCGTAAAGCTGCTCGACCAGCGCCTCGATTCGCGCATTGTTGAGCGCCAGCGACTTGACGTCGGTGATGATGTCCTCGCGCAGCTTCTTGTAGCGGCGCTCCTGGCTCGGCGACAGGCTGCCGCTTTTCATCGCCTTGGTGACGAGTTGATCCTGCAGCTTGCGGAGTTTTTTGTAATTGCTGGCAATGCGGTCGAAGGTCTCCACGACCTGCGGCTTGATCTCGGCCTCCATCGCGGCAAGCGACAGGGCGTTCTCGAACTCGTCGTCGTCCTCGTCGTCGTCGTCCTCGGCGTTTTCCTGTTTCGCCTCGTCGTCCCCGGCGTTGTCCGGATCCGTTTTGGCGGAAGCGGGTTCGTCCCCGCCCCTGGCTTCGGCACTCCCGGCTTCGGCACTCCCCGCTTCGGCACTGGCGGGCGCGCCGTTCGTGGCGCCGCCCTCGCTTGTGGTTTCGGCGCCGCCGGTTTCGGTACTCCCAGCTACAGCACCGGCGGCCGCGCCAACGCCAGCCAGGGGATTGGCCGGCGGCGGCACCTTGGCGTCCGGCCCGGCATAGGTCGTTTCCAGATCGATGATGTCGCGCAACAGCACGGCGCCTTCGGAGAGCTGCTCGCGCCAGATGATGATGGCCTGGAATGTCAGGGGGCTTTCGCAAAGCCCGGCGATCATCGCCTCGCGGCCGGCCTCGATGCGCTTGGCGATGGCGATCTCGCCCTCGCGCGAAAGCAGTTCGACCGTCCCCATTTCGCGCAAATACATTCGCACCGGATCATCGGTGCGATCCGTCGGCTCGCGCTTTGTCGTCTTCTTGACAACCGCCGTCGTGCTGCTCTCAACGAGATCCTTGCTGTTGCTGGCCCCTTCCGCGCCCTCGCTTTCGCCATCGGCGTCTTCGGACTCCACCACATTGATGCCCATATCGTTGAGCATCGACATGGTGTCCTCGATCTGCTCGGAGGTGACCTCTTCCGATGGCAGGACGGCGTTGAGCTCGTCGACCGTCACCCAGCCGCGTTTCTTGGATTCCTTGATCATCCGCTTCACAGCGGCATTGTTCAGATCCAGAAGCGGGCTGTCCGGGGCCGGGCTATCGGACGTCTCTTCCTTGGTCGGGGTGGCGTCCTGGGTCTGCATGGCCATAAATTAAGTCTCCGCGCCTAGCCAGATCAGCGGGCTGCGATGTCAGTGAATTGCTGGCGTCGGGCCATATTGTGCGCACCGCTGCGTAAAGGCCGTCTTAACCATCGCGGCCATTGCGGTTCTGCACCGGTGCCCCACCTTTGACACATATATGCGCACTCGCCCTTTAGACAACCTGCCGGACCTAACGATCTTTGAACGGATGCACAATCTCTATTTCCGGCACGCCATCGCGCGTATCGCCCAGCGTCTGCCGCAGGTCCTGGTCCTGGATGTCGCGCAAGCGCGTAAGATGAGCCGGGCTGGCATCGCGCCCAAGCGCCCGGGCGGCCTCCAGACGCTCGATAGATAACGTTCCGGCGCGCCGGCGCAAGTGCGCCGCATCGTCCCAGATTGTCGCGGCGCGGGACGCCTCGCCCTCGGGGCCTACCGCATCGAGCCCGAACTGCCGCAACATTTTCAATACCAGGTCGATCGCCGCGCCATGTCCCTGACCATCCAAAATCGCACGCAGGCTCGCATGCGTCACGTCCGGCTGTTCGGCCAGCGCCAGCGCCAGAGCGCTCGAGAGGTGCGCGATGTCAGGCCGCGAGAACTCTGTTTCGGCGAGAATTTCCAACCGTTCCTCGGCAATCGAGGGATGGCACAATATCCCGCCAACAAGAATCGCATCCGCCAGCGCCGGTGCGGAAGTCGACAGCGCCCGCCCGGCGGTGCGCACAAGCCGGTTGGACAACAGGCTCTCCGAGGCCACCATGCCGGCATTTCGGCCGCGCCTGCCAATTGCGCCGGAAAATCCGCCGCCGGTGCGCCGGCTCTGGCCGCTCCCGGCGCCGAAATAGGCGGCGAGCCGGTCCCGGATCGCGGTGTCGTAATGACGGCGTATGCCCGGATCGCCGATCTGCCCGATGATCTGGCGAAACGCCGCCTCCAATCCGGCGCGGCGTTCGGGCGTGTCATAGGTCCTGCCGTCCATTTCGCGCCGCCACGCCATGTCGATCAGCGCTCTGGCCGCGCCGATCGAGGCGCCGAACGCCTCCGGCCCGTCGGTGCGAATCACATCGTCGGGATCCTGGCCGTCCGGCAGCAGGGCGAATCGCAGGCTCTTGCCGGGTTTCAAAAGCGGCAGCGCCAGATCGATCGCCCGGTAGGCCGCTTTCAGGCCGGCCGTGTCGCCGTCGAAACACAGAACCGGCTCATCGGCCATCTGCCATAAAAGCCGCAACTGGTCTTCCGTCAGCGCCGTGCCCATCGGCGCGACGGTCACCTCGAAGCCGGCGGCGACGCAGGCAATGACATCGGTATAGCCTTCAACGGCGATGACATGGCCGCCCTTGCGCACCGCCGCCCGCGCCTCGCGGCCGTTGAACAGCACATGGCTCTTGGAAAACAGCGGCGTTTCGGGGGAATTGAGATATTTCGCCGGCACATCGGCCGACAGCGCGCGGCCACCAAAGGCGATCACCCGGCCGCGAAGATCGGCGATCGGGAACATCACCCGGTCGCGGAAACGGTCATAGCTGACCGGGATGTCGTCGCCGGCGATCAGCAGCCCGGCCTCGATCATCTGGTCTTGCGATATGCCCTTGCCGGCAAGGTGCTCCTTGAGCGCCTTGCGGCTGTCGGGGGCATAGCCGATGCGGAACCGCGTCTGAGTTTGCGCGCTCATGCCGCGGTCGCGCAGATAGCCGCGCGCCTTTGCGCCGATCGCGGCCTGCAACTGGCCTTCAAAGAATTTTGCCGCCAATTCCATCACATCGGCCAGGCTGGCGCGCTGTTCCTCGCGCTTTTCCTCTTCCCTGTCGCGGGCCGGCAGGGGCAGACCCGCCTCGCCGGCAAGCTGTTCCACGGCCTCGGGAAAACTCAGGCCGTCCTGTTCGACGAGAAAGGTGAAATGATCGCCGGACACGTCGCAACCGAAACAATGGTAACGGCCGCGGCGGTCGTCGGCATGGAAGGACGGGGTTTTCTCGCCATGAAACGGGCAGCAGGCCCAGAAATCGCCGCGCTGCGGCTGCGACTTGCGCTTGTCCCAGGTGACCCGCCGCCCGACGACCTCGGAAATCGGGATCCGGGCGCGAATCGAATCAAGGAAAGTCGGCGAGAATCGCATGGCTCTTCATAACCCGGCTTACGCCGACGGCACAGGGCGGCGCGCAGAAATCACGCCGCCCGCGCCATGCTGTGAACAGGTTGTGGAAACCGGCCTACTTCAGGATTTCCTTGACGAGGCTCGAAGCCTTGCCGAAATCCATCTGGCCGGCATAGCGTTTTTTCAGCGCGCCCATGCATTTGCCCATGTCGCGCAGGCCGTGGGCGCCGACCTCGTCAACGGCCTTGCGGCAGGCCGCCTCGATGTCTTCATCGCAGAGCTGTTCCGGCAGGAAGGCGCGGACGATCTCGATTTCCGCGCGTTCCTGCGCCGCCATTTCCAGCCTGCCGTTTTCCTCATAGATCGCCGCGGATTCCTCGCGCTGACGGATCATCTTGGCGAATATGCCCAAAATGTCCTCGTCCGAAACGCTGTCGCGCCCCTTGGTTCGCCCCTCGATATCGCGGTCCTTGATAGCCGCGCTGATCAGGCGAAGGGTCGCCATCCGCGTCTTGTCCTGGCTTTTGATGGCCTCCTTCAAGGCATCGTTGATTGTATCACGCATGGGTTCTCTCATCGGCGCGCGAACCTAGACCAAGCGGTGGTGGCGCGCCATATGCCATAGGATTGATTGGATATCTTCAATTTGTGGGAAGCGGGTCTCTAAAGCTGGTCATTGCGTTGACGACCGTCAGGCCGGTCACTAGAGCCAGCGATGAGAATATAGGAAAACACGGGTTTGGCACAAGCCCGGCGATGTTTCGGCGCTGCGGCGGCGCAATCGCAAATGCTCTCGGGAAAGATTGAACGGTCAATGGCGACACCCCCCTGGACGGAACCAAACCCCACCGCCTGCCTGGTTCTGGCCGACGGCACCGTGCTTGAGGGGGTCGGGCTCGGCGCGGCGGGTGAAATGCCGGGCGAAGTCTGTTTCAACACCGCCATGACCGGATATCAGGAAATCCTCACCGATCCCTCCTATGCCGGCCAGATCATCACCTTCACCTTTCCCCATATCGGCAATGTCGGCGTCAACGATGAAGACATTGAAACCGTCAACATGGCGCAGGCTTCCGGCGTTCGCGGCTGCGTTCTGCGCACTCCAATTACCGATCCGGCCAGTTGGCGCGCCACCGGCCATCTCGACGCCTGGCTGAAAGCACGCGGCATCATCGGCCTTGCCGGCATCGACACCCGCGCTCTGACGGCGCTGATCCGCGAGACCGGAATGCCCAGGGCCGTGATAGCGCATGATCCCGGCGGCGCCTTCGATCATGACGCATTGAAATCGAAAGCGGCGGACTGGCCGGGTCTTGAAGGCGCCGATCTGGCCAAAGAGGTGACCGCCGGCCAGGCCTACACCTGGGACGAGACGTCGTGGACGCTCGGCGAGGGGTATGGCCGGCGGACGGACGAGTCCTTCCATGTCGTTGCCATCGACTACGGCATGAAGCGCAACATCCTGCGCCTGCTGGCCGATCGCGGATGCCGGTTGACGGTCCTGCCGGCAACGGCCAGCGGCGACGACATTCTCGGCCACAAACCCGACGGCGTGTTTCTGTCGAACGGCCCGGGCGATCCGGCGGCGACCGGGGACTATGCGGTGCCGGCGATCCGCCAGGTGATCGGGGCCGGCGTACCGCTGTTCGGCATCTGCCTCGGCCATCAGATGCTGGCTTTGGCGCTCGGCGGAAAAACCGAAAAAATGCATCAGGGCCATCACGGCGCCAACCATCCGGTCAAGGATCACACCACCGGCAAGGTCGAGATCACCTCCATGAACCACGGATTTGCCGTTGCCGGCGGCAGCCTGCCCGATACTGTGGAAGAGACCCATGTCTCGCTGTTCGACGGTTCCAATTGCGGCCTGGCGCTGAAGGGCAGACCGGTGTTTTCCGTCCAGTACCACCCCGAAGCCTCGCCCGGCCCGCGCGACAGCCATTATCTGTTCGACCGGTTTGTTGGGCTGATGCGGGAGCATGCCGGCAAAACGAAAGCCCGGAGCCCCGCCTGATCCTCAGACCCGGCTGGCGTTGAATGTATCGCAGGCGTCAACCCGTCCAGCCTCGAAGCCGCGGCCGAACCAGCGCCGGCGCTGCTCCGCCGTGCCGTGATTGAAGGCGTCCGGCACGACATAGCCTTGCGTGCGCTTCTGGATCGTATCGTCGCCGATCTGCCTGGCGGCGTTCAGCGCCTCGTCGATGTCGCCTTCCTCGAGCAGGCCCTTGCCGGCCGTTTTATTGGCCCAAATGCCGGCGAAGCAGTCGGCCTGCAATTCCACCCTGACCGACATGGCGTTCGCCTCGCTCTGGCCCATCGTCTGGCGCACCTTGTTGAACTCGGGCAGCACGCCGGTCAGGTTTTGCACGTGGTGGCCGACCTCATGGGCCAGCACATAGGCCTGGGCGAAGTCGCCCGGCGCCTTGAACTGACGCCTGAGCTGATCGTAAAAGCTCAGGTCGATATAAACCTTCTCATCGCCCGGGCAGTAGAACGGCCCCGACGCCGCGCTGGCAAAGCCGCAGGCCGAGCGCACCGAGCCGGAAAACAGCACCAGCGTCGGCTCGCGATAGCGCTGCCCGCCTTCGCTGAAGATCGCATTCCAGGTGTCTTCCGTCTCGGCCAGAACCGTCGCGACGAAATCGCGCATTTCGCCGGAAATCCGCGGCGAGGATGCGCTCTGCGTGCGGCGCGCGCCCGGATCGGGGAATATCTGGCCGCCACCGCCGCTTAAAAGCTCAAGCGGATTGATGCCGAAGACAAAGGACACGATCACAATGATGACGATGAAGCCGATACCGCCGCCGCCGGCCCGCCTGATGCCCGGTCGGCCGCTCCGGCCCATCCGGCCAAGGCCGCCGGGCAGCCGCGCGCTGCTGCGGCCTCGCCGGTCTTCGATATTGCTGGATTGCCGCCGGCCCTTCCAACGCATGGCCTCACCCTTTTCCCGCAACCGCACCTGGTTCTGCGGCGACACTATAGCGGCGATACCGGCCACGGCCACTCCCGCCACCCGGCAATTCGCGGTACCCTTGATATAAGGCTTGCCGTTTGCCTTTTGGGGATGGCACAGACAACGCCGTTCGTGTAGGAAGCGGCCCGTCCTTGATCACACCAAATCCGGTCCATTCCACCGCCGCCGGCGGTCTTGCACACACGCGCCATGCCCAAGAGAACCGATCTAAAGTCCATCATGATCATCGGCGCCGGCCCGATCGTTATCGGCCAGGCCTGCGAGTTCGACTATTCCGGCACCCAGGCCTGCAAGGCGCTTAAAGCCGAGGGCTACCGGATCATCCTGGTCAATTCCAATCCGGCGACGATCATGACCGATCCCGATCTGGCCGATGCGACCTATATCGAGCCGATCACGCCGGAAACCGTCGCCAGGATCATCGAGAAGGAGCGGCCGGACGCGCTGCTGCCGACCATGGGCGGCCAGACGGCGCTCAATTGCGCCCTCTCCCTCAACCGCATGGGCGTCCTGGACAAGTTCGGCGTGGAAATGATCGGCGCGCGCGCCGAGGCCATCGACAAGGCCGAGGACCGCAAGCTCTTCCGCGAGGCCATGGCGGCGATCGGCCTTGAGACACCGCGCTCCCGGCTGGCCAATGCCTCCGGCCTGAAGGCCGAGGACAAGGCAAAACGTGACGCGGCGACCGCTGCGATCGAGGCCGAATGCACCGATCCGGAGGAACGCCAAAGCCGCCTTGCCGCATTCGTGGCCGAATGGCGCGCCAGCGCCCGGGCCCGCAAGGAGCGCTATCAGACGCGGGCCTTGTCGACCGCCCTGGAAGCGCTCGACACGGTCGGCCTGCCGGCCATCCTCCGGCCGTCCTTTACGCTCGGCGGCACCGGCGGCGGCATCGCCTACAACCGCGAGGAGTTTCTGGAAATCGTCGAGCGCGGCCTCGACGCCTCGCCGACATCGGAAGTCCTGATCGAGGAATCGGTGATCGGCTGGAAAGAGTTCGAGATGGAGGTCGTGCGCGACAAGGACGACAATTGCATCATCGTCTGCTCGATTGAAAACATCGATCCGATGGGCGTGCATACCGGCGATTCCATCACCGTCGCGCCGGCGCTCACCCTGACCGACAAGGAATATCAGATCATGCGCGACGCCTCCATTGCGGTGTTGCGCGAAATCGGCGTGGAAACCGGCGGCTCCAACGTCCAGTTCGCCATCGATCCTGATGACGGCCGGATGGTGGTGATCGAGATGAACCCGCGCGTCTCGCGCTCATCGGCGCTGGCCTCCAAGGCGACCGGTTTTCCGATCGCCAAGGTCGCGGCGCGGCTGGCCGTCGGCTATACCCTCGACGAACTGGAAAACGACATCACCGGCGGCGCCACGCCAGCTTCGTTCGAACCGACGATCGACTATGTCGTCACCAAGATCCCGCGATTCGCGTTTGAGAAATTTCCCGGCGCCGAACCGGTCCTGACCACCTCGATGAAGTCGGTCGGCGAGGTCATGGCGATCGGCCGGACCTTCGCCGAATCCCTGCAAAAGGCGCTGCGCGGGCTGGAAACCGGCCTGACCGGCCTGGACGAAATCGATATTGCCGGCCTTGGCGAGGGCGACGACAAGAACGCCATCCGCGCCGCGCTGGCCGTGCCCACGCCGGACCGGCTGCGCAACGTCGCACAGGCCATGCGGCTTGGCACGAGCGTCGAGGAAATCCACGCCGCCTGCCATATCGATCGCTGGTTCCTGCACCAGATCGAGGCGATTCTGGACACCGAAAACCGTATCCGCGAGCATGGCTTGCCCGATAGCGCCAATCTCTTGCGCGAGCTTAAGGCCATGGGCTTTTCCGACGCCCGCCTGGCGTTCCTTTCCGACCGCGGCGAGGCTGATGTCTCGGATCTGCGCCAGCGGCTCGGCGTCCGCCCGCTCTATAAGCGCATCGACACTTGCGCCGCCGAATTCGCCGCGCCGACGGCCTATATGTACTCCACATATGAAGCGCCCTTCGCCGGCGCGGCCGCCGACGAAGCAGCGCCCTCGGACGCCAGGAAGATCATTATTCTGGGCGGCGGTCCGAACCGCATCGGCCAGGGTATCGAATTCGATTATTGTTGCTGCCATGCCGCCTTCGCGCTGGCCGATGCCGGCTATGAATCGATCATGGTCAACTGCAATCCGGAAACCGTCTCCACCGACTATGACACCTCCGACCGGCTCTATTTCGAGCCGCTGACCGCCGAGGATGTGCTGGAGATCATCCACACGGAGAAGCAGAACGGCACGCTTCATGGCGTCATCGTGCAGTTCGGCGGCCAGACGCCGCTCAATCTTGCGCACGCCCTGCAAAATGCCGGCGTGCCGATATTGGGAACCTCGCCCGACGCCATCGATCTGGCCGAGGACCGCAACCGGTTCAAGTCGCTGCTCGACCGGCTCGGCCTGCGCCAGCCCAATAACGGCATTGCCCGCTCCGGCGATGAAGCACAGGCGATCGCCGAGCGCATCGGCTATCCGGTCGTCATCCGGCCGTCCTATGTGCTTGGCGGACGGGCCATGGAAATCGTCCACGACCATGCCCAGTTGCAGCGCTACATCGCCGAAGCCGTGGTCGTATCCGGCGCTTCCCCGGTGCTCATCGACGGCTATCTCGCCGACGCCATCGAAGTCGACGTCGATGCGTTGTGCGATGGCGGCGAGGTCTTCGTCTGCGCCATCATGGAACATATCGAGGAGGCCGGCATCCATTCCGGCGACAGCGCCTGCGTCCTGCCGCCGCATTCCCTGAGCCAGGACATCATCGCCGAACTGAAGCGCCAGACCGTGGCGATGGCGATGGCGCTCAAGGTCGGCGGCCTGATGAACGTCCAGTATGCGGTCAAGAGCGGCGATATCTACGTCCTGGAGGTCAATCCGCGCGCCTCGCGCACCGTGCCCTTTGTCGCCAAGGCGATCGGCAAGCCGGTCGCCAAGATCGCGGCGCGCATCATGGCGGGCGAAAAGCTGGCCAATTTTGCCCTGACCGAGAACGGATTCGACCATGTTGCCGTCAAGGAGGCGGTTTTCCCGTTCGCCCGTTTTCCCGGCGTCGATACCATCCTTGGGCCGGAAATGCGCTCGACCGGCGAGGTGATGGGGATCGACCGGACGTTTCCGCTGGCTTTCGCCAAGAGCCAGCTTGGCGGCGGCACGCATGTGCCCACAAGCGGAACCGTGTTCCTTTCCGTCCGTGATTCCGATAAGGCGCGTGCCGCCGATGTCGCCCGGCAGATGGCCGGTCTCGCGTTTCACATCATCGCCACTGGCGGAACCGGACGGTATCTGGCCGAACAGGGCGTCGCCTGCGAGATTATCAACAAAGTGCTCGAAGGCCGGCCGCACATCGTCGATGCCATCAAGAACGGTGATATTCAGCTTGTCTTCAACACCACCGAAGGCGCGCAGGCGTTGATCGACAGCCGGTCGCTCAGACGCGCCGCGCTGTTGCACAAGGTGCCATATTATACCACTCTTGCCGGCGCGCGGGCTGCGGCGCGCGGGATCGGCGCGCTAATCGGCGGCGAACTTGAAGTGAGGCCCCTACAGGCTTATTTTAACGGCTGACTGCAAGATTTTGTCGGGTGTTTTGCATGAAGTGTGCGAAGCGCCTGGTTTTTTTTACGCTTCATGCATGGTGGCCCGGCGCCATGAGGTCCGGGACAAGGAGGTCGATATGGAAAAGGTTCCGATGACGGCGAGCGGCTATGAAGCGCTGGCGGTGGAACTGAAGCGGCGTACCTCGCAGGACCGCCCGAATATCATTCAGGCGATCGCCGAGGCGCGCGCCCACGGCGATTTGTCGGAAAACGCCGAGTACCATGCGGCCAAGGAACAGCAGAGCCACAATGAGGGCCGCATCGCCCAGCTTGAGGATAATTTGTCGCGCTCCGATGTCATCGATCTCTCCAAGCTGTCCGGCGACACGGTCAAGTTCGGCGCCAAGATCACCCTTGTCGACGAGGATACCGACGAGGAGAAGGTCTACCAGATCGTCGGCGATGTTGAGGCCGACGTGAAAAACGGGCGAATCTCCATTTCCTCGCCGATCGCCCGGGCGCTGATCGGCAAGAGCGTCGGCGATAGCGTCGAGGTCGCCGCGCCCGGCGGCGCCCACGGATACGAAATCCTGAAAATCAAGTTTGGATAGCAAATGATCGATCTTTACACATGGACGACGCCGAACGGGCGCAAGATATCGATTGCGCTTGAGGAAATGGGCCTGGAATACAAGGCCCACCCTATCAATATCGGCCAAGGCGAACAGCTGGCGCCGGATTTCCTGAAGATCAGCCCGAACAACAAGATTCCGGCGATTGTCGATCATGACACCGGGCTGTCGTTGATGGAATCGGGCGCGATCCTGCTTTATCTGGCCGAAAAGACCGGCCGTTTCATGCCCTCGGATACGGCAGGCCGCTGGCATGCCATGGAGTGGCTGATGTGGCAGATGGGCGGCTTCGGTCCGTTTCTCGGCCAGGTGCATCATTTTGTGCATTACAATCGCGGCAAGGCGCCCTATGCGGAGGAGCGCTTCAGCAAGGAAGCGGCGCGGCTCTACAAGGTTCTCAATACGCATCTGGCGACACGCGATTTCGTCGCCGGCGACTATTCCATCGTCGATATGGCGATCTGGCCCTGGGCGTCGCGCTTTGAATGGCAGGAAATCGATCTGGCCGGTTTCCCCAATGTCCGTGACTGGTATGTGCGCATCGCCGAGCGCGCCGCCGTCCAGGCCGGCTATCAGGTACCCAAATTTGTCACCGACGTGCCGATGCCGTGAACTGGGCCGTGAACTGGCAAATAACGCTATGCCGCGACCGGCACAGCTCCGGCGCGATGGTTGCGCAGCGCCGTCCACAGGGTAAATCCGAATAGTGCGCCCAGGCCGATCAGGCCGATCGGCATGTGGGCATATTGCGCGGCGGGGCGGGCAATCAGCGGCAGCAGCCAGATCGCCGCATAAAGG
>PVMS01021426.1_pt1 | contig 12223 bp, 11 predicted proteins | sample 1853461 | NCBI WGS metagenome assembly PVMS01 (sample SAMN08582032, study PRJNA380276) | Marine sediment metagenome, whole genome shotgun sequencing project. | isolation source: ocean sediment barecode stripped | collected 2017
CGACCCGACATGGCCTTGCTTGATGCCCAGGCAAACCAGTGCTTCACCGGATATTCGAAGTCGTTAATACCCGACATCGATGAGGTGATGGAATGAAACAAATCCAGGAGCCCCTTGTTATCCGTATGACCGGATAGCCATTCCCGAAACGAAAGCGAATCATCCCACGTGTCTCGCTTGGCGTCAGTTCGAAAAGCTTGCTGCACCTTGGATGCAGCCATTTCCACTGCTAGCCGGGCCATGACCTTACCCTGGCTCTTCCCGCCGACCTGTGCAAACAATTCGAGCATCTTCGCGAGGTTGCCACGGGCGGGTAGTTCGTGGATCTTCCCATCAATCCAGAAATAGGATTTGGATATATTGACGACTTCCATCTTCGCGCCAACTGCCTCGCACAGGTCGGGGATCACGCCAGTGAGTTGGATGCACGAAGCGCCTAAAGGAATTCGAAAACCCTCAACTATCTTGGAACGGGTCCGACCGCCTATCACCTGAGCCGCCTCAAGGAGCAAAACACGCTTGCCTGCTTTGGCGAGCAGCGCCGCAGCAGCAAGTCCGCCGATACCACCCCCAATGACCACTGCATCATAACGCGCCATGTCCCATTCCTTTCAGTTACTTGTATTATGAGACTTATAATGCTTTACACGGATGTTTCTGTCAAACTTCCCAACAACGCCGTTAAGTCGCACCGCACAGGAACAGCATTCAAGCGTTGATCTGCTGCGCTCAAAACACTTTTTTGGACACTTCAACCTATACCGATAGCAAGGCGCGTATTGACTGCTTTCCATAGTATTCCCGTTTAGGTTAAACTAGTTTAATTAGTTAGTTCTACTATGCAAGTTTCATCTTCTGTTGGTTCGTTGACCGGTTAACAGACCAATAGCAGATGAGCTCCAGAGACGGAGCCGGTACATTGCTTATGATTCAATTAAGAGTCAGGCTGGACAGAACCACTGTATCCCAGGACAGAAAGTGTCTGTCCCGACAATTTCTGGAAAGATAAATGTCAAGAATTTTCACAGATCAAGAACTCAAAGAATTCTCCAAATCGTTACCCCAACAAGCGTTGGAGGCCTTAAAGGCCGGCAATCTCGGGAAACTAAGCCACACTCTGCTGCAAATGTCAGGAGCGCACACAGCACTGCACTTTCTCGGTATCGCAACGATCACCCGCATCTGGGGAAAATGGCAACATGACCAGGGCGAAACGAAAACCCTGGCGATGCTCGATCGCATCGGGCGTAGGGTCATGGAACCATTCATCAAGCAATTTAAAGACGGCAAAGAGAAAGAAACCATCGCAGACATTATAAATATCTACACGCACCATGCCGGTGCTCAGATTGTGCCGGTGGCCCAGGAAGATGACGAACTTGTATTTGATCTTGCTCCCTGTGGGTCCGGAGGCATGAACGTGCTCAAGGGTTTTGAGAAGAAAATGCCTCAGTGGTACACCCGTTGTACTGATGGAACTCCAATTTTTTGTGCCGCTTGCAAGTCCCTGCAAAAAGCACTCAACAAGGCCTGTGGAGAAACTGTCTGGTCAACAGAAATTAACAAAAGCGTTCCAGGTAGTTGCCTGATGAAGTTTCGTCAGGTTAAAACTGCAGGAGAAACGCTTTTTGATGCCAACGAGCTCTATGAAGTCACCAAGACCAGGTCTGCTCGTGCGATGGAAAAGGTGGCCGTCGGTAACCTGGCGATACAAGATCTGATCGTGGATCAGCAAAAGGACTGGGGGCCCTGGCACGACCTGATGATTGTATGGAATGAGTACACATTCGCAGCCAGCCGTGAAATAGGCGGTATGGACTATCTTGAGGAGTGTCTTAAGGAGGGTTACGACTCAGGGTTCAGCTTTCTTTATGCCAGCATGGAATCGTTTAAAACTGATGCAGAGCGGGTATCTGCACTGGCACAGAACTGGCATTACCACCAGGGGAAATTCCGCATCGAAGAAGAGGATGACCGATTCGTGTTTATTCTGGATCCCTGCGGTAGTGGTGGACGGCTATTGCGGGAAGAAATGAACAAGGACATGTTCCACTATGGCACCGAACTGGCGCCGATGATCAAAGAAAAACACAACCTTACATTTCAACGGGAAAATTTTCCGTTGTACTGTGTTCATTGTGCATCCGGTAACCGCGACCAGTTTCGTGGAAATCCACTGATATTTGTTGTTGATGGCCATGCGCAGATGCGGCGTGGTATGCCCTGCCGACAATACGTATGGAAAAAGGGCGTGAATACCAAACCCGAGACCGCACTGCTTGAACAGGTTGGAATGACTGACGACGAATGGGGTGAAAAATAGCGGAAGGAGATACACAAAATCTCTGCACCACCAGGATAAAACACTCCCTCACGCCTCTGATCATGCCACCGGTCAAGTGCAAAAGGCTGCTAGTTTTGCAAATGTTCCTTTTTCAGAACTATACCGGCCCCTTCGCGATCCCAGGTATCTTTTGTCACGCCTTCCTTGCGGATATCGACCTTGGTAATCTTATTACTAGAAGTGTGTGGCAGTGTCTCCATAATCCGCACATATCGGGGAACACAATAGTAAGGTAGTCGTTTCATTAGATGAAGGGTAAGCTCCCTCGCATCCAGTTTATGGTCCGTTTTTGCTACAACAGCGATCATGACTTCTTCTTCACCATTGATGCTGGGAACGCCAAAGGCGGCCACCTCACCCACGTCCGGGTGGGAATAGGCTTCCACTTCCACCTCGATCGAGGAGATGTTCTCACCACGTCGCCGGATAGCATCTTTAAGCCGATCGACAAAGAAGAATTCACCATTTTCATCTTTCATAACCAAATCGCCCGTGTGAAACCAACCACCACGCCAGGCATGGGCAGTCTCTTCCGGCATATTGTAATAGCCAATATTCATCTCGAACCGATTCGTGCTCCGAACCAGTAGTTCACCCGTCTCACGCGTGGCACAATCAATACCATTGCTATCGACAATTCGGCACTGGGCACCTGAACGCGGGCGTCCAATACTGCCCTCCACGTGACAGTTTTTGGAGGTCATCAACGGAGCTGATATCTCAGTCATGTTGAAACCCGAATACAGATTGAATTGGTAACGCTTAGAAAGAGTGATTGCCTGTGCATTGATTGGCGCCAGTGTCACGTTCCTGAGTGGATTGTTGGCGTCTTCAGGAGACGGGTCACGCGATGCAAGGAACGCCGCCATGGAACCGATCAGGCCAGAGCAGGCCGTGCAGCCATTGGCGCGAATATCATCCAGAAATTTGTGTGTGCGAAAACCATCCTTAATGATTGAGGATGAACCTGAAAAAAGCGCCGCCATAGTAGGTGAAATACCACCCACATGAAACATTGGCAGGTCTATATAGATACAATCCTGTTCCGATATATAGCCATAAATTACACGGCCGGTAGCGCAGGTTTGCAAATATGGGCAAAGAACCCCTTTAGAGGGTCCCGTAGTTCCCGATGTGAAGATGATAACCTGGGCGTCGGATGACTTGAGTTCTACCGCCTCCGGGGACTCAGCTGGATCACCAACCAGCGCATGCCCGTCCTCCATAATAATATCCAGATCCGTCGAGTGAGGGCATGGTCCGTACAATATAATGGCGCGTTCCAACTGGGTGCTACCGATTTCGTTGAGACGCTCGACAAGGTCCACATGAGCGACGATGATGCGGGCGTCACAAAGCCGGATCACGTGCTCTAACAAGCCGCCTTTGTAGGCGGTGTTGATCGGTACAAAAATCCCTCCCAAGTAGTTGGTGGCAAACCAGGTGCGTATGAGCTCCGGGCCACTTGGCAGCCAACCAATGACCTTATCGCCGGATGATACCCCCCTTGCCGACAGAGCTGCCGCTGTCGCACGTGTGTGGATGAGGGTTTCTTGCCAGGTCCATGACTCACCACTCTCGAAAACAAAAGCGGGGCGCTCAGGCAAGTCGCGTGCATTTCTCTCAAGAAGATTTGAAAGCACGCAATCATCGGGACCGCACTGCGACGGGTCAAACCATGGTGGATGAAATTTGGACATTAAACCAGGCTGCATTAAAAGGATAGTCTAGCATTTAACCCACTTAAGTCCTATTATGCAAGTGTCAGATTTGATATACTGAAATTCACCAGGCTGTGAAGCGAGTAAGGCCGGTAACGAGGTTTTAAGCTTATGGAATTCGATTATTCAAACCGCACTAAGTGGTTCTCCCCCGTTTATATTGAGCAGTTCGTTTGGAATATGCAGGTGATCACGGCAATAAATGACCTGCACTGCAAAAGCCTCGGTCAGCTCCCACAAGCCAATGTCGTCCACGCTTAGACCGGAGCGTTCCAGTAGTTTCGGAACCGCGAATACGGGGCCAATACCCATCTCATCCGGCTCGCAACCTGCCACAGCAAATTCACGAAACAACCCGAGGGGTTCCAGGCCGTATTTCCCGGACAGGCTTTCCTCCATCAGCACACAGGCGGAAGCACCATCCGAGAATTGGCTGGCACTGCCTGCTGTAATGGTACCGTGCTTCACGACAGGTGTGAGACTCCTCAGTCTCATCGAGAGTAGTGTCGGAACGATTACCTTCATCCTGCGCCAACAGCACATCCTGATAACTCACTTCCCCGGTATCTCGATCGATGGATCAACCGCCAGGCACAGGTGAAACCTGAACGGCCATTCTGCCCCGGTTTTGCCCTGCAAAAACCATGTTGAGTGCCTCCGGGGCGTTTTCCAACCCGTCCAGTAAATGGACCCGGTGTTTCAATTTCCCACTCAGTGCCCAGTAAGCCAACCAGGGAACTGCCTCGCCAGCACGACTGTAATAGAGATCAACCCTTAATCCGATCAATTTAAGCGCTTTCACGATGATATCAAGACTGGATATTTTTGACGTCACTTTGCTGGTTTCGTATCCCGATGATATTTCCCCGCAGTACACAACACGAGCAAATTCATTCAAATGTGGCACGACAGCATCATGGATTGGTCCGCCAACATTGTCGAAATACACATCGATTCCGGTTTGCGGGAGCGATGCGAGGTGCGCGCTCACATTTTCATTTTTGTAGTCTATCGCCTCATCAAAGCCCAATTCGTCGACCAGGTAGCGGCACTTTTCAACCCCTCCAGCTATACCGATTACCCTACAACCCTGAATCTTACCTATTTGTCCGACCAGAGAGCCCACCGCACCGGCCGCGCCGGAAACAAGCAGTGTTTCGCCCGGCTTGGGCACACCAAGCTCCAACAAGCCAAAGTAGGCCGTTAGGCCGATGGGCCCCAGCAGACTCAAATGAGCAGTGAAAGGAAGTGATGGAGCGGCTGGCAGCACCGTTACCTCGGTGCCATAACAGGTAACGTATGACTGCCAGCCAAAAAACCCGTGGACCAGCGTGTCCACAGGCAACCCAGCATCATTTGAGACTTCCACAATACCGATACCCATGGAAGTCACAACTCTGCCAAGCTTCATGGGCGGAACAACAGGAGGATCTTCATTCATCCACAGACGAGTGACCGGGTCGATGGAAATATAGATAACACGTACCCTCACCTGCCCTTCGCCGGGCTCGGTACATGCAACTTCCACAAGCCTCATATCATCTGATGCAACACCTTTCCCTTGAGGGCGTCTGACCAGCAGGATCTGGCGGTTTTTAGTCTGATTCACACTCACTTCCGATTCCTCCTAACATGTTATTCCAGCAACCATCAATGGCTTTAGCACGATTACTGATCGAGCGGGCCACCAAACTCATGCCCGTCTTAAGTGTTGTTTCAACAACGCCGAACCGACCTGACGGCGGTGCCAATGGGTGCTCCCCAAGCCGCCACCCGCAACTGTGATGACCACAACCTGTTTATCAAACCGAATGCTATCTTCCTCATCCATGTTAATTCCTTCAAATACGTTGCTTACGATTCTTCCAGTAGCTATCACGTAGCCGCTGTTTATAAAGCTTGCCGGTGGGATCACGAGGAAGACTGTCAACAAAGTCGACGCTTTTCGGGCACATGACATGAGACAGACCGGCACGGCAATATTCGATCAGCTGCTGTGCCAGGTTATTATCAGCCTGGTAACCGGGCCGGGCGATAACAACGGCTTTGACCTGTTCACTAAATTCCTCATCGGGCACACCCACGACACCGACATCTTCCACAGCAGGATGGTTTAACAAGTGCCCCTCCACCGCAGCAGGATAGATATTGACACCGCCTGAAATGATGATTTCTGCATTCCTGCCGCTCAGGAACAGGTCGCCATCATCGTCCAGATAACCGATATCACCCACGCAAATAAATGTACCTTTGATTACCCCGGAAGTTTTCCTTGGATCCTTGTAATACTGGAAGTCCAATTCACCCTGGCTCATATAAATCCAGCCTTGCTCACCGGTTGGAACCGGATTGCCGTCATCGTCCAGAATCTTGATTTGAGTGATCGGGTAGGGTTTCCCAACGGTGCCCGGCTTTCGAAGCCAGTGTTCCGGGGTCGCAATGGTTCCGGCAACTTCGGATGAGCCATAGTACTCATAGATCACCAAACCCCACCAATCCATCATACGTTGCTTGATTTTCACAGAGGTGGGCACAGCTCCGTGTATCACATTTTTCAGGGAGCTGACGTCGTAGCGCTTGCGCACATCTTCGGGAAGTGACAAAAAACGGTGAAAGTGGGTAGCCACCATGTGTGTGGATGTCACACCATAGCGATCAATCAGCTGAAGTGCTAGCTCCGGGTCCCACTTGCCGATTTGAACCACGCTCTGTCCGCTATGAAGAGCGCAAACCGCGAGATTGATGACGGCCGTGTGGTAACAAGGTGAATTGAGCAAATGCACACCCTGTCCGATCTCGACTTCAAGCATGCGTAGAATCCAAATCTGCTTATCCGCCGCCGCATCCGCGTCAAGACCAGGTAACGGCCGCAACACACCCTTCGGGCGACCCGTCGTCCCGGAGGTATAATTCATGACTGAGCCACCCACGGTTTTCTCCGGTCGCTCAGTGGAAAAGGTATCGCGCCATTGGCAATATTTTCTAAATCCAAGGACATCTTCGGTACAAAACTGGTAATCCCTGGGAAACGACAGATTGTCCAGCGCTTCTCCACAGGTGGCAGCAGACGGTCCGTCTGAGAACAGAACCTTCGCCTCTGAATTCTCCAAGATATAGGCGATGTCTGACGCCGTGCTGTGGAAGTTGATCGGAACAACGTAAATCCCACTTTGCATGGCCGCCAGAACGACCTCCATGACTGCTGGCCCGTTACGCAAGAGGATAGCCAGCTTATCGCCGGTGGAAAGCCCCAGATCCCTTAAACCCCGTGCCACTTGATTACTGCGGGCGGCAAGTTCATCAAAAGTCAGCTCACCACCATCAGGTGTTACGAGCGCCAGACGGGCAGGATCGGAGGCGGCAATGTTCCAAATACTCCAAAGGGTCATAATTTCTCCATGGCAAATCCGCCTCGGCGCCAATAAGCCGACACACAGAAATTGAAAAGTCAAAACACCATACTAGAGATATATCTCTAAATTCATTTATAAAAGAAACATCCGATCTTGTCAAACAATGTTATTGCTATTATGTGTAGCGACCATGTTGTTATGGTTTACGGCAATGTTAAATACCATTATTTCCTCCTTAACAAACACTGTTTAACTGCTTTTCATAATATTTCCAATTAGGTTAAACTGGAGTGGCTGTTCCACTATGGCACCGAACTTGCGCCGTTTATCAAAAAGAAGCATAAAATCTCTGCACCACCAGGGTAAAACGCTACCGTGACTCCACCGCTTGAATGACCAGTCTATGTTGTATTTGCTGTGTCGTCGGCAATAAACTGCAGATGTATTCCAGTAATCGTTATCCAGGTCTTAATGGCTATCCACGTCAGTCGGTGGTTGCCTGTTGTCAAGGACAAGAATATGGAAGACCCTATTACTGTTTTAGCTGTCGCTGACCGGTTCATCGACGCATGGAAGCAGGCTGATGCCGATGCTTTGAGAAACATCTACGCTCCTGATGCTTATATTTGGCACAACACCCATGACCAGTTGCAAACCGTCGAAGGCAACATCAAGTCGATGTTTTGGATCCACAGGAAACTCAGCGGCGTGAATTTTGAAATCCAGCGTCGGGATGTGATTCAAGGGGGATTTTTTCAACAGCAGGTTTTAAGCGGAACCCTGGCTTCCAGTGAGAAATTCACCATGCCGGCCTGCGTGATTTGCAAAGTGGAAGACGGTCGCATCACTTCGCTGGAAGAGTACATCGACAAGAAGCAAATGCGACCGCTGATGGTTTAATGCCCAGCTTTATGCAATGAGCATCGGCTTTGGAACCGACACCCTGCTCGTTGAAATGCGGCGTGACGATGATGTCGTTAACTTTCGGATGCGGACCAAGAAACGTCAATCAAATGTTTACGCTGTTTGAGAGTGGCATGATCAACCCACTGGTCACCCAGATCTTTGAGTTTGAGCAGTTCGGTGATGCTTTCGCCACGCTTACCGGTCGCCAGGCACGCGGTAAAGTGATTCTCAGAATTCGCCGCTGAGCATGCAAATTCACTGGTAGTTATTTAACTCGGCAATTGGTTAACGGAGCGACAAACTCAGCTGGTCATAGTCCGAAAATATCAACTACATGAAGTGTATCATTGTATTCACGCAAGCCGTAAATTTGCTCGTTCCTGATTTCCATAATCCATACGTAGCGGTTTTGGTAACAACGGCCACTGATGTGGACCCCGTGACCGTAAGTTTCGACCGCCACCAGCGGCGGGCATGAAAAACAGTTGACAGGTATGACTGACAAGCCCCCGGGGAATGCCAGCTTGATGCCGCGCATGCTCCTGAGTTTTCTGACTATGGGTAATGTCCCATGCAACGACCGGGAATATCCGGACTGGGCTTGCCGGTCTCGCGCACCGGCGTCACGGTCGGCGCCTGTATCGGTCCACCATGTCGCGGTCGGGGAAAACAAGACTTCAATGGCCTCGATATCAGCTGTATGGATATGACGGAACAATTCGAGTGCGACCCGTTCCTCACTATTCTTCGTGCTTACTGTCATATTAGGTGGATGAGGTACTGGCAAAACGGTGCGTTCCCCTCGCTCGCCGCGGAAGATGTCCAGCGTATGCAGCGTGTCGACGTATTCGTGGATACGTTCGATTTTTTGATTACAAACCTCGACCACAAAAGCATATCGGTTCTGATAAACCCTGTCCTTGATGTTAACGCCGTGCCCTTCAACTTCCGCCAGCACCCACCGACCATCTGAAAAAACACGTATAAGTTCCTGCCGGAGACCCTGGGGCCAATATTTTTCCAGCCCCACCATTTTGGGAATTTTCTCAGAAACCTTCATGGTTCCGTGAAGCGGCCACTGACGAGATTCCCCGGGGTCATAACCATGAATCCCGGCAGCACGATTCAGACCGGTATCGACCCACCAGGTGGCCGTTTCTGAAAACCAGCTGGCAACAGCATCAATATCGTTGCGATCCAGATCAGAAATAAAATTACGAACAACAGTTTTCTCATCCATTGAATTTGATCGCAAATACTTTTAGCCGCCTCGGCTTGCTACGTTCTTCGCCGGGTGGACGCGGCGGCAAATCCCGTGCATTTCTCTCAAGAAGATTTGAAAGCACGCAATCATCGTTACCACACTGCAACGGGTCAAACCATGGCGGATGAAATTTGGACATTAAACCAGCCTGCATTGAGAGGAAATAGTCTAGCATTTAACCCACATAAGTCCTATTATGCAAGTATCACAATTGAAATACTGAAATTCACCAGGCCGTGAAGCGACTAAGGCCGGTAACAAGGGTTTAAGTTTATGGAATTCGATTATTCAAACCGCACCAAGGACTACATGCAGCGCTTGTACGCATTCATGGATGAACATGTCTACCCTGCGGAAGCAGTCTATAGCGAGGAAGTATCCACAGGCGATCGCTGGCAACCAACAGATATTATGGAACAACTGAAGAAAAAGGCCATGGAACTGGGTCTTTGGAACCTTTTCCTCCCCGGCGCTGAACACGGCCCGGGCCTGACCAATCTGGAGTACGCTCCGCTGGCCGAAATCATGGGTCGCTCCCCACTTGCTTCAGAGGCATGTAACTGCCAGGCACCAGACAGCGGAAACATGGAAATTTTGGAGCAATTTGGTACCAGGGAACAAAAAGAACAATGGCTCAAGCCCCTGCTGTCCGGTGAAATCCGCTCGGGCTTTGCCATGACCGAACCAGAGGTTGCTTCATCCGATGCAACCAACATTCAATCGAGCATGAAACGTGACGGCGATGAATACGTTCTCAACGGCCTCAAGTGGTGGACTTCCGGCGCAACCGATCCCAGGTGCAAGCTATTAATTTTTATGGGTAAAAGCAATCCAGATGCACATAAATACCAACAACAATCCATGATCCTGGTGGCATCTGACACAGCAGGGGTGGAGGTTACTCGAGCGCTGAAGGTATTTGGCTGGGATCATGCGCCTCATGGGCATGCCGAAGTACGATTTGACAATGCCCGGGTGCCAGTAACTAACCTTCTACTGGGCGAAGGGCGCGGCTTTGAGATCGCCCAGGCACGTCTGGGCCCCGGCAGAATTCATCATTGCATGCGCCTGATAGGCCAGGCAGAGAGGGCCCTTGAGGCGATGTGTATAAGAGCACAGCAACGAACAACTTTTGGCCGCAAAATCTGTGATCATGGTGTCATTCGTCAATATATTGCTGATTCACGGATGGATATCGAACAGGCGCGGCTTTTGACACTAAAGGCAGCCTATATGATGGACACGGTTGGCAACAAGGCGGCGCGGGCTGAAATTGGGATGATCAAAGTTGTTGCGCCCAATATGGCCCAGCGCGTTCTGGACCGGGCCATACAGGTCCATGGCGGCGCTGGCGTGTGCCAGGACTTTGGGTTGGCATCAAGTTGGGCATGGGCACGAGTCCTGCGTATTGCAGATGGCCCGGACGAAGTCCATCGTGACCAGATAGCCCGACTTGAATTGCGTAAACACGAACCGGTGAAGGCTTAAACCAATGAGCAAACCCAAGGGACTGATTGCGGTGCGCGATGCCCATCAATTTGATGAGGCCGTGCTGAAAGCATATTTGAGGGAATATATATCCGATTTTGGTGGACCTATATCGGTTTCTCAATTCAAGGGAGGCCACTCAAACCCAACTTTTTATATCAGCACGCTTGAGAACGCCTATGTTGTGCGCAAGAAACCGCCGGGGAAACTGATACCATCAGCACATGCAGTTGACCGCGAGTACCGGGTGTTAAAGGCGCTACAGGACACCGATGTACCGGTACCACGGGTACTTCATTATTGCGCCAACGAAGCAATAATTGGCACGCCATTTTACGTCATGGAGTACTTGTCCGGCCGTATACTCAGGGATCCTCTTCTCAGCGGCATGGAAGCGGATGAACGCACTGCGATTTATGACGCCATGAATGACACAATGGCGCGCATGCACAACCTGGATTGGAAAACCATCAGCCTGGAAAACTACGGCAAACCGGATAATTACATTGCCCGCCAGTTGGCTTTATGGTCCCGACAATACCAGGCCTCCAAAACAGAGGACGTGCCGGTAATGGACCAACTGATGAGTTGGTTACCTGATCATATTCCGGCTGATACCAGCACTTCGATCGTACACGGTGATTTTCGTATAGAAAACCTGATGTTCGATGAGAATGAACCCAGGGTCATCGCCGTTTTGGACTGGGAGCTGTCGACGTTGGGGCACCCCCTGAGTGACCTGGCTTTTAACTGCATGACCTATCATCTGCTTTCCGACAATGCCATAGCGCGCGGTTTTGTTGGCAGTGACATCACCTCCCTGGGGATTCCATCCCAAACCGAATACGTAGCAGCGTATTGCCAACGTACGGGCCGGGATGAGATCGCTGACTGGGTCTTCTTCATGGCTTTCAGCCTGTTCAGAACCGCCGCTATTCAGCAAGGCATTTATGCCCGCGCCTTGAAAGGCAATGCCAGTTCAGCAACAGCCCACCTGTTCGGTAAAACATTTGCCTATGTTGCAGAACAAGGCTGGGCACTGGTAAAGAAATCACAATGAATTCAGGAGAGCTAGCGTGAGTAAACTAAGAGGAAATGTCGCCATTGCTGGCATCGGTGAGGTAGCAACCGGCCGTTTCCCGGAAAA
>PVMS01128456.1_pt1 | contig 12223 bp, 6 predicted proteins | sample 1853461 | NCBI WGS metagenome assembly PVMS01 (sample SAMN08582032, study PRJNA380276) | Marine sediment metagenome, whole genome shotgun sequencing project. | isolation source: ocean sediment barecode stripped | collected 2017
CGTTTTACCGAAATTGGAGTTGCAACTTTAGAAGGAAAATATGAAGGAACCCCAAGATTGTTGTTAAAAGAGACTGGATTGAATTCTGGTTTTATGATTTTACAGTACACAACAGCTGCCTTAGTAAGTGAAAACAAAGGCTTGTGTTTTCCTGCAAGTGCCGATAGTATTCCAACCTCACTTGGACAAGAAGATCACGTAAGTATGGGATCAATTTCAGGAAGAAAAGCATTGAGAGTTATTAATAATTTAGAAAAAATATTAGCCATTGAAATGCTATGTGCTGCACAAGCTTTTGATTTTAGAAAGCCTTTAAAATCGAGTGTAGTATTAGATGAAGTTCATAATTTTATTCGAACAACTATAGATCATACAACCGAAGATAGAATTTTTGCATTGGATATTAAAAAAGCAATTGCTATTCTAAAATCGAACAGTTTATTAACGATTACAGAGAAAAATAAGAGTTCTTATTCTGAGTTTGATGCTGAATTTGAAACTTACTAAAAATACGATTATGAGCACTACAACATATACAGATTTTCAAGAGCAGATTTTACAAGGAATTCCTTCAGATTTACCTGTAAAAAGAGAACTTTCTAAAAATGCGAATTCAGCTCCTAAAAGGAAAGATATTCTTTCAATAGAAGAGAAGCAATTGGCAATTAGAAATGCGCTTAGATATTTTCCTAAAAAATGGCATGAAACATTAGCTATTGAATTTGCGGAAGAATTAAAAACTTTTGGTCGTATTTACATGCATCGTTTTAAACCGAGCTATGATTTATATGCACGTCCAATTCAAGAGTATCCTGCAACATCTAAACAAGCAGCGGGTATTATGTTAATGATTCAGAATAATTTAGATCCTGCAGTAGCTCAACATCCTGATGAATTAATTACTTATGGCGGAAATGGTGCTGTTTTTCAAAATTGGGCACAATATCTTTTAACAATGCAATATTTAGCAACCATGACTAATGAGCAAACATTGCATATGTATTCAGGTCATCCAATGGGCTTATTTCCTTCATCAATAGAGGCTCCAAGAGTTGTTGTAACCAATGGAATGATGGTCCCTAATTATTCAAAACAAGATGATTGGGAGAAATATAATGCCTTAGGAGTTACACAATACGGACAAATGACAGCTGGATCATTTATGTATATCGGGCCACAAGGAATAGTTCATGGAACTACAATTACGGTAATGAATGCCTTCAGAAAAATATTAAAAGTAACTGAAAATCCGGCAGGAAAAATATTTTTGACATCTGGTTTAGGAGGAATGAGTGGTGCACAGCCAAAAGCTGGTAATATTGCAGGTTGTATTACTATTTGTGCCGAGGTAAATGCCAATGCGGCAACTAAAAGATACGAGCAAGGTTGGGTGGATGTTTTAGTTGATAATTTGAATGATTTAGTTGTTCGAGTAAAACAGGCTCAAGAAAATCAAGAAGTAGTATCCATTGCTATTATTGGAAATATTGTTGATGTTTGGGAGCGTTTTGATACAGAAAATATATTTATTCACGTGGGTTCTGATCAAACTTCTTTGCATAATCCTTGGTCTGGAGGTTATTATCCGGTAGGATTAAGTTATGAAGAAAGTAACGATTTGATAAGAAACAATCCTTCAAAGTTTAAAAATCATGTTCAGGAATCATTGGTTCGTCAGGCGGCATCTATAAATAAACATGCAGCAAAGGGAACGTACTTTTTCGATTATGGAAATGCTTTTTTACTAGAAGCTTCTCGAGCTGGTGCAGATGTTTTTGCTGAGAATAATATCGATTTTAAATATCCTTCATATGTTCAGGATATATTAGGTCCAATGTGTTTCGATTATGGTTTTGGACCTTTTAGATGGGTATGTACCTCAGGAAATTCAGAAGATTTAGATAAGACTGATGCTATTGCTGTGAAAGTTTTAACTGAAATTATGGAGAATTCTCCAAAGGAAATTCAATTGCAAATGCAAGATAATATTACCTGGATTAAAAATGCAAAATCCAATAACTTGGTTGTTGGTTCACAAGCTCGAATTTTATATGCTGATGCAGAAGGAAGAGCAAAGATTGCAGAGGCATTTAATAATGCTATTGCAAATGGTGAAATTGGTGCTGTGATTTTAGGAAGAGATCATCATGATGTAAGCGGTACAGATTCTCCTTACAGAGAGACAAGTAATATTTATGATGGAAGTAAATTTACGGCCGATATGGCAATTCATAATGTAATTGGTGACAGTTTTAGGGGCGCAACCTGGGTTTCTATTCACAATGGTGGTGGTGTTGGTTGGGGCGAAGTTACCAATGGAGGTTTTGGAATGTTATTAGATGGAACCGAGGAAGCTGATCGTCGTTTAAAAAATATACTGTTTTATGATGTAAATAATGGAATTGCACGTAGAAGTTGGGCAAGAAATGATGAAGCACTTTTTGCAATTAAAAGAGAAATGGAAAGAAGACCTGATTTAAAAGTAACCTTACCGAACATTGTTGAAGACATTATTTTAAAGGATCTTTTTTAAGTTGGATATAAAGGAATTGCTTCTAAAAAATCGAACTTGGATGCTGTTAAATCAATTTTAGCCGCTAAAATTGTTAATTTTATTGTAATGAATAAATAGTCGTTTAGGATTTTTAAAATCTAATTAATTGATTTAGTCCTCTGAAATTTTATGCGTGAATTTGTTATATAAAAATGAAATTATCAAAAGTAAAATTCCTAAGGAAATAAATAAAATTGTTTTTGATATAGTATCAAGATGAGAGACATCATATAAGAAAAGCTTTATTAAGGTTATAGAAAACAACCCTATTGCCCCAATACGTAGATGTTTTTTCTTTTTCCAAATCCCATAGGCAACAATAAACAAGGAATAAACGCCCCAAAGAATACTTAATCCAAGTTTGTAAGATTGAGTGGAACCTAAAATATCCATCCAATGAATTAACTCGCTACTTAAAATCCATATAATGGTGGAATATAAAAATAAATCAAAAATTAGTGAATAATCTATTTTCATAAATTCCTTTTTAATATAGCTATAGGAGCTAAATAATAGGCCTGCTACAAATGCTAAAGAGATATATCTAACGGTAATATTAGAAGTACTGGTTGAATAAAGTTCAGCTAAAGTTTGATTTAAGTAACTTTCCCGAAGTTCACTCAAAACATAAAGCCCTCCCCCTAAAAATATAATAATTATTAAAGCATTTAACGCTAAATTTATAAGTCCTAATTGCCTGTTTTTTATCTTTTTGAAATTCAAAAAGGAGAGAAGAATTAAAAAGAACAAAGAATAAATTAATGTCCAGACAGTTTTAAAACTTCTAAAGTCGTAATTAAAATAAGGAAATTCTGTTTGCTCTGAACCCCAATACAATTGATCCCAGTAAATGTTTATTTCCATTAGAAATGAAAGGTAAATTACCACAAGAAGTGTTGCCGGAATTGAAAAAGAGGCCATTTTAAATAAATCATATTGCTTGTTTAAAGCACTACTATATTTCTTATTCCAGTTCAAAAAATTTATAAATGTGAATGCAATAATAAATAGTATTGAAGTCAGAAAATGAATGTTAAATATTGGTGCTATCCGAGTTTCGGTAGTTTCAAAGGAATGAATGACATATGCAGACTCCCAGTCTTGAAAAATACTGAATAGTGCTAAAATCATTAAAGGGTATGATATTTTTTCATAAATAGCTGCATTTTTTGTTCTCCCAATCCAAAATAGCAAAGCAGCTTCGCCTACCCATAATAATGTTACCCAATTTCCATTTAACTGAACAGGAATTGCAATAGTAATAAAAACAAGTACCAGTCCTGAAATAAGGTAAAATAAGTTTTTATCGCCTAAATTTTGTCTGTAAATAACAAAACTAATTATAAGATGAATTAAAGCATTACAGATTGTAAATAAACCTAAATATTGTTGAGCTATTGGGTGGTCACTTAAAATACTATAACCAATTCCATAAAAAATAAATGAATTAGTCAGCAACAGGAAAATATCTTCAATTTCAAAGGTTACTTTTCGAATTAATTTATATGCCAAAAAAATAACATAGAAAATAATAAAGAAGATAGAAAGGAAATATAGAGCTAGTTCAAAATGTTTTTCTGTTTGGTATTCTGAAGCATACCAACTAAAATAAATGAGCCAAGATAAAAGGAAAGATGCATAATAAAGGGGTTTCCAATATTTTTTAAATGCAATAATAAGTATTCCAATATTTATTATAGCGGTGTAACTGAAAAGAATAATAACTTTTCCCGAGTCATCACCCAATAAAAATGGAACAGCATAAGCACCTACCAATCCAATATGAGCGATTACCTGTTTATCGTAATTTAAGGCGGCAAATACTGCTAAAACAGTAAAAATTGTCATCAATACAAAAGCAAGTGCTTGAGGAATCAGCTCATAAAAACTATAGGCTGAAAATGTCATGAAGTAGATTATGGCGATAGCTCCACTAACCAATACTGCACTAAAATTAGTGTAATTCTTTTTTAATTTAATTCCAAATCCTAAAAGGCCTAAACCAACTAAATATCCTAAGATTATTCTTGTAAGTGGACTTATCAAATCATGATCAATGGAATATTTTGCACCAATACTTACTCCAATTATGGTGATAATAATTCCTATTTTACTAATTAAATTTTCGCCAATAAATTTTTCTAGGTTAGTACTTATTTTTGGAAATTCTGTTTTTCTTTTTACTTGTCGACCTGGTGTAGATACAATAGGTTGAGATTGTTTTTTAATTGATGGAGTAGTTATCCAAAGTATAACGTAAATCAAAAAGCCAATACCAAAAAAGAGTGAAAACGTTAAAAAGAGGAATCGTATAATAATTTTGTAAATACCAAAATAGTCTGCTAATCCAGCACAAACACCACTAATAATTCCATTTTTAGAATCCCTGTATAATTTTCTGGTTATGGTAATTTGATTTTGTACAGGTTGGTTTTTGATTAGGTTGTTTGTTTCTGAAATTTTTTCAGTTTCAGTTATTTTTAACTTATATATTTCTTCCTGTATTTCAGTTACTTCTTTTGAAAATTCCTCTTGTCTTTTTAACAGAAATTCGAGCTTGTTGAAAAGTTGATCTAAATGGTCTTGTTTTCTCATCATATTTTCAATTTATAAATTAAAGAGGTGAAGTCATATTCAAGAAGCATTTCATTTTCGAAATCTTTCGTATGTTAAATATAATGAAATTTCAGCTAGAAGTTTGCCCTAAAAAAGTTAAATAATCAATTAGGAAATATGAACTTGCTAAAGAAGTTTATTCTTATAGAAATTAATATTTAATAAATGTTTTTTTTAATTACTTAATCTGTCAAATTTAAATTTCAACTGCAATAAAAATTGTATTATTGTAGTAATAAAGCTAGCTAATTTGAAAGTTATTAAACAAATACTCCTATTTCAATTATTTCTAACTTCAGTTATTTGTGGAGCACAGGAATTACCACCTATTCAAAATTTTTCTTCAGAAGTTTATAAAGCAGAAAATCAAAATTGGGCCATTTCACAATCTAGTGAAAAATATATTTATGTTGCAAATAATAGTGGGTTGTTAGAATATGATGGTGCAGCTTGGAAACGATATCCTTCTCCAAATGAATCTACTCTTAGATCTGTAAATGTAATTGATGAAAAAATTTACACAGGGGGGTATATGGAATTTGGCTTCTGGAGCAAAAATGAATTTGGAAATTTAATTTACGAATCATTAAGTAATAAAATTGAGGATGATTACTTGAAGAAGATTTCTGGAAAATCATAAAATTTGATTCATTTATATTATTTCAATCTTTACAACGAATTTATATTTACGATACGCAAACAGATTCTTTTGAGATTATAACTTCTGAAGCTTCCTTGCCTAAACTTTTTAAAGTTGACGGAGATATATATTTTCAAAAAATAGGAGAAGGTATTTTTAAAATCGAAAATGGTCAACCAGTTTTAGTGGTAGATAATCCAATTGTACAAGATAACATCCTAGTAAATATTTTTAAAATTAAAGATGAACTTTTATTTCAAACACAGGAAGTTGGGATTTATAAATTTAAAAACAGTAAACTTTTACTTTGGGAAGTTGCTTCTAATAAAATTATTTCAAAGCTAAGTGTTATAGTAGTATTCAATTAAAAGACGGAAGTATTGTTTTAGGAACTATTTCAAATGGGATTTATCATTTAGATATAAATGGAACTATAATTTCTGCTATTAATCAAGAACATGGCTTAAATAACAATACCGTATTATCTATGTATGAAGACGCAGATAATAATCTTTGGTTAGGGCTAGATAATGGTATTAGTGTTGTTAATTTTAAATCTCCTATTCGCGTTTTTCAAGATTTAAAAGGGGAACTTGGCTCTGTTTATGCATCAGCAATTTTTGAAGACAAACTTTATCTAGGAACCAATCAGGGATTATTTTATAAAAATATTGATACTAGCGAAAGTTTTAAATTTATTAATGGAACAAAAGGGCAGGTTTGGAGTTTAAAAATAATTGATAACACGTTGTTTTGTGGGCATAATTCAGGAACTTTTATAGTTAAGGATATTCAGGTTGAATTAATAGCTGATATTATGGGAGCCTGGGATATAAAACCTGTTAACAATAATAAATCTCTTCTATTACAAGGGAATTATGATGGACTTTATATTCTCGAAAAAAAGGAAGGAAAATGGAAATTTAGAAATAAAATTAAGGGATTCGATATTTCAAGCAGGTATTTTGAGATAAATGACAATAATCAATTGTTTGTGAGTAATGAAATCAGGGGGGTTTTCAAGCTTAAAGTAACCGATGATTTATCTGAGGTTTTGGAATATACTACCGAAAAAAGTGTGCCAAAAGGGCTTAAATCGAGCTTAGTTAATTATAAAAACAACATATTATATAGTTGCAAAGACGGTGTTTTTAAATATAGACCCCAACAAAATGCATTTTTTAAAGATGAATTGTTAAGTGTTAATTTGTTGGTGCATGATGGCTATGTTTCTGGAAAATTAATTGCTGATAAAAATGGGAATACTTTATGGGGTTTTACAGATAAAAACATTGTTTATTTTTCTTCAGGGAAATTAAATAATATGTTAAGAGCAACTAAAATTTCATTACCAGCAAATTTAAGACGGGATATACATGGCTTTGAAAACATGTCTCATATAAAAGACCAGCAATATTTATTTGGTACAACAAAGGGTTACATTGTATTAGATTTGAATAAATTAAAAGAGAAAGACTTTACAATTTCAATAAATTCAATTGAAAAAAGTGTGATTGATATTGGAAATGAACCTGTTTCATTAAAAAACAGCAGTGAATTTAAATCTTTTGAAAATAACTTATATTTTGCGTTTAGTGTTCCGGAGTTTAGTAAATATTTTGAAGTTAATTATCAATATAAATTAGAGGGGGTTTATAATGAGTGGAGTAAGTGGTCAACAAATCAGAACGTGTCTTATGAAAACTTGCCTTTTGGAGATTATACATTTAAAGTAAAAGCACAGATTGGAAATACGGTATCAAATAACATAGCATCTTATAGTTTTTCAATAATACGACCATGGTATATTTCTAATTGGATGATTGGGGTTTATATTGTGTTATTTATATTGTTAAGTGTGTTAATTCATTTTATTTATAAAAGAAATTTTAATAAACAGAAGCAACAATTACTTGATAAAAAACAACGTGAATTAGCTTTAAGTCAATTAGAGAATGAGAAAGTTATCATGAAATTAAGAAATGATAAATTACGCGCTGAGATTGAAAGTAAAACCCGCGAACTTTCCGCCTCTACTATGAGTATTATTAAAAAGAACGAAATTTTAAATACTATTAAAACCGAATTGTCAGATGTTAAGGGTGATAGTAAAGTAAAACCGGTTATTAAAATAATCAATAAAAATTTAACCAATACCGGCGACTGGAAAATCTTTCAAGAGGCATTTAATAATGCCGATAGTGATTTCCTAAAAAAAGTAAAAAGACAGCATCCATCCTTAACTCCAAATGACTTACGATTATGTGCCTATCTTCGTTTGAATTTATCTTCCAAAGAAATTGCTCCATTATTAAATATTTCGGCAAGAAGTGTAGAGATAAAAAGATACCGTTTGAGAAAAAAAATGGAATTACTGCATGAAAAGAGCCTTGTTGAGTACATTTTGGAAATATAATACACTTAACAATAGTTAGAATCACCACAACATTACCACAACATTTCACGAACTACAACGAAATAGCTGTAATTTTTTTTCAACAATTTTTATTATTAATTGAGTAGTCATGAAGTCAGTGTTTTAAAGGGCTTTGCTTTAAAATTGTGGTAAATTAACTAGAAACTATAGTATATTATTTCCATTTTTTAGAGACTGTATGTTTTTTGTATGGGTTCCTTTTAAGATTTCTTTAACTTTTGATAGTACTTTTAACTAAATCAAATTTAATTAATATATGAAATCACTTTTATTATCAATTTTTCTATGTTTCGCTAGTATGTCAATGTACTCGCAAACAAATGAAATTAATGGAACTGTTTCTGACAGAGACGGTGTTCCGTTACCGGGAGTATCCATTATTGTTAAAAACACAATGAATGGTGTAACTACGGACTTTGACGGTAATTTTACATTACCAAATGTTCAAAGTGGAGAAACTATTGTTTTCTCTTATCTAGGTTTTATGACCAAAGAAATTGTAGTTGCAAATTTTAATGCTTTAACAGTAGTGTTAGAGGAAGACACGCAGAGCCTTGAAGAGGTTGTTGTTATTGGGTATGGTACTCAAAAAGTCAGTAAAATTTCAGGAGCTGTATCAACAGTAAGTAAAAAGAGTATTGAAGTTCTTAGTCCTGTTAGAGCTGAAGAGGCCTTGCAAGGGCAAGCAACTGGGGTAAATGTTATTACAAGTGGTTCGCCAGGAGCTACACCTTTAGTATTAATTAGGGGTATTCCTTCTTATACAGGAACAAACCCATTAGTTGTGATTGATGGTGTAACGCAATCGTTAGACGATTTGAACGCTTTAAATCCTGGTGATATTGAATCTATGAACGTTTTAAAAGATGCTGCTTTGACAGCAATTTATGGTGTTAGTGGTGGAAACGGTGTTATTGTTATTAAAACTAAGAGCGGAAGAAGAAATATGAAAACGGCTTTTAGTTTCAATTCATCTTATGGGGTTCAAGAAGTTGTAAATACAATTGGTGTTTTAAATGCAAGTGAATATGCTGCAATTTTAAATGAAGCGAGCTCTAATGCTGGTGGAGGTTTAATATTTGATGATATTTCAGGTTTAGGAGTTGGAACAAACTGGCAAGATGAAGTTATACAAGATGCGCCAATTATTACAAACAGCATCTCAGCTTCAGGAGGTAGTGAAACTACTTCTTACTATATTTCTGGAAGCTATCTTTCTCAAGAAGGTGTAGTTTGGGGAGGAGATAAATCGTATTTCAATAGAGCAAATGTAACGGCTAATTTCAATACAAGTTTGACAGACAAATTTACATTTATTGTAAATACAAGTTATGCGAATATTAAAAATAGTGGATTGTCTGAAAATAACATTGGAAGTGTTTTGTCAAATGCATTAAACTTTGACCCAATGGTTTCTCCTTATGATGAAAACGGGGCTTACGGAATAAGTAGTACAATTACACAGGAAATTAAAAACCCATTAGCTCAAATTGATAATTCTTATAATAAAGGAAATACAAACAAGTTTTTTGGAAAATTAGAATTACAATGGGATGTAATTGATAATTTAAAAATATCATCAAGATTTGGTTATACATATGTAGATGTTAAGAGCAAAAATTTTAACCCTCTTCAGTATTATGGAATTGGGCATAATAGTACCAATGCCAATATAGATTTATCTCCAATTGTTACGGTTGGTGAAGATGGGGAAGTGACTTCAACGCACAACACAGTGGGAGAGTCTAAAACAAACTACTTTAACTTTACGTATGAATTATTTGCAAATTATAATTTCAATATAAACGAAGATCATGTTTTTGATGTTGTTTTAGGAACTTCAATTGCAAAAGGAACAGGTAGTAGTGTTTCAGGTAATAATGAGGATGTTCCATTTAATTCTTGGGATTATGCCGATCTTAGTGCTGCGACAGGTGGTGCAGAAGCTCAGACTTCAGGTTCTTGGCAATATGAGAAAAGAAACCTTTCCTATTTCACAAGAATTAACTACGATTACCAAGAAAAATATTTGCTTTCATTTTCAGGAAGAGTTGATGGATCGACAAGTTTTGGTGCAGATAATAAATTTGCATTCTTTCCATCTGCTTCTATAGGTTGGTTAATTTCAAATGAAGACTTTTATAATTCTAGTGCTGTAAACTTTTTAAAAATAAGAGCTAGTTATGGAGCGGTAGGGAATGATAATATTAGCCCTCAATTCTCAAAAATTACTACCTTCCCAAAATATACTTTTGATGGGAATATTATAAGTGGTTCGGCATTAAATTCAATACCAAATACATCAGTAACTTGGGAAAATCAAATTCAATATGATTTAGGTATCGATGCTCGATTTTTAGATAGTAAAATTACTTTAACTGCAGATTATTTCAATAAATCGGTAAGTGATTTATTATTTGATCCAACGTTGTCTTTATATTTAGGTACACCTGTTTATCCAAGTGCGAATATTGGTAGTACTGAAAGTAAAGGTTTTGAATTTTCTTTAGGATATCGTGATACTTATTCAAGTGGATTTGGCTTAAGCACAAATGTAAATTTCACCACAACTGAAAATTTAGTGACTGAAATTAACAATGGCGCTAAATTTATTTGGGGTGGAGGATATGGAATTCCTTGGAAAACATTAACACGTTTTGAAGAAGGATTTTCTCCAGGATATTTCTATGGATATAAAACAGATGGAATCTTCCAAAATCAAAGTGAAATAGATGCGCATGCAACGCAAGAAGGTGCACAACCAGGTGACATTCGTTTTGCAGATACAAATGGCGATGGAACTATTGGCGATGAGGATCGTACTCAAATTGGAGACCCGTTCCCAGACTTTACAATGGGGTGGAATTTAACGTTAGATTATAAAAATATAGATTTCACTGCGTTTGTTTATGCTTCGGTTGGTGGAGATCTTTATAGAGCTTATGAGAGAAACTTGAACTTCACAAACCGTTTTAGATCTACTTTAGACAGATGGACCGGTGAGGGAACTAGTGATAGTGAACCAAGAGTAACATTTATTGATACCAATGACAATATTCGTGTTTCAGACAGATATATTGAAGATGGTAGTTTTGTGAAAATTAAAAATCTACAGTTAGGATATACACTTCCTGAGTCAGTTTATGAATCAAGTGGTTTTACTTCAATTAGATTTTACGGACAAGTAAAAAAATGCTTTTACTTTTACAAATTATTCTGGGTACGATCCTGAAATTTCTTCAGGAGTACTAGATACAGGTATTGATAGAGGAATGTATCCACAACCAAGAATTTGGTCAATGGGTGTAAATGTTAAATTTTAATAGTAAAAATGATGAAATTTTTTAAACAGATAACAGTAATAATCGCAATAATTCTTATAGGACAATCCTGTACAGATTATGTAGATTATGACCCAAAAGAGAATTTTGAAATAATCTCAGATGTTTACTTTACATCACAAGATCATTTTGAATCAGCGGTAGTTGGTACTTATGACCCATTACAATGGATGTACCTAAATATTTTAATTGGTGACATTGCTTCAGACAATTCATTTAGTGGAGGAGAAAGTGCAACCGATGTTTTAGGATTACAGCAAATTGATGATATGACGCACACAGCAAATAATGATAATTTAACGTCTATTTGGAAATGGTGTTACGAAGGTATTAATAGAGCTAATTTTTTAGAGGAAAATAAAGAGAAGCTAGATTTTGATCGTAAAACCGAGTTGTATGGTGAGGTTTATTTTTTAAGAGCATATTACTATTTTGAATTAGTTAAATTCTTTGGAGATGTACCTCTATTTACAGAAGCTAGACTTACAGCAGCTGATTCAGGAACCTTACAAAGAGCCCCTGTAAGTGAAGTTTATGCACAAATTGAAGCAGATTTACTAAGTGCAATTGGTGTTTTACCTGGCACAGCTGCTCAAAAAGGAAGAGCTTCAAAATATAATGCACAGGCATTATTA
>PVMS01029345.1_pt1 | contig 12222 bp, 10 predicted proteins | sample 1853461 | NCBI WGS metagenome assembly PVMS01 (sample SAMN08582032, study PRJNA380276) | Marine sediment metagenome, whole genome shotgun sequencing project. | isolation source: ocean sediment barecode stripped | collected 2017
CCATGCGCTGTAGGCACCCTGCCCGTCAGTATCGAGCAACGGTTCGGCATGCAAATGGGATTGGCGACGTACGTGCGGTCGAACACCCGACTGCGTGCCGCCAGAGCGTCGAGATTCGGCGTGCGCACGATGGGATTGCCACCGAAGCCCGTGTGGTCCGCACGTTGCTGGTCGGTGATGAACAGCAGAATGTTGGGTCGTATTGGTTCGCTCATGGGTGTCCAAGAATCCGGTTCAGCGCGTCTTTCACATCAGGCAGGTCGGCGTGTACTCGTGCGCGCCAGGCGATGTGGCCGTCCGGCCGAATCAACAACGGCTGTTCGGGGAGATCGAAGAGTACCGCAAACGTCTCATCCGCGGGTTCGTTGTCGGCGCTCGGGCCCACAGCCACGGCGTTGACCGGATAGCCGTCCTTGCGCAACGCCTCGGCCAGGTTGGCGGCGTCGCTGTCCCGGGGGTCATGCAGCAGGGTGAAGGCGTCGTAGCTGAGCAGATCCAGGGTCGAGCACCGTTCCCCGCTCCGGTTGATCCAGGCGTGGGGCATACGCGCACCCGGGGTAGTCGATGGCCGGTACTGCATGACGGGATTGTCCGGGCGTGGCGGCGCACCGTCGGTGATGATTGCCGTGCCGTCGTAGCAATATCCGAGATCCAGACCGCGCATGTTGAAGTGCTCGGCCTGCTCGTCGATCGCGGCCTGCACCTGGCGCTGTCGTTCGGAATCGTCGAGCACCTCGGCGATCGCACGACGCGACTCGGCGACATCCTTGCTCAGCCCGATGGCACGAGCCACGTCCGCCATCTTCTTGTGATTCGCCAGGCTCTGTTCGGAGTTGGTCTCAGCCACCGGGCGGCGTTCGTGCTCATAGCTTGATAGCAGCCGGGCGTCGAAGCCGCGCTCCACCATGCCCAGCTTCCAGACTAGATTGTGGGCGTCCTGAAATCCGGTGTTCATGCCGATGCCGCCGGTTGGCGGAAACCGGTGTGCCGCGTCTCCCACCAGGAACACGCCGTCGCGTTCGTAATGCTCGGCTATTTGAGCCGTCATAACCCAGGGACCGATGTGTTCGATCTTGAAGTCGACGTCGCCGCCGATGGCATCGGCGAGCAACCGGGTGCAGGCCGGTTCGTCGAGCGTATCGGTTAGGGCCGTGCCTGGCTCGACGGCCTTCATGTACACCCAGGTGTTGTCGATGTCGTGGGCGATGAATACGCCGGCATGCTCAGGATCCATCACCCAGTAGAGAATCGCTTCGCGGCCGGCCAGTTGGGGTCGCAGATTGGCCGTGAAGTGGATGTTGCAGAACGCCGCGAGGTGATCCGGCCCGTCCATGGCGATGCCGAGCGCCGCGCGCACCGCGCTGCCGGCCCCATCGGCGCCGATGAGATAGCGACTGTCGATCTCGATCTGATCCGAAGTGCCGCGTTGCCTGATCGACGAGCGATAGCCGGTCTCGGTTCGATCGTAGGAGACCCAGTCATGTCCGAAGCGCACGTCGATGGCAGGGTCTGTGCGAGCCTGGTCCAGTAGGATCGGCTCGAACAGATGTTGCGAGAGGTTGCACAGCGGCGTGGGCGATTGGCTGAACATCGCCTGGATTTCGCTGGTGTCTCGCAGCATGGAGAACACGCCGAGCTCACCTTCGGTAAGCGTCTTTACCCAGCGCACGCTGCTCATGTCTTCAGGCTTTGTGCCGGCGTCGCGCATGCGTTGCTCATTGACACCGGCCATCCGGCAGATCTCCATGCTGCGAGAGGAAATGACGTGCGCCTGTGGGGCCTGGTGCAGCGCTTCGTGTTTCTCCACTACCAGGCTGGTCAGTCCCACTTTCGCGAGCAGCAGAGACGTGATCAAGCCGACCGGGCCGGCGCCGACGATCAGCACGTCGGTTGTAAACGATAGGGGGTTAGGCTCCGTCATGGGCATTAGCTCTGAAATAGATTCTTTTCAAAAACAGTACTTGTCAAGCGACACGCATACGAATATATTTCGTGTCAATTGACAAGTATCTATCAGAACCGATGGCAGCAGTCGCCACCTCACTCACGGAAAAGTCGCGTAATACGCAGCAGAAGCTGTTGGCGTCGGGCATCGAGCTGTTCGCACGGCATGGGTACGACGCGGCCAGCACGCGGATGATCGAAACCGCCGCGGGCGTGAAGCGCAACCTCATCTCGTACCATTTCGACTCCAAGGAGTCGTTCTGGAAGGCCTGTGTGGATGAACTTTTCCAGCGGATGATCCACGAATTCGCTGACGCACAGGCGACCGCGAGGGATATAGAGCCGGTCGAACGGCTGCGCTTCTTCATCCGTCGCTACGTCCGCCTCGCGGCAAAATACCCCGAAATTCACCAGATCATGGTCGATGAGGGCAAGCGCAACGATTGGCGGCTGAAGTGGATCGTCGACAACTACGCCCGAGTGTTCTATGCGCGGGTTGAGCGCATGGTGGCCGAGGCCGAGTCGCTGGGTGTCTCGCCCGGGATCGACACACCCCACTTCTACTACCTGCTGATCAGCGGCGCGGCGATTTTCGCCATGGCCCCGGAGTGCGTGTTGCTGAGCGGTAAGGATCCACAGACCGAAGCAATGATCGACGCGCATGCCGATGCGCTCGCCAATCTCTTGATCAAGGACAACAACGTATGAAACTAATCACTTTCACCCACGGCGGCGTCACCCGGATTGGCCTGGCTCGCGACGACGGTGTGGTCGATCTATCGAAAACCTCGCTGCCCATCGATATGCGCACATTTCTGGAGGCCGGCGAGGAGGCCTGGGCCGAAGCGCGCCGCCTTAATCAGGACGGCGCCGTCGATTTCGCACTGGCCGACGTACGGCTCGAAGCACCCATTACCAACCCGAGAAAGATCCTGGCCATTGGCTTGAACTATGGCGATCACGTCGCGGAGAGTGGCATGGACGCACCCAAAAACCAGATGTGGTTCAACAAGCAGTGGAACGCCATCAACGGTCCCTACGACGATTTCGACATTCCGGAAATCGCGCCGAAGCTGATCGACTACGAAGCAGAGCTGTGCTTCGTGATCGGCAAACGCTGTCGGAACGTGCCGGCCGAACGCGCGGCCGAAGTGATCTTCGGTTACTGCTGCGGCAACGACGTCAGCGTGCGCGACTGGCAGTTCCGCTCGCAGACCATGATGATGGGTAAATCCTGGCAGACCCACGCGCCGATCGGGCCGTGGCTGGTCACCGCGGACGAACTGGGCGATCCCCATGCGCTCGATATCCGCTGCTGGGTCAACGGAGAAGAGCGGCAACACTCCAACACCAAACACCTGATTTACGACTGCTTCGATCAGGTGGCGGAACTCAGCACCGCCTTCGAGCTACATCCGGGTGATGTGATCTTCAGCGGCACCCCCAGTGGCGTCGGCATCGCGATGAAGCCGCCGAAGTCGCTGCAGGACGGGGATGTCGTGCGCATCGAAATCGAAGGCATCGGCGCTATCGAGAACCGCGCGGTCAATGCGCCCACTGAGACAATCATCGAATGAGGAGAAGGACATGAATGCCGCCGCCACTGTTCCCAAGACGGCCAGAGAAAGGGGCAAGATCGCCCCCGTGAAATTCGCGCATCTGGTGCTGCGCACCTCGCAGTTCGACGAGATGCTGCGCTGGTACAAAACCGTACTGGAAGCGGAAGTGATGCTGGGCAACCCGATGATCACGTTCCTGACCTACGATGACGAACACCACCGCATCGCCATCGTCAACATCCCGGGGCTGAAGGAACCGCAGCCCGAGACCGTTGGCCTGGCGCATTTCGCGTACACCTACGAAACCCTTGACGACCTGTTCGCAACCTATGAACGGCTGAAGGACGCTGGCATCGAGCCTTACTGGTCGATCAACCACGGTCCGACCCTGTCGTTCTACTACCGTGACCCGGATGGTAATCAGGTCGAGTTACAGATCGACATTTACGAGGATGCGAAAAGCACCAACGACTGGTTTGCTCAGAGTGATTTCGAGACCAACTTCATCGGCGTGAAGTTCGTCCCGGAAGACCTGATCCGGCGTTACCGCGACGGGGAAGCCCGGGAGACGCTGCTGGCCCGGCCCATCATCGACCCCTCCGAGGTGTTCGACCAGTTGCCGGAAGGCGGGCTCTAGAGTCCCGGGCCGGGCACCATCTTCGAGCCGTCGTAGAACCGTGATAGACGAAAGCGCGAGAGATCATGGCCGACTGGACGCCCGAGCACGAGGTCGGCCATCACCCGGCCCGCGCCGGGGCCGATGCCGAAGCCGTGCCCGCTGAATCCGGTGGCGAGATACAGCCCGGGAAACTGCGCGACCTCGTCCATGACCGGAACCACATCCGGGGTGACGTCGATCATTCCCGCCCAGGCTTCTTCGAAGGCGAGGTTCGCAAGTTGCGGCACCCGTCTGGCGAGCCCCGCGCGCATGCGGCGAAGCGCCGCCGCGGACGGCGCTGGATTCAGTACCCGGGTATTTTCGAACGGGGTGGTCTGGTCTTCGCGCCAGCGTCGCGTCGGCAGCAGCCCCTGCACCGGGTGATTGCCCGGGCGCAGACGCAGAAAACGCGCGCTGGTTCTGAGCGCGGGAAGAAACTTGAAGAAGTAGCGGAAGCTGTCGGCGCCGATGATGTGCTCGTTGACCCCGCTCGCGGCTACCGTATAGCCGCCGTCCTGGCGCCTGCGAATTGCAACTTCCCCCAACGCTGCGTCACCGTCGAAAATGTTGGGGGCAGGTGCGGTTCGGACCACGGTTGCCCGCACAGTGAGCTGCGGGAAATCGATCCCGAGATTGGCCAGAAACAACGTCGACCAGGCACCGCCGGCGCAAACGACGGCGTTGGCTCGAACCCGACCCTGCTCGGTCACCACGCCGCTCACCTTGCCTGCCTGGATGTCGAGGGCGCGCACCGCGCAGTTCTCGCGAATGAGGCCGCCCTGGTTTTGCAGCAACCGGGCCAACGCCGGAACGGCCTTGAACGGTTCGGCGCGGCCATCGCTGGGCGTGAACAGACCGCCCCGGAACTGTCCCGGTTTGTCTTGAACCAGTGCGTCGACCTCCGCGCCCGAGAGCAGCCGGGTGTCCAGCTGGTGTTGCCCGGCGATCTCCAGCCAGCGTTCGAATTGCGCCAACTCCCGGTCGGTGGTGGCCGTAAAGAGCACGCCCTGTCGGGTGAACCCGATGTCTTCACCCAGGTCCTTGGACAATGACTCCCAGGCATTGATGCTCTCCATGGCGATCGGCAGCTCAGCGGCATCGCGCCCCTGCTGTCGAATCCACCCCCAGTTGCGGCTCGACTGCTCGCCAGCCACACGGCCCTTGTCGCACAGCAGCACCGAAACGCCACGCTGGCTGAGGAACCAGGCGGTCGAGGTGCCGATCACGCCCGCGCCAATGACCACCACGTCCACGGCGTCGGGCAGCGCATCCTGAAACGTTATCGGAGAGTGATCGCTGAAAGTCACCATGCAGTTTACGATAGCACCGTCTTAACCCGGGGTCGGCGCGTTTCCTGCCGAGTTTCCTGCAATGGTTGATGGCGCGTACTTGGATACGCTTCTGGTGGCGCTGGTCGGCGGGACGGTGCTGGTCGCCGTGTTGGCCGATTCGGCGTGTTCCAGGCTGGGTATTCCGTCGCTGGTTGGATATCTGCTGGTTGGCATTGCGCTCAGCGGGCTGAACGAGGTCTTTGGCTTCATCGATCCGCCGGTGGCGCAGGCGTTTCGGTTTCTGGCGGACCTCGGCATCGTGACGTTGCTGTTCTCGGTAGGCCTGGGAAGCCATCCTGGTGCGCTTATCGCCAAGCTTCCGGCCGCTTCCCTGATATGGGTGGGCAACGTTCTGGTCGCGGGTGGGCTCGGTTACGCCGCGGCGCGATATGCGCTGAACCTCGAGTTGGTGCCGTCGCTGCTGGTGGCAGTCGCCCTCACGGGAACCAGCGTGGGGGTCGGCGTTGCCCCCTGGCAGGAAGCCGGCGCGCTGGAGTCCAAGGATGGGGAGTTACTGGTCGATGTTGCGGAATTGGATGATATCTCTGCGATCGGCTTAATGGCGTTGCTGTTGGCGCTCGCGCCGGTGCTGTTGACTGGTGACGGTAATCTGGTCTCGGTCGCGTCCCGAGAAGCGGCCTGGTTTGTGGCCAAGCTCACGGCGTTCATTGCCTGCCTGGTGGTGTTTGCGAAGTACGGTGAATGGCGAGTGACCCGATTTTCTGCACGGTTGCGGCGCCCACCTCAGCGCATGCTGATGGTCGTGGGAGTCGGATTTCTCATCGCGGCCGCGGCAAGCGGATTGGGATTCTCGCTTGCGGTCGGTGCCCTGTTTGCCGGCTTGGTGTTCAGCGGGGACCCGGAAGCGGTGAAAACCGAACCCTCCTTTCAGGTCCTCTCGGCATTCGTTACACCGTTCTTCTTCATCGGCATCGGGCTGCACGTGGAGCTTGGTGCCCTGCCGGGGACGGCGTGGCCGATCGCGATACTGTTTGTTGCCGCGGTGCTTGGCAAACTCGTGGGTACGCTGATTCCGGCGCTATTCGCGACGTCCCTGGCGGGCGCGCTGCTGATTGCCGTGAGCATGATCCCGCGTGCCGAGATCGCGATGGTGGTAGTTGATCAGGGGCGACAGATGTTTCCGCAGTTGATCAGCGGCGAACTGTATTCCGCGATGGTCGTCGTCTCGATCGCCACCTGTATCCTGGCGACGGTGCTGGTTCGCCGGATTCTCGACCGGCGTGGTGTGTAGGGGCACATCCACTGAACTCGCGGTCGCGGAACTAGTTGGTGCGATATCAAGTCATAGATAGTCTGAAAGTCTGAGGAATACCTCGTTGGCGGAGAGTGAACTGATCGTCGGTGGCAAGTTCGTCGATCCAGAGCGTACGCTCGACGGTAAAGCGCGAGCCAAGGTGCGTTTCGAACATCTCGAAACGCTGTGGTTCAACACCGGCACGCTGTGCAACCTTGCCTGCGAGAACTGTTACATCGAATCGACGCCACGTAACGATCGCCTCTCGTATCTGTCGCGCGACGACGTCGGTAGCTACCTCGATGAGATCGAGGCGCTCGGCTTGGCTACGCGCATCATAGGCTTGACCGGCGGTGAACCGTTCATGAATCCTGAGGTGCTGGGCATCATGGAGGATTGTCTTCAGGCGGGGTATGAGCTGCTAGTGCTCACCAACGCGATGCGCCCAATGCTGCACCACCGTGCGGGGTTAGTGGATCTGCGAGCTCGTTTCGGCGACCGGCTGACCGTGCGGGTATCTGTCGATCACTACCAGCGCTTTCGTCACGAAGAAGAACGCGGGCGACGTTCCTGGCAGCGGATGCTCGAGGGTCTTGGTTGGCTGAGCGCAAGCGGGTTTAGTGTCCATGTCGCCGGGCGTACCCGATGGGGAGATTCCGAAGCAGGGCTGCGTCGTGGATTCGCCGGGCTGTTTGCGGCGCACGAGATCGCTGTCGATGCGAACGATCCGGCGGCGTTAATGCTGTTTCCGGAATTGGATCCGCGCGCGTCGGTGCCTGAGATCACTACGGATTGCTGGGGGGTTCTGGGCGTAGATCCACGCAACCTCATGTGCGCGAGCTCGCGCATGGTTATCAAGCGCAGCGGTGATACGCGCCCAACTGTCGTTGCCTGCACATTGCTTCCCTACGATGAACGCTTCGAACGCGACTCGACGCTTGCCGCGAGCCTGGACGACGTTCCTCTGAACCATCCTCATTGCGCGAGGTTCTGCGTGTTGGGGGGTGGTTCGTGTACGGCGTGATGCCTCTGTAACACCTGGCACTCTTTGGATTCCACTGCCAGCCCAAATGCGCTATGAATGTCGCGTTGCGGTGCTACGGGTCGACTTATTGCTCTGGGTCGTAGACAAAAAGATCGTGCGTCACCTGATCGAATGTGACGGCCGCATGGCCGACGTCCCGGTACGCGTGTCTTATGAATATGCAGTGGAGAAAGGCAGCCTGGTCGAAGGCTCGTTGACCCTCAAGACGCTCTACGACAAAGCCACCGTGTGTCGGTGTTTTTCGAGTATCGACGAACAGGAGCTCGACGAGAGCGTGCAGGCGACGGTCAAGCGCGCGATCGACGAGCACCTGGCGCTCGGTGGAGTGGGACGCTAGGACAGCGGCGTGAGACCACTGCTGGCGCCGTGACGCGATTCTCCTTAGCATCAGGTACGTGGGATCAAAACCGCACGACGGGAGAAACCGATGACCTATGCCGCTGAACGCGTGCTCTACGATGCGGACAGCCACATCATGGAGCTGCCGAACTTCCTGAGTGAGCATGCAGATCCGGCGATGCGTGAGCGCATCCCGGCCATCGACTTCAGCGCCAACTCCGGGTTGCAGCGTAACCTGGAAGACTTCGTTGCGCAGGGATGCGCGCACGCTGAAGCCCACGTCGAAAAGGCCTTGGCGCTCGGCGACGATATCTTGCGTGGCCCCAAAGGGTACGATGCCCCCGGCGCGTTCAATTCGGGTGAACGGACGAAGGTGCTCGACCTCCTCGGCTTCAAGAAGCAGCTGGTGTTTGCGTCGGTGAGCGAGGCGATGGTGTTCTCCATGCGGCTCGACATGGACGTGCGCTACGGCGCGGCGCGGGCGCACAACCGGGCGATGCATGCCTTCTGCGCAGACGATGATCGCTTCATGGGTGTTGCCGCGATCACGCTGGACGATCCGGCGCTGGCGATTGCCGAACTCGACATCGTGCTCAGTGAAAATCCCGGAGCTGTATGGGTGCCCCATCGGGATTGCAACGGTCGGTCCCCGGGACACACGGATTACGACCCGTTCTGGGCGCGGCTGGAGGACGCGGGCATCCCCTTTGTCATTCACATCGGTGGCGATTCGCTACAGGTCGATCGTGCCTGGATGAACAATGGCCGACCGCTGCCCAAGGACTGGCTGGGCGGTGGCGAGAACGTGCGCGGCAAGGACATGACCAGCGTGCATCACATGGCCGAGCGGTTCCTGTCGATGATGATTCTCGACGGCGTCTTCGAGCGGTTCCCCAGGCTCAAAGGGGCCAGCGTGGAGCTGGGCGCCGGGTGGGTTCCGTCGATGCTCAAGCGTCTCGACTGGGTGGTGGAGATCTGGAGCAAGACCGATCCGGAGCTTGCGAAGCTTCAGCGCAAACCGTCCGAGCAGATGGTGGATCAGTTTGCGTTCACACCCTATGTCTACGAGGACATCGGCGATCTGATCCGGCAGTCACCGGCGGAGCTGTATCTGTTCTCCAGCGACTATCCGCACCCGGAAGGCGGTCGCAACCCGCTGGGCCGCTTCGAGGCTTCGTTGGAGGGCGTGGCGACGACGGCGCTGGATAAGTTCTACTCAGAGAACTTCATCCGGATATTCAATCCGTAGGTTCTCCAGCTCAGACGAGCCCAATGATCATGTTGGCGATGAGGAAATAATTCAGTACGCCAAAAACGTCAATCGCGGTGGTGACGAAAGGCCCCGTTGCAATGGCCGGATCCGCACCCAACCGGTCGAAGGTCAGCGGCAGCACGATGGCCAGCACCGAGGCGCCGGTCATGTTGATCAGCAACGTTAACCCGACCACCTCTGCGAGCTTGATATCCCCGAAGAAGTACCATCCGAAAGCGCCAAGCAAAACACTGTAAACCAGTCCGAGCATGAGCCCGACGCGCAACTCCTTGAATATCATTGCGCCTGCGTTCTGGGGCTCCAATACGCCGGTCGCGAGGCCGCGGACCGTCACTGTGGCAGTCTGCACCCCTACATTTCCAGCCATTCCCATGACGATCGGTACGAAGGCGCCAAGCGTGAGCACCTGTGAAAGGATCGGCTCGAAGCGCTGGATGATCGCGGTAGCGATCAGGCCACCGGCGAACGCTGCAGCCAGCCAGGGCAGCCGGATGTAGGCGACTTTGAACGGCGATTGGGTCAGGGTCTCGGCGTGGTCGGTTCCGGCCATTCTCAGCATGTGCCGGGTCGCCTGAGCCTCGATCACCTCGATGACGTCGTCGATGGTGACCATGCCAACCAGCATCCCGTGTTCGTCTACGACCGGCAGCGCAAGCAATTGGTATTTGTCGACCAATTCGGCCACCAGATGCTGCGGGGTATCCGTGCGTACGCTTACGATGCGCCTGTTCATGATGTCGCTCAAAGGCGTTTCCGGGGCCGCCAGCAGCAACTGGCGCAACGAGACGACGCCGGCCAGGTGACCTTCGGCATCGGTCACATAGAGATAGGAAACGATCTCCACGTCGTAACGCTGCCGCACGTCGGCGATGGCGTCGCTCGCCGACTCGCTATCGGCCAGGGCAAAGAAGTCTGGCGTCATGATTCCTCCGGCGGTATCCGGGGGAAATCTGAGCAGGCCTTCGACCTGTTCCTTACTGTCCGGGGCCAGACGCGCCATGAGTCGTGCGGCATATTCTTCGGGCAGCTGCTGAATGGTGTCGGTCAACTCGTCCGGTGCCATCTGTTCGAAGATCGGACTCAGCTGTTCGACCGGGATCTCCTCGAGCACGCAGGCCCGCGCTCGAGCCCCTAGCTCGGCAAACACGTCGCCCGCCAGGCGCTCGTCGGGAATCGCGTCGAACACCGGAGCGATGTGGCCGTCTGGCAAGACCGTCAGCGCGTGGGCCAGGTCAGCGGGATGAAGCTTGATCAGAACGCGCCGCAAGGTTCGAACCGCACCGCGGCGGTGCAGCCGATCGATGACATCGGTGAGCTTCTGAACCTTGCTGGTTAGATCCGATGCTGGTTCGATTCGCGCCCGATTCGGCATGCTTTGGTCCTCCGGCGAACCGGGTTGGGTGAGCGAAACACCGCAGCTTGAATACCGCTTTACGGCACTGTTTCATTAGTGAACTCTACACCGTGATCAACGAGACGATGAGGCGGAATTGCGGGCCTTGCATCAGCACGTGCTCGTCTCGGAAATCCCCGATGCTGATGTACCGGCCGGTCGCACAAGATTAGGTTCGCAGTGGCTTGACCTCGTGGAGTGTTCGATGACTACGTTTAGCTACATCCGTTGGTTCGACGAGCTTGGTCTGGACGACGTACCGCTTGTTGGTGGCAAGAACGCCTCGCTGGGCGAGATGTACCGCGAACTGACCCCCCGGGGCGTAAAGGTGCCCAACGGTTTCGCCGTAACGGCCGACGCCTATCGCCACGTGCTCGATAACGCAGACGCCTGGGATCCCTTGCGAGAGGCGCTGGAAGGACTCGAGCCGGACGATGTCTCAGATCTGGCGCGCCGCGGCGCGATCGCCCGTGATGTTATCTATCGTGCGAACCTGCCCGATGATCTACGCGCTCAGATTCTGTCGGCATTTCACTCGCTGAAACAGCAATACGCCGACGGAATCAGCGTTGCGGTACGCAGTTCGGCCACCGCCGAGGATCTGCCCACCGCGAGTTTTGCCGGTCAGCAGGATACCTACCTGAACATCGGCAGCGATGAGCAATTGCTGGATGCGTGCCGTCGATGTTTCGCCAGCCTGTACACGGATCGTGCCATTCACTACCGCATCGATCGAGGCTTCGACCACTTCGACGTGGCGCTGTCCATCGGTGTCCAGAAAATGGTGCGTTCGGACCTGGCCGCCAGCGGCGTGATGTTTTCGCTCGACACCGAAACCGGATTCCGCGACGTGGTGTTGATAACCGGCGCGTACGGCCTGGGCGAAAACGTCGTGCAAGGCGCTGTCGATCCGGATCAGTTCTACGTCCACAAGCCGACCTTCGAAACGGGTCATCGCGCGGTGTTGCGGCGCGCACTGGGCTCAAAAAAAATCAGGATGGGCTATGCCACTGGCCGCACCCGGGAGGCGACGCGCAATGTGCCGACCCCCAAGGAAGACCGGCAGCAATTCTGCATCTCGGACGAGGATGTACTGACGCTGGCCGGGTACGCGATCGAGGTCGAGAAGCACTACACCGCCAAAGCCGGGCGCGCCATGCCCATGGATATGGAATGGGCGAAAGATGGGACCGATGGCGAGTTGTATCTGGTGCAGGCGCGCCCGGAGACGGTCGAGTCGCAGGTTTCGGGAAACACGCTCGAAGTGTTTCACCTGAAGGAAACCGGCGAATTGCTCACCACCGGGAATGCCGTAGGTCAACGCATCGGAAGCGGTCGCGCGCGGCTGGTTCGCGATGTCGACAGCCTCGATGAATTCCAGCCTGGCGAGGTGCTGGTGGCGGACACCACCTCGCCGGACTGGGA
>PVMS01161239.1_pt1 | contig 12221 bp, 15 predicted proteins | sample 1853461 | NCBI WGS metagenome assembly PVMS01 (sample SAMN08582032, study PRJNA380276) | Marine sediment metagenome, whole genome shotgun sequencing project. | isolation source: ocean sediment barecode stripped | collected 2017
CAATTGACCCTGCCCAAAAAGCAGGGTCAATTGAGTTGGTTAAGAGGGCACTGGCGAAGTAATGATGTCGTTACGCTTGTATCCAGGTCAACTGTTGAAGAACTCATCCGGGTCCTCGCCTATCCAAAATTCGATCTGGACAAAGCAGAAATCGAAGCCTTGCTGGCCGACTATCTTCCTTTTACCGAAGGGGTTACGGTTACGTCGCGAGCACAATCACCGAAGTGCGGTGACATTGATGATCAAATGTTCGTTGATCTTGCAATCCAGGGTCGGGCCGACGTTCTGGTCACAGGTGACCGTGCATTGCTTGCGATGGATTTTGGAGTGGCTATTGAAAAACCTGCGGATTACAGGCGCCGCTTGGAAAAATAGAACATATTCGGAAACAACCGGATCACATTTATCAGGATTGGCAAGTCATGAATATTGATTTAACGGGAAATATTGCACTAATTACCGGCGCCGCGCGCGGTATCGGGCTGGTGGTTGTGGAAGATCTGGCGAAGGAAGGAGTAAACGTTTGCGGGACCGATGTCCGTAGCGACCTTTTGCAGCATGAGATGGACCGCATTGCCAGCCAATACGGGGTTGAGACTCTGGCAGTTCCAGCGGATGTCGGCGTAGAGATGCAGGTTGTGGAGATTGTGCAGCAAGCCTTTTCGAAATGGGGCCAGATAGACATATTGATTAATAACGCAGGCATTCGCCAGGTCGCGCCGGTCTACGAGACAAGCTCGAGTGTCTGGGATGAGATTCAGTCGGCGAACCTGAGAGGCCAGTATCTTTGCACGAGAGAGGTGCTTAAGCAGGGCATGCTGGATCGCAATAAGGGCGTAATCATTTTCATGTCTTCAGGTTCCGGTAAGAGTGGAGAGAAGGGAAGTTCGGCCTACTGTTCTTCCAAATTCGGCGTTATGGGATTTGCTGAATCAGTGGCGAAGGATTTGAAAGAGACCAAAATCCGCACTTCAGCAATCATGCCCGGCATGATCTGGACGCCAATGGCCGAAGAATCAGAATATGCGGATCAGGACGTGGACTGGCTGGACTCAAGCCATGTCTCGAACGCGATTCTTTTTTGTATAAAACAGGATGAGGATACGATCATTCCGGAGATACAAATCTATCATCGGGCGCAGATCTGAATTTCAATCCCGATTTTCAAACCCTCTCAGAAAAGAGGTCAGGTTCGCACCCAGTTCGTCACACAGATAACCGCCTTCCTGCACAATCAGCGTTGGAAGCTCCAGTCCGGCACCAATACGGCCCCCGATTTTGTTGTAGCCTGCCGTGCTGACCGCAAGACCACCGAATGGATCGCCTTCAAACGCATCCAGGCCCAGTGCAATCACCAGCGCGGCCGGTTGATAGGTTTTGATACGTTCCAGTGCGATGTCCAGCGAGGCCAGGAATACCTCATCACCCGACTCCCTTGGCAGCGGCAGATTCAGATTGAAGCCTCTGCCAGTCCCTTTGCCCCGTTCATCCGCATTGCCCCAAAAAAATGGATAGAAACGGTTTGGGTCGGCATGGATGGATACCGTCAGGACATCATCACGCTCGTAGAAAATCCCCTGGGTCCCGTTGCCGTGGTGCAAATCAATGTCCAGGATCGCTACGCGCAGAAATTTATCCAGCAAAACCTGAGCGCCAATGGCCGAGTTGTTGAGAAAACAGAAACCGCCAGCGACTTCGGCGAAGGCGTGATGCCCGGGCGGGCGGCACAGGGCATAGGCGGCTTTTTCTCCCGCCGCGACCAGCTTCGCGGCATGAATGGCTGTCCAGGCGCTCCAGCATATGCTGTGCCAGCTTTCGGCTGAAAGGGGGCAAGCCAGGTCCGCCATGTGAAAGCCCGCCTGGGCAACCACCGAAGCCGGGTAAGCACAATCCTGATCTGTTGGGTGAATGTTGGGCGTGACGGCTTCGGCTCCCCCTTTGATCCGGGACCATCGGGTGAAGGCAAGTTCCAGAAATTCGAGGTAGCGGTTGCTGTGAACCCTGCCTATTTCCTGCAGCCCGTAAACCACCGGAGACACCCGCGAGCAAGCGGCATCGAGCGCACCGGCCAGAAGGCGGTCGCAACGCTCCGGCATTTCCGGATTTGGCTGCATGATGCCATTGACCAGGAAGTGTTTCGGGTAGTGGAACTTTTGTTCTTCGCTGTAGACGACCTTCACGGAACGCTCCGGCTGACGGGGAGATTCAGCTCTGCTGCCAGTTCATCCAGGCTGGCCTTGAGGGGTTCGAGAATCTCACCAAGTTGATCCACCGTCGTGATCATAGGGGGGCAAATCATGAAGTGGTCGCCGGCGATGCCATCCCGGGTTCGCCGTGAGTAGATGATCAGGCCTCGCTCATAGGCATATTCCACCAGCTTGTGATAAACCATCCATTCAGGTGGAAGCGGTTCCATGGTTCTGCGGTCCGCCACGGTTTCAAAAGCGAGCAACAGACCTTTGCCGCGAACGTCGCCGATAAAGGGGTAGCGGCTCATTAACTTTTCCAATTCCGCCTTGAGTTGCGCACCGACCTGTTCGGTGTGAGCCATCAGGTCGTTTTCGATGATTTCCTGCACCACCGCCAGCCCTGCAGCACAAGCGAGCGGGTTACCGGCATAGGTATGGCCATGCTGGAAGCCGCCGGAGTCGAGAACGGCATTGACGATATCGTCATGCGCGATCATGGCGCCCAGTGCTGCATAACCGGCGCCAAAACCTTTCGCCAGCGCAACAATATCCGGCGCAATGTTCCAGTGTTCGGCCGCGAGGAACTTCCCGGTCCGGCCAACGCCGGACATGACCTCGTCGTAAATCAGTAACACACCGAATTCATCACAGATTTCGCTTATTCGACCGTAATAGACATCGGGCGCCACCAGCGCGCCGGTCGAAGCCCCGCCAACGGGTTCCATGATAAAAGCCAGTACCGTTTCCGGGCCCAGTTCGATGATTTTCTGACGCAGTAATTCGGCATAATACAAGCCGCGCTCATCTTCGCTGAGATCATCCCGGTCCAGATAACAGCGGGGCGAGGGAATTTTTGGCATCTCGCGCAGCATCGGCGTAAAAGGCGCCGTCAATGGCTGGTAGCCGGTGAGCGCGAGTGCGCCGAGTGTAGAGCCATGGTAGGACGGTGAACGCGAGATGACCCGCCATCTTTCGCCCTGGCCGGCGGCAATGGTGTATTGTCTGGCCAGTTTCAGGCAGCTTTCCACCGCTTCGGAACCACCGGATACAAAGAAAACTTTTTCGTGCCCCGGAGGGCTCAGGGAAGCAATGGTGGCGGCGAGCCGTTCTGCGGGTTCGTTTTCGAAGTGGAGCCGGTAGCCGAATGTCGAACGTTCCATTTGCCGCCGCATGGCTTCTATAACTCGCGGGTTGCTGTGGCCGATATTGGAAACCATGGCCCCACTGGCGGCGTCCAGGTAACGTTTACCGTTGACATCCCACAGGTAGACGCCTTCGGCCCGATCCAGCAGTGGGCGCCGCTGGCGAGTCTGATAGAAAAGCCGTGATTTCTGCTCTGGGTTCCAGTCCACCGGATCTCCGCCGAATTTGCTTTGATTGTAAGCAGGCCAGAGCATGATAGCATAGGCCCTGACGACACTATGACGGGCCATTTCACTTAATTACAGGCAGTTTCCATGGGCAGGAAAGTCATCATTACCTGTGCTGTAACGGGTTCGATACATACTCCAACAATGAGTCCTTATCTGCCTGTCACCCCCGCAGAAATTGCCGAAGCATCCATTGCAGCAGCCCAGGCGGGAGCCGCCATCATTCACCTCCATGCGCGGCATCCGGAAACCGGATTTCCGAGTGCAGATGCGGCACTTTTCAAGGAGTTTCTGCCGGAGATAAAGGACCATTGCGATGCGGTGCTGAATATCTCTACCGGCGGCAGTTCCGTGATGTCTCTGGATGAAAGGCTGGCGCCGGCCCGCGCTGCGAAACCCGAGATGTGTTCGCTCAACATGGGTTCCATGAATTTCGGTATTTTCCCTCTGAAAGCTCATTTTAGCGAATGGCAACACGACTGGGAGCCGAAGCTGCTGGATGCGACCCGCAGTACGATTTTTCGCAATACTTTCGACGACATCGAGTTGATCCTGAGTGATCTTGGGGGCGCAGGTGGCGCTCGCTTCGAGTTTGAGTGTTATGACATCGGCCATATTGAAACCCTGGCTTATTATCTGAGTAAAGAACGGGTCCATCCGCCGCTTTATGTGCAATTCGTACTGGGTGTGCTCGGTGGAATAGGGGCGTCACCTGAAAACCTTCTGGCCATGAAGACTACGGCGGACCGCCTGCTTGGCACCGCTTACGAGTTTTCCGTGCTGGGCGCGGGTGGTATGCAAATGCGGCTGGCCACCATGGGCGCTATCCTGGGAGGCAACGTGCGCGTTGGCCTGGAAGACAGCCTGACCATTGCACCGGGTACTCTGGCAAAGAGCAATGCGGAGCAAGTAGCGAAAATTTGCCGCATCCTGGATGAACTGGGACTCGAGATCGCCACGGCTGCTGAGGCCCGGGAAATACTGGCGCTCAAGGGCGGCGATTCGGTCGCGTTTTGAATTCCGTGTTGTGAACTCCACAAGCGACATCACGATCAGGCTGGCGAGGGTGGAAGATGTGCCGCAGATGCAAAGGCTACTGCTGGAACTGGCCGGAGTGCTCGGGAAACTCGATGAAATCAGGGGAACCGGGCAGGATCTCGAAAAATTCGGCTTTGGTGATCATCCCCGGTTTGAAGCCGTGCTCGCTCTGGAAGAGGAGCAGGCGGTAGGGTTAGCCGTTTTCTTCTACGAATACTCCACCTGGCGCGGCACGCCGGGTGTTTATGTTCAGGACTTGTATGTTTCCAACCATCTGCGCGGCACGGGCCTGGGACGTGATTTGCTCAGGGCGGTGCGGGAACGCGCCAGAGACTGGGGTGGGCGTTACGTGAAGCTCACGGTCTTCGATGGAAACCAGGATACGATCTCATTTTACCGGCATCTGGGTTTCGAGCTATGTGAAGACGAGCAGGCGCTCGTCCTGAGGGACTAGCCGTCCAGCGTTCTTCGCGCCGGGATACGCGGTCACCGGTAATCTCACCGTCGTAGTCGACGGCGGTGAGAGTTGATATATCAGCTAATTTGTCAGTCAGCGGGCGCGATCTGCGTCGAATAAGTGAAACCAATTGCGCCACAATGGCAACTGCCTGAATAATCTGTCATAACATTGAATAATATACAACTATGAACAGGACTGCCGTCAAACGCTGGTCGAAAATCAGCTTGCGCACACTCCACCTGCTGGCCGTTGCCGGTGTAGGCGGTGGTATTTTGTTTGGCCTTGAAAAACAGCTGTGGATCAATTACTGGTGGCTGGCCCTGGCTTCCGGCGCCTTGATGATGTTGATGGATATCGTCGCAAACCCGGTATGGATTGTTCAGGTCCGGGGACTTGTGATCATGTTTAAGCTGATTCTGCTTGCATTGTTAGGCAGTTACCCGGCCTGGGACAGCTTTCTGCTGGCTGTCATCATCATCATTTCCGCCGTTATTTCGCACGCCCCTGGCAAGGTTCGATACTATTCGTTTTACCATCGGCAGGTCGTAGATTCCGGCAAGGACCCCAAGGGCTGAGCGAATGTATGAATCTCAGAATATTTCATACTGATTTTTCAGCAAGAACATGAACCAGCATACTGCCCAGGCTGATCGCGGTGGCTACCAGCACCATGCCTGTGAGTCGGGCCAGGACATCGACCTGAAGCAGGATTGCTGCCACGCCCAGCACAAGAGAACTCAAATGCAGGGTGAATCCGATCTGGATTCGCCGCTGGGAAAGCAGGCTTCTCATCGACGGCACCGGCTCCAGGCCGACCCGCGGCGAGTAACGGTGGAACCAGACCAGAAACGGGACGATACGGCTCAGCATTCCATGCATGATCATGGCGGCCCAGCCCCAGATGGCCATCCAGCCGAACAGTACTTGCCAACGGGGGTCAGGAAGCAACAGTGCTGCTAGTGTGACGGGAATCATCAACAGGGCGCTGATGAGCCCTGCTCGCCAGAATAACAGTGATGCGTCACTGCGCTTGCGCTTGCGCAGCGCAATGTTTCTCAGGATCAGGACAGGGTGAAGCAGCCAGATCACCAGTGCTGCCGGCACTGCCCCGAGCGCAGCCAATTGGCCCGGGAAAAGAAGTCTGTCGCTTCCCCCGTCAACAAGGAACGAGGTGAACGGAAGCACAAGGCCGCACAGCAGCAGGCCGAGCAGCCAGCGCATCGTGGATTTGCTCGCCGGCGGCGCCAGATAGAACATCGGTATTACCTGCCAGGACACCGCCATGATCAGCCCGCCAACCCAGCCGAGCAAGGCCAGCGTCAGGTGAATCTGTACCCACAAAACCCTTGCTGCTGGAAAGTTGTCTCCGGCGTAGCCCCGCGCCATCACCAATCCAATTAAAGTGGCAACAGCCAGGCTGACCACCGCCAGTCGCATGCCCTGCACGGTTTCGTTCTGTGTAGCAGGGCGGGCCAGCGCCCAGCCCAGCGGCAACAGGAATGCCAGGAAGGCCAGCGTTAAGCTGATGATGGCGGCCGACATGGCAAATACAGGACCGCCCAGCAGACGCCACAAAAATCCAGCCAGGCCTGCCAGCAGCAATGCATGGACCAGGTGTGCGAGCCGGGTGAAGGGCACTGGTGTACCGGCGATAACCGGGGTCATCTGGTAAAGCGCACCGGCCATTGCCATCGCGAGAACTCCAAGGGTGCCGGCATGCGCCAGGGCCAGTGTCTGCGGCGCCCATGGCGTGCTCAGCGCTACCGCACCGCTTGCAATCAGGATACAGCCCGCTGCCAGGACAGCTATCGGTATGGTCAGGAAAAAAATGGCGGGGATGGATAACCGAGGCGCCTGGTCCAGGCTCAGCCCCCCGGTTTGCATCAAAGTTCTCGCCTTACCAGGAGCAAAGCACTTTGGTCCGCTTCTTCATGGACCCACCAGCGCAAACCCCGCGACTCGAGATGAGGGAACAATAGTTTTGGAACACAGGGAACCCGTGCCAGGTAAAATTCTCCGGCGCCCAGTTCTGAGCAGGCCAGCAATACTTTCTCCATGGGCTCCGGCGCTTCGAGGTTGCGGAGATCGACAATATCCGGCTTTTTGGCCCCAAGCACCTTGAAAAGACCTGATACAGATTCGTTCATTAAAACTTCTTTTTTTGTAACATATTGTTAAAATAAGTCATCCGTTATTAATTTACCAGAACGCTCTTGGTTTGTGCCCGCCAAAGCAAAAGAGAACGTAAAGGAGACACCCATGGCAGAGATAAATACAGAGGCCGGACTGGCCGGTTTCTTCGCGCTGGATCATCGTGAATGCGATTCAGGCTGGGCGGAACTCGAAGGCCTGCTCGACGGTGGAGAAACCGCGGCCATCAAGCAGGCATGGCAAAAGTTTGACGGCCGCATGCGCCGCCACTTCGCGATGGAAGAAGATATATTGTTCCCGGCATTCGATTCCAGGAGTGGAATGGGCGGCGGTGGCCCCACCGCAATGATGAGAATGGAGCATCAGCAGATGAGGGGGCTGCTCGACCAGATCGGCGCTTCGATTGACTCCGAAGATACCGAAGAAGCGCTGGACCTGGGTGATACCCTTCTGATGCTGATACAGCAGCATAATGTCAAGGAAGAGGGCATGCTGTACCCGATGGCCGAGAACATGTTGGCCGGGGAGTGGGCCGGTTTGGCTGAGCAACTCGAGAAGTACTGAGATTTACCGAAATTTAAATGGTGGTACGGGAGCCCCGGAAACCTGCTGTTGAGAATACGCTATGATGGCGGGAGTCCTATGAATCTTCCGATTTTTTTCAAACGCTATCTGCTGAGCCTGCTGGTGCTCAATCTGGTTGCCTGTTCGTCCATGCAAACGGTCAGTATTGAAAGCGCCATGAATTATTCCCCTCCCCGCGGCATCGATTACGGCAGCCTGGTCGAGGTCAAGACCCTGAACAAACGAACCGTAAAATTTCGCGTCACCGAGATCACCGACGAAGGCCTGGGCGGTAAGCAGGGATTTTATCGCTTTGAAGACATGAAGAGCCTGCGAGTAGACGCCCCGGTGCAGGGCGAAAGCAACACCGCTGCCTATGTTCTTGGGGCTCTTGGTGTTGCCGCTCTGGTTGCCCTTGTCATAAGCGCCGACAGCGTGGCCATCTGCAGCCCGTCTCCCTGTCCTCAACCCTAAAACCTAGTTGTCTACTTTGAGTACGGCGGCCATTGAGGTATCACCGGCGGCGCAGCCCTGGAACAGGCCCCAGCCGCCCCCCAGCAGCGTCAGTTCTTCGATCAGTTCGATTATCGCGCGCATTCCGGTCGGTCCCTGTGGATGGCCCCAGATCAGTGAGCTGCCGTAGTTGTTCATGGCCATCAGGTCCGCGCCGGTCTCGCGGGCGAAAACGATGTCGTTGACTGCAAACGGGTTGTGCGACTTGATTGCCGAGAGGTCATCAATGCTGATATCAGCTCTTTCCAGCGCCTGCAACGAGGCTGGAATGGTGGCGGCGGGCATGAAACTCTTTTCCACCCTTGCCTGGCCGAAAGATACGATTCTGATGGTGATCCCGGTGTCAGCCGACAGTTCTTTCGCTTTATCTTTGGTGGTAACGACCATGCCGGCCGCGCCATCGGCCGGGTGAGTCTGCCCGCCAAAGGTAATCGTTCCGCCTTCCTTGACTGTTCTGAGTTTTGCCAGGCCTTCTGCGGTGCTTTGAAAAATACCTTCGTCTCCGTTCATGGTGGACACGGTCTTCCTGAAGCGAACGTCCGGTACGTCGAAAGGCAGGGTCATGAAGCTTCTAAGGAAAGCTGAGTCATCGGCCAGTGCGTCGTTGTATTGCTCAAGGCGCCTTAAGACGACTTCGTGTTGTTCCTCCGTTGTAACATTCCACTTGCTGGCGCAGTTTTCCGCTGTCTGGGTCATGTCAGCTCGCGTGTAAGGGTCCCAGCCCATATTGTCAGGGACCCAGTCTTCGTGAGCGCCGATACCCCCCGGGGCGCCGGGGCGCGGATAATAAAGATGCGGTCCATTGGAAAGCCGGTCAGTCGTGACGGCCAGTACGCAGTTGGCAGAGCCCGTCGTCACTTCCTGCGCAGCGACAGACAGAACCCGTGCACTGGTGGCGCAGGCCTGGCTGATAGTTGGGCCGCCGATGCCGCTTGCACCGACCATGCCGGTCAGCCAGGGCATGCCGTAGAAGGAGAACTGCTGCGGAACGGTCATGCCGAGAATCCCGGAATCGAATTCTTCGACTGCAATGCCGCGCGTTGCCAGCGATTCGCGCGTGAGATGTGCCGCGAACTCGACACTCGGAAGGTGGCCCAGGCTTCCCTGCCAGCGTGCGAATGGGCTGCACCAGTAGCGCCGTATGGAATATAACTGCCGTTCATGATTAATGCTCCGTTGAAATTGTTTCGGTCAATTTTCTTTGCCAAGCCTGCCCTGACGAAAATAATGGTATTATAGTACCTAATTACCATTTAAGCTTGATCCTTAGATTATAGTTGCCTGGTTATTACACTTTTTGTTTTAGGTCATGTTTTACCTCTTTATTCAGAACATGAGGTTCCAGGTGAATTTTTGTGGATTTTTCTGACTGGAAGAAACACCAAAAAAATGAATAGAACAAGATCGCCAAGAGCCTACCCGGGTATCTACATCCGCAAGGCAAACCAGTCCGATTTGCCCGCCATCATGGCCTTCGATGAGCGCAGCAACCGGGAGGTCAACCCCCGTTACTGGCAGGCGATGTTCGAACGCTATGGTGACGATAAAGACAAGCAGCTTTTCCTGGTATGTGAAAAAGACGCTGAAATTGCCGGGTTCATCATCGGCGAGGTGAGGGACTGGGAATTTGGTTCACGTCCCTGTGGCTGGGTTTTTGCGCTGGGTGTGCGGCCGGACATGAGACTCGCGGGTGTAGCGACGCAGCTGTACACCGTCATGTGTGGGTTTTTCAGGGAAGCAGGGGTGAAAAAAGTGCGCACGATGGTTGGCCGGCTGGACAATGATTTCCACTCTTTTTTTCGCAGCCAGGGCATGGTGGCCGGCCCATACGTCCAGCTGGAAAAAGAACTGTGAAGCTCCAGCAATCCACACTGCTGGGCCTTTACGCCGTTCTGGAGCTTGCACATGCAGAGGGTGAGCAGCTATCTGCTGCAGACATTGCGGAAAAATTCGACGTGTCGATCAATCACCTGGCCAAGGTGCTCCGCATCCTCGTCAAGGCCGGCTTGTTACGGGCGGCACGCGGCGCAGGAGGCGGTTATCGTTTCACGGGCAACGCCAAACGCGCCACCCTGATGGAGGTGATCGAGCTGTTTGAACCCGTGTCGATCGAGGGCTTTGAACACCGTGGCCAGCCGCATAAAACTGATGTGGAAGCCGGGCTCGCTGTAACCCTGGTCGAAATCAGCGAAATGATGCAGGCCACCCTGCGCTCAATCACGATCAGAACCATGCTCAAGACCATGGAACGCGGTTAACCTTGCATTTGTGGTTCTTTCCCCGTTTGACCTAAATCAAGCCTGGTTTGGGAGGTAAACGCTAAAATGCTCTGGCCTTCAGCCCGGACATTGAATCTTGAGTGGAATAGTCAAGCAGGAGTAATTAAATGATGAACGCGGTAGCCGAATTAAGCCCCAGAGATTATTATCGCTTGCCCTGGTCGCTGACTGATAATGCCATTTCCTGGCTGGAAGTGACCGACGATTGCAACCTGGATTGTGAGGGCTGCTATCGGCCGCATATAAAAAACCACAAGTCACTCGCCAAGATTGCTGAAGAACTGGCTGTGTTCAAGCAGAAACGCAAGAGCGACTGCATGAGCCTGGCCGGTGGCGACCCTCTGGTACATCCGGAAATCGTCGAAATTGTAAAAATGGTCAAGGCTGAAGGCTGGAAGCCGATAATCAACACCAATGGGCTGGCCCTGGGCAAGAAACTGCTCCACAAACTGAAAGAAGCCGGCGCCTATGGTTTTACCTTTCATATCGACACCACCCAGGTGCGCGCTGATTCAAAAGCCGAGGTTGAAAAAGACCACAACGCCTTGCGCCTGAAGTTTGCCCAAATGCTTGCTGAAGAGGGCGGACTGACTTGCTCTTTTAACCAAACCGTGTGTGTCGATACGCTGGATCAGATCAAGGACAGCATGGCCTGGGCGCAACAATACCCGGACATCGTCAATACCATGGTATTCATCCTGTTCAGAACCCCCGATATCAGGGGAGACTTTGAATGCCTGGCAAATGGCCGCCTGGTAGAACTGACCGACACCTATGAAAAACCTGAATGGGGCGGCGATTCGCTGGTGATGGCGAAAGACGTGGTCGCCAAAATACGTGAGTTGGATCCCGATTATCAACCGAGCGCCTACTTGAGCGGTACTGAAGATCCCAACGCCACGAAGTGGTTGCTGGCTGCGCGTCTGGCCAGCAAAAAGCGCGCTTTCGGCTACGTAGGGGCAAAATTCATGGAAGCCATTCAGGTCGGTCATCATATGTTCAACGGCACCTGGTTGAGCTACTCAGCGCCCAAAAGCAATCGAATGGGGCGTTTGATGATTTCATTTTTTTCTCTGATAGACCCTCGCATACGCAGCATCGCCAAACGCTATTTTCTTGCACTGCTCAAAAGCCCCTGGTCAATATTCGATCGGGTCTACCTGCAGGCATTCGCCATCATTCAACCCGTCGACATCTTGCCCGATGGACGCGCGAGCATGTGTGACGGTTGTCCCGACATGACGGTATACGAGGGTGAATTGTACTGGAGCTGCCGCCTGGAAGAGATCAAGGAGTATGGTTGCTTCTTACAGGCAGGTTTGAGGAAAGACCATCACAGCGATGTGAGCCCTGATGCCATGGCAAACACAAAAATGGAAGAAAAGCCGATAAGGGAAGTGACAATCCCCTAGCCCGCATATTGCACGAGTTTCGCTGGGCTTTACTTAATTATTTAATATTTTCAATGGTATGTAAGAGTAATACGGGTTTGATAAGAAGTACAAAGTGTACCGCTGCCGGTTTGTCGCCTGATTGCACGGCACAGCCTGGCTGATCCCGCTTGAACCATAGCTATGGCTATGCTTCTGCACGCGATCAACCAGGCTGCACTCGTGAAATCAACCGACAGTTCCGGCCACTCGTGCAATATGCGGGC
>PVMS01072808.1_pt1 | contig 12220 bp, 11 predicted proteins | sample 1853461 | NCBI WGS metagenome assembly PVMS01 (sample SAMN08582032, study PRJNA380276) | Marine sediment metagenome, whole genome shotgun sequencing project. | isolation source: ocean sediment barecode stripped | collected 2017
ACTTCGCTATGCTGTTTAGCAGCGCCAACAGCAAATGACTCTTCTTTAATTTTAGCCACTAATGAAAGCATATCTGCTTCTTCAATAAGTACCGCAGGATAACACTCAACAAGATCATCAAGATGTATTTGACCGCGAGTGGTAGATAATATTTTACTGTTTATTTTTCCCTGGATTTCTTTCATCTGTACATTAGCAAGTAATGCGGCTTTAGTGATTGATACAAAACGTGGCACAATAATTTATGGATATTTGTTTATGCTTAAGTTACGCGACTATAACCGCCTAGCTTTCCGTTCTTTGTAAACACTAGTTGCCAAAGTTGAATATTGCGCGCTCGAAAAGCCCCTGCACAACCCAGAAGATAGTATGCCCACATTCGATAAAAACGCTCACCATACTTTTCACGTATCTGTTTCCAGTTTACATCAAAATTTTTATACCAGGCCATCAGCGTTCGATCATAATCAGCCCCAAAATTATGCAGATCTTCCAGAATAAAATACTTTTCTGCAGCAGAACTAATCTCTTTCATAGATGGAAGAATTCCATTTGGAAAAATATATTTATTGATCCATGGGTCAGGTGAATGACAGGTTTTAAATCCGCCAATGGTATGAAGAAGGAAAACACCATCTTCTTTAAGACAACGTGATGCGATTTGCATATATTTATTATAATTTTTGGGTCCAACATGCTCAAACATGCCAAGTGAAACTATATGATCAAACTTTTCATTTAGCTTGCGATAATCTTGTAATCGAATTTCAATCGGCAATCCTTCGCAATTAGTTTTGGCAAAATCAGCTTGATGTTTTGAAATGGTTACCCCAACTGCTTTAGCACCATAATTTTCGGCTGCAAATTTAACGAAACTGCCCCATCCACATCCAATATCAAGAACTCGTTGATTTTTTCTTAAACCTATTTTCCGACACACCAAGTCCAATTTCTTTTCTTGCGCTTGATTTAAATCCGCTGCATTTTTCCAATAACCACAAGTATAAACTTTGCGTTTATCTAGCATTAAGTTAAATAAGTCATTACCAAGCTCATAATGTTTTTGTGCAACTTGAAATGCGCGCCCGATACTTTGGAGATTCAATAACCTTGATTGCAGGATAAGCCAAATCATTTTGTAGGGATTGATTTTTAAATCTAATCTGGCAGATAGAAGCTTACAAAAGAATTGGTCTAAAGCTTCTACCTCCCACCATTTATCCATATAAGCTTCGCCCAACCCTAATGAGCCTTCTGCAAATACGCGCTTATATAAACGATCATCAAAAACTTGGATATCCCAAGCGCGGTTACCGTTTATTTCTATATCTGCTTCTGCGAACAGATTTCGCGCTTTTTTATAATACAAGCTCACATCCTCACCACCGAGTAAAATAATCTTTTTTAAAGAGTAAGTATTTTTTCATCTCCGATTCAGCATATAATAGCTAGCATAATAAAATTATTTGCCCATAACGACAAAAATAATTGGCAATACCGCTATCGATTAATTTACTTTATATCAAGGCTAGGCCTGTACAGAGCTAAAGCTATTCTCAGAAGCTATAGCAATGAGAGCTATGGCGTAGTGAAAACTATTGGCAATGAAAATAGATGATTTGCTGGTCTTCACGGCCTAGCGGCTTACCTAAACTGATTTTGCCCTCACCGAACAAATAAACCTTTTGTCCTTGTAGGCGTATTTTGCCTAGTTCTTCGGTGTCTATGAAGGTTCCATTGAGGCTGATGTCTTGGAGCACAAACTCTCCATCTAGATAAGAGATATTGGCATGCTGTTTTGAGACAAAGCGGGTACCTATTCTTACATCTACGTGTAGCGACCGGCCTAGGCTAAATTTCTCCAGGCTGTTGTCAAAAAAATAGCTCTCTTCTCCAATTCGTAAACTTAGTTCGCTAGTATTACGAATGGGTTGATTTTCTTGCCAAATAAGCTTGAGATTCGCTTTACGTCGATCTGCAACATGACGTCTATCCTTGCGAACGATATTAAAATCGCTATCCAGCAAAGGAAATTGTGACATTTGGTTTGCACGCCGATCATTTTCACGATGTACGTAAACCTTGGATTGCGCGTTAGTCATACTCGCTGTGAAAAAAGGTTCAGATTATTATTAATTAAGTATATTACGGAAATAACATTTTAAAAGTGAACCCCATCAACTTGCAGACCAGTAATAAAAGGTTACATGGGTAGCTTAAAGTTGCAAAATCAAGTATTTAAGCGATAATCGTGGCATCCCTTTCTGTTCTTGACGAGTGGTATTTATGCGTGAAACCAAACCCTATTCCCTCGCGGGATAAATGCACAACTACTGCCCATACGCGAATTAGTTTAACTGTATTTGCCTCAGCCACTGAAAAAACCAGCTGCACGCGACGTCCCACGTAAGCATGCTCGGGAGTTAGCTCTAAAAACGCTCCTCGAGTACTTAAGTTTGTAGGTTGATAGCGAGAGATATTTAGTTGCGGACAATACACACGCAAATTCGGTGGCGAATCCTTTCTTTGCGTAATTCGACGTTCTTTTTGAGTTGCAGCACTCTGACTCATAAGTTGATTTCTATTTTTATCATTGTTTTAGGTCGAAATCCTAGGCTGTTAAGCACAAATATCTTTTTTGAAAATGCACACAAGAAAAACAAATAAACGTTATGATAACAAGATATTACGCTACTCATAACAATAATTGTAGCTCAATAAAGCCACCATATACACATCTTCAATATTGTGGGTACTAAAACTTGTGACCGCAGTTGGATTATTTATCTAATGCCTATACCAGGCCATACTTTTATCTTACAAAAACCCTTAACTGTCACACTATTAGTAAAGCATTGTTGTCATTCAATCCAAAAAAAGTGGCTTAGCTCATAATTCACTTGGTAATTGTGACGTTTTTTCTTACAATACCGGCGTTAAGTTGCAGACCCAAAGTCAAATGCCTTTGGGGCATTCACCTGGGGAGATGGTGAATAACTGTAGCAAACGTTAATTAACGAATCGTACGATTATCAATTTAAATAACTTCGGAGTTAATAATATGCTAACTAAGAAACTACTTTTCCCTGCAGTTTTCGCACTTGCGACAGCCTTTACCATCGGGTGTACAACCACTGCTATGGAAGAGCCTGCAATGGAAGCTGATCCATTAGCAGAAGTTCGCTCAATTGCTGAAGAAGCATTGCGAACGGCTAATAGCGCAGCTTTCGCCGCAGCTACTGCTAAAGATGTAGCAAATGCTGCACAAGATTCTGCAGATGCTGCACAAGCTTGCTGTGATGCAAACTCACGCCGCATGAGCCGTATGTTCAGCGGTTCTATGAGCTCTAAGTAAGCAGAAATATCTTTTTAAGTGAAGGTATTAAAAGGCCCGGTAGTCGGGCCTTTTTTTATGGGCAACTTTTAAGCCCACCACAGTTGGTAAGCCGGTTTTATTTTTTGCTAAACGATTGGCTAAGCTCCAATTCACCTTATAGTCTTTACTGGACTCAGTAGCGCCAATGATTGCACGTACAAATTGAGTTAAATTACGAGAATTAGTAGTACTCTCATCGCCCTCATTAGGATGCATCTCGGCATACAACTTGCCACGGTGCCATGCCAATTTATAGGGTTGATTGACAATGGTAACAGGCATATTCACGGCAACACGTTTAAACAAATCCTCAATACCATCAGGGTGTAGACGTATGCAGCCATGTGTCACTTTCATGCCTATGCCACGGGGCTCATTGGTACCGTGAATTAAATAACCTGAAAGACCTAAGCGTATTGCGTATTTACCCAGTGGATTATCAGGTCCTGGAGGCACTGAAGCAGGCAAAGGGTCGTTTTTCTCTTCATGCTCTTTGAGTATGGAGACGGGAGGATGCCAGGTAGGATCTTTAACCATTCCAATGATGCGTGTCTGAGTATAAGGTGTATCCCATCCATCACGTCCAATGCTGATGGGATAGGTATGCACATACTTAGGCTTACTATTGGAACTTTTTGGGTAGTAATACAAGCGCATTTCAGCCAAATTAAGTACCAGCCCTTCTCGCTTTGTTGCGGGCAGGATATAACGAGTAGGAACCACCACTTGCGTACCCTCACCCGGTATCCATGGATCTACCTTGGGATTCGCGATTACAATTTCCTGAAAACCAATATCAAATCTTCGTGCTAGATCAAGAAAAGTATCGCTTTCTTGTGCACTTATTATGGCTAATTGACCTATGATGGAATCGCCATTAGTGGGCAGAAGATACCGTTCAGCCTGTACCCCAGGGGCCATAACGAGATACAGAAAAGTAATTAGAGAAATGGATCTTTTCATAAAAGGCAGCTAAATTTCATAGTAAAACATAAGAATATCGCAATAAATTATGCCTTTACAGTAAATCCTTTGCCGTAAACTAGGCCTAGCAGATTAGCACTAAATTAGTGCAAATGGGTACAGATAGGCTAAACCACTACGCCAATGCAGCAAACACCAGATGAAGAGTATACATGCATATTAAAATAAGCGTATTTACCAGTGTTTTTCTGTTAATCGGCCTTTTAGGCTGTACTTCCATCCCGCCATCAAAGACTCTGCCACAGTCTGAGGTTGCAGTTAGCAGTGTTAATCATACGAATTATCGAAGCTATGTGGCTGCTGACGTGGATGCAGTGCAAACAAAACTACAACGTGCCAATGACGCAACGATTAATAAAGAGCACCAAACTGCAGAACAACTAGCGCAGCAGATTCTCGTTGATGTAGAACTCATTAAGATAAAAGCGCAACGAATCAGCGCAGAACAAGAAGTTACGAGCCTTGAGGCCAGCATTACAAACTTGCATCAAGAGCTACAATGGCGCGAGCCAATACGACTTTCTCCATTAGACCCATAGCAACAGTATGTTGAAATTATATCTTTGCACCTTAGTCATTCTCATTTTATTTAGTTGCGCAAGTGGTGCGCCCAAACTCTATCCCTCACTTGAAGAAGCTAGATTGGATCAAGTAGCTCTTACATCCGAACAAGGCATACTAGAGGTATCGTCCGTTACGCTTTTTCAGGTAGATGAATATTTAAGAGATGCGGAACATTCTTTGCAAGAGAATGATATTAGCAATACAGACCACTACATTTATCTGGCAAGGCAAAAACAAGCCATAGCAAAAGAATTACTACTTAAATTCAACTCTGAACAGGAACGAACAAAACTAAAACAGCAAAAACAAGAAATGATTGCGCATGCTCGCAGCATGGAGTCTAAACGCGCTTACAATGAAACCCAAACAGTGCAGCAACGCGTTAAATTTTTAGAACATTCCTTAGGACAATATCAAGTCGAAGAAACTAGTCGTGGGACATTATTAATTATCAACGACTTGCTTTTCGCAGCGGGTGGAACAGATTTAGAGCCAGAATCTTCCAGACGAATAGAGCCACTGCTACAATACCTACAAGGCAATCCAAAACGTGAAATCATAATCGAAGGCCATACTGATAGCACAGGTAATGCCAATGAAAATATACATTTATCACAACAACGTGCCGATGCTGTCAGACAATTTTTAATTAGCCGAGGCATTGATATAAGCCGCATTGAAACACGCGGCTTTGGTGAAGAAGTTCCTGTTGCAACCAATACAACAAAAGTAGGAAGAAAGTTAAATCGTCGTGTGGAAGTGGTAATCAAAACCGCTGCGTATAGCAGCAATTAACATAAAACTAATCTTTAGTAGCAAGTTCTATGCCGCGCTCTGCAACATCAACCAACAGTTGAATCTCTTCTGCGGTGATCACGTAAGGCGGCATAAAGTAAATCACATTTCCTAAGGGTCTGAGCAAAGCCTTATGCTTAAGGCCATACTTATATACTTCAAGTCCACGTCTTTGCTGCCAAGGATAAGATTCTTTGGTCGCTTTATCCTTTACTAACTCAATGGCAGTAATCATACCGCGTTGCCTAATATCACCAATATTTGGATGATCACAAAATCGTTCACATTGCTGAGAGAATTCTTCAATCAGTGATTTGTTCGCCTCAATTATATTTTCCGACTTGAAGATATCGAGCGTTGCTAACGCAGCAGCGCAGCCCAAGGGGTTACCGGTATAGCTATGCGAATGCATGAATGCAGTCAGATTCTCATAATCATCATAAAAAGCTTCATACACGTGATCCGTTGTAAGCACTACAGACAATGGCAAATAACCACCTGTAAGTCCTTTCGATAAACACATAAAGTCGGGACTGATGCCAGCTTGCTCACAGGCAAACATAGTGCCTGTGCGCCCAAAGCCCACGGCAATCTCATCGGCAATAAGATGAACTTCGTATTTATCGCAAGCCATGCGTAATAAAGTTAGGTAACTTGAATCATACATTCGCATATTGCCCGCGCACTGTACCAAAGGCTCAACAATGACCGCACACACTTCATCTTTATGTTGTTGTAATGCTTCCTCCATATGCGCAAACATTCTCACAGCATATTCACGTTCGGACTCCCCTATTTCGCGATTGAAACTATCAGGACTAGGAACCGTAATTACATCTAGCAACAAAGGCTCGTAAACCTCCTTATAAAGGGAAACATCTCCAAGTGAAAGCGCACCAATCGTCTCACCATGATATGAATTACTAAGATTAATAAACTTAGTCTTTTTGGGTTGCCCAATATTTTTCCAATAATGAAAGCTCATCTTTAATGCGACTTCAACAGCAGAGGAACCATTGTCCGCGTAAAAACATTTAGACAAAGATGCAGGAGTAATCTCTATTAGCTGTTCGGATAGATTGATAACCGCTTCGTGCGAGAAGCCAGCAAGCAACACATGCTCAAAACAATCTAACTGTTGTTTAATAGCGGAACTAATTTTTTCGTTACTATGGCCAAATAAATTTACCCACCAGGAACTAATTGCATCGATGTATCGATTGCCATCAAAGTCTTCAAGCCACACCCCTTGCGCCTTTTTGATGGGCACCATGGGTAAGAATTTGTGGTCTTTCATTTGCGTGCACGGATGCCATACAGAGGCCAAATCTCTTTGTTTTAAATCTTCAGATTTCATTGCTATAACACTTTGCTGCTTAAACTTTCTTTCATGATACTCTAACGTATGCATACAAATTGGGCACATGAATTTCCACTTCAACCAGGATTAATTCATTTAAATCATGCGGGAGTTGGGCCTTGGCCTAAACGCACAAAAGATGCCATCATTAGTTTTGCAAAAGAGAACTCTCAAAACGGCTCGCAAAAATATGTTGAATGGGAACAAAAAGAATCTGAGCTCCGTCACTATTGCCAACAACTCATTAATGCAAAAAGTGCCAACGACATCGCTTTTGTAAAAAGCACTTCTGAGGCGCTTTCCATTGTAGCCTACGGTATCGCATGGCAAGCCCATGAGAATGTTGTATATGCGCAGCAAGAATTTCCATCCAACCGGATCATTTGGCAATCTTTACAATCGCGCTTTGGCGTAGAAGCGAGAAGCGTAGATTTATACCAAGCCACCACACCGGAAGACGCCCTCTTCGCTCAAGTTGATCAAAATACACGCCTTATTGCAGTAAGCGCAGTGCAATTTGCGAATGGACTACGCATGGATCTTGCAAAAATCAGCCAATTCTGTCGAGCACACAACATTCTACTGTGCGTGGATGCAATCCAAATTCTTGGCGCAATACCCTTTAATTTAACCAAAACTCCAGCCGATTTTGTCATGGCAGACGGGCACAAGTGGCTATTGAGCCCAGAAGGCATCGGTATGTTTTATTGCAATCCCAAGCTTAGAGATCAGCTGCATCTAAATCAATATGGATGGCATATGATGGAAAAGCTTGGTGATTATGAGGCCTTAGATTGGAAGCCGGCAAGCGATGCGCGACGTTTCGAATGTGGCAGCCCTAATAACCTAGGTATCCAAGCCATGCATGCAAGTATGAGCTTGATCCTGGAAGTTGGAGTTGAATACATATATAACATGATATCTAGAAATATTTCATATATACATGAAAAATATAAAAAATATGGCTTTAATATTGTTTCTGATATGAGTTCAAACCGACAGTCGGGAATCATCACGATGCAGCGCCAGGACGTCGATAACTATAATTTGTATAAACACCTGCAAAAATCGAATGTATTGTGCGCATATCGAAGTAATGGCATCCGCTTCTCGCCACATTTTTATACTCCACGAGATGAAATAGATCACGCATTGGACCTGATCTGTAACTACAAAGAACAATAAAGGTGAATTGCTGAATCTTCTCAAAGAATTTAAAGATCCTGGCATCAAGACGTCGTAAACTAACTTTGAAACACCATCAGTAAATCATGGTCACGAACATATGACGGAAACATCCGTATACATCGTTGACGGCAGTCGCTCACCATTTCTCAAAGCACGCGGGAAACCTGGCCCGTTTCAAGCCTCGGATTTAGCGGTTAGTGCAGCGCGACCTTTATTAATGCGTCAGCCCTTTGCTCCTGACGAGCTAGATGAAGTCATCGTTGGCTGCGTAGGTCCAAGCCCAGATGAGGTAAATATTGCACGCGTGATCAGCTTGCGTTTGAGGTGTGGTAACAAAGTTCCAGCTTGGACGGTACAACGTAATTGTGCTTCAGGTATGCAAGCAATTGATTCTGCCTACACAAATATACTGGTTGGCAAATCAAACTTAGTCTTGGCAGGAGGCGCAGAAGCCATGAGCCATTCGCCTGTACTCTACAACCGTCATATGGTGAATTGGTTAGCACAACTGAATCGATCGAAAACTCCGCTTCAAAAACTTCAAACTATAAGTAAGCTAAGACCAAAATTTTTTACTCCGGTGATAGGATTACTAAAAGGTCTAACAGACCCCGTTGTAGGATTAGCCATGGGTCAAACGGCAGAGAATCTTGCACATCTATTTAACCTCTCTCGAACAGATATGGATCGTTATGCAGTCGAAAGTCATCTGCGCTTAGTGCATGCACAAGAACATGGGTTTTTAGATGAAATTGAAACGGCATTTGACCATAATGGCAATGCTTATGACCATGATGATGGAGTACGTCCAGATTCCAGTATTGAAAAGCTTGCAAAATTACGGCCTGTTTTTGACCAGCCATTTGGCACCATCACTGCAGGCAATAGTGCACAAATTACAGATGGTGCTGCCTTCGTGATACTCGCAAGTGAAGCCGCAGTAAATAAACACAAGCTTGCGGTCATGGGCCGGTTGTTAGCCTCAAATTGGGCCGCAGTAGATCCACGACAAATGGGTTTAGGACCCGTACATGCAACGGTTACTATGCTGGCAAAGCAAAATTTAACCATCAACGATATTGACTACTGGGAACTCAATGAAGCCTTCGCAGCGCAGGTGCTCGCGTGTGTAGCAGCATGGAAAGATGAACGCTATTGTCAAACACACTTTGGCATGGACAAAGCCTTTGGCGAGATCCCGCACGAACAACTAAATATAGACGGTGGCGGGATCGCACTCGGTCACCCAGTGGGCGCAAGTGGTGCACGCATCGTTCATCATGCATTGAGGGTCTTGCACCGCAATAAAGCAAAATATGGTGTGGCCACAATTTGCATTGGTGGCGGACAAGGTGGTGCGGTACTAGTGGAAAACCTGCAGTAAAATTTTATTTATGTCTGCTAACGCCTGCCAAAATTGGATTGTTGAACGTGACAGCGATGGAATCGTTTGGTTAAGGCTAGATGTGTACGACAATAGCGCCAACGTTTTAACCAACGAAGTCTTCACAGAACTTCAATATATACTCACAGATCTTGCTAAAAACATACCTGCCGGAGTTGCCATCACTTCCAATAAGCCAAAAGGATTTATTGCCGGCGCCGATGTAAAAGAGTTCACGCAGATTAAAAATCAGCAACAAGCATTAGAAATAATTCGCTTTGGTCAAAGCATAATGGATCAACTTGATCAGTTACCCTGCCCGACCATCGCCGTTATCAATGGTTTCTGTATGGGAGGTGGCCTTGAACTCTCATTAGCTTGTGATTATCGAATCGCGCTGGATGAGCCTAGCACTCGCTTTTCATTACCAGAGATTAGATTAGGTATTCATCCTGGCTATGGTGGCACAGTACGTATATTTCGTTACCTAAGTCCACTAATAGCAATGGATTTAATGCTAACCGGACGCAGTCTAGATTCGCGTCAGGCCAAAAAATCAGGTTTGATCGATCAAACAGCTCCAAATCGGTTACTTGAACACTCCGCACGTAAAATATTATTGAATAAACCACCCAAACGCAAAGCACCAAGATTCTCAAAGTTACTTAACAGTGGTTTAGCCCGACCACTGATTGCGATACTAATGCGCAAGCAATTAGCTAAAAAAGCCCTGCCCGAGCATTATCCAGCTCCCTATGCACTCATTAATCATTGGTCTAAACACTACGGCAATGAACAAAAGATGTTGCAGCATGAAGCTAAATCTGTGGCTGAACTAAGCACCACTCCAACAGCAAAAAATTTAGTGCGTGTATTTATGTTACAGAATGAATTGAAAAGCCTTGCCGACGATCATCCCCAACAAGTTAAACATGTACACATCATTGGTGCAGGAGTAATGGGAGGTGATATAGCAACCTGGTGCGTTGCACAAGGGTTAGAAATCACCTTGCAAGATCTTAAGAATGAGAGTTTAGCCAAAGCAAAATTACGCGCATATAAATACTTTAAAAAGAGACTTAAAGATCGATTCTTGATTAAAGATGCAATGGATCGTTTTATGCTCGATGCTCAAGGCTATGGAGTACGTAAAGCAGACATCATCATTGAAGCCATCTTTGAAAACAAAAAAGTCAAGAGAGAGTTATATGCCTCCCTCGAGCCAAAAATCAAAAAAGATGCACTGCTCGCTACCAACACCTCTAGCATAAAAATTGAAGAACTATGTGATTCAATTTCTGATCCTACGCGTTTAGTTGGGCTGCATTTTTTTAATCCAGTAGCAAAAATGCCATTAATTGAAATTGTAAATGGCACACAGACAAACCCAAATGTTTCTCAACGCGCAATCAATTTTGCCAAGCAAATTGGTAAATTACCATTGCCCACAAAAAGTTCACCTGGCTTTTTGGTAAACCGCATTCTAACGCCCTATATGGTTGAAGCAGGCTTATTAAAGGAAGCAGGATACTCAATAATGGAAATAGACCTTGCCGCAACAACATTTGGTATGCCCATAGGGCCCATAGAACTTGCAGACACGGTCGGACTCGACATAGGACTACATGTTGCAGAAATATTGAGTACTGCTTATGGGTTTAAGATCCCTAGCTCATTCAAGACCATGGTTGCATCAGGAACACTAGGCAAAAAGTCAGGCCAAGGATTTTATGCCTGGAAAAATGGCAAAAAAGTTACCCCAAAATTCAAAACATCAACTAACAGCGATACGATGATTCAAAATCGACTTGTATTACGATTCATCAATGAAGCCATTGCCTGCCACCATGAGCAAGTCGTAGAGAGCAAAGATCTTCTTGATGCCGGAGTTATCTTTGGTACGGGTTTTGCCCCATTTCGTGGCGGCCCTATACATTACGTCGAATCTATGGGAACTGCAGCACTATTGGAAACTTTAGATATGCTACATAAAAATTATGGTGATCGATTCAAAGCGGATCCAGGTTGGCATGAATTTGTTACTTAAGATTTTCAAGACGAAAGGTTTCTTAACACAGCCTTCGCACGCCTCAAAAGTTCAATAAATTAGCCTAATACCTAGAATATAGATTAGATTAATATGTCTTAATTAGATATTGATTATTAAAGGATTATTAGTAAATAGCTCTATTTATTCAGCCAACTTATCACTGGCGCGGCAGCAGGCGGAAAAATAATCGAAGCACTGTTGAATGAATTTAGCTCAGGGAAACTAGGTAATTCAATTGCTAGATACTACTTGGCGGTATGCTAGGTGGTGGAATGGGAGGCGAAGCCCCTCTAGCAGGTGCTGGCAGCGAAATAAAATGCTCATTATTGGCTTAATTTAAAGCACAATGGCCAAATAGAGTGGATTGCAATGCGTTTCTACAATGCTTTGACATCCTACCAATAATCGAACTACTTCAAGGTGTGGATCCTTATATTAATCCACACACTCACATTACTATAACTTCTGTATTTACGCTTACTGTATCAATACAGCAAGTAAGCTAAAAACTAGCTATTA
>PVMS01132733.1_pt1 | contig 12219 bp, 10 predicted proteins | sample 1853461 | NCBI WGS metagenome assembly PVMS01 (sample SAMN08582032, study PRJNA380276) | Marine sediment metagenome, whole genome shotgun sequencing project. | isolation source: ocean sediment barecode stripped | collected 2017
CGGTGAATGGCCCGGGCCACCATCTCCTTGCCTGTCCCGTTTTCGCCCAGTATCAACACACTGGCGTCGGTGGGGGCAATGATCCTGATGGAATCTTTTAACTTTTGCATCGCGGCCGATTCTCCCAGGATCTGCGCAAAGGGCAGGTCATCATCCTGGCTGAGGGTCTCAGCCACGTTTTTAAATTTTTCCTTATCCCTGGAGGTCTCTTTCATGGTGATGGCTGAAAGAATGGTGCCATGGAGTTTGGCGTTTTGCCAGGGCTTAAGGATAAAGTCAAATGCCCCGGCTTTGATCCCCTTAACGGCTAGATCCACATCCCCAAAGGCAGTCATAAGGATGACCACAACCGTCGCATCCTGCTCCTTTATTTTTTCCAACCACTTCAATCCCTCTGTTCCTTCGGTAAATCCCCGCTGAAAATTCATATCCAACAGGATCACATCAAAGTGTTCACTGCGGATCAGGGGTGTGATTTTTTCCGGATTGGATAGCACCGTAATGTCGTACTCAAGTTGCTCCAGGAACATACGGGCGGTCAGGAGCACATCGTGATCATCATCGATGATCAGTATCTTCTTTTGATTCATTATCTGGTATAGTGTTTACGAATTTAGGTATTTCCCTTTCATCATGCAAACTGTGTCAAAACCGAACATTGCACTGCATTAAAAACGAGCAATTGATTTAGATCTCAGCGGCATTAAATACCTTTAAATAGCACAAGATAAGGTGTATATAACTTATGGCATATCAATTGATAATAATCTGGAAAATATAGAAAATCAGAACCATGGTAAAGCACTATTTTAAAGTCACGTTCCGGCATATCAGGAAGCACCTTTTAATCTCCATACTGAATATCACTGGTCTGGCACTTGGTATCGCCTGCTTCGTTTTGATTATGCTCTATGTAAATCACGAGCTCAATTATGACCGGTACAATGAACATTTTGATGATATCTATCGCGTGGCGGTGGATGCAAAAATCGGGAATACAGTCATCCGTCAAACCTATACACCGGCACCCATGCCCAGGGCTATGTATGATGAATTTCCAGAGGTAAGAGCCGTTACCCGGGTTGCTGACCGGTCGCAGACGGTGTCTATAGGTGATCTGATCTATAATGAGGATATGGCTGCTGTGGTGGATTCTACATTCACTGAAATATTTACCCTGAGTTTTCTGGATGGATCCCCCGGAAAGGTGCTCAACGCACCCGGACAGGTACTTCTGGACCGCAGTACCGCCATAAAATATTTTGGGGAAAAGCCTGCCAACGGGCAGGTGATTATGATTCGTGATACCATCCCCCTTACTGTGATGGGGGTGTATGAGGATCTCCCGTCCCAGTCACATTTTCATTTTAATATGCTGATTTCCCTGATTAGCTTTGATGGATTCCATAACAACCCGCAGTGGTTTTCCAATAACTTTAAAACCTACGTAAGGTTGGAACCTGGCTTCCCCGAGGCGGCAATGGAGGCAAAGCTTCCCGCATTTGTGGACAAATATCTATTCCAGGGGAACTATGAGGAGAATAGCGATGATGAGAATTACTGGAAACTGTACCTCCAGCACATCAAAGAGATCCACCTGGGATCAGATCTGAACGGGGAATTTGAACCTAACGGAAATCTCTCATACATCAGGATATTCTTTATTGTTGCGTTCCTTTTGCTGGTTGTAGCCTGTTTTAATTTTATGAACCTGACCACTGCCAGTTCATCCATCAGAATCAAGGAAATTGGGGTCAGAAAGACCAACGGGGCCAGCCGCAAAAGGCTGCAGCAACAGTTTTTCTCCGAGGCGGTGATCATCAGTATTCTGGCCATGATCATGGCCATGGGACTGGTGGAATCCATAATGGGTCCTTACCGGAACTTTACAGGCAGAGAGATTCAGATGCACTACCTGGATAATTTTCTCGTGATTCCCGGACTACTTGCACTTGCGATCATAGTGGGACTATTGTCCGGTAGTTATCCTGCACTCTACATGAGTAAATTCTCCGCAATGGACTCTCTTGGATTTAAAGGGACTCAACAGTCAAGGAGCTGGTTTCGAAATATCCTGGTTCTGTTCCAGTTCTCCGTAGCCATCTTTCTGATTGCGGCTACCCTTCTCGTGCAAAAACAGATGAATCTGATCATGAATGACTCCCTGGGCTTTAACAAGGAACAGGTTGTTCTTGTTAAAAATATAGCCTATATGGATAACCTGGAATCTTACAAAGATGAGCTCCGGACTATACCTGAAGTGATACAGGTTTCAGCATCTGCAAATGTCCCTGGTGATAAAATTACCAACTGGGGATTTGGGGCAGAGGGAATGGAAAAAAGTTTCAGTCTCAATGCAAACCTCACCGATGAATCCTATATCGAAACCATGGGAATGGAGATGGTCAAGGGAAGATATTATTCAAAGGATTTTAAGGCTGATACGGGAAAGATCGTTTTGAATGAAACGGCGGTAGCACTGCTGGAAGTGGAAGAACCCATTGGAATGATTACCTATTTATGGAATGACCGCAGCAGGCCCTATGAGGTGATTGGAGTAGTAAAGGACTACCACTGGGAGTCAAAACATATGGAGGTAAGGCCCCATGCACTTATGCTTCTGGATGACAATTTCAGAAATCCTTACTATCTCAGTGTAAGAATCGCTGGTTCAGACTATCAGAAAATCATTAAAACCTTACGTAAAGGCTGGGAGGAATATGTACCTGCCATACCCTTTGATTATGAAATTCTGGATAAACACTATGAGGGGATTTATGAGAATGAGAAACAGACCCGTTCCCTGCTCTATATTTTTGCAGTGATCGCCATCATAATCTCCTGCCTGGGACTGTTCGGACTGGCCTCTTTTATGGCCGAACGAAGGACCAAGGAGATCGGAATCCGGAAAACCAACGGGGCCACCACCAGCCATATCCTCAGGCTGCTTTCACTGGACTTTACAAAATGGGTATTGTTGGCCAATATCATTGCCTGGCCCGTTACCTGGTTTGCCATGAAGAAATGGCTGGAGAGTTTTGCCTACAGGGTTGACATTCCCATCTGGATTTTTGGGGTGGCTGGAATACTGGCTTTTCTGATTGCTTTGGCTACGGTAAGTTTTCATGCCATCAAGGCAAGCCGCCAAAATCCCGGGATGTCGCTGAAGTATGAGTAAATGAATTGTAAATGTAGAAAACGAGGTCGCCAGAAATGGATTCACCTATACCGAAGGCTGAAGACCTGAACCAAAAGACTCCTCAGAGGATCTGTACCATGCTGTAGCCTGACGGTTCAGGAAGAATTGTACCCGGTTCCAAAATCCGGGAATAATCAGGCGGTCACCACGGAGCATTCCCTTTACAGCCATCATGGCAATGTTGGCCGGGGTATGGTTCTGGAACTCTTCTTCAAAGATTCCATCGGCGAACTCCATCTGTTGCATTACATTCTTAATGGGGGCAGGATGGACCATGCTCACGGAGACACCCGTATGTTTGAGTTCCTCCACGAGTTCCTTGGAAAAAGCATACATTTTACCTGCCGACTGATGCATCTCAGGGCTAAACTGGTTTTTTCTGAAAGGGATTGGTATGATATGTTGTATAAATGAACTGGAAAGTTTGGACATCTGGGGGAGCAAACTCCATGTAACCAGGGCAGCACCTCTAAACCGGGTGAGGAAATCTTCACTTGCACTCTCTGAAATGCACTTATTTGATGCCATCGACCAATCGCAGGTGATGTTATTTACCAGGGCGCGTACTTCATAGTTATCACGTAAATGCTCTGTAAATGTCTGGATAGCTTCCCTGTTAGCCAGGTCTAGTTTTACGGCATTCACCTGAACATCTTCCTGCAATTGCAATCCGATGGCATATCTTTGCAGATCAATAGAAGTGGTAGAGACAAGAATCAGGTTGCATCCTTTTCTTGCGATCTCCAGGGCCATGGCTCTCCCGAGTTTGCCTTCTGCTCCTAATATGATGGTGTACTGTGCGCTCAATTTTTGCTGGGTATTTTTCATTGTTCTATAGTAAAGACCATTAAAATCTCAAAAGGATGCGTAAATCGCATAAAATTTTTGTGAAATATCCTTCTCTCCGGGCTTTCTATCACTTTTAGACACAAGAACTGCGCCAAACCCCTAAATCACTTTCGGGTTTTCTAACATAAAGTTCTATCTTTTTGAGCATCTATCCTAGCGGAACCGACCTCTATAAGGAGTGATTTGAAGTGTATATTTTAACAATTGAGAAGATTTTATTAACAATGTTAACACCATTGGTACTGAGGAGGTGAAATACCCTATCCCAGGCCGGTGATGGTATCCATAACCTGGCTTGTAATGGCAGCTGTCTGGCCAGTGGATGGAGCGGATCCCTCTCCTCTCAGTTCAGAAACTATGGATTGGATCATTGGCATTTGTATGTGTTCGGGCTGATCAATTGTAAAGGTCTCCTGCCTGTTGCCAACAAGAAGGGAAATGGGTTTGAAACTAAAGATGGAGAATTTTATAATTCCCTTTTCTCCTATAACTTCCACCAGGTCCTTTTGATAGGGTTCGGGTGTAACAAAGCTCCAGATTCCGGCCACAAGCAGATCGCCAGGGAGTTCCATGGAAGCACTTAAGGTATCTGGTGGAGTGTAGAGGCCACCCATATTTGATGTATGTCCGGATACATGTGTGGGATCACCAAAAATGTAGAAGAGGATGTCAAGGGCATGGCAGCCCATATCATGGAAGTATCCTCCACCAGAGTCTGAGGGGATCAATCGCCATGGAAGGGACTCCGGAAAATAATCCTCCGGTCGGGCCGGGAAGTATTGCTGCATATTGATGTGAAGTAACTTTCCCAGGGTGCCCTGATCAACAAGTGACTTTACTTTTTTAAAGTACTCCAGCGATCGCCTGTAATAAGCAACATATACCTTAACCCCATGTTTCGCTGCGACTTCATTGATGGTTTTGCATTCCTCCCAGGTCCGGGCCATGGGTTTCTCGATATAGACCGGTTTTCCTGCCCTGATGGTCTGAAGAGCATACTCCAGATGGGAACCCGGAGGAGTTGCTATGTATACCACGTCCACCTGTGGGTCCCGGATCAGTTCTTCAGGATCCCTGTATACTTTGGAAACGCCATGATTCCTTGCAAAGTCTTCTGCTTTTTGCAGTGTCCGGTTGCTGACCGCTACCAGCCGGGAGTTTTCAATCTTATCAAAAGAGGGGGCACTCTTTTTTTCTGTCACATTGCCGGTGCCAATCATTCCCCAGTGTATCGTTTTTCCGTCCATAATTATCTAAGTTACGCTATATCTTATTAGGAAATAAGGTTCAGTTTATTTATTATAGGCTGAACTATTCAAGCTTCAATCTATTCAGGAATTAAACGACAATGAAAAAACGAATCAACCTCATCCTAGCAAATCTGATCCTGTTTCTGATCACTGCAAATGCACAACAATCCATGTGGGGAGGAGAACAAATTATCTCTCCTGAGGTACTTGGGGATCATTCTGTTACCTTCAGAGTGAAAGCTCCAAATGCCGGTAAGGTTGAAATCTCGGGCGATTGGATGCCCTACAATGGCTGGGTGCCTGGTTCGGTTTCCATGAAAAAGGAGGACAATGGAATCTGGACCTACACCACTGAAATACTTGAACCGGAATTATATGGCTATTCGGTGGTGGTGGATGGATTCAGGAACATCGATCCCAATAATGCTTTTGTGACCCGGGATATTGCCACACTGACCAGTATCTTTTTAATCAGTGGCAAACAGGCGGATCTATACAGTGTGAACGATATTCCGCATGGATCTATAATTCGTCGGTGGTATGAATCACCAGGGATCGGCATGGAGAGACGGATCACCATTTACACACCTCCTGGCTATGAAACCTGCAATGAAATGTACCCGGTGCTTTACCTGTTGCATGGCGCCGGTGGCGATGAGGAAGCATGGGCAACACTGGGAAGGGTTACCCAGATAATGGACAACCTTATTGCCAGTGGTAAAGCCAAACCTATGATTGTGGTCATGCCCAATGGAAATGTATCACAGGGGGCAGCTCCCGGTGAAGGCTCCAGGGGATTTTACAAACCACAGTTTATGGTGCCGGGTACCATGGATGGCACTTTCGAAGAGTCCTTTACAGATGTGATGGGTTTTGTTGGGAGTCAATACAGGGTCAAAACCGGGAAAGCCAGCCGGGCCATAGCCGGGCTATCCATGGGTGGATTCCATTCTTTACATATCTCCAGGTACTATCCAAATACTTTTGATTATATGGGACTCTTCTCCCCGGTAATACTCCCCCATAGCGGGGGGACCAGTAAAGTGTATAAAGACATCGACGAGACGCTGAAAAAACAGATGGAGAATGGTTACAAACTATACTGGATCGGAATAGGGAGATCGGATTTCCTCTTTAACAATGTAGTGGGGTATAAAGAGAAGCTGGATGCAATGGGTATGCCTCTCACTTTTAAAGAGAGTGAGGGTGGGCATATGTGGAAAAACTGGAGGATCTATCTCTCTGAATTTGCCCCCCAGCTTTTCCAATAAGTCCATTCAACCAGATTACTATTCCAGAATCTGCCTGCAATACTCCCTGCAAATCTTTACCTCTTTGACGGGATCTGACCAGGGCTTAATTTTGTATTCAAGTTCAATATCACAGTAGATGGGCCACTGGTTCTTTTGAATCAATAGCAGTACTTCGGCGATGGGTGTCTCACCCTGACCGAACACCTGGTTGGCATTTTTCGCGTCTTCATTCTCAGCTCCGGTCTTATCCTTTACATGAATGCTGGCAATCTGATCGTGGTACTTTTCAATAAAATCTACGGGATTTTTGCCTGTGGAACCATAGTAGTGACCAATATCAAAATTGAGCCGGTTGGCCGGTGACATGGCCAGTAGCCTAGCCACATCAAAATCCTCTTTTGCAAATTGAAAATGGTTGTGAAAGATGGCGATCATTCCGGCTCTTTCTGCAGCTGCTCCGATTTTGGTGCAGTTTTCTTCCCCCACCTCAGCAGTGATTCCAACGGCCCCAAGGGTTTTAGCGACCTGAAAGGAATAATCCAGATCTTCGTCACTCATCCCGGCGATCCATTTGTAAATATGGATGTTCACCCCGGCATCATTAAACTTCTTACGGAGCTTGACATACCCCTCCATTGTAGCATCCAGCGTACGCCAGCTCTTGATCTCTACCAGGTATTTGGCTACTGCCTCGTTTTCCTCATCGGTCAGATTTTTGGATCTCATTTTCCTGCGGGGAAGCGGAGTTTCCGGGGCACCAAGGTATGATTCGATTCCCGTACCCATCAATTCTACCGAGCTCATTCCTGCATCCACACATGCCTGGATGACGTCATCAATTTCCGAAATGGTTCGAAAACTATATGTAATTGCTCCGATCTGAACCCCTCCATAGTTTGAGTCAATGGATTCTTCTCTGGCAGAGAAAGAGGACAAGATTACTGCAAGGCCTAACGCGATGGCAGATATTTTAAAGTGGTTTTTTCGGTTTTTCATGCTTAACTAATTTAGTTGTTGAGTTTACCTTATTTCAAATGTTTATTTCTATAATTTCCACCCTTTCCGATATTCATAATGGAAATAGTCATTGGCTTCTTCGCAATTGGTGATTCTCATGTTTTCAGCATCATATTCCAGGGTTTTATTCACCTGCTGTGCAGCTACAGCAATGTTAGTGAGTAGCATAATCTCCGTTAGCCTGGAGGAGATCTCAAAGTCATTGGCAGCTTTCCGCCCCTCTTTAATGGCTTCAATGAAATCCACATAGACACTGCCGGGTCGTTTTAACCACTTTTCGGGTGCTGTGAATCCCGGATCCTCAGGGATCAATTCGGGCATGGCCCCATGGGTACCATGCATCAGCATGCCTTTATCTCCAATGTACAATGCTTCCCTTAACCTGCGATCTGCTTCCAGTTCGGCAGGGCGGAAGGGTTTAATTCCACCATCGCTCCAGGTAACCTTCACCGCTGGTCTGTCACCCCGGGCAGGGAATTCATACATAACATTTTCAGCCTGAGGCAGGTATTCGGTGGTATAGGGAGAGGTTGTGGCCTGAATCTTTGTGGGCATTCCCAGATCCAGGGCCCAGATGGGTGCATCAAAGGTATGTGCTCCCATATCTCCCATAGCTCCTGTACCATAGTCCCACAAACCGCGCCACGCAAAATGGGTGGTGTCGGGGTGGTAGGATTTTTCCGGAGCCGGTCCCAGCCATATATCATAGTTCAGGTTGGATGGCACATCCACTCCGGCAGGACGCTCCAGTGGTCCCTGGGCCCATACAGGCCGGTTGGACCACATATGAACCTCCCGAACAGGACCAATGGCGCCCGACTGGATCCACTCAACTGTTTGCATACTCCCCTCGATGTTGTGTCCCTGGTTCCCCATCTGGGTCACCAGTCCTTTTTTTGCTGCAAGGGCTTTAAGGAAGCGAACCTCATGGATGGTTTTGGCCATAGGCTTTTCTACAAAAACATGCTTTCCTGCATTCAATGCATAAGAGGCAATTACCGCATGGGTATGGTCGGGTGTTCCAATGACCACCGCATCCAGGTCTTTCTCCTTGTCGATCATCTTTCGAAAATCGTCATACACCTTTGCTTTAGGGTAGCCTGCAAAAATATGTCCTGCATACTTGGAGTCCACATCACAGAGCGCATAAATATTGGCATGTTTAAATGCTTTGTCACCCCCCGCATCGCCCATCTGGTTGGGATTATCACTGCCTCTTCGTGCGGGTCTGGGGGCTCTGATGCCCGGGTAGCGGTAAAACTTCAGGCCCGGTAGTCCGCCGCTTCGCTTAATGGGAACATCGGGTGTGGCAATATTCTGGATATCGCTGCCACCCTGGTTTCCCAGTCCGATCCCGGCCACATTCACCATATCACTCGGAGCGGTGTATCCTGTTCCGCCCAGCACATGGCGGGGTACAATTGTAAATGCTGCCGCCGCTGCCGCCGTGGTCCCGATAAAATCTCTTCGGGTAAGGTTCTTCCGGGCATTTTTGTTTGATTTTTTCATTTTTATAGAAGTAGTTTATAGTTGGTGTTTGCTAATGTTTCACAGAAGGTTTAATCCTTCTCTGTCAGCCAGAATATTGAATTGCTTACCAGTTGCTGGAAAAAGGGATTCTGGTAGGCATGCTTATCATGACCCAACATTAAGTATACCACAGTGGAATTGTGAAAGGTATTCACCCATCCCACCAATGGATCGCAATCGGGGTGTTCTGTTCTTAACAGGGGTGTTACTTCATTCAATACCGTAATATTGGTGTATCCTTCATCATGGATCCTAAAATCATTCATCCCCCGGGTAATGGGATGGTTTGTATCTACCACTTCAATCACCATATCAATATCATGTTTGTAGCCGGAAAGCAGTGTGGTATCTACCTGAAAGCCAGGCATTACATAACGACCCCCAACCATCTTTTTATAACCGTCCCAACCCTGGAACGAGCAAATAGAGTGATGAAGAAAAAGCATGGGTTTCCCCTTTTGAGTGAGATGGAGAAATATGTTTGAATCCCTGGCAGGTATGTCTGGTAAAAAGTCATAGAAAACAAGAAGGTCAAATTGATCGACCTGATCGGATGTCAGCAGGCTGGTCGCCCGGGGATGGGAAATATATTCGAAATCAATTCCTGCCATTTGATTGAATACCTCGAAAAATTCCAGGGTGTCATAGGCGTGCCCTCCTGTTACAAGGAGCACCTTTTCAGACTTGGAGCATCCGGAATATAAAAAAGTAAGAAAAAAAATAAACAATAGTGTTGTACCGGATTTCTTCATGGGGTAGAGTTAAGGTTTAATTGATCACTACCTAGCCAACAATATCAACCTTTCTGCCAAAAGGAGAGAGTGCAAAACCTGCCAACTTGAAATGCTGCATCCCCCAGGGGATACCTATTATGGTGATAGAGAGAAGGAACCCAAAGATGATATGAATAAGTGCAATCCACAATCCGGCGATAAGCAGCCAGATAATGTTTAGCAGACCATATAAACAACCGGGGAGTGCCCCTTTATCTATCTGGAAAGTCCTGCCAAATGGCCACAGGCATAGGGAACCGATCTTAATTAACTGAAATCCAAATGGAGCACCAACGATGGTGATGATCATGGCCACCCCTCCAAGAAAATAGCCTATAGCTGAGGCCAATCCGCCGAACACAAGCCAGATAATATTCCCAATGAAATTCATGATGATGGTTGTTGGGTTCACCCAAATATAGCAAAAAAGAGCCCATAGAAAAAGGGTACCCCTTTTTGGAGGCACCCTTAAGTGTTTCGTTATCCGGTAAAATTCCGGAGCCTATTCAGAAGCTGCAACCACACCGTTCCGAAGGTTGGCTACCAGGGCAAAAGTGGCTGTCAGGTCCTTGTTTGAGGCAATATCTCTCAAAGGAGCAACAATAAGTTCAGGTTTTACCTTCTTTAATTGTTCAGAAAGAAGCTCCAGCTTTTCAAATGTGTTTAATACAAGCAATCCTTCCAACTGATCCCTTTGCTGGTCAAATGCATCATAAAGAATCCCTGTGGCCGGATTAAGCTGATTCAGATAGATGACCAGGAGTTCCCTGACGTCACCTTCTTCTTCCTTGTTCATATCGGTATTCATCATCTTTTGCTTGAGAATGCTACCGGTTATGAAAACCTTCTCGATAAATGAACCTGTAAGGAAAGCTGTGTGTACAAATACTGTTTCTTCTTCGGAAGTGTAATTCTCACTGTCAATCAACAGTTGGTTAAACATCTGGGTGATGGTATCTTTTATTACTGCGGTACCTTCAAGTCTTTCTATGGTCCATGCGGCAAATTCAGATTCAAGACCCAGGTATTTGGCCAGTTCCTGCGCTGCAGCAAAGGTCAGGAACATGGTTTCATCTGCTTCACCGTAATAATGATAAATGATATCGCTCATGTAGATACCAAGGTTGGCAGCTGCAATAGGAAAGGAGCCTTTGTAGCTATGGGCACTGTATGGATCGTTGGTGAGAACATCGTAATATTCTGCATTGACCAATTCAAGGATTGTGAATACCTGATCAACTTTATTCAGATTGGGATCCACAGCTTCAGCTGCTTTGATATACGATTGAAGATCAAACGTATCGTCTGTTTTAGCCTCCTGCTTCTTACTGCCACATGAGGTTGCCAGAAAAAGGGCTAAAACAGCTAATAGTGAAATTCTTAAATATTTCATGTTCAGGCGTAAATTTTAGTTATAGTACATTTAGGTAACGAAGATAGCCAAATATTGTTTATGAAAGAATTCAAAAAATCAGAAAAAAGAAAAGCCGCCCTGGCGGACAGCTTTTCAAGCCCTAAATCTAACCCTTTGTTAACCTAAAATATACTGGCAAATTTGCGTTATTTATTTCACATAAAACATGAGATATCTCATGTTTGCTTGCCGGTACTACAGTTTTTTGTGAATATTTTCTGTGACTACATGGCCATCGAAGAGTTGAATAATCCTGTGTGCTTTTTCAGCGTCACTGGGTGAGTGTGTCACCATTACAATGGTCGTTCCATCTTCATTCAGTTCAGTAAGCAGAGCCATTACCTCTCCACCATTGGCAGAATCCAGGTTACCCGTCGGCTCATCCGCAAGGATAAGTTTTGGGTTTGTAACTACGGCACGGGCTATGGCAACACGCTGCTGCTGGCCGCCGGATAATTGCTGGGGGAAGTGATTCTTACGGTGACTGATCTTCATACGTTCCATCACGGTTTCTACTTTTTTCTTCCTCTCGGATCCACTCATCTTCAGGTATAAAAGAGGCAGTTCAATATTTTCATACACGGTGAGTTCGTCAATGAGGTTAAAACTCTGGAAGACGAATCCAATATTTCCTTTACGAAGGTTCGTCCTGCCTTTTTCTTTCAGGGGAGCAACTTCTGTTTCATGAAAAAGATAGGATCCTCCTGAGGGATTATCAAGAAGCCCCAGGATATTCAGGAGCGTGGATTTTCCACAACCTGAAGGTCCCATGATAGCAACAAATTCCCCGTCTTTAACTTCGATATTTACATTGTTCAGTGCGGTGGTTTCGACTTCGTCTGTGCGAAATACTTTAACCATGTCAACAGTTTTGATCATTAGTATGGTTTTTTGTAATTGATGGTACTCTTAAAAACAATTGATATGCCAAAAA
>PVMS01141695.1_pt1 | contig 12216 bp, 7 predicted proteins | sample 1853461 | NCBI WGS metagenome assembly PVMS01 (sample SAMN08582032, study PRJNA380276) | Marine sediment metagenome, whole genome shotgun sequencing project. | isolation source: ocean sediment barecode stripped | collected 2017
GGACCGGCACCAGCGGGATGTCCCGTTTGTTACGAGTCTTGACCTGCCAGCCGAGCCGCGGCTTGTTGCGGATGTAGAGCCAGCCCGCATCGAGATCCAGGTCGTCCGGTAAGAGCAGGTGGATCAACTCACCGGGCCGTAGGCCGGTGAGTTGACCCACCTGCTCTTGCCGGACGACCTGGATGTCGATGCGGGCTGGCTCTACGTCCGCAACAAGCCGCGGCTCGGCTGGCAGGTCAAGACCCGTAACAAACGGGACATCCCGCTGGTGCCAGTCCTGGTCGATGTCCTGAAGAGCGTCGTTGGCTCACGGACCACTGGCCCGGTTCTCCGCCAGCGGCGTTGCTTCAAGGGTCATACAGTGCCTTTAGACGGTTACGCGGTGGACCAACTTGAACGTGAGTTGGATAATCGCATCGCCAGGGAGGAGCGGGAGGGCTGTGTTACTCTCGACCGGACCGCGCGCGCACGCACGGCCCTGGATTTGCCTGCAACCGATATATTCGAGGTGCCGGAGTCACACGAAGACACGGGTAAAGGTTATACGCTGGCGCAAAAGATGGTTGGCAAAGCCTGTGGATTGCCCGGGGTGCGACCCGAAATGTATTGTGAACCAAAAATGACCACGGTAGGTTCACAGGACACGACCGGGCCGATGACGCGGGATGAACTCAAGGATCTTGCCTGCCTTGGCTTTTCTGCGGACCTGGTGATGCAATCGTTTTGTCATACTGCACCCTATCCCAAGCCAGTCGATGTAGTGACTCACCATACGCTGCCGGATTTCATGCAAAACCGTGGTGGTGTGTCATTGCGCCCCGGCGATGGCATCATCCATTCATGGATGAACCGTATGTTGTTACCGGACGCGGTCGGCACTGGCGGTGATTCACATACCCGTTTTCCGATCGGTATATCTTTCCCGGCGGGCTCGGGCCTGGTGGCGTTCGCTGCTGCGACGGGCGTGATGCCGCTGGATTTGCCCGAATCGGTGCTGGTTCGATTCAAAGGTGAAATGCAACCCGGGATCACATTGCGCGACCTGGTCAACGCGATCCCTTATGCTGCTATTCAACGCGGCCTGTTAACCGTCGAAAAGAAAGGCAAGAAGAATGTATTCTCCGGCCGTGTTCTCGAAATCGAGGGCTTGCCGCAACTAAAGGTTGAGCAGGCATTCGAGTTATCCGATGCGTCGGCCGAACGCTCCTCATCTGGATGCACGGTAAAACTCGATAAAGAACCAATTATCGAATACATAAACTCTAATATCACCATGTTGCAATGGATGATCAGTGATGGTTACGGTGATGTGCGTACCATTACTCGTCGCATCGAGGCAATGCAGGCATGGCTCGAGGATCCGGTTCTGCTGGAAGCCGACTCGGATGCCGAGTATGCAGAAATTATCGAAATCGATTTAAACGAAATCACCGAGCCCTTGCTCGCCTGCCCCAACGACCCAGACGATATCAAACCCCTGTCCGAAGTGGCGGGAACCGTGGTTGATGAGGTTTTTATAGGTTCCTGTATGACCAACATAGGTCACTTTCGCGCTGCGGGTAAGTTACTGGAAATGCTTGATGGTCCGGTTTCGACGCGCCTGTGGATCGTTCCGCCAACCAAAATGGACGAACGTGAACTCACTGCCGAGGGTTACTACGGAATCTTTGGCCGTTCTGGTGCGCGCACCGAAATGCCCGGTTGTTCCCTGTGCATGGGTAATCAGGCGCGCGTTGCGGATAACAGTACGGTAGTCTCAACCTCGACGCGTAACTTCCCGAACCGGCTCGGTAACGGCGCCAATGTCTACCTGGCGTCAGCGGAACTGGCGGCGGTAGCCGCGATCCTGGGTAAGATACCCAACATGGAAGAGTATCTGGGCTATGTGAATGAAATCAACACCATGTCGGACGATGTATATCGTTATCTCAACTTTAATGAGATGGAAAGTTATCAATCTGCTGCCGATTCGGCCTTTCCGGTCCAGGTAGTCTAAGCAGTATCGCCGTCCCCTCTCCCCGAGGGAGTAGAGGGTGTCGTAAAGGTTAAGGGGTTTGAAGCAGGCTTTATGACAACCGACCAGATTTTCCTGTTCATTTTATTCGGCACTGTTTTTGGCCTGCTGATCTGGGGCAGAATTCGCTATGACCTGGTCGCCTTCAGCGCGCTGGTGATTGCCGTGATTGCCGGATTTGTCACGCCTGAACAAGCCTTCTCTGGCTTCGGCCATCCGGCGGTAGTGATCATCGCCCTGGTTTTAATCGTTTCTCGTGGGCTATATAACTCGGGTGCGGTCGAACTGATTGCCGGCGTGGTGCTTTCTTCTGATCGTCCGTTGCCGATGCATATTGGGGTCATGTCGGTGGTTGGTGCGGCTCTGTCGGCGGTGATCAATAATGTTGCGGCCCTCGCACTACTGATGACACTCGATCTGGAAGCTGCCGAGAAGGCAAAGCGAGCGGCCGCACTGAGTCTGATGCCGCTGTCATTCGCAACCATTCTCGGTGGCATGATTACCCTGATAGGCACGCCGCCCAATATTGTTATCGCCCAGTACCGCGAACGTGCCCTCGGCGAAAGTTATGGAATGTTTGATTTTGCCCCGGTGGGCCTGACCGTGGCATTTGCCGGAATCCTGTTTGTTGCGCTGATCGGTTGGCGTCTGATCCCGAAACGCGAGCGAGCATCAAGAATTCATAGTGCAGAAGATACCGGACTTTACGTCGCGGAAGCACAGGTGCCCGAGGATTCCAGTGCCATCGGCCAGCAGGTAGTAGAGCTTTATCCGGTCGCCCTGGAGCATGACATCCGGTTGCTTGGGCTGGTACGAGCGGGTAAGCGGTTACCCGGATTCGCCCGCTACGAGGAAATGCGCAAAAACGACCATATCGTTCTCGAGGGTGACCCTAAATCGATCGAAGCTTTTCTGGGTAGTGCGCAACTTGGTTTTGCCGGTAAGGAAAAACACGAAGCCGGTCTGACCGGATCGTCCCTGTCCCTGATCGAGGCTATCGTACCCGACGGAGCCAGAATCGCCGGGCGTTGTAGCTATGATTTACGCCTGCTGACACGCCATGGAATCACCTTGCTTGGTGTTTCCAGGCAGGGAAAACGGTTCCGTGATCGGGTACGAAAGCTCACCATTAAGCCAGGCGATGTGTTGTTGCTGCTGGGTCCGGAAGAGCGCCTGACGGACGTGTCTACGTGGCTTGGGGTTCTGCCGCTGGCGGGCGGACAACACTCGGTCATCCAGCGCAATAAAGCGATGCTTGCCATTGGACTGTTTCTTGGTGCGATTGCGCTTTCCGTCTCCGGGCTGGTTTATCTGCCCATTGCCCTGGCCGGCTGCGTCATTGCCTATGCAGGGTTTGGGATTGTTCCCGGCCGAGAGGTATATGAATCTGTGGAGTGGAAGGTGATCGTGTTACTGGCCTCGTTGATACCGTTGGGAATTGCACTGGAAAATTCAGGTGGAACGCGTTTGATCGCAGAGTTTATTGTTTCGCAGACCACCGGCTGGCCGCACTGGGCTATCCTGACTGTTTTGATCATGGTCACCATGACGCTTTCTGATTTTCTCAACAATGTTGCGACTGCTCTAATAGCTGCTCCTATCGGGCTTGATATAGCCAATGCCATAGGCGTTGCCCCGGATCCTTTCCTGATGGGTGTCGCGGTCGCAGCCTCCTGTGCTTTTCTGACCCCCATCGGTCATAAAAATAACACCATTATCATGGGGCCTGGAGGTTATAGATTCGGCGATTACTGGCGCATGGGCTTACCGTTAGAAATTCTTGTGGTTGTGGTATCGGTACCCGCAATTCTGTATTTCTGGCCGCTCTAGACAAAATTTCAAGAGGCGAAGCCTTTACAAGTATCTGAATCAGCGTATAAATGAAATGTCGCCTACGGAAAAGGCGGCCTATGCTCGTGACTGTGAATAGCTTAAGTTTTTTACCGCGAGACAATGTATATAAAGGGAGTTAAAAATGATGAAATTTCGATACGTTATTACCCGCCTGCTGTTTGCTCAAATGCTGGTGTCGATGAATGCCATGGCAGAGGAAGGCAGTTTTTCAATCGGTGTCGGCCTCGGATATTCCAGCTTCAATCTAAACGAAACCAATCTCATCAATACCAACCCGGATCTAAATCCCGGCGCACAATTCGACGATACCGCTACCACCTTTAACCTGTACGGTGCCTGGATCATGGATGATCACTTTGCCCTGGAACTAGACCTGGTGTTTGCAGGTGATATAACCGCCAGCGATTCAGGGATTAAATACAAGCTGTTCGATGTGACCACGTTGGCAACCACGCTGGCGTATAACCACCGGGTTTCCGAAAGTATCAAACTCTTTGGTCGCTTCGGTGTTCACCTCTGGAACATATCGCAAGGCTCCAGCAGTTACTACTACAATAACTCGATCAGTAGCGCCGTGGATTTGACCTATGGACTGGGTGTGGATTTCAGCCTGTTTGGCAATCGCGCGCGCCAGTTACGGCTGCAGTGGAACCACTACGAATACGATGGTGTTTTTATCAACGACGACGAAATTTTCTCGCTTAACCTGATATTCGTGTTCGGTTTATAGACCGTTTCTGTTGAGTAGACAGGGCCTGTCAGGCCCTGTCTATTACAGGGATTTATTCTCTACCAGGGAAGGGAGAAAGTTTTCACGTTTGTGTAACTGTTCATCGCCTCGATAACGCCTTCCTTGTAACCCAGGCCCGAGTCCTTGATACCACCGAAGGGTGACATCTCGATGCGGTAACCCGGTACTTCCCAGACATTCACGGTTCCGGTTTCAAGCTCATTGATAAAGCGGATGATGTCATCCATGCGGTTGGTGCAGACCCCGGAAGATAGTCCGAAGGCGGTGGAATTGGCGACTTCGATCGCATGATCGATGTCGCGCACCCGAATGATTGGAATCGGTGGGCCAAAGGTTTCTTCTACTACCAGTTCACAGTCATGAGGAACGTGATCGAGTACCGTCGGTGAATAGACCGCGCCCTGACGATCATTACCGTAGAGCAATTTGGCGCCCTTCGCGATCGCGTCGTTAACCCGGTCCTGAAATAGAATGGCCGATTTTTCGTTAATCACGGTGCCAACGTCGGTATCTGGGTCCATCGGGTCGCCGTATTTCAGCTTAGCCGCTTTGTCGGCCACCAGGGCGGCAAATTCATCGGCGACGGAATCAATACAGAGTACACGCTTGACCGCGGTACAGCGTTGCCCGGAGTTTTTGGTGCCGCCGGTGACGGCCAGTTCGGCGGCCTTGTCGAGATCGGCATCGTCCATAACAATTAATGGTGCATTACCACCAAGCTCCAGTACGGTTCTCCTGTAGCCGGCAGTTTCGGCGATGTACTTGCCAATCGGCACGCTACCGGTAAAGGTAACCAGGTCGATATTTGCATTGGTCAGCATTTCGTCGCCCATGTCTTCCGGAAGCCCGGTGACTATGGAAAGCATTTGTGGCGGCAGTCCGGCTTCGTAAAGAATGTCTGCCAATAACAACGCGGTGAGTGGTGTTAGCTCGGTCGGTTTCAACACCATACAGTTGTTGGTCGCCACCGAGGGGGCGATCTTGTGCGCAACCATGTTCAACGGATGGTTGAACGGTGTAATCGCGGAAATCGCGTTGAGTGGTTCACGCTGGGTGAAAATCTTGCGTTGCTTGCCATGCGGGGTCAGGTCGCAGGAAAAGATTTGCCCATCGTCCTTAATGCACAACTGACCTGCGAGACTGAATACATCGAATGCCCGACCGACTTCGTAGAGGCTGTCTTTCTTGCTGAGGCCGGATTCAGCGGTAATCAGATCCGAAATTTCCTGTTTTCGCGCAACGATGATCTCGGCAGTTTTGATCAATATTTGCTGGCGCTGGTAACGTGTCAGCGTTGACTTGTAGTTGGCGGCAATATCAAATGCGGCGGCAACCTGTTCACGGCTGGCGCGCGGAACCGTGCCGACCAGCTCGCCATTGTATGGGTTGAATACTTCAACCAGCTTGCCGGTATCGCCATCGACCTTCTCGCCGGCTATGCGCATCTTTTCGTGTCTTATTGGCCTTGGGATTTCTGCTAAGGCTAAATTTGTATTAGGCATGTGTCACCTGGTCGGTTAGTGAATCGCGTGATTCAGTGCGATATTAAAAATATCGAAATTTCGAAGTTGCTGGTAATTTTCCAGACCAGCAACCGGCTGGCTGAAAATCAACGGCACCTGCTGTTCGGTTAAACCACCGTGAGATCGCAGTGGCACCTCCAGTCCGGATAAATCGTGTCGACTAGCCGTGGTACCTATGACCGTGTCCTGACTGGATACCAGGATAAGATCGCCCATGCGATCATTGGCCAGTTCGAAGCGTTCACAGCCCTCGGCGTTGTCATAAACCTGCGCGATCCCATCGATTGCCAATAATTCAGTTTTAAGGCTTTCGATATCCGCGTCGTCGGGTAAATAGACGGTGGCATAGGACCCGAGTGCACCGTGATGCACGACGTATGGGTCGGTAATCGGCAAGATCACACGCGTGGAACCCGGGGATGTGATTCGATCCATTTCATCCTGTAGATAAATGACATTGGGCTCGCCGGCTTCGTTGTGCTTCGCATTCATACCATGGTCTGCGGTTAGTGCAACCAGCGCGCCGAGCTCATCCAGTTGGGCCCAGTAGCTATCCATCATCGCGTAGAATGAATTGGCGCCATCGCTGCCAGGGGCGAACTTGTGCTGGATATAATCGGTTGTCGACAGGTACATCAAATCGGGCCGCACGGTTTCCATCAGTTTTACACCAGCGGCAAAAATTAATTCCGAGAGCTCGGCGCTGTAAACCGAGGGAACCTGCATGCCGACCATGTCGAGAACGTTGTCTATGCCGTTTTCTTCGAGACTGACCTGGTCAGACTTCTCGGACGAAAAGCAAATGGCGCCACCTGCTCCAAAGCCCAGTTCGTTACCCAGTAAGCGGCGCAATTTATCCTTGGCGGTAATGACTGCCACCTTCGCACCGGCATCCTGGAACGCTTTGAAGATCGTCGGTGTGCGCAGTAATTCGGGTTCGTTCATCATGACTTCGCGATCATTTTCACGATCATAGTAAAAGTTGCCGCAGATACCGTGCACCACGGGCGGTACCCCGGTGACGATAGAGATATTATTCGGATTGGTAAAACTCGGCACCACGCAATGGGCACGCAAATCGGTGCCCTGCTGTTCGACAATTTTTTTCATCCAGGGCATGACGCCCGCCGCAATAGCCTGTTCAATATAGGCCGGTTCCGAGCCATCGATACAAACAACCACCAGGGGTTTATCGGGCCAGCGGTAATCGCGTCCGTTGACGTTGACTGTTGATTTATTAGAACTCATGAGCGCTGCAAATCCAGGGTTAATGATTAGAGGTCGGCACTATACACCGAGTATTTGTATCAGGTTAAATCGATATTACAGATGTTTAATATCGTAAATACCTATAGAAAAATAGTGTGTGGTTTATTTTGATTGCTGACTCGACTGGATCATTTCGAGGAATGCATCGGTGACTCGCAGCGCCCGATGTTCTCTCAGGCAAGTCACATACTCGGCATGGTTTAACTCGGCGTCGCTGACGCGCAAAGAGCTGAGTCGTGAATCGGCTCCCAACTCGTTTTCAGCGACGATGCCCACGCCAAATCCGGCCGCGACCGCTTCACGCACCCCTTCGCGCCCGCTAATTTCCATCACATCCAGGAGTTTAAGGCCAGACTGCCTGACCGCCTCTTCGAAAATGGAGCGGGTTCGCGAACCTTTTTCTCGCAGTACAATTCGCTGGCTGGTCAATTCTTCCATGCTAACCGAATGGCGATCGGCCCAGGCGTGATCCTGGCTAACAAACACCACCAGGTTGTCGGGTACCAGCGGGATCGAAAATAATCGATCGTCACTCTGTGGTATATTCGGCAGGAAGGCCACATCGCAACGCCTGGAGACAAGCCAGGTCATCAGTTGCTCGGAATTACCATACTGAATCGAAATTTGTATGCCCGGGTAAAGCCGCTGAAATTGGGCCAGCAACGGCGTCGCAATATAGGGCGAGTCGGCTGCAACCCGTAGTTTTCCCGAAGTAAGCGCCCGCGCCGACTGGAGTAGCTGCTCAACTTCTTCTTCGTAACGAAATAAGTGGCGCGTAATGGCATAGGCCGACAGGCCCATATCGGTCAACTCGATGCGCCGACCGTGGCGTAAAAACAGTTTGATGCCATAGCGTTCTTCCAACTCCTTGACCTGACCCGACAGGGTGGGTTGGGTAATATGCAGGAATTCGGCCGCACGCGTAAAACTGCCATGGGTCGCTACCGCGTGAAATGAACGTAGATGGGCGTGTGATATTGGCATGACCTATTTAAAGCATTAATAATATCGATTGGATAGATACTATTTAATAAAGGTATAAATGGCAAACCTATCCACCAGCTAACGAGACCAGCTACTATGATCAGCATTGCCAGCAAAACAGATATCGCCAGTTCACCGACCGGTGACCCCTACTTATTGACTCCCGGCCCACTCACTACTTCAGCCACCGTGAAGCAGGCCATGTTGCATGACTACGGATCGCGGGACAGCACTTTCATTGAAATCAATGCGCACATACTGGATCGGCTGGTGGATATCGTCGACGGTGCAGGCACGCATGTTTGTGTGCCATTACAGGGCAGTGGCACCTTCGTCGTCGAAGCCATGATCGGCTGCTTCGTGCCGGCAGACGGTAAACTGCTGATTTTGATCAACGGCGCCTACGGACACCGTATTGCCAAAATTTGCGATTACTATCAACGCGATTACCTGATCCAGGAATCGCTCGAAGACGTTCCGATCGATACCGGGGAACTGGACAAAACCCTGGCGCAGGATACCGACATCAGTCATGTGGTGATGGTGTATTGTGAAACCACGACCGGCATTCTCAACCCGATTCGGGAAATCTCCGATATTGTCGCCAGGCACCAACGCGGTCTTTTAATCGACGCGATGAGTGCTTTTGGCGCACTGCCGCTGGATGCAAATGAAATTGTGTTTGACGCGATGGTCGCGTCCAGCAACAAATGCCTGGAAGGTTCGCCAGGCATGGGATTCTGTATCGCGCGCGAATCGGCGATGCAAAAAACACAGGGCAATTCTCCTTCGCTGAGCCTGGATCTGTACGATCAATGGCAGGCGATGATGAAGAATAAGCAGTGGCGCTTTACCCCGCCGACGCATGTATTGCTGGCTTTCGATCAGGCGCTCAAGGAATTTGAAGCCGAGGGTGGCGTCGGCGGTCGGGGCGGTCGTTACCGGGAAAACGCTGACTTATTAATTTCCGGTATGCGCGCAATGGGTTTCAAAACCCTGCTGCCTGACGACTTGCAGGCACCGATAATCATCACCTTTCATATGCCGACTAATCCTGAATTCAAATTCGATGCGTTTTATGACGGTCTGCGCAGCCGGGGGTATGTGATTTACCCGGGTAAATTGACCGTAGCCGAAAGTTTTAGAATGGGATGCATCGGACGCCTTAATCTTGAACAAATGCAGGGTGCGCTGGATGCGGTAAAAGCGATGCTGCAGCAATTTGGTATCGAACGCATCGGCTAGGATGGGTGCAACCCATCATCCTGGCTTAGCGACCACTATGCTTTATCCGTGTTTAATATTGATGGGTTGCACCCATCCTACGCACTGCTGAGCACAAATCGGGGTATCGAAATTTTGTCGAAGCATTTATTATCCGTGTCGGTATTTATAGATTAAAACCCTGGAGGCAAGCAATTATGGCGGTTCAAATTCCTGAGCGCGCGAGTGCTGTAATAATTGGCGGCGGAGTGATCGGCTCCAGTGTTGCCTACCACCTGGCAAAACAGGGGTGGACCGATATTGTGCTGCTCGAACGCAAACAGTTCAGTTGTGGTACCACCTGGCATGCCGCTGGCCTGGTTGGCACCATGCGAGCCAATGATGCGCATGCCAGGTTGTGCGAATATTCAATGGCGGTATTGACCGAACTGGAACAGGAGACAGGTCAGTCGACTGGATTCAAGCAGGTAGGGTCCATTTCTATCGCCCATAGTGTTGATCGTTTCGAGGAACTCAAGCGCATTGCCTCGATGAACAATGCCTTCGGTGTAACCCAGGTGGACATGATCACGCCCGCCGAAATCAAGGCGTTGTATCCGTTCGTCGAAACAGACGATCTACTCGGCGGTAGCTGGGTGGCAAAGGATGGAACCGCGAGCCCGGTTGACGTGACCTCGGCTTTCGTCAAGGGTGCCCGACAACGTGGTGTCAAGTGCCTGGAAGGCATCAGGGTGACGGCAATCAACCAGGCTGATGGCCGGGTAACCGGTGTAATCACCGATCAGGGTGAAATAACTGCCGATTATGTTGTCAACTGTGCCGGCCTATGGGGACGCGAGGTCGGCAAGATGGCCGGTGTTAACGTGCCCCTGCATGCCTGTGAACACTATTACGCGATCACCGAAAAGCAGGACGATATTCCTTCTGATTTACCAGTGCTGCGAGATCATGATAAATGCGCCTATTATCGCGAAGACGCGGGCAGCATCATGGTGGGGGCATTCGAACCGAACGCGATACCCTGGGGCCAAAATGGAGTACCGGATGATTTTGCTTTCGAGGAACTCGAAGGCCATATGGATGAGCAGTTCATGCCGGTGCTTGAAGATGCTATGTACCGGTTGCCGTTTCTGCAGGAAGTCGGCTGGCGCAAGTTTTTCTGTGGGCCGGAAAGTTTTACTCCGGACGATCAGTTTCACATGGGTGAGTCACCCGAGCTGAAAAACTTTTATGTTGCCTGTGGGTTGAATTCGGTCGGTATTCAGACCTCGGGCGGACTTGGACGTGCGCTCGCGGAGTGGATGCATCTGGGGCACGCACCGATGGACCTGTGGGGCAACGATATTCGTCGAATGTTTCCGTTTCAGTCGACCCAGCGCTATATCGAAAATCGTGTCACCGAGACGCTCGGCCTGTTGTACGAAAATCATTACCCGTTCCGACAGATGACCACATCACGCGATATTCGCCACTCGCCACTGCACGAAAAGCTGGCAGCGCACAATGCCTGTTTTGGCGAAGCGGCTGGATGGGAGCGGCCCAACTGGTTTGCGCCGCCAGGCGTTGAGCCCAAATACGAATATAGTTTTGGCAAACAAAACTGGTTCGAGTACAACGCCGAAGAACATAAAGCCGCGCGTGAAAATGTGGTCCTGTTCGATCAAAGTTCATTCTCCAAATACCTGGTGCAAGGTCGTGACAGTTGCAAGGTATTGCAGCGTATTAGCAGTGCCAACGTGGATGTAGCGGCTGGTAAAATGGTTTACACCCACTGGCTCAATGAACGCGGTGGAATCGAGGCCGATCTCACGGTTACCCGAATTCGGGAAGATCAATACTGGGTCGTCAGTGGCGCAGCGCAAACCATTAAGGATATCAACTGGCTCAACCGGCATATCAAAGATGATGAGTTCTGTTGTGTCAGTGATATTACCAATGCCTGGGCGGTGATGGGCGTGATGGGACCCACCAGTCGAGCTTTACTGGCCGAGACCCTGAATCATGATATGAGTACCGAAAATTTTCCGTTCGGATCGTTCCAGGCGGTCGAACTGGGGTCGATACGCGCCTATGCAGCCAGGGTATCCTATGTCGGTGAACTTGGCTGGGAGCTGTATGTACCGGTTGATCAGGCCCGGCACGGGTTCGATTACCTGTGGCAAAAGGGTACCACCCACGATCTCAAAATGGCTGGTATGCACACCCTCGATACCTGCCGAATCGAGAAAAAGTTTGTTCACTATGGACACGATGTCGCCGAGGTCGATACGCCACTGGAGTGCGGTATGGGTTTTGTCTGTGACCTCGACAAGGACATTGCTTTCATAGGTCGTGACGCAATTCTCAAACAAAAGGAATCGCAGTCGTTCATGAACAAACGACTGGTCCAGTTCCTGCTGCAGGACCCGGAAGCGATGCTCTATAGTCACGAACCCATCTTGCGCGACGGCAAAATTGTCGGGCATTTAACCTCGGGCAATTACGGCCACACGCTCGGTGGATCGGTCGGCCTCGGCTATATCGAAGTCGAGGAGGCGATAACGAAAGATTATCTCGAATCAGGCAAGATCGAAATTGATGTAGGCGGCGAACGGGTA
>PVMS01162260.1_pt1 | contig 12216 bp, 12 predicted proteins | sample 1853461 | NCBI WGS metagenome assembly PVMS01 (sample SAMN08582032, study PRJNA380276) | Marine sediment metagenome, whole genome shotgun sequencing project. | isolation source: ocean sediment barecode stripped | collected 2017
CCGCCGCAAACATCGCGTTTTGCACATTATGCATGGCCTTACCTTCAATCGTTGCCGGGATTAAATGCGTCCACAGTAAGGGAATATGGGCGCCGTTGTCGTAGATTGTAATCATATCGCCGTTAATGCCCTTTTCCAGTACCACGGCGCGGCCATTGGCACGAATATGTTCGCGTACCAGTCCATGCGTGGGATCCATCGTCACATAACACAGGTGGTTGGCACGGGTCTTGTCGGCCATCTTCAGGCAAAGCCTGTCGTCTGCATTCAATACCACTGTATCGTTTGCGATGCGCACCACAACTTCCTTGACCCTGGCCAGTTGCTCGAGCGTTTCGATACCACCGATCCCCATATGATCGGCTGATATATTGATGCAGGCGGCGACATCGCATTCTGAGTATCCGAGACCAGCCCGCAGGATACCGCCACGCGCGGTTTCCATGATGGCAAAGTCGATGGTTGGATCGCGCAATACGATCTGCGCCGATTGAGGTCCGGTCATATCCCCTTTGACCGTGATCCTGCCGTCTATTTGAATACCACCGGTCGATGTCATACCGACGATATGACCACTGGTTTTCATGATATGCGCTAGCATGCGGGTGGTCGTGGTTTTACCATTTGTGCCGGTAATGGCAGCCACTGGAATACGGCCCGGTACTCCCGGCGGATACAACATGTCGAGCACCTTGCCGGCGACATCGCGTGGTTCGCCCTCGCTCGGTGCAACGTGCATACGAAATCCTGGACCGGCGTTCACTTCGACGATTGCGCCACCGACATCTTTGTAGGAAAGGGTTATATCTTCGGAGAGAAAATCCACACCGCCTATATCAAGCCCGATCGCACGAACTGCCCGTACCGCCATTTCACGATTATCCGGGTGCACGACATCGGTCATATCAATCGCGGTACCGCCGGTGGAAAGATTGGCTGTTGAACGCAGAAAAAATTGTTCCCCTTTTTTCAGTACCGTATTTTCATCATAACCAGCCGCTTTCATCAGGGTCTTTGCTGACTGGTCGATTTCCAGTCGGGTCAAAACTTTTTCGTGGCCGATGCCGCGGCGCGGGTCTGAATTGACTATTTCGATTAATGTCGCAATCGTCGACTTACCATCGCCCACCACATGCCCCGGCACACGTTTGGCGACAGCAACCAGCTCATTGTTAACTACCAGCATGCGATGATCGAACCCGGTAACAAAACTTTCGGCGAGCACATAACGCGACCGGCCCTGTTCCCTGGCAAAATAAAATGCATCACGAACCTGTTCATCGGTAGTCAAATTAATACTAATGCCGCGCCCATGGTTTGCGTCCAGTGGTTTGACCACTATCGGATAACCAATTTTGGTTGCTGCTCTAACCGCCTCGTCTTCGTTGGTAAACATGATTTGCTGGGGTACTGGTAGTCCCATATCGCGCAGCAAACTATGCGTGCCTTCCTTGTCACTGGCCAGTGAAGTGGGGATCGTACCGGTATCACTGGTGACCGTTGCCTGAATGCGTTTCTGGTACTTACCGTGACCAAATTGGACCAGGCTGTATTCATTCAATCGCAGCCAGGGAATATCTCGTTCCACCGCGGCGTCGACCAACGACTGGGTACTGGGACCAAATTCACGCCGTTGTGCGCGCAGCACAAAGTTTTCCAGTTCCGATTCGAAATCGAAGTTGTCATCTATCTTGTGATCGATCTGCTTCTGCAATTTCTTCGGCAGCAAATGCATCAGCAGCCGCAAAGCCAGGTGCCCGGCCTCGATGCCGGCATCACGTTGCCTGTAGGCATATATCATGTTATAAAAACCGGGCTCCCCGGTGGTGCGAGTACGGCCGAAGGAAACTCCGGAACCCGCAATATTCTGAATTTCAAGCGCGACGTGCTCCATGATATGCCCCATCCAGGTACCCTCATCCTCGGTCAGGCGACGAATGAAACCACCCGGCTCGCGGTAGGAACAACCGTGTTCCGCGAGCGTCGGTAATGCCTTTTGTAAACCGTTAGTGAAGCCCTTGCCACATTTTACCGATGGCCAGTCAACCAGTACGCCGATATCCAGCACCATGCGAATGACCGGGAAATTGGCATAAATACTGGGGCCCACATAAACATTAGTCGCGGTTATTTTCATCTGAAATTCCTGTAGTCACGGCTCAGGGTGAACGATTATCGTTCTGGCAGTCTGTCGTGCTGCTAGCGTTTTTAGTTACAGGGTACACCAACTGATAACGCTATCAAATAGTCTATGCCTATTTGGGTGGGTAGGGTTTTCGCTCCACTATGTCGAAAGTGCAACCTTTGGATAAAATATGTAATTTCAGATCAAGCATACTCAGGGCATCCTTTTTCGACGCCTTGCTCATCGACGAGTAACTCAAATGAACCGGATCGATAACCGTGACGGCACCGCTGCCGACGACTTCAAAACTATGTTCCGGGTCGATAAAAATAGCGGTATCTTCATCTATACCTATACCCAGCATAAATGGATTGTAGGAAATAGCGGTCAACAGGCGTCCGAGTCGATGGCGTTGACTAAAATGTTGATCTATCAAAAGTGCATTGGTCAGGCCCAGACCAGGTGCCAGATTGACCCCGTCACCCGAGGGCATGGCCCCGGCGTCACCGCCCGCAATCATGTGTTCGGGCATAATTGCCGCGCCCGCCGAGGTACCCGCCACATGCACACCTTCGGCGTTTAGCCGTCGAATTTTTTTAGCGATCTCAGTGCCACCAAGAATAGTCGACAGGCGCAGCTGGTTTCCACCAGTGATAAATATGCCATCTGCCTGGTCAAGCAGGTCGAGGTAATCCTGCCGGTCTGTTTCGGAGCGTTCATTGATCGGCAGCGACACGACGTCGCTCACTCCAATCTTGTTAAATATCTCGATATATTTATCACCGGTATCGGGCCGGCTGGAAGCAGTCGGAATGATTGCGATTCGCGCTTTTCTACCGCCGCATAATTTGACGAAGCGTTTTAATACCCGTTGTGCACCGGTACGCTCTTCGGCGCCACCAATCGGTATCACGTATCCGCGGGTATGACCATTTTTCTCTGGAGAGGGGCTCATTATTTTTCAAACAATCCGTGAATCAATTGCTCGCCCTGCCGCAAATGCCAGGTACCGTTAGCCATGACGCTGTCGATTTCGTGGTTTTCATTCAACACCACCAGGTCCGCGTCAAGACCTGTGTCGATTCGACCCTTACGATGAAATTTAAGCAGTCGGGCGACATTACTGGTCATCAGTGGCAATATTTTTTCGATCGGCAATTCCATCTCGAGCATGGCCTTCAGGGTAACCGCCAGCGCCGAGCATTCAGCGAAGTCCATTTTCAGTAGCTCACCCTGCGCATCGAAACTCGGCAGACAGCCACCCCCATCGGAGCTGATGGTCAATTTCTGCTCATCGCAACCTTTCTCAAAATATAACGCGACGGCGGCTTCGGCGGACCAGCCTGAATTGTCGCTGCTAGCTGGGAATGCTGTTAGATCGACGTTACAACCATGCTTGGTTAGTTCGCAGGCTTCCTCGAAAAGGGGCTTGTTTCGATTGACATGCGTAGGGTTGAATACGCGTGCTGGAATTTCGCTCTTCTCCAGGCAGGCGCGAATCATCGACAAACCACGCGCACCATCACCCAGGTGAAAATGCACGATACCGGCTTTGCCAGTCATCAACCCCGCGACATGTGCCTCGCTCGCCAGGCGCAGGATTTCTTCTAGCGTCGGCTGGCTTGAACGATGATCGCTGAGCGCCACCTCGCCAACTCCAATAACCGGTTCCAGGTTGACGATATCGCCGCGTATGGATTGCGTCAGGGTAATGACCGGCACGTGATATCCACCGGTATAACACCAGGCGGACAATCCTTCTTCACGAAGACCCATTACCTGCGTCAACAGGGTTTGCGGATTACGAGTCAAATCATCTGTGCCCAGCAAACCCACCGCGCTGGTAACACCCGCCCGGGTGAATTGACTCAGCGCCAGGGGCGGCACACGTGTCGAAGGTCCGGCTTCACCACCACCACCGGTAATGTGCGCATGCGCATCGATGAAACCCGGAATCAGTCGCAAACCATTCAAATCGCTGGTTTGCACCGGCAAACAATCGTCGAGTTGCGGAACCTGATGGCCCAGGTAGACAATTTTTCCGGCACAGATCAGTAGATTCTGAATACCCAGCGATTGGGGGGCAAACACATTGGCATTGATGATTAGTTCGAACATGAGTCTGGGCGGGTAGATGGCCGATTATTTTTTACAGACCGGCGTATTTTAAAGTAAGCTCACACAAATTACTGCTACAAATTAATTATTTCTCGATCCACACACTGCGATTCGAAATAATTTTTATAGTATACTCGACGCCATTAACCTCAACCTGAGATAACTGCCTGAAAACAATGAATATTGATGCGCTTCTTACACAGAGTTTACAGTTACTCGGCCTGGGCATGGGTTCGGTTTTCATCATTTTGAGCCTGTTAATCGGCATCGTTTCGATTATTTCTAAACTGGTTCCTGAAGATCGACCGGTTGCCCCGGCTCCAGCCCCGGCCATCCAGCCACCATTGACGGATAATAGTCTTCACGTTGCCGTGATTCAGGCGGCAATTCATAAATTCAGAAAATCCCGCAACCAATAATCTAGGAAACCTCTGATCAATTCATGACTAAGCCCCTTCTAATCACAGATGTAGTACTACGCGACGCGACCCAGTCACTTTTCGCCACGCGCATGCGCATCGAAGACATGCTGCCTATTGCCGAAAAACTCGATAAGGTAGGTTACTGGTCGCTCGAAACCTGGGGCGGCGCCACGTTTGACGCCTGTATTCGATTCCTTGGCGAAGACCCCTGGGAACGTTTGCGCTTGCTCAAGGCGGCAATGCCCAATACACCGATGCAAATGTTACTGCGTGGTCAGAATGCCCTCGGCTATCGCCATTACGCTGATGACGTGATCGAAAAATTTGTTGAACGCGCGGCGATCAATGGTATGGATGTGTTCCGTATCTTCGATGCGATGAACGATATGCGTAACCTCGAAACCTCCATCAAGGCGACCGTGAAGCTTGGCAAACATGCGCAGGGCGCGATGTCATATACGCTGAGCCCGGTTCACAATATAGACTTCTGGGTCGACATGGCCAGGCATCTTGAAGACATGGGCTGCAATTCGATTTGTATCAAGGATATGGCTGGTTTATTAAAGCCCTACGTGGCAGAAGAGCTGGTTGGCAAAATCAAGCAAAACTGCCAACTGCCACTCACCATGCACTGTCATGCCACTACCGGATTTTCTACCGCGACTTACATGAAAGCGATTGATGCCGGTATCGACATGCTCGACACTTCGATCTCATCGATGAGCCTGACTTACGGGCACTCGCCTACCGAGACCTTTGTTTCAATTTTGCAGGACAGCGAGCGCGCTACCGGTCTGGATATGGAATTACTGGAAGAAATCTCACTTTACTTCCGCGAGGTACGTAAAAAGTATGCCAGCTTCGAGGGTTCACTGAAAGGTGTCGACCCGCGCATAATTACCGCCCAGGTGCCTGGCGGCATGCTCACCAATCTGGAAAGCCAGCTCAGGGAGCAAAATGCCATCGACCAGCTAGACGCGGTGTTGCAGGAAATCCCCACGGTACGTAAAGACCTCGGATATGTGCCGCTGGTCACTCCGACCTCGCAAATAGTTGGCAGCCAGTCAGTCCTCAATGTACTGAGCGGAGAACGCTACAAAACCATCAGCAAAGAAACTGCCGGTGTGCTCAAAGGTGAGTATGGTGCTACCGCGGCACCGGTCAATAGCGACTTACAAAAACGCGTGCTCGAAGGTGGCGAACCTATCACCTGCCGTCCTGCCGATTTAATCGAACCGGAAATGACACGTCTGACCAGCGAATTGAAAGCACTCGCAAAGGAAGAAGATTTTGATCTCAGTGAAAACGAAATAGACGACGTACTGATATACGCACTGTTCCAGCAGGTCGGCATCAAGTTTCTAAAAAATCGTAACAACCCGGATGCTTTTGAACCGAAGCCGGGCGAGCCGGCTGCCGAACCCGGACCTGCGGCTTCGGCTTCGCCGGCAGCTACTACGACTGCGGAAAGCTATCAGGTTACCGTCAATGGCACACAATACGATGTCGTGGTGGCACCCGGCAGCGGCGATGTTAGTCAGGTCACACCGGTAGCTAGCACCGCCGCGCCAGCGGCTCCCGCAGCCACGGGTAGCAGCATCAATGCGCCGATGACCGGCAACGTGATCGAGGTGCTGGTGTCGGTCGGTCAGCAGGTCAGCGAAGGCGACCCGGTTCTGGTTATCGAAGCGATGAAGATGGAAACCGAAATACGCAGTAATTCCAGTGGTGCGGTCCTGTCAATCCTGGTCAGCAAGGGAGATTCGATCCAGGCCGACCAGGTATTGATGACTATCGGCTAATGGAACAGGGTTTATTACAACTCTGGGCATCAACCGGAATCGCCAACTTCACCTATGGTCAAGTGATCATGATCGCCATCAGCGGCTTGCTGATTTACCTTGCTATAGCAAAAGGATTTGAGCCGCTGCTATTGATTCCGATTGGTTTTGGTGGCGTCCTCGCCAATATTCCAATCGCCGCGATCGCCGGCCCGGACGGTCTGCTTGGAATTCTCTACCATTCCGGAATCGAAACCGGTGTTTTCCCGTTGTTAATCTTCATGGGGGTCGGTGCGCTGACCGACTTTGGGCCGTTACTGGCAAGGCCCAGCCTGATGATCCTGGGCGCTGCCGCACAATTCGGCATCTTCTTTACGCTGTTCGGTGCGATCGCAATGAACCTGATTCCCGGTATTGAATTTTCCATGGCGGATGCTGCTGCGATTGCAATTATCGGTGGTGCAGATGGTCCAACGGCTATCTACGTTGCCTCCCGACTGGCGCCAGATTTACTCGGTGCTATTGCAGTAGCCGCCTATTCCTACATGGCACTGGTTCCGATCATTCAGCCACCGATCATGAAGCTGTTGACCACCGAAAAAGAGCGTCAAACCAAAATGACCGTTTTACGCTATCCCGGCAAGCTGGAAAAAATCCTGTTCCCGCTGACCCTGTTAATTGTCACAATTTTGCTGCTGCCCTCGGCAACACCATTGGTCGGTATGCTCTGTTTCGGTAATCTGATGAAAGAATGCGGCGTCGTCGATCGCCTCAGCAGTACGGCGAAAAACGAATTAATCAATATCGTCACCATATTCCTGGGTCTCGCGGTGGGCTCGAAACTCGCGGCCGACAAGTTTCTCAGCACCGAGACCCTCGGCATCCTGTTACTCGGTATTATCGCTTTTTCGATTGGCACCGCGGCCGGCGTGATCATGGGCAAGATCATGTATCGCGTCACTGGTGGCGCAGTGAATCCGTTAATTGGCGCAGCCGGTGTTTCAGCAGTGCCGATGGCAGCACGTGTAGCCAATAAGGTTGGGCTCGATGCAAACTCGCATAATTTCCTGTTGATGCATGCGATGGGCCCAAATGTTGCAGGCGTCATAGGTTCTGCAGTCGCAGCCGGCGTGTTGCTGGCAATCGTCGGGTAATTTTTCCAGCACTCGAAACCCTAAATTACCGTCATACCGGCCCCGAGCCGGTATCCATTGTAATGCTGTCACTGCTGCAATCGTAGCCTCGATTGTAATGGATCCCGGGTCAAGCCCGGGATGACGAAGTGAGGGGGCCGGTATGACGTACAAGGGCTATCACTCCCGCAAGCGTGGCATTAATTCCACCAGGTTGCAGGGCTGCGTCCGGTAATCTAGCTGCGCGCTGATCAATTGGGTCCAGGCATCCTTACAGGCGCCCGCCGAACCGGGCAGGCAGAACAGGTAGGTGCCATTAGCGACTCCGGCGAGCGCACGTGATGCCAGCGTGGAGGTTCCGATCGACTCGTATGAAAGGCTGCGAAAGGTTTCGCCAAAGCCATCGATGACCTTATCGAGTAGCGGTTTGATTGCCTCGGGTGTGCCATCGCGCCCGGTTACCCCGGTACCCCCCGTGGTAATCACCACGTTCACGGCCTCGTCCGCTATCCAGCGTGAAACAACCTCGCGAATGCGATACTTGTCGTCCGGCACGATCGCCTTTTCCTCTAGTCTATGTCCCGATTCACCCAGAAATCGCACCAGTAGAGCTCCCGACTTATCACTCGATTCGTCACGTGTATCCGATACGGTCAACACCGCAATATTTAAAGCAATAAATTCTCGTGGTCCGCTCATATTTCACTCAGGGTTAATCGACCTGATACATTCTATCCCGATTCCAGTTCGACAGGTAGCGTGAGAATCGATCTCACCGCGTCCAACCGCATCCCTTTTGATAAATGGTATGTCTTTCAGGGCCTTGATATAATGCCTGTCTTTTTCATGACCGCTTTGCCAATGTTTACTACACGGTATTTTTTTCCTGCTGGATTGTTGTTGAGCATATGCCTGCTAATCTCACCTGCTGCTTTCGCCAGTAGCGATACGGGCCGACTACTTCGTCTCGCGACCACCACCAGTACCGCAAATTCGGGGTTGATGGAATACCTGTTACCTGAATTTACCAAAGACACCACGATCGAGGTTCAGGTCATTGCGGTAGGTACCGGCAAGGCACTGCGGCTAGGTAAAGAGGGCGATGTAGATATTGTACTGGTACACGCCAGAAATGCAGAGCAGGCTTTTATCGACTCGGGTTTCGGTGTGGAACGATTTGGCGTCATGTACAACGATTTTATACTGATAGGTCCGCGCGATGATCCGGCACGAATAGCCAGTAGTCAATCGGTATCCGAGGCGCTGGAAAAAATTTACCGGAGCAAAAGCCCGTTTATCTCACGCGGTGACGATTCAGGTACCCACCAGAAGGAATTGTTTCTCTGGCACACGATCGATTACGTGCCGCAGGGTGAATGGTACAAATCAGTAGGCCAGGGCATGGGCAAGGTGATCCAGATCGCCAACGAGCTGGGCGCCTACACGATGACCGATCGCGGCACCTGGCTGGCTTATATGTCGAAGTCCAACCTGGCCCTGCTTTACCAGGGCGACCCGCCATTATTTAATCCCTACGGTATTATCGCGGTGAACCCCAAGCGTCACGCACATACCTACTATACCGGTGCTAGCAGCCTGATCAGCTGTATTACATCAGAAAAAGGACAACGCCTGATTGGTGAGTTCAAGGTGCAGGACGAGCAATTGTTTGTTCCTTCGGCCGGGCAATCGGCTCAATAGTCCTGATGGACGTTTTGATAGCCAGTACGCTCGACGCTTTCAGGCTACTGTTTAGCGGTAATACCGAGATCTGGGAAATTATCGCCATTTCGTTTCGAGTGTCTTCGCTGGCTATCCTGTGTGCTATCCCACCTGCCCTGATCATTGCCTTTGTGCTCGCTTATGGAAATTTTTTCGGTCGGCGGTTTTTAATTTCGTTGTTCAGTACCTTTTTATCGATCCCGGCGGTAGTGATTGGTTTGACTCTATTTATCGTGTTATCTCGCCAGGGACCGATGGGTGATCTTGGCCTGCTGTTTACCCAGACGGCGATGATCATGGGGCAGTTTTTGCTGAGCCTGCCGATCCTGACCGCGATGGCGCATACCTCTTTCCAGGCGGCCGATCGCCGTGCCTGGGAAACCGCCAGGACCCTGGGGGCAAATCGACCCTATGCATTTTTTACTGTAGTCTATGAAATCCGATTTGGCCTGATGGCGGCAATGCTCGCTGCCTATGGCCGCATCATTTCCGAGGTTGGTGCGTCGATGATGCTGGGTGGCAACATCGCACATTACACCCGTAATATACCGACCGCTATCGCTCTGGAAACTAGCAAGGGCAACTTCGCCGAGGGCATCGCCCTCGGTATGGTGCTTCTTTTTTTAGCATTCGTACTGAATGCACTGTTGCACCATGTTCAGGGTAAAGGCAGTATTCACCCATGATCGACAAATTTCAGTTCAGTTTCCAGGACATCGCTAAACAGTATCGGCGCAAGCCAGTGCTGAGCCAGGTCTCGATCACGATTACTAACAGCGATTGCTATATTATTACCGGCAAAAATGGCGCCGGAAAAACAACCCTGTTGCGCATTCTGGCCGGAATTGAAAAACCGGATAGCGCCAGTATTTCAATCAATCATGCCGATGCCAAAGCCTGGCGTAGTGTCCGATCGCGCCTGTCACAGTCGGTGATGTACCTGCACCAGCAACCTTATATGCTCACAGGCAGCCTGCGGCGTAATCTCGAATACACCGCGAGGCTCAATCCTGCGATTATCGATAAGCCCGCCGCGGTCGATGCGGCCATCCAGTGGGCCGGACTCGATGCGCTCGAGTCACAGCAGGCGGTGAGTCTGTCCGGAGGACAGCAACAACGGGTTGCACTGGCGCGCGCTCGACTGAGAAGTCCCCAGATTCTATTGCTCGACGAACCAACAGCCAATCTCGATAGTGACGGCCGCGACAGAACCATAGCCATGTTACAGGCATTTCAGAAAAACGGTACGGCGGTGATAATTTCGACCCACGATCCGAGAATATTCGCCGATCTGAAAGCACATACCCTGCAGCTGCAGGACCATAAGCTACTCGATAAATCCAGAAAACCGTCCAAGGTATCGGATATCTCGGATTACCAGAAGTCGCGCGGTATATGAGTATTCATAAAGAGGATATTACCGCCGTGATACTCGCCGGCGGCCAGGGCCGACGCATGGGTGGGCAGGACAAGGGCTTACTCGAATTCGACGGACGCCTGATGATCGAAATTTTAATCGAACAGTTGCGGAACCAGCAACTCGATATCCTGATTAACGCCAATCGCAACCAGGCCACCTATCGATCCTATGGCTACCCGGTGATCGGTGATGATCTGAAAGACTACCAGGGTCCGCTGGCGGGTTTTGCGAGTGCCATGGCTACCGTAAAAACCGATTTTATTCTGACGCTTCCCTGCGATAGTCCGAGACTTGCCGACAATTTTGTCGATCGTTTCATCGAAACGCATAACCGCGAAAAATCACCGGTTTGCGTGGCGCATGACGGCGAGCGTCTACAGCCGGTTTATGCCCTGATTGAAACCGGTTTGCTGGATGATCTGAAACAGTTCCTCGATAGCGGCGAACGCAAGATAGACCGCTGGTACGCATTGCATAATTATGTTCAGGTTGATTTCTCCAACGAAGCTGCCATGTTTCAGAATATCAATACCCCGGAAGACCAACACCGCATGCAACAGGCCAGTCACAAATGAAAAACCCGGGTATCCCAATAGTCGGCTTCAGTGCCTGGAGCGGTACCGGCAAAACCACGCTACTGACGCAGGTGATTCCACAACTCAAAGCGAAAGGACTGAAGGTAGCCGTGATCAAGCACGCCCACCATCACTTCGATCTTGATCGCCCCGGCAAGGACAGTTACGAATTACGTAAATCCGGTGCCGACCATACCATCATCTGCACCACCACGCGCATGGCCGCAATCACCGAGTTTGCCAGCCCGGAAGAAGAACCCTCGCTCGAAAAAATCGTTGCAGGAATCGATACGGACCGATTAGATATTCTACTGGTCGAGGGCTACAAACACCTGGCCTTTTTTGCCAAGATCGAGCTACATCGTGCCGCGCTGGGCAAGCCGTATCTATACCCACAGGATGCAACGATCGTCGCCCTCGCCTGCGATGAAGAACCCGCCGAAGCGCCTGCTATTCCGGTGCTGGATATTAATAATCCAGCCGCGATAGCCGATTTTATTTATGCCGAGGTTTACTCAAGAAAGTAGATTTTGCCGTACGCCCACAACGCGCAAGAATTAAGCCTTGTAGAAACTATGAAGGGAGATGGGGGATTAGTCTAAAAATCTACTTACTACACACCGGGCAATGCGGATTCTTCGGTAATTTAACTCCCTGCCATTCCATACTCGCAGCGTCGAACAACAATAACCGACCGATCATTGGCTCTCCCTGGCCGGTTAGTATCAACAGGGTTTGTAGCGCCTGCATGGTGCCGATTATGCCGACCACCGGGCCGAGCACACCTTCCATTTCCCCCCCGTTTCGAAGTCAACCGTTATTGTGTGGAAACCGAAACGCCGCTGGTTTCGGGTGCGGCCATTCGTCTCGAAGGTCAGATCATGAATTACCAGCCCGGGGTTCAGGGTCCCTGCTATCAA
>PVMS01016146.1_pt1 | contig 12213 bp, 9 predicted proteins | sample 1853461 | NCBI WGS metagenome assembly PVMS01 (sample SAMN08582032, study PRJNA380276) | Marine sediment metagenome, whole genome shotgun sequencing project. | isolation source: ocean sediment barecode stripped | collected 2017
CCTGGGCAACGATACGATAGACGAATGTGTTCAAATCGGCTCCAAGCGGCAGAAATAATAGTTGGACGGCAAACAATCCGTACTTTTCCTGCAAACAGGCGATTATTTTTTCATCGTGGAGCTGAGGGCGTTCAAGCATAAGCGAGCAGACTTCCCATATTCACCTGAAACATGTTGACGTTTGGTCAGCCTTCGAAGGCCGCATTCACTTTGGGTGGTACGAGTTAAGAGTAATCCGGGCTGGCTCTGCCAGGTGACCGTCTACGCCATTTTCGGCAAGGGACATAGCCCCACTTGGAGCAAACCAGGGAAAGTCAATGTCCACCGGATCGCCGGCTGATGTGCCGGGTAAAGGCATGAGCCGGGCCGTCAGGGGCTTGTTTAGCCGGCTGGCCATTGCGCCAATGTCCAGCAATATGCCGGTGAGGGACGATAGGCTCGTGTCGCCCGCAAGGGGGATTGTATCCAGACCGGCGCCACAGACCGCGGAGTATCCCAGCAGATCATTCACAGTAACGACGCCCTCTCCGGCCCGGGTCGCCAAAACAGAATCCTCTAGTACCGGAAAGAAAAGGCTGGAAAAACCACAACGCTGGAATTCGGCCCGGCCCACGGCGTCGGCGAGAAAGGCGGCCGCGAAAGTCGTCCCCGGCACACCAAAATGGGCCAGGCCCAGCTTCTCCATGGCCCCGGCCAGACTATTCTTGAGATCTGGGAATGGGGCTAATGAAAAGTCGATACCTCCATACTTTAGATTGTGAAGTGAAGCCAATTCGTTGGCGGCCGTGGTGATAACCTTCGCTTCGCGCTCAATCGCCTCAACGATCATCTCGCGAGCGTCTGCCAGAGAAACAGCCCCATCCACCGCCTGGAAAATGAGACCGGCCGCCTCAATGGCGATGGCGAACTGTGCTGGTCCGCCGCCATGAAAGGCAGTGGGGAAGAAAGGCGTCCCGGGCAGGCAATTTGCCAGGGCGCTAAATTGCAGATTCGCCGAGCCATCACTCTTCAGGGTGCTTAATCGACGGATGATACCGGCCAGGGTTACACAGCGCCCAATATCCACCTGGCCTCGTATATCAGCTATCTCGGCCGTGACAAAGACGGCTTCACTCTGGGCTACGATCTCTGGCAGCTGCTCCAGCCAACCCGGGTCATGCTCCAACCGGACCGGGCCCAGGCTCACAAAGTGGGCCCCGGCCTCAAGCCAGGGTTGAATTATCTCGCCTACCTGGATCGTCGGGAATCGAGCCGGCAGCCACCAGTCGGGAAATGGCGTAGTCGCCAGGCGCACAGTTTGGACTGGGCGGGGGAACACTTTCTGAGCATCGGTAAAGAAGCCGGCCATCGCGGCCGGATCAAATGTTGGTTCGGCAAAGAGCGTAACTGAGCGAATATTGACCTGCTTCAAATTACCTACCCTCCTTAAAAATGACGCCAATGACCAAAACTTGACTTATTTGGCCTGAAGATTAGAATCCATTTTCCATATGACTGACATTAAATCGACTAAAACAACAAGCCGGGCCAAACAAACGCCGCCGGCGAACCAAGAGATCAGACTTGCCTTTGTTGCCTGTCCTCGCTGTAGCTTTTTTCTAGTAGGCTACGGTCTCATTCATGATGACTTAGAGGCATCCATGGAAAATACAGCCGGTAAGTGGCTTGATTTAACATGGAGTATATCAACGCGCAAGCTAGTTCAAAAAAGTTACGGCGTCATGATTAACCAGATCGATTCCCACTATGAAGGCATATGCGGCGACTGCCGGCGGGTCTTTGTATTCAGCACTTCAGACAGCGAGCCACCCGAGGTTACTTTTAGCGTAAAAATCAATCCAGCACGGTAACAACTCCCGTTTCACCTTCCACTTCCTGGCCATATCATCTAAATCAGAATACAAATCCCAGTTGACATAAGGGGCGATCAAAGATTAATTGTTTCTGAGCGTTGCCGGGTAGCCTCAAACAAGATTATCCCGGCGGCAACAGCGACATTGAGCGATTCACTTCCCTGAACCATTGGAATTGACACGCTTTTTGCCAGACGCTGTGCATCAGCGCCAGCGCCGCTCGCTTCACTGCCAACGATCAATGCCGAGGGTTGCCGCCAATCAACCTGGGCATGTCTGGTATGGCCACTGGTCACGGCCAGCCAGACCGCCATATGAGACAAATCCGCTTCAATTTCCGGCCAGCCTCGCCGAGAGATCGGCAAGTTCAAAATGGCGCCCATGCTGCTACGAACCACCTTGGGATTGTGTGGGTCAACACACCCCGGCGCCAGGAGAACCGCATCGACACCGGCCGCGGCGGCCGTTCTGAGCATCGCTCCCAGGTTGCCAGGGTTAGCGACCCGATCTAAAATCAGTATAAGTGTTGGGTTGTCAGGAATTGGTAGCCTTTCCATGGGTAGAACGGTCAAAATGCCGGGTGGCGATACCGTGTCGCTCATGTGGGCCATTACCATATCACTGACCAATTTCCAGGGAGCGGCCATTTTGGCCAGTCGCTCTTGATTGCCATCTGATTCATACCAACGGCCGCTGATATATAATTGATGCGGGCTCACATTTTTCTTGATAATTTCATCCAACCAGCGATCGCCCTCGACAACATAAGCGTTCTCATTTTGTCGAAAGCGGCGACTGAGCAACAAACGTTTTACATACTTGACATTAGGATTACGACTACTTGTTATCATAATTTACAAATACGATTATTCCTTTTAAGGCATGATCTTAGTTTTAGGAGAGTACCATGTTAGTAAGAGAAAGAATGTCACATCCAGTCATCACAGTCAAGCCGAATTTACCGATTATGGAAGCCATGAACCTGATGAAAAGGGAAAAAATCCGCCGCACTCCGGTGGTTGCTTCAGGTAAACTTGTCGGCATCATCTCTGATAAGGATTTGCTAAACGCCTCACCATCAGACGCCACCTCCTTAAGTGTGTGGGAGATTAATTACTTGCTCAGCCAGATCACGGTGAAAGAGGTCATGAGCAAGAATGTAATCACCGTCGATGAGAGCACACCCATCGAAGAGGTTGCTCGGATCATGGCCGATAACAAGATTGGCGGCGTTCCTGTGGTCAGGGACGGCCGGCTTGTCGGTCTTATAACCGAGACTGATTTGTTCAAGATATTCCTTGAATTGATGGGGGCACGGGAGATGGGCGTCCGGGTTGCCGCCCTGGTGCCCGAGAAGAGAGGCGAACTGGCCGCCATCACCCAGGCCATCGCCGGTGCGGGTGGTAGTTTTATCTCTTTCACCCAATTTTCCGGTGAGGACCAGACCAATCGGGAAGTTACATTCAAGGTCTCCGGCCTGGACGAAGCGACGGTGACAGAAATTGTGGCGCCCCACGTCGAGCGGATTATCGATATACGAATGTGTTGCAGCTAGTTGATTGCAACCGAAACCAACAACCTTTATAATGGTAGGTGGAGGATCAGTTTTGACAAAAATATTGGCCCTTTATAGACTCGCCCGACCATTCAACGCCCTTACGGGAGCATTGGCGGTCTTTCTTGGTGGTTACGTTGCCGGGACCGGCGAGTGGGAAAAAGTGGCCATGGCCGCTGTGGTAACATTTCTGGTCACCGGAGCAGGCAATTCCTGGAACGATTACCTGGACGTCGAGATTGACAAGATCAATCAACCTCAGCGCGTCTTGCCATCTGGGCAGGTGAGCCCCAGCGCCGCCTGGATACTATCTGTTGTCCTGACGGTAATTGGCCTGATCATCGCCGCCTTCATCAATCCGGCCGCCTTCATAGTCGCCTTTCTAGCATCGGCAATATTATTCCTCTATTCGTGGAAGCTAAAAAGTACTGTTCTTATGGGCAATGCCACCGTGGCTGCCATCTCCGCTCTAAGCGTGATATTTGGCGGTATTGCGGCCGGCAACGTGCGCCCCACTCTCATTCTAGCCGCCATTGTGGGCGTGGCGATCCTTGGTCGAGAGGTGTTGAAGACCCTGGCCGATTATGAGGGGGACTTGCAAGAAAGAGTGCGCACAGTCGCGACTACCTGGGGCCGGCGACGGGCTAGAATCGTTTATTATCTCTTAGCGGCCGCGACTGGATGGACCATGCTCCTGCCCTATTTGCTTGATGTCTACGATGAAATCTATGCCTATATCGTAGCTTTCGGCGTTTATCCAATCCTGATATATGCCCTGGTAAAGGTGACCCGTTATTCCAGCGGCCGGCAATTGGAAAGAATCAGCCAGTTGATGAAGATGGACTTCATGATCTGGATGGTAGCCGTGATTCTTGGGGTATCCCTTAAATAATCAGCCCCTAATTCAATAATACAAATTGGTCAGAGGTAACCATCAGCCGTTATTTGGCAGACAAGGTCTTGCTCTTGCTCTGGCCAGAGGTGACGTCAATCTGTTGCTGGAAGGTGATGCGGCCGTTCAGGAACCATTCCTGGCTATTGAAGGTATCTTCCGTTTTCGTTAATGTTTGGTCGATGCGGCTGTAATTCCCATCAGCATCCAAGGAATAACCCCTATCAGACTCCTTTAGGCAGATGTTGAGGATGTTGACGATGACTTCTTCTCGCAAAGTCTGGTCCTCAATGGGGAATAAGACCTCGACGCGACGATCAATGTTGCGTTGCATCAAGTCGGCGCTACCGGCATATAAGGCCGGCTTTCCTAGGTTGTAGAAATAGTAGATCCGGTTGTGTTCGAGAAAGCGGCCAACGATGCTGATCACTCGAATATTGTCACTTACCCCTGGTATTCCCGGCCGCAAACAACAGATTCCGCGCACGATCAAATCAATCTGCACCCCGGCCTGGCTGGCTCGATAAAAAGCGGCGATCATTTCGGGATCGACCAACGAGTTAATCTTGATGATTATCCTACCTTCAGAACCGTGGGCCATTTCTCGGTCGATAAAGTGGAGAATGTTGCGGCGCATATTAGTTGGGGCGGTAATGAATTTTCGGTATTCATCCTGTTTGGAGTATCCGGTCAGATAGTTAAATAATTCTGAGGTATCAGCACCCAGGCTGTCATCACAACTCATCAAGCCGATGTCGGTATAGGTTCTGGCCGTAATGGCGTTGTAGTTACCCGTGGAAAGATGGACATAGCGACGGATGCCCTCTCGCTCGCGCCTCACAATCAGGGTGGCTTTACAATGGGTCTTAAGACCAATCAGGCCATAAACGACATGGACGCCCGCCTTTTCTAATTGGCGGGCCCATTCGATATTACTACGTTCGTCAAAACGGGCTTTCAATTCAACCAGAACGGAAACCTGTTTGCCATTCTCCCGGGCGCGCATCAGGGCACGAACAATGGGTGGATCTGGACCCACTCGATACAGGGTTTGTTTAATGGCCAGGACCTTGGGATCATCGGCCGCTAATTCGAGGAAGTCAATGACCGGAACAAAACTATCATAGGGATGGTGAAGCAGCACATCCTGCCGCTTGAGGATGCTAAATATGTTTTCACCACTTCCTAGAGGTGGCGCCAACGCCGGTTGAAAAACCGGATCTTTCAACTCGGGCAACTCCAAATCACGCAACTCCCAAAGAGTGCTCAAGCCCAGGGGACCATTGACCTGGTAAATATCAAAGCCGCCAACCTCCAGGTTGGCCATCAGGATCTGTTTGACGTTCTCAGGCATGCTCTGGTCAATTTCCAGTCGAACGACAAATCCAAAATGGCGTCGACGCAAGCTTTCTTCAATGGTCAGAAGCAGGTCATCTGCTTCCTCTTCCTGAATCTCCATGTCCGTATTCCGGGTAATCCGGAACGGATAGGCTGCTTCAATCTCCATGCCTGGAAAAAGGCGGTCCAGGTTAGCCGCTATCACCTGTTCAACCCACACGAACTTCTGGGATGAAGGTAACAACAAATCATCCGGATCAATTCTCTTTAGAGGCACAAGACGGGGCAAAGTCGAAGGGACCTTGACCCTGGCAAAATGCGTTTCGCCGCTTTCAGGGTCTTTCACAACGACAGCCAGGTTCAGGCTCATATTAGAAATATGAGGAAACGGATGGCCGGGATCGAACAGCAACGGGGTGAGTACCGGGAAAATCTCCCGTTCGAAATAGTCTCGCAGCTTTCGTTTCTGGCGCAATTTTAAGCCATCATGGTTAAGTATCTGGATGCCTTGCTCCCGCAATGCGGGAAGCATATTCTTGCGCCAGTAATCCATCTTCTCTTTAACCAGTTCGGTCATCATTCGGTGAATAGTTACCAGTTGCTCCCTCGCTGTTAAACCATCGGCCGGACGACCGGTAACCCCGAGGTATACCTGCTGTTTGAGACCAGATACGCGAACCATGAAAAACTCATCCATGTTCCCGCTAAAGATGGCCACAAATTTGACGCGCTCGAGCAATGGATATCTCTCATCAAAGGCCTGGTGCAAAACGCGGCGATTGAATTCAATCGTGCTCAGCTCTCGATTGATATATAAACTTGGATCGTTCAGATCAATATCCGAACCTTCCTCCGTCTCTGGCTCGGCATCATGGGTCTGTCCATTTTCTGACCCATTAGCCGGCGTTACGATCTCTTCCTTTAGTAGTTCACTTTCGCTTTTCATAAGCATTTCTCAGTTTGAATCATTTCTGCTCGGACCATTTCCCATTCTTCGTCCGTTTGGACCACATATTGGGGTAAGATATAGTAACCATTTAACCATTTTTAACGCTCTTTGTCTAGTAATTGAAGTACTTTATGTCTAGATTGCTTACTGGCCTGTTACTTTTATTATGGCTATCGGCCGCCTGCACTCAGGAATTGCCAACGCGAGTACCTACAAGGAAACCGTTGTTGCTAACGCCGCCACCCACACCCGAAGTCATGCAGGGGACCACTCATGCCCCTCCCTTGCCTACTGCAACGGCGACTCCGGCGCCAACACCAGTTCCGGTAGAAAACCCCGATTTCTACTTGTTGGCCGAGCCTGGGGTACCGGCCGAGATTGTCGCGGCGGCCGGTCAGCTAGCGTCCCTGGATCCTCAACGATATTCATGGGGTTCCGACACCAGCGTGGCTGAGAAAACGATACAATTCATACTCAATGACGGCGCCCCCCTGGCCCAATGGGACTATGCTATCGCCTCGCCATTCGCCACCCTTGTGGATGATACGACGATAGCGGAGATCACCGCCGGCTGGAAGACAGGTAGCAATAATCTGGGATCATTAATCATAGATGAGAATACCGCCGCCACCATGACCAGCCTCTGGGGTCCCCCAGGTCCGGGGTCCACTGTTGTCGCCCAGGATGCACTCGTGCAGGCGCTTTGGGCTGCCCGGCCGTCCTGGACAATCGTACCCTTCCAGCGTCTGTCACCCGAGCTGAAAGTATTACGGTTGGACGGAATGTCGCCATTGGCGGCGGATTTTAATCGGAGTAATTATCCGCTGACTGTTTCCATCGGTCTGACCGGAGACCCGGCCGGAATGGCCCAGATCCAATCTACCTGGCCGGGACCACAATCAAATCGTGATCCGGGGCGACTAACCACTGTGGCAATGAGTGGCGTGACTGCTTTGGGGCGGGCTACGGCTTTTCAGATGGAGATCAGTGGCATTACAACGCCTGGCCTGGTTGTTGGTCCGGTACTCGAAGCGGCCGATATCGCCCATATTAGCCACGAGGTGCCATTTGCCACCGCCTGCCCCTACCCTAATCCCATCGGCGATCCCATTTTCTGTGCTCGTGACGGCTACCTGGCCCTTATTCAATCCCTGGGAACTGACCTGATCGAGCTTACCGGCAATCACGTTAACGATTGGGGAGTAGAGAATTTAGTCCATTCCATTGAATTGTATGAAATGGCCGGTATGGAGACTTTCGGCGGCGGCCGGCATCTGGCCGAGGCCAAAGAAGCAGCGTTGTTTGAACATAATGGCAATAAGATTGCCTTTGTAGGTTGCAACCCGGTTGGCCCGGCCTATGCCTGGGCAACTGAAAATAGCGCCGGATCGAGGCCCTGCATTTACGAGGAATTCTATAAGCAGATTCGCGAACTGAAGGATAGCGGCTACCTGGTTATCGCCACCCTGCAATATTCTGAATTTTATCACTACGCCCCCACAGCCCAGCAGCAAGTCGATTTTCGGGCGGTTGCCGACGCCGGCGCGGTCGCTGTCAGCGGCAGCCAGGGACATCACGCCCAGGGATTTGATCTGCACAACGGCGCCTTTATTCATTATGGCCTGGGCAATCTCTTTTTCGACCAGATGGACATGTTAGGCACCCGGCAAAGTTTTATCGACACCTATACAATTTACGATGGGGTGCTGATTAATGTAGACTTGTTCACTTCGCTAATTGAGAATTATTGTTGTCCTCGGGCAATGAGTTCCGCCGAACGGCAGCAACTCCTACAGACCGTTTTTCAGGCCAGCGGCTGGTAGCGATAGATGAGGAATTGGGGATGCAATACGAAATATGTGCCTTGATAGCCGGCTACGATTCCTCACCGGCAAGATGGTCCAGCAGAGCTTGCAGGCCAAGGGCATAGCTGCGCCAGCCAAAACCGTTGATTTGGCCCAGGCAAACGGGCGCCACAACCGATTTCCTGCGAAAATCTTCACGAGCGTGAATATTGGATAGGTGAACCTCCACACATGGCAACCCGACCGCGGCTATGGCATCTCGCAATGCATAGCTGGTATGGGTGTAGGCGCCAGGATTGAATAGGATCCCGGCCGCCCACTCTCTTGCCTCATGGATGGCATCGATCAGCACACCTTCATTGTTTGATTGCACAAAGTGAAGCTGGTTATCGGCCGCTTCTTGCTCGAGGGCCAAGTTGATATCGGCCAATGTGCGCCGGCCATAAACGTCAGGCTCTCGTAAACCTAACAGATTCAGATTGGGTCCATGAAGTACCAATATTTTTAGCACGCGCTGATCCTCCTAGACAATTTAAAGCATAAGTAGAACCATTCACGATACACAATAGGACGCTTGCCCGACTGTTATCAGTTGGAATGATCCCATTTCAAAACGCTTTCCATCACGTTTCACCGGAGAGCGTCTCTAGAGTTTGTAAAACGGCCGCTTCCGGCACATCTTCGGAGACAAATACGTCGCCTACTTCCCGAATGAGGACAAAGTGGAGCCGGCCGCCGGCTTTCTTCTTATCACTGCCCATCGCCATGAGCAGTTTTGTGGGTAACAGGCCGGCCGGTATGGTCGTAGGCAGGCTTAAGCCGGTCAGGAGCTGCTCAATTCGCCCCTGTAATTGTGGCCGGCACAACTCCAGACGCGCCGATAAATTGACGGCCGATACCAGGCCAATGGCCACCGCCTGGCCATGCTTCACGCGATAACCGCTGGCCTGCTCAATGGCATGAGCGAAGGTATGGCCCAGATTCAAAATTTTTCGCCGGCCTGTTTCAAAGGGATCGGCCTCGACCACATCCCTTTTTATGAGGATAGCTTCGACGATCAAAGCGAGCAGATCAACCTCGCCCATCGATCGGGACCGAAGCGGCCCTGTCATGTCGCTCTGGGTTACCCGGCCGCCTTCAAGCTGCGCCAATATAGATGGGCTGGCGATGAGACCATGTTTGACGATCTCCGACAAACCGGCCTGGAAGTCGACCGGGTCCAGCGTGGCCAGGGTGTCCAGATCGGCTACCACCGCCCGGGGCTGTTTAAAAGCACCAACCAGATTTTTGCCCTCGGGCAAATCAACCCCGGTTTTTGCGCCAACGCTGGCGTCTACCATGGCCAATAATGTCGTCGGACATTGGACAAAAGGCACGCCGCGCATAAATGTGGCCGCAGCAAAACCGGCCATGTCACCGACGACGCCACCACCTAGGGAGATGACGGTCGTCTGGCGATCAACGCCACAGGCCAATAGCTCACTATAAAGGCCTCGAACCGTGGCCAGGCTTTTGAACTCTTCGCCGGCCGGGACCGTTATGATTTTCAAAGGATCGAGATAATCGAGCCGGTGCGCATGCAACGGACCCACATTACTGTCGGTGATGATGACCGTACGCCCCGGCTCATCGAGATATTGGTCCAGGTGGGACAGCAACCCCTGCCCAACCAGCACCGGATAATCGCCGCCGGGGTAGCGAACCTTGATATGTCCAACGGGGGGAGATATTTCTTTGCTTTTATTTGTTCGTCGAACCAATACCTCAATCTCGGCGATAATCTGCTCGGGCTGCTTGCCGGTACTCTCGACCTGGCAAAAGTGAGCGTACGCTTCTGCTCTTTGTGACAGTAATTGTTTTAGCCGCTCCTGGGGTTCAGGTCCCTGTAATAACGGCCGGCTCATCCCATCATTTTTCAGGCGGGACAAGATTTCCTCTGGAGTTGCATTCAGGCAGATGACAATATTATTCCGGCCGAGCAAGACCGCATTCAGGGGATCGACCATCAGCCCGCCACCGGTGGCTATAACCAGATTCTCCTTGCCGGCGAATTCACGCGCAATGCGCCGTTCGTGAGCCCGAAATATCGCTTCACCCTCTGCCTCGAAAAGTTCGGCGATTGAACGGTCGGTCCGGCTGCTGATCAAGTCGTCGCTGTCGACAAATTGCCGACCAAGCGATTCGGCTAGGCCCCGGCCGATAGTGGATTTGCCCGTGCCCATAAAACCGGTCAAAATGATAGTCGGTTGAAACATGGCGCCGATTATAACTGATTTCAACAATTGCCGGTTTTTGTTGGTTGGATCACTTACCTCCAGACCTGTCTTGATGTATTCTTGGGTGTAATCTTGGGCCAACAATCAAACCGGCCTGGTTTAGGCAGAGAGCTCGCCGGCAATATTTTACTTCTGGCGGTCAAATTAAGGAGAAAAGTAAGCATGAGCGGCACGACATCCATAGTCATTTTCGGGGCTTCTGGCGACCTGACCAGGCGTAAACTTATACCTTCTCTCCTTAATCTCTACTGTAAGGGCCGTATGCCGGAAAATTGGCAAATTATCGGCGTGTCGCGTACCAAGATGAGCGACGAAGAGTTTCGGGACGGGCTGAAAGAGAGCATGCAAGAATTGGCGCCAGAAAAATTCAATGACGAACATTGGCAATATTTCTCGCCTCACATCGGTTATAGGCCCGGCGACCTGAGCAGTGTCGAGGATTTCCAGGGATTGGACGCTCGGCTGGCTAAATTTGAGCAGCTTCACGATGGTCCCGCAAAGCGCATCTATTATCTCTCCGTAGCCCCACGATTGTATGAAGTCACCATCAAAAATTTAGGCGAAGCCGGCATGGTGGATGAAAGTGATGGCTGGCGGCGAGTCGTTATCGAAAAACCTTTCGGCCGCGATCTGCCCTCAGCCCAGGCGCTGAACATTTCGGTCCATAAGGCCTTGCATGAATCGCAGATATACCGCATCGACCATTACCTGGGTAAAGAGACTGTGCAAAATATCCTGGTATTTCGCTTTGCCAATTCGCTGTTCGAACCGGTTTGGAACCGCAATTTTATCGACCATGTGCAGATTACCGCGGCCGAGTCAGTGGATGTCGCTCATCGCGCGGGATATTATGATGGGGTTGGCGTCGTTCGCGACATGGTCCAAAACCATGTCCTGCAGCTCCTCTCGCTGGTCGCCATCGAACCACCGGCCTCCTTCGAGGCTGACGCGTTAAGAAATGAGAAGGTCAAACTATTTTCCTCGCTACGGCCGTTCGAACCTGACGATGTTCGTAAATACACTGTGAGAGGTCAATATCGTGGTTATCGGAACTGCATTGGAGTGGGACCGGAGTCGGAAACGCCGACCTTCGCGGCTTTCCGCCTGTATATAGATAATTGGCGCTGGCAGGGCGTGCCTTTCTTTATACGCTCCGGCAAGGCTTTGGCCGAGAAAACCACGGAAATTGGCATTGTGTTCAGGCGGCCGCCTCACCTGATGTTCCCGTTGCCGGCCCAGCAACATATCCGCGCCAACCGCTTGTCCATATGTATTCAGCCCGATGAAGGAATTCACTTCAGTTTCCAGGCCAAGGTGCCCGATACAGCGGCCGAGATGCGGGAGGTGAAAATGAATTTTGATTACACTGACACCTTCGACGAACTGGCCATACCCGACGCCTACGAACGGCTGCTCGTGGATGTGTTAAAAGGGGATGCCTCGTTATTCACCCGCGGCGATGCCATTGAGCTGGCCTGGAAGCTGGTCGACAAAATCTTAGAAACCTGGGAATCTGATAATCCACCGCCTTTGCACATCTACGAA
>PVMS01147062.1_pt1 | contig 12213 bp, 6 predicted proteins | sample 1853461 | NCBI WGS metagenome assembly PVMS01 (sample SAMN08582032, study PRJNA380276) | Marine sediment metagenome, whole genome shotgun sequencing project. | isolation source: ocean sediment barecode stripped | collected 2017
CCAGCAATTGACGGTCCGTGAATGACATGCCACTGCGGTCCGCAATGGCAAGCGCCTCCACCACGCCGCGCATCCTTTCGTCTTTGAGCAGAAAAGCAAGCTTCTCCTTCACCAATCCACGAACCTTCTGGAAGGGATAGGAATTGAGCTTTGCTGAAGGCAACAACTTACCGCTGCGCACTGTCCCCAGCCCTCCGATCCCTTCTGAAAACAACCAGCGCTCGCGGTCGGATCCCTGGAAATTTATCCGCCCCCAGGGCGGTTTCAACTGTAATTCCAGGCGCCAGTTCTCGCCGACAGACAAACTGGGGAAGTCTCTGTACCAGTAGACGAGCAGCCTGCCTGGCAGATCCGCTTGCGGATTGCCGCTTGAGGGATCAAAACGGAAACGTACATAATCAGGGTAGATCTCGGGAATGGACGAAACCACCCCCTTCACCGCCATGACTTTTCCGCGCAGTGACAGATCCAGACGGTCCTGCAGACCCAGCTCATATTGCCACAGCGTCCAACCAGCGGCCAGCATGACTACAGCCATCCACCGGGTGGTGGGCCGAACCAGGAAACAAAGACCGGCAACCCCAGCCATGATGATGATCCATGCCGGAGGCAGCCGCGTTAACAAGTGAGCGGCAAGCACGCCAAGTATCAGGCTTGCCGGCAAGCTGAACCCCCTGGTCACTTCAGTTTGTTTCCCGCAGACACCCCATATGCAATTCCAACTGATGATCCATCCGCGCGGCCAGCCGTGTGTCATGCGTGACCAGCAGGAGGCTGGTCCCAAGCTCCCGGTTCAATTCCAGCAACATTCCATAAACGTGATCGGCCGTTCGTTCATCCAGATTTCCCGTGGGCTCATCCCCGAGGACTACCCTTGGATTACCCACCAGGGCGCGGGCAACGGCGGTGCGTTGACGTTCGCCACCCGACAGCTCTCCCGGCTTGTGGTTTTTGCGTTCCGCCAGGCCAACACGGTCCAGCAAAGATGCAGCTCTGCTGGCTGCCTCTGCAGTCCTTTCGCCACGGATCAGCAAAGGCATAGCCACGTTTTCCAGGGCGGTAAATTCCGGCAGAAGGTGGTGGAACTGGTATACAAATCCCATGGTCCTGTTACGCATAAGTCCGCGTTGAGCTTCACTCAGCGCCCACAAAGACGTACCTTCCACCAGCACTTCGCCTCCATCGGGTTCATCCAGCCCCCCCAGGATGTGCAGCAGCGTGCTTTTACCAGCGCCTGATGCACCGACAACGGCAAGGGACTTGCCCGCATACAATTCCAGGTTCACATCAAGTAAGACCTTTACCTCCCTGGGGCCCTGCCGATACGTTTTCCTGATATTACGCGCTTCCAGCGCAGCAGAAGCCGCCTGTCCCGGCACCGTGCTATTCATAGCTCAGAGCCTCTGCCGGGTGGGTTCTCGAGGCGCGCCATGATGGATAAATCGTTGACAGAAATGCCATTGCCAGGGTCATCAGGGCGAACTTGATTACATCAGCGCTCCTGAGTTCTGTAGGCAGTTCCGTGATGTAGTAAATGTCAGAAGGAAAAAGACTGAAACCGAATAACTGTTCCAGGAACGGCACAACCAAGCCGATATTCTGCGCCAGCACGATTCCTCCGATGACGCCCAAAGCAGTGCCGATGATACCGATCAGGCTGCCCTGTATCACAAAAATCCGCAGTATCGTTGCCGGGCGCGCGCCCATGGTCTTGAGAATCGCAATGTCCGATTGCTTGTCCGTTACCACCATCACCAGCATGGAAATGATGTTAAAAGCAGCCACGGCGATGATCAGGGAGAGAATTACCCACAGCACGGTCTTTTCAGTTTTCACCGCCCGGAACAGGTTGCCCCGTTCCTGTGTCCAGTCGCGAACGACATAATGGCCCGGCAAATCTCCTGAAATGTCTCTTGCCACACGCCAGGCCTGATCCATGTCCTGTAAATGCAAACGCACTCCCCCGGTGGAGCCCTGGGGCATGCGCAGCAAACGGGCTGCGTCTTCGATGTTGATCATTGCCAGTGTTGAATCATTCTCAAATTCACCAAATTCGAATGCGCCAACCACGGTAAACCGGCGCATCAACGGACTGGCCCCCACGGGTGTCGCTTTGAGCCTCGGAGCAATCACCGTGACCCTGTCGCCCGGCCCTACCCCTAAACGTGTCGCCAGCCCGATTCCAACAATGATGCCGTATTCTCCCGCGCGCAGATCCGTCAGTTTCCCCGACAGCATTTTTTCGTCGACTTCAGACACCCGCGTTTCGAAAGCAGGGTCTACGCCCCGAATGAAAGCCCCGGATGATTCCTTACCCTGCAGCCATACACCCTCCTCGATAAAAGGTGCAGCGCCATTGACCTCCTCACGCTTCTCGACTTTTTCGATCACTGATCGCCAATCCATCAGGACGCCGTCGATGGGCCGTATCGTGGCGTGTGCGATCGCCCCTAAAATACGGGTCCGCAATTCCGTCTCAAAGCCGTTCATGACCGAGATCACGGTAATCAGCGTCGTCACCCCCCAGTGCAATCCCCATCATGGAAATCAGGGAAATGAAGGAAATAAAATGGTTCCGCCTCTTGGCTCGCAGATATCTCAGGCCGATAAAGAGTTCAAGTGGTTTGTACATTGCGCGAATTAGATCACAGCCCGCAGGCCATCGCCAGAGCATAAAGTCACGAATGGCCGTAGGAAATCATCCATCAGAAGTTCACCTGCAACAAAAGCGTCTGTTCGGGAACGGCAGTCTTTCTTCATGGGCTTTCCAGCCCATCGAGTACTGCCCTCAGATCGTCCGGCAACGGCGCACTGAATTCCATTTGTTCGCCCGAGGCCGCTTCGAAAGCCACCCTTTGGGCATGCAGAAAAATACGGTGCAGCCCTTTTGCTTTCCATCGCTTAACGGACTCCTTCGTCGCGTACTTGCTGTCACCGGCCAATGGCCAACCCAGGTGGCATGCATGGACCCTGATTTGGTGGGTTCTTCCGGTGAGAAGTTCCGCTTCCGCGTAGGTAGAACCAGCATAAGCCTGCAAGCGCCGGAAGCGGGTGAAAGCCGGTTTTCCCTCCAGGTTAACCTCCACTTGCCGTTCTGCGCCTGACTGCACTTTTTTCAGCGCCGCTTCGCACTCGATCACGGGTTCTGTCATGTCACCATTGATCAGGCACAGGTAAAATTTTTGCACGCGGCCTTCCCTGAACAAACGGGTCAGGTGATTCAATGTTGCGCCGTTGCGCGCCAGCACCAGGCAACCACTGGTTTCACGGTCCAGGCGGTGGGCGAGTTCAATAAACTCTCCGGGATGGTTTTGCCGCACAACATCGATCACTCCCCAGGGTAGCCCGCTACCGGCATGCACAGCCATGCCGGAGGGTTTGTTGAGCACCAGCAGATCACTGTTTTCAAACAAAGCGGCATCCCGAAGCTGGCGGCAAACCCGGTCCGAAATAAACACACTACCGCGTTCTTGCGTGCGCGCAGGCGGAATCCGCACTTCATCCCCTTCGCGCAGGCGCGTTGCTGGTTTGCAGCGCCCACCGTTGATTCTTACCTGGCCTGTACGGATGATGCGGTAAAGAGCCGAGCGAGGCAGTCCCTTGAGCCGGGCTGACAGGAAGTTATCCAGACGCTGGCCGTCCCGGTCCGCAGAAACCTGCACAAGCTGGACGCCCCTGACTGTATTCGAAGGTGACATTGTTTGGCAACTCATTGATAGGACGGTAAAACACTGTTATATTACACGGCTTCGGAAATCCGCGCGCTGGAAGGTGTCCCGACACGGCACCACTCTCCGGTCACCCTGTCATCAGCCATTGGCCGCAGGCCCTTGGATTGAATCCAGCCGTTGTACGAGTCTGCACCTGTTTGTTCAGTAGTTCGTATCCGAAAAGCCCGTAATGTACCCGCTGGCGAATGATCATCCTGAATTTTTTGAGTGGTGGCAATCAGGAGAACCGGCGGAGAAACCGGGCGCGGCAATAGACAAAATTACAGTAGCAGCCATGGAGGCTGTTGCTTTGGACCGGGCGTTAAGCCCGGCAATGAAACATGAATTGGCAGACCTGGCGAGCCCTTATGAACAAGGGGCCGGGAACACGAATCGCGTAACAGCAGGGTTACTACCCTGCCTGCTTTGCGTGTTCAGGCCGGGATGCCTGAGGTATATACAATGAAAAGAATGCTGATCAACGCGACTCAGCCAGAAGAGTTACGCGTGGCCGTCGCAGACGGCCAGTTACTGATTGATCTGGATATAGAAGTACCCTCCCAGGAACAAAAAAAGGCCAACGTTTACAAAGGCCGGATCACCCGGGTCGAACCCTCGCTCGAAGCCTGTTTCGTGGATTTTGGTTCCGAACGGCACGGTTTCCTGCCACTCAAAGAAATCTGTCCAGCCGCCTTTCACCCTTCTGCATTGAAGCAGGAAGGCAGGTTATCCATCCGTGACACGGTCAAAGAAGGACAGGAAATCATTGTCCAGGTCGAAAAGGAAGAACGTGGCAACAAGGGCGCAGCCCTGACCACCTATATTTCCCTGGCCGGACGATACCTGGTCCTGATGCCGACCAACCCGAAGGCTGGTGGTGTATCGAGGCGGATCAGTGGTGAAGACCGGCAGTATCTCCGGGAACAATTACAGGACGTTATTGCTCCTGACAACGTTGGAATCATCGTCCGTACTGCCGGTGTAGGCCGCGAGGCTGAGGAACTTCAGTGGGACCTTGACTACCTTTTGCAGTTGTGGAGCGCCATCGAAAAGGCGGCCACGGAGCGGTCCGCCTCTTTCCTGATATACCAGGAAAGCAATCTGTTCATCCGGGCCCTGCGTGATCACCTTCGCAATGACATCAATGAGATCCTGATTGATAACCCAGCAGTTTATGCAGACGCGCGAAAGTTTGTGCAGCAGGTGATGCCGCATAACGTGCGTAAACTGAAGCTATACGAGGACGACGTTCCTCTGTTTAGCCGCTATCAGATAGAAAGCCAGATAGAAACGGCATTTTCTCGCACTGTGCACCTGCCCTCCGGCGGCGCTCTCGTAATCGACCACACTGAGGCACTGCTCTCGATCGACATCAATTCGGCCCGCGCCACCAAGGGCTCGAATATTGAGGAAACGGCCTTTCAAACCAACCTGGAAGCCGCGGATGAAACAGCCCGGCAGTTGAGGCTGAGGGATCTGGGCGGGCTTATCGTGATCGATTTCATCGACATGATGGACCGCAAGAATCAAAGAAAAGTTGAAGAACGGCTGCGCCATGCATTGCAAATCGACAAAGCCAGGGTTCAGACAGGGCGTATTTCCCGATTTGGTCTGCTTGAAATGTCGCGCCAGCGTTTGCGTCCTTCACTGGGTGAATCCAGCCAGGAGACATGTCCCCGTTGCGATGGCCACGGCACCATCCGCAGCATTGAATCACTGGCCCTGTCCATCCTGCGGCTGGTGGAAGAAGAATCCATGAAGGAATACAGCGCCCAGGTCATCGTCCAGGTGCCGCCTAATGTTGCAAATTTTCTTTTAAACGAAAAACGCAAGAACCTGAACGAGATCGAGACCCGGCATTCCGTACCCATCATCATACTGGCCAACGAATATATGGAGCGGCCGAAATTTGAAATCCACCGTTTGCGGAAGGCTGAGCTCACAGACGACCCTAGCTATTCCCACTTGTCGGAACCGCAGCCTGAACTGGTGGCCAGTGATGAAACGCAGGCTGCTGCCGCCATTGCACAAGCTCCCGTGGTCACCGGTGTAACACATGGCCGCCCGGCGCCCGCTCAGGTTAAGAAGAGTAAACCCGGTTCGTTTGGACAGTTCTTCTCAAAATTATTTTCAGCCGCAGCAGAAGAACCTGGCGGCAAAAAGACGGTTAGCAGGAAGAAAACAAGCAAGAAAAAGACCAGCCAGGCACAGCCCCGGAAACCTGCGAAGGCGCAATCCGGTCAGAGGCGATCCTCTGACTCAAGAACAAGCGGCGGCCGGCGCAGCAGCAAGAAAAAGACAACACAGACGCGAGGCCAGTCAAGAACGGCGAAGAAAACTCCGCGTAAAAAGTCGTCTCGCAAACCAGCCGCGTCCGGTTCCGATAGAGCAAAACAGGGCGCACGGAAATCAGCTTCGCAAAAACCTGTTGCGCAAAAGACTCCGGCGGATAGCAAGGAAACCCAGGACCGCAAAGAAGGATCCAGTCCGCGTAAGGGCCGCAGAAGGCGTTCCCCTTACCAGACGACCGGTGGAAGGCAACGCGACGCGAAACCCGGCGACAAGAAAGCCGGCGATGCAAAGATCTCAGACATAGGCCGCGGTGCTGGCACGGCCAGCAATGACCCTGCCGCCGACAAGAAGACCAAGGAAATTGCCCCACAGGATCATTTATTGACCAAAGATTCTCCTGTGAAGCAACCGGCTGACAGGGCTTCAGACATCCCGGCAGACCCATCGAAAAAACCCGCTTCAGCGGAAAAGCAATCGCGCCCGGAAAAAAAGCAGCCTGAACAGAAAAAGGCATCAGACAAGCCAGAAAAACCTTCGGACAGGGAATCATCCAGGCCCCCTGCTTCCAAAGGAAACGAGTCGGGTTCCGAAGCAAGTAAGAGCACGGAAAGTGAGGCTGGAACCCGGACAATAAAAGCCAGTCCTGACAGCGGCAAGCCTGAAAAAGCAGCGAAAGCGCAGGGACCATCCAAACCCGATAAGAAGGTGGAAAAACCTGATACCGACGTGCAGGTCACCGCCACCCGTGACAGCAAGGGTATTTATACCTTGAGCGGATCAACCGGGAGTGAAGGCACTCCCCCAGCAGCTAAGAAAACCGAAAAAGCATCCGCAATCCCGCCTGGCGATTAAGTCTTTACAGCTCAGCACAGGGCGCCCGGTAACGATATCGGGCGCCGCTTTCAAGATTTATCCGGCGAAACTCATGCACTGTGCGGGCTGTGTCAACATGGGGCAACAATGCCGTAACGCACGGCCATCCGGGTCATGTCAACGTCGCTGCGGGTTTCCAGTTTCTCGAATATCCGGTATTTATAAGTCGCCACCGTTTTGGGGCTCAGGTGCATGATATCCGCAATATCAGCAATCCTCCGGCCATCCACCAGCATCAGCATGACTTCCATTTCCCTGGCGGAAAGTCCGTCAAACGGTGAAGTTTCCGTACCATGCAACATGGCCATCGCCATCTGCTGAGCCACGCTGGATCCAATATGATGTTTACCCTTGGCGACCGCACGAATAGCCTGGATCAGTTCAATTGCCGGGCACCCCTTTGTCAGGTAAGCCGAAGCTCCGGCATCGAGCAACTTGGCGGGGAACGGCGCCGCTTCATGGACAGTCAGGATAATAATGCCCAGCTTGGGTCTGAGCTGTTTAAGACGCGTAGTCACTTCGAAACCCGACATGCCAGGCAAACTGATGTCGAGCAATACGACATCAGGTCTGACCTCCCGATTCAGCCTGAGGGCTGTTTCTCCGTCTCCCGCCTCGCCGACGATCTTGATGGAAGGATACCCGGCCAGAATGTGACGTATCCCTATGCGGACGAGTTCGTGATCGTCCACGACCATTAATCTGATCATGATGTTCCCCTCTGATAAAAGTCCTGGTAAAAAACACCCCCGCAATAATCTTAGATGCTGTGTTACGTTTCGTCGAGCGCGAATTTCAAAATGCAGCCGATTAACATGGCAATTGGCCAAAGTCGGGTGAATTTCCTACAGAAACCCGCCGGCGGACTGAACACGCCAATGGGCAATTACTCAGAGCTTCCAGATGTCTTCAGGCTCAATTTCGGTTTTGACCGCGTGAATGAAGGAAGGTGGGTCGTAGCCCAGGCACTTTTGTGTGGTCTGTCAACCAGGCGCACTTAAAGTCCACGCAGGGAGACACCGGGCGCTCTTCATAAATAGCACACCCCCTGCCTGTCATGATCGTTTTACTCAGCTACCGGTATCCAGCGCCCTGGCGATAACAAGCTTCAGGTTCACGGCATGCGCTTCTGTTTCAACGTTTACGTTGCGTCTGCGATCCTGCATAACGCGAATTTCGTTTAGCGCATAGACCGCCATGTTTTGTGATGGCGTGTCGTATTTGGTCTTTTGCTCACCCCTGACCATGGCCGCCAGGCGATTGACGTACTCCATCTGCAGATTCTGGCGGAAAGTGTTCACATTGCCGCGTGCGTCCGCCTTGAAAATGGCTTCGGTCAGGTCCGTGACAAACATCGACACATCGTAGCCATTACCGTACAGGCGGGAATCGGTCAGGCGTTTCATCACGACAGGATTGAGGATGTGGTCCAGAATGCTCTTTTGCAATGTCAGTACTGCATCGTGCACTTTCGGATCTTCAGTCGCGGTAAAGAAATTGAAGCCGCGTCGTTGCTGGGCAAGATGGCGGTACAAATCTTCCGGCGCATCAAAAGCATTGGGCGAAAAGACCTTGCCTTTCAATATCGCCATGGCCTGCTGTTGTTCTGCAAGCGCAACTGGCGTGTAAGGTGCTACGGCGCCTGGCTGCCCAGCCATGCCGCGATCTATTTCCACACCACCGATATAGCGGGAAATCACCGCGGCTGACCTGCCCCATTCTTTCATCATGACCAGGAAGGCGTCGTAGGTTTCCTGGTAGGAATTACCAGCATCAGGGTAGTGGTTGACCATGTTGTCGATCGTACTTTGCAACAGGCTTATACGATCAGCGGCATAAGCTACCGCATCGGAACTCATGTCATAGATGTTCACCCTTGGATCAATCCCCTTGCCAGGTGATCGCATGTCGTCGGCATCGTTGCCAAATGCCAGTGCGGGCTCGGTGGAGCGGACCAGTATGGACTCCAGGCGGATCTCTTCTTCATCGGCGTCGGCCAGACCACTGGAATAACCGTACTGAATGACCCATTCGTCGTAGGGGCCAGGCCGGGTGGCGTAAAACTGTGTCTGGGTCTGGCCACGGGGTGCGAAATTCACTGCCGGATAGTCCATCACTGAGCCGGCCAGGCCAAGCTCCGCAACCGCTGCGGGATCAAAAGCCTGTTCCTTTGTCAGCAATTGAGTGGCCTTCATATTGTGATTCAGGCCCAGCGTATGCCCCAGTTCATGCAGGATCAGGTAGTACATCGTGTCGTGCACCAACTGCTCATCCATTACATCGTCGTAGCCGCCGATCTTTGCCGCCAGAACACCTACCATATTGCTGATCTGCAGGCCCTGGGCAAGGGTGCAAAAACGGCCGGATTCAGGCATTTGTGGCAAAGAGGGCAATGCCGGCTCATCAGCGAGCAACTGGCGCGCATGCAGATACCGGCCCAGGAAAGAGTACTCCAGCATGACGTCCGCGCCCAGGATCTGACCTGTACGGGGATTGACAAAGCTGGGACCATAACCACCAAAGGGCGGGTTGGGTGAGGCAGTCCACCGCAATACGTTGTAGCGGATATCTCCAGCATCCCAGTCAGCGTCATCCGGCTGTATCCTGACCACCAGTGCATTTCTGAAGCCGGCGGCTTCAAACGCCGGGTTCCAGGCCAGCGCCGCCGCTTTGATCAGCTCGCGCAATTCCACCGGCGTAGTGTTTTCAATCCACCAGGTGATCGGTGTAACCGGCTCGGAAAGCGCTGCATCCGGATCTTTTTTCACCAGGTTCCAACGATGAATGAAATCGTGGAACGGAGTGGCGCTGAACGAGGTCAATTCGGTGGCCTCGGTGCGGAAATACCCAAGCCGCGGGTCGTCCCTGCGCGGCGCGTAATCGTTTTCCGGCATCTCGACCAGAGTATGGGTGACTCGGATGGCCACATTGCGTGAATCAGAGATATCATCCTTGCCGCTCACGACAGGCGCTTTTTCGCTGTAGACGTATTCCACTTCCAGGTCGGTGTTTTTTGGATAACTGCGCAGGCCCAGGAATTTGCTCTTGCTATCGGATAATTCACCCAGCGTAAACGTGGTTTTAGGGTCTGCATCCGGATCAGCCGCAGGCTTGATCTGTAACAATGCTTCGCTGAGGAATACCTTGTCGACGTTGATCAGTACGGCGCCGCTGTCTTCGTCCTCGGCGGCGATTTTTTCAACCGCCAGCACGCCTTCTGAAATATTGGCATCAGCTGCTTTGGACAAGGCGTTATCGGGATCAAAATAGTACGCAGTATTTTCACGCACAAATTCAATCTTGTCGAAATACCGGCGGATTGAAATCACACCATTGTCGAGGTAGGCGCCGCGGAAATAGCCGGCCTGCACCACACCATTGGACACCTGGGCAAAATAAATGAATTCCTTGCCGATCTGCTCCGGTTTGATCAGCATATAAACTTTGCCAGTCTTGTTGTCCTGAAACAAGGTAAACAGGCCGTCCTTACGAATGGTGTTTTCGGTAAGCTCGGCCATGGTTTTTGGCTTCTCTTCTCCTTCACCGTTCTCCTTTTCCTCGGCAAATAAGCAGGGGGAGCCGGCCATCAGGGCCACGAGAAGGAAGCATCTGATATGCAATAAAATTGTTTTTGTCATGGTGATTTTCCGATTAAAGCAGCCTGGCCGGGCCTTGTGTCAGCTCCGATAGCCTGAATTGGGGTTTAGTTATTGGATGTTACAGAGGCATTAAGGACTTATTCGCTACGCCCGGTGATGCAGTTTGCAGCGTAGTCGGCAGCCTCGTTGGCCGTCCAGTCGCCTTTATCCTTCTTTTCCATTATTTGAAAATGCAGTACAACCGTGCGGTTATGGCGGAGCGTCAGGTAAGGAATAAATGTTAGCATGTAACGAGCCAACAATCCGCTTATCTGCTTCAACGACAATCAATTCATTGGTCTGATCAGTAATGATTTTTACAAAACAGCGCTCTTGAACACCATCAGTTTTTCGCGTGTCATTTCATGCATCGAATACTGAATCCCACCCATACCGATTCCTGAGGAGTCCCGGCCGCCAAACGGCATCCAGTCAACGCGAAAAGCCGTATGGTCATTAACCATCACGGCGGTGGCGTTCAATTGGTTTACGGTGTCCAGCGCGATATCCAGGTCTTTGGTGAAAATCGATGCCTGGAAGGCATAGGGCAAAGCATTGGCGCGCTTGATTGCGTCACAGCGGTCCTGGTAAGAATAAACACAGACTACCGGTCCGAAGATTTCCTGCCGGGACACCCTGGCGTCTTGCGATGGATTCAGCAATACGGTGGGTGCGTAACAGGTATCGGAAATCCTGTGGCCGCCACAAAGTACCGTGGCGCCCTGCTGCCTGGCCTCATTGACCCAGGTCTCAACCCGGTCGACTTCGCGCGGTAAAATCAGAGGCCCGACTTCGGTTCCCTCGTCCAGCGGATCACCTACCACCAGTTTTCCGGCTTTGGCAGATAATTGTTCAGCTACCTGCATACAGATGTTTTCATGGGCAAAAACCCTTTGCACAGAAACGCAGACCTGACCGGCATGATAAAAACCACCTTTAAGCAAACTGTCAATCATGGGTTCAAAGTCTGCATCGTCTTCAACGATGACTGGTGCGGCGCCACCGTGCTCCAGCGCGCAGCGCGTACCCGGTGATAATTTGGAACGCAATGACCAGCCCACACCGGCCGAACCAATGAAGGACAAATAGTTGGCGCGCTCATCAGTTACCAGTTTTTCAGAGTTCTCGTTATCACACAGCAAACACTGGCACCAGCCATCCGGCAAGCCCGCCTGTGCCAGGATTTCCATAAACTTCAAACAGGACAAGGGTGTGGTTAAAGCTGGTTTGATGATCACCGGTGAACCAACGGCAATCGCCGGCACCACCTGGTGGATGATCAAATTCAACGGATGATTAAAGGCGCTGATGGAGGCGACAACTCCAATGGGTTCGCTCATGGTGAAAGCCAGTCGATTAACAGATGACTCGGTTAGCCCCATGGGGATTTGTTCCCCTTTGATTTGGGCGATATGTTCTACGGCCAGTTTGACGCCATTGATGGCGCGCAATACCTCGACCCTGGAATCCACACAGGGTTTGCCGCCTTCCTCAGCCGCGATGCGGGTCAATTCATCAACCTGGCGACTCATGATTTCCGCCACTTTTTCCAGGATGGCGATACGCTGCCACGCTGGCAACCATTTTGAGCGATCCTGAAAAAGCCCATGGGCCACTTGCAGCGCCTTTTCCACTTCAGCGGCATCCTGCATGGGGATTTCCTTGATCAGAGCCCCATCAAACGGTCTGCTTACTTTTAA
>PVMS01114116.1_pt1 | contig 12212 bp, 11 predicted proteins | sample 1853461 | NCBI WGS metagenome assembly PVMS01 (sample SAMN08582032, study PRJNA380276) | Marine sediment metagenome, whole genome shotgun sequencing project. | isolation source: ocean sediment barecode stripped | collected 2017
GCAGGATTACTCTATTGGAGGATAATGTCCTGATTGCCCCTGCACCCTATTCCGCCCCTGGGTGATAGCTGCCGGTCCCTTGAGAACCTCCAGGGAGTTGATCGGCCAAAGGTAGGGAAATAGTATGCAGAAGGGGCGGAATAGGGTGCAGGGGCAATCAGGACATTATCCTCCAATAGAGTAATCCTGCTGCTGCGCTCCGTCGCGGTGCCCCTGATACTGATGTTCGGACGTAAAGCCCAGCCATCCTCGATTTGCAGAGACACCCCCGGCACCCGGCGCAGCGCCCGGACGATATCTGTTGTTTCGAATTCCTCAAGGTCTTCGGCGGTCACAATGCTGGCGCCCCCGGCAATGTCGCGTGCTGACCCGGCGGCGCCAAAAATGGTCATTGCCGGAAGCTGTGCGCATTCCAGGCTTCCATCAGCATTATCGCTTAGCGATGGATCCAGGCATTCTGCAATGCTGCTTACCGGCAGTGCCAGCAACATGATCGTTGCCGCCTTGCTCAAAGGGTTCAAACAGGTTATCCAGGTTGACGACATAGGCAGTGGATTTCTCAAATGAGAATGATTCTTATTAACAGATTGGATTCTAGCCGGATTAAATGTAATTGACAATCATTCTCATTTGCATTTATGATCTGGATCAATTACTGGACAGTTTCTTGAGGCTACGATTCGTACATGTATATTTGCATTTGCCATGCGGTTACAGATTCCGCCATCCGGGAGGCGGTTAACGACGGTGTCAGAGGCTTCAGTCAACTGAGTTTCGAGACCGGTTGTGGTACCCAGTGCGGAAGCTGCGTTCCCCAGGCGCGGCAGATTATGGATGAAACACTGCTTGACAGCGGTTTGCTCAAGTCCAGGCTGAAATTGGAGCTTGTCTCTTCGGGCAACTAAAATTCGCACATGCCAATGATTCTCATTCCGGCAAGGAATTGATTCCTTTTGTAGAATGATCTTCTGGGGCCACAGAGCCCTTTAAACCCATGGAGAGTCATTAATGAAAGGTGATCGTAAAGTCATTGAATTTCTGAACCGCGTTCTTCGCAATGAACTGACCGCAATCAATCAGTATTTTTTACATTCCCGCATCTTCAAGGACTGGGGCCTCAACGGACTCGGTGATTATGAATTTCAGGAATCAGTAGACGAAATGAAACACGCTGACGCATTGATCGAGCGAACCCTGTTCCTCGAGGGTCTGCCGAACCTTCAGGATGTTGGCAAGTTAAGGATCGGTGAGCACACGCAGGAAATGCTTGAAAGCGATCTGGCCCTGGAGATGGAAGCCATTCCGGATCTGCGCGAGGCAGTCGAATACTGTGAATCCTGCAAGGACTTCGTCAGCCGGGACCTGTTCGACAGCATTCTGGATTCCGAAGAAGAGCATGTCGACTGGCTGGAAACCCAGCTCGACCTGATAGTGCGGGTTGGAATCGAGAACTACCAGCAATCCCAGATGAAATAGACCGGACGACAGAAAGCCTCGCATCACGGGGCTTTTTTTCTTGAGAAATCATTCCATCGCCCGCATCTTTCTGAAACATGTTTTCTCATACCAGTCAGCCTTGCACTTTCGAACGCGATTGTGCAGTCGTAATGATCCCCTCGGGCGATGAAGTCACCATCCCTGTCGGTACGGCAGGCTATATCACGCAGGCGCTGGGCGGCAGCTTTACTGTGTTTGTCGACGGCAACCTGTTTCGTATTGCGGGTGTAGATGCCGATGCGATTGGTAAAGAGCCCGTCCTGCCACCTACATTGCCTGATAACGCGACCGAGCAGGATGTAGAACACTTGCTGTGGGAGCAGATGAAAACAGTCTATGATCCGGAAATTCCGGTCAATATTGTGGACCTGGGACTGGTCTATAGCTGCGAAATCGGCCGTGACGAGCAGGGAGATCGCACGGTATCGGTACAGATGACCTTAACTGCGCCCGGATGCGGCATGGGCGATATTCTGGTTGACGATGTGCGCACCAAATTGAAGCTCGTGCCGACCGTCAGCCAGGTAGAAGTTGAGCTGACCTTCGATCCGTTGTGGAATCACAGCATGATGTCCGAGGTGGCCAGGCTGGAAACAGGCATGTTTTAAAGCCGGGGATATGGACACTCTCACGGGCAGATTGAAGCGCGAGCACGACACTTTGCGGCAAATGACGGAAATCTATTGCTCGCACCATCATATTCCTTACGACGGCAAGCTTTGCAAACGTTGTGACTATCTTTTAGGTTACGCCGAAAAGCGCCTGGAGAAATGCCCCTACGGTTCTGCCAAACCCGCCTGCTCCAAGTGCCCCATCCATTGTTACAAGCCATTACAGCGGCAACAGGTGCAGACGGTAATGCGTTTCGCCGGACCGCGTATGCCCCTCCACCATCCCATACGTTCACTGGACCATTTTCTGGACAAATTCCGCCGGGTCGAACACCCAAAGAATTTACCGCGTCGCGTACATAAACGAAAATCCCTGTAGGAGCCCGCTTGCGGGCTCCTACAAGGGTATCCAGGCCAGAGACAGGTAAAATGATCTGCCGGCACTGTTGAAACCGAAAGCGGGCTCGTAATCTTTGTCCAGCAGGTTATCGCTTCTGAATTCAAGCCGCCAGGCGGGGCTGAACAAGTAGCCAGCCCTGAGGTTGAGCAGGCTGTAACTGTCCAGCTTGATGCCCCCGAAATCTTTACGATCACCCGACACAAACCATTCCAGTCCCAGCCAGGAGCCGTTTTGGAATTTATAATCCAGCGTCACGGAGCCTTTCTCGTCCGGCCGTCGCAGTAACGACACTCCGGTCAGCTTGTCCTCCGTATTCTGGAACGTTGCATTGGCATTCAACAGCCAGTTATTCCAGCTATTGACGTAATCGAGCTCCAGGCCTTCGAGACGGGCCTCAGCAATATTGATGGCCTGGAAGTTCTCACCTGCGAAGGCGATCAGATCCTTGACGTTGGTGCGGTAGATGGCTGCGGAAAAGGCGCCGACCGTGTCATGCCGCCAACGCAGACCAAGTTCGCCCGATGTGGAAGACTCAGGGCTCAGATCAGGATTGCCGGCAAAAAAACCGCCAAAACCGGGGGAATACTGCTCGCTGAGGGTCGGCCCCCTGAAAGCTGACCCATAACTGCCCCACAGCTGCCAGGAATCTCCGAAATCATAACCAAGGCCAAGCTGGCCTGTGAATTTGGCGCCAAAGCGGCTGTTGTCATCAAGACGCCCGCCGATTTGCAGATGAAGGGACGAAAAGTACTGGTCAAAGCTGGCGAACAGACCCGCGTTGTTCCTGCTTTCGTCCCAGAAGTTCAGTGATTTGCCTTTTTCGCGATAGTAATCCAGCCCAAGGCTCAGGTTTCCGCGTTCACCGGTTTCCAACTGATTTTGCCAGCTGACATTGAAACGTTGGGACTGGAAATCCGTGGTGAAGAACTCAAAGTCAGATTCAAGTTTATCGTCAACATATCCGCCCAGAACCTGGTACTGCCAGCGGGAAGAGAAACTGCCCCGGAATTCAAGGGAGGTCACGAGTTGACGGGCGTCGGATTCACCCTGGTCAAATTCGCTCTTGTTATCCAGCGCAAGCAGACTGTAGTGCCAACTACCGTAGCTGGCGATATAGGTTCCATTTATTCCGAGGTTGGCGCTTTTAAAGCCATCATCATCCGGGTCGTAGCTGAAGCCCTGCGGGTTCTGGGCTGAGAAACCGTCTACATTACGGTAGCCGGCATTGACGCTGAGCCGGGCCCTCTCACCTTCATAGCCCAGGCCCCCTTCGAATTCCGCCGTGCCATAACTGCCTCCCGTAAGCCTGGCATAAGGATCGGGGCTGCTGCGAGTGAACACCTGGATTACTCCTCCGATAGAGTCAGATCCGTAAATACTGCCGCGTGGGCCACGAACGATCTCAATACGCTCAATCTGGTTGACCGGCAGTTGCTCCCACGGGTAAGCGCCAGTATTGCTTGAACTGACACGCACGCCATCAATCAGCATCAGTACGTGGTTGGAATTGCTGCCGCGCAGAAATACGCTGGTCTGAGCTCCCGGCCCTCCGGAACGAACAATATCCACCCCCGGTTGCAGGCGCAGCAATTCGAACAGATCCTCTGCGGCAGAAATCTCGATGTCATTGCGCGTGATTACACTGACCGACGCAAGAGTTGCGCCAAGGGGTTCCGTCATACGGGACGGTGTGACCACCAGGTCCGGTTTGAGTTCGTAACTTTCATATTCTTCAGCTGGGTTGATCTCAGCCTGGACTGCAGACGATATGACTGCTGCCGCCAGCAGCAGAACAGGTAACAGTTGTTGGGGTCTCATTTTGCCTCCGTCGCGCACACCCGCGTTTGCAATGCGCTGCGGAGAGAGGGGCCGGGAGGAATCCACAGACCCAGGTTGCCCTCCGCAACACGGTTACTGCGAACTCTGGGCCGGTCTCCGGACTTACGAGCGACTTTCGTCTTTGCAGCGCCTTCCCACACATCGTGCAGTGGCATAAGGCTGCAAATATTCCTCTTTGATTGACATGGACTGTCTCGCTTACCGTTGCGGGGGCAGTGCCGGACTTACACCGGCTTCCCGTTTCACCCGGCAGGTTTTTGACCACAACATTGCACCCGTATGACGCGCTGTGAAATCCTCCGCGCCGTACTTGAACAGCATTGGCGTTACACCTGTTTTTCCGGTCACCCACAGCAATGGCCCCGCATCTCAATTGAAATGCGGGGTCGGAAGTATATCAATGAATCAGTTCCGCTTGAATACCATTGGCCGTTTCAAGCTGTGAACCTGTCAGGCTGCGTGTTGCGTATCCAGTGGCCTGTCACGCCGCATGTCTTTTTTCAGGCCCTTTTTTGCCCCTGGTTTTCTTTGACCGGCCTGGATTTCCTCCGAGTCAAACTCATCAACCGCGATAATTTCCATAACCAGTTCCCTGACATGGACCAGGATATCCGCTTCCTCCGTGGTGATAACCGACCGGGCAATCGCATCCTGGATCTGCTCTTCCCAGGTGATGCCGCTGACCACGTTGTGCTTGAGCGCCTTCAACAATTTGCGCTCCAGCGGTTCGGCGCGGATGACCTGCGGCAGCGCTTCTTCCATTTGGCCTATCGGATGGCCGCTTTTTGCTGATTTGTAAATGCCATCGGTGAGCCTGTCGCGCGTGTCGGAAGGCGCCAGCAGCAACTGGGCGACTTTATGGGTGAGGCGGTCACCGGGAGCACGCTCCCTGCGGCCGAGAGGGAATATCACAAAACCCATGACGCCGCGCAAGAACCGGTTGGGGAAGTTGTCGACTACCTTTCGTAAAGCAATCTGGGTCTTGTGAATTGCATGGTGAAATGCCCACGCCAGGATCGCCTGATCAGCTGCAGGTCTGCCCTGTGATTCATAGCGCTTCAACATTGCAGAACAAATATACAGCTGGCTCAAAACGTCACCGAGCCTTGCAGAAATGTGCTCCTTTTGCTTCAGTTTGCCGCCCAGGGTCAGCATGGAAATATCCGATGCAAACGCAAGGCAGGCTGAGTAGCGCGAGAGCTTCTGGTAGTACTTCGCGGTTTTGCGGTCATGAGGCACGACAGCAAATTTACCAAAACTCAAACCAAGCACCAGGCTTCTCACGGCATTCCTGATGAAAAATCCGATGTGTGAAAACAGCAAGTGGTCAAAACGTTCAGTCCGCTCGGAAACATTCTCAATTCTTGCCGCCTCCATTTCCTTGATGACATAAGGATGGCAACGGATGGCTCCCTGCCCGAAGATCATCAGGTTACGCGTCAGGATATTGGCGCCTTCCACCGTGATCCAGACCGGCATGCCTTGCCAGCCTCGTCCCAGGTAATTTCTGGGGCCAAGAATGATGCCTTTTCCGCCGTGTACATCCATTGCGTCGGTGATGACCTCCCTGGCCATCTCGGTGGCATGATATTTGGCTATTGCCGACCCGACGGAAGGTTTCTCACCAAGGTCCACGGCAGTTGCAGTCATGCGGGAAAGCGCCGAGGTTGCATAGGCATTGGCGCCGATCCTGGCAAGCGCAGATTCGACGCCTTCGAAACGTCCGATCGGCAAATTGAACTGTTTGCGGATTCTTGCATAAGCGCCTGTAGCCAGAGCGCCCATTTTGACACCGCCGGTGGAACAGGATGGCAATGTGATAGCGCGACCCACTGAAAGGCATTCGAGCAGCATTTTCCAACCCTGTCCGGCCATTTCCGTTCCGCCGATCAGGGCGTCGAGTGGAACAAATACGTCCTTGCCGCGCACGGGTCCATTTTGGAAAGGCACATTCAACGGCAGGTGGCGTTTGCCGATTTCCATGCCTTTGGTATCTCTCGGGATCAATGCAAGGCTGATGCCCAGGTCTTCCTTGTCGCCCATCAGGCCGTCCGGATCGTATAAACGGAATGCGACGCCGATCAGGGTAGCAATGGGAGCAAGTGTTATATAGCGCTTGTCGAAATTCAGTCGCATACCCAGTACTTGCTCACCCTTGTACTTACCCTTGCACACTATCCCGTAATCCGGAATGGAAGTTGCGTCGGAACCGGCGGTCGGCCCGGTCAGGCAGAAACAGGGGATCTCATCGCCCCGGGCGAGTTTCGGCAGGTATTCGTTCTTTTGCTCCTCGGTACCGTAATGCAACAGCAGTTCACCGGGCCCCAGGGAATTGGGAACGGCGACGTGCGATCCGGCCACGGAACTGACGGATGATATTTTCTGTAATACCGCACGGTGGGCCATGGCGGAAAAACCCAGGCGTCCATATTCTTTGGGGATTATCATACCCAGGAAACGGTTGCGCTTGATGAAGTCCCAGGTTTCGGGGTTCAGATCGGCGTCATAGTGGGTAATTTCCCACTGATTCATCATGTCACAGAGTTCTTCGACCGGGCCGTCGATAAAGGCTTTTTCCTCGATGGTCAGTTCGAGATAGGCTTGTTTTTTGAGCAACTGCCAATTGGGCTTGCCGGCAAACAACTCACCTTCCCAGCCCACGGTTCCGGCGTCAAGTGCAACCTGTTCCGATTCAGACACGCTGGGCAGCATGCGGCGGAATTGTTTAAGGAATGGCGCGCTGATCAATTGCTGGCGCCAGGGTCGAAAATTCAGCGGTATGGCGATGACAGCGAAGACTGCTGCTATCATGACAACGCTCAGTACCGGTACTGAACCGGCTACGGCGAACACAAAAATACCGGCAGCGATTGCAGCGGTCCATAATAAAAGACTTGTGCCATAAAAAGCACAAACCAGCGAGATACCCAAGAGCGTCAATAGCATTAGCCAGGTCATGTCATTACTCCTGTCAAATCCACATGTGTATTACATAAGACCGGTCATATTATACATACCATACGCCAGAGTATGGTGAGCTCCTTGACCGAAGTCAATCACCTGGGGAAATTAAAGTATGAAAGGCTGAATTTGACAGCTTAAGCGGTCACTGAAACAATCCATCGCATTCCCCAATGCGATCTCTTGCATGAAATCACGCAATTCACCATGCCCTTGCGGTAGTGGCAAAAAATACAAACATTGCCACGGATCAACTCAAGTGCAACCGCCTCCACTACCCGAATCCTTCAGACCCCAACCCCGGGTAGGGCAAAGTAGCGGTATGAAACTCAGGAAAGGGGCGCCGCTTCAGGCGAAGACGCATTATTCCCGGGGGGTCGCTTGTCAGCTGAAAGGTGATTTGGACGGGGCTATTGAGTCTTACCGCGAAGCAATTATTGCGGATGAAGCTGAAACTCTCGACGAAGAAGCGTTGATGGTTGAGGCCGCCATCGAATTACAGGAAACAGCCGCGGGTCAATATCCCGATTCACCCAACAGGGATCGAAGTCAGCTCCTTGATTGTGAAAGGGAAAAACAGATTCTGGTCGAAGCGCTCAATGCATGGCAAAAAAGCCGCATGCTGCAACCGGGGAAATTGCTTCAGACGCAAATCCATCGATACAGCGATGCCTGGTATAACCTGGGTTGCGCCGCAATGCTGGACTACGGGCGCCTGGATGAATGCATCATTTATTTTCAAAAAGCCGTGGCGATCAACCCGGATCATGTACTGGCCCGTTTCAATGAATTGTTTGTCCTTAATTACAGTCCGGATCGGTCTCCAGCCGATATTGCAGCAAAACATTTTGCCGTGGGGCAATGGCTCGATCGATTGGGCAATGGTCAAAAGAAATCATTTTCAAACCAGCACAGTGAAGATCGTGTTTTGCGTATCGCCTACCTTTCCTCGGATTTCCGGGATCATTCCGTCGCCTACTTTATTCTTCCGGTTCTGGAAGCCCATGATCGCAGCAGATTTGAAATCTTTGTTTATCACAATCACTTCCGGACAGATGATTTTACCCGGCGTGCGCAGCAAGCTGCTTTCCAATTTCGCGAAGTTGCAGGGATGAGCGATGCAGACCTGATGAAGCAAATAGCCGGGGACCGGATCGATCTGCTGGTGGAACTCAATGGGCACTCAAGGGGAAACAGATTGAAAATGCTGGCGCAAAGAGCTGCGCCGGTTCAGTTAACCTGGCTGGGTTATCCAAATACAACCGGGCTGAAATCTATGGACTATAGAATCGTCGATATCGTCACGGACCCCGGGGATCAGCCCGAAAGCCTGTGTAGCGAGAAATTGATCCGGATGCCTGGCGTGTTCTCAGTCTATCAACCACCGCCTGGTTTGCCTGCTGTTGGATCATCACCCTTCAGGAAAAATGGCTTTATCACTTTCGGTTCTTTCAACAACCTGCCGAAAATCACTGCAGCGGTTTTGAATGCGTGGGCAGCCATTCTAACTGCGCTGCCTGAATCCAGGATTCTGATAAAAAGCCGGATGCTGCAATACCAAAATCCGGCCAGGCGCCTTTTGCGGGACTTGCTTGAGAGGGGTGTGACAGAAGACAGAATTGATTTGGTGGGATATTCCAGGGATAAAACAATGCACCTGGGTTTTTACAAGCAGGTCGATATTTGTCTGGATACTTTTCCTTACAATGGCACCACTACAACCTGTGACAGCCTTATTATGGGTGTTCCAGTCATCACACTCGAAGGTGAAGACCATCGTTCCCGCGTTGGCGCAAGCCAGCTCAGGGCGCTGGGGCTGGATGTTTTGCTGGCCAGCAACGAGAATGAGTACGTTGAAAATGCGGTGAGCCTGGCGCTCGATCCTAAGCGCTTACAGTCTCTGCGTGCTAACTTGCGTGAAAAAATGAAATCCTCACCTCTGATGGATGCAGTGACATTCACTAAGGAATTGGAGGAAAACTATCAAAAGGCCTGGACGGAGTGGTGTAAATCAGCTTGAAACCGCTAACAAAAAATGAACGGTCCACACTTTCAGCCGCTGACTGGGAACGCGCTGCGCTGGAATTCATTGCTGAGCACGGTATCCAGGCCCTGGCGATTGAGACGCTGGCGCGGCGCCTGGGGATTACCAAGGGCAGTTTCTACTGGCATTTTTCCAGCCGCGAATCCCTGCTGGAGCAGGCTCTCCTCAGGTGGGAGGAGCACGACAGCCGCAATCTAAATGCATCGCTGGGGGAAATCGATCACCCGCGTGACCGGCTGATCTCCTTTTTTCGCCGGATAGGCAAAGAGAAGCTCACACACGAAGTTTACAGTGAGCTGTGCGCATCGGCCGGTCATTCAAACGTGGAGCCCGTGTTGGGGCGTGTCGCGGAGCGCAGGATGGAATACTTATCCACGGCCTTTGAGGAAATGGGCATGGAAGCCGGAAAAGCCATGCACCAGGCGCGGCTCACCTACTCGGTTTACCTGGGGTTTTTGCAACTCCAGAGGCAGCAACAGACACCCAGTTTGAGCAGTGAACAATATGAAGCGTATATTGAACACGTTATCGCTACGCTGATCCCTTCTTGAGTCCGGAATGGAATCCCGTTGTCCTATGAGTGCCTGATTTACCTCATTGAAAAACGGGGGTCCAGAGTCTATCCTGCCACCCTTGATGTACACCGCGCGGTAATCGGCAAAATCCCTCGAGAGGAACACAGCGTGACCACCAACCAACAGTTGAAAGCCTGGGTAGACCAGGTTGCAGAATTGACCCAGCCTGATGACATTTACTGGTGCAACGGATCCAAAGCTGAGTATCAGGAACTGGCCGACGAGATGATCGTTAGCGGTGATTTCATCGCGCTCAACAAGGAAACCCACCCCGGTTGTTATCTCCATCGTTCAGATCCTTCAGATGTGGCGCGCGTTGAACACCTGACTTTTGTCTGTACCTCCGACAAGGAGGACGCGGGGCCCAACAATAACTGGATGGATCCAGACGAAGCGCGGGACAGGATGCGGGAAAATTTCAGCGGCTGCATGAGAGGCAGAACGCTGTACGTAATCCCTTACTGCATGGGCCCGATTGATTCACCACTGTCACGTTGCGGCGTAGAAATAACGGACAGTCCTTACGTCGTCGTCAATATGCATCTGATGACCCGTATGGGCGACGCGGCACTGCGCCGAATCGAGCGGGAAGGCGCCTTTGTAAAGGGCTTGCACTCCATTGGCGACCTCGACCCCGAATGCCGGTTCATCATGCATTTTCCGGAAGACCTGGAAATCCAGAGTTTTGGTTCCGGTTATGGCGGGAATGCCTTGCTGGGTAAAAAATGCCATGCCTTGCGCATTGCCAGTTACCAGGCGCGCACCGAAGGCTGGCTCGCTGAGCATATGCTCATAGTAGGCGTCGAAAACCCGGAGGGCGAGGTTCACTATATTGCAGCCGCTTTCCCGTCAGCTTGCGGCAAGACCAACCTGGCCATGCTGATTCCACCTGCCGGCTACGAGGGCTGGAAGGTATGGACGGTTGGCGACGATATCTGCTGGATGCGCGTAGGCGATGACGGACGCATGTGGGCCATTAATCCTGAAGCGGGCTTTTTTGGCGTCGCACCGGGAACGGCCAAAAACACCAACCCCAGCGCCCTGGCGATGCTGGATCACGATGCGATATTCACCAATGTCGCTGTCACCGAGGACAACCAGCCCTGGTGGGAAGGTTTGGATGACCGTGTGCCGGTTACCGATTGGAAGGGTAAGCCCTTCGATCCTCAAAACGGGCCCGCCGCTCAACCCAATTCCCGTTTCACGGTGCAGATGTCGCAATGTCCATCCTATTCGGACCAGGCCGAGGCGCCGGCTGGCGTACCTCTGTCCGCCATCATATTCGGCGGCCGCCGGGAAAGGCTGGTTCCGCTGGTGATGGAAAGCCAGTCATGGAACCATGGTGTGTTATACGGCGCTGCCATGGCTTCGGAGACTACTGCGGCCAATATAGATACCGTGGGTGTAGTGCGCCGGGATCCTATGGCCATGAAACCATTCTGCGGCTACAACTTCGCGGATTACTGGTCCCACTGGCTTGGTTTTTCCACTGCCTCGGACAAACTGCCAAAGATTTTCCATGTCAACTGGTTCCGCAAAGACCAGGACGGCAAGTTCATGTGGCCGGGTTTCAGCGATAACATGCGCGTACTCGACTGGGTTGTGCAACGCTGCAAAGGTGAGGTCGATGCCATTGAAACCCCCATCGGCCGCTTACCGCTGGCTTCAGATCTGAATCTGGATGGCATCGATGTTCCTGCAGAAACGCTGGAAGCATTGATCGAAGTCGACAGGGAGGCATGGAAGGCGGAAATAGCAGATATCGGCGAATACCTGGATTTATACGGCGATCGCACGCCAGCAGCCCTCAAGGCCGAACAGGAAAGAGTAGCAGCGTTATTAATGTAGGAGCCCGCTCGCGGGCGATTTTTCCCAAATAATAGAAACGCAATCGAATTTTTTATATTTGCCCGCAAGCGGGCTCCAACATAAATCCTTTCGCGCGCCTGCATTCGCCTGCGAGCGGGCTCTTACATGTGCCACAATTGATTTAAACCCTTTGCGACTGAAGACAGTCCAATCATTATGGGAGGAGCGAGTACGGTGGCGTCGTGGCAAGCAGATCCTGCACAACACGATGATGAATCCATGCTGGTCGAATCGGCCAGGAATGGAGATTGCGCGGCTTTCGAACGCCTCTACCGGGTGAACAGGGATCGTATATACGGTCTGCTCTGGCGAATTTGCGGCGGCGATGCTGCACTGGCGGAGGATCTCCTCCAGGAAGCCTTTGTCAGGGCCTGGCAAAAACTGGATAGCTTTCGGGGTGAAAGCCGTTTTGCTAC
>PVMS01047564.1_pt1 | contig 12211 bp, 10 predicted proteins | sample 1853461 | NCBI WGS metagenome assembly PVMS01 (sample SAMN08582032, study PRJNA380276) | Marine sediment metagenome, whole genome shotgun sequencing project. | isolation source: ocean sediment barecode stripped | collected 2017
GTGGTTAATAGTCGGCGTCAGGGCAAAGGATTAATTGCGCAATTCTCGGGCATCGATGATCGGGATAAAGCGGTCGACCTGATCGGTGCGGAAATTTTCGTTGAGCGGCGGCAATTTTCCGACATTGAACCGGGTGAGCACTATTGGACTGATTTGGTCGGCTTGCCGGTAGAAACGGTGGATGGCCGGCCGCTTGGCCTGGTTGACAGCTTGCTTGCAACCGGAGCCAATGATGTATTGGTCGTTGAGGGTGAGCAGCGACATCTGGTGCCGTTCATTGTGGGACAAGTGGTCAAGGATGTTGACATGGATGCCGGGAAGATTGTGGTCGAATGGGACCCGGACTTTTGATTCGTATGCGCGGCGGATGGGGTAAATGAAATTTTCGGTCGTCACCTTATTCCCGGAAATGGTCGCGACCGGGACCAGTTTTGGTATATGTGGACGAGCCGTGCGTCGCGGCTTGGTGGAATTCGGGACGGTTGATCCGCGGGATTTGGCAGCGGATTTGCATCGCACAGTGGATGACCGACCGTATGGCGGTGGTCCCGGCATGGTGTTGAAAGTCGAACCTTTTCGGCAAGCTATACGTCGCGCAAGAGCCGGCCTGCCGAACGGTAGTCCGGTGATTTTCTTGTCTCCGCAGGGGCGGCGGTTCGATCAGCGGCTTGCCCGGGAGTTTGCGGAGTTGCCGGGCATGGTCTTGGTGGCTGGTCGTTATGAGGGCTTTGACGAGCGCCTGATCGAGTCCGAAGGGGACGATGAGGTTTCGCTGGGTGATTTCGTTCTGAGCGGTGGTGAAATTGCGGCGGTGGCGGTAATCGATGCGGTCGTGCGTCTCCTGCCGGAAGTGCTGGGCGATCAGGCATCGGCGGAAGCGGATTCGTTTACGAATGATCTGCTGGACTTTCCGCATTATACGCGGCCGAATTCGGTTGACGGCATGGAGGTTCCATCGGTTCTGACCGAGGGTGACCATGAAGCGATTCGGCGTTGGCGGTTAAAACAGGCACTGGGCCGCACCTATACACGGCGTCCGGATTTGTTGGAAGGTCGGACGTTGACCGCTGAGGAACAGCGTTTGTTGCAGGAATATCTCGGGGAGCAGGAATCGGGTAAAAGCGACCGGCTCCCACACTAGAATTGAATGAAATCATGATGGGCGATAGATAGAAAATGAGCAAGATCATCGAAGAATTTGAAGCAGCGCAGCTGAAAAAAGACATTCCTGACTTTGCGCCTGGCGATACCGTCGTGGTACGGGTGCGAGTCAAGGAAGGCAATCGTGAGCGTTTGCAGGCTTATGAAGGCGTGGTCATAGCGAAGAAGAATCGTGGCCTGAACTCTGCTTTCACGGTCAGAAAGATTTCGCATGGTGAAGGCGTGGAACGCGTCTTCCAGACGCATAGCCCGAGTATTGCGGATATCATGGTCAAGCGTCGCGGCGATGTGCGCCGCGCAAAACTTTATTATCTGCGCGAACGCAGTGGCAAGTCGGCGCGAATCAAAGAAAAGATCGGTTAACTCAAGGCTCATTCCCCGTTGACGAATTTTTGCATTAATTTTCGTGGATCCAGCGAACACAATTTTCCGCTGGCGTAATCCTTTTTCGGGGCCGACACGGCAGGTCTTTCGCGCTCGCATCGCGATTCTGTTTGCCGCAGTGATCAGCGTGCCGGGAATTATCACGGGCTGCGCGAGCTTTGCGAATAACGCCGCGGTCGGTCTGGCCGATAGTCTGTCGACATCGATTCTCGATCAGGATGATCCGGAACTCGTCAGAGACGGAGTGCCAACATTCTTGTTGCTTCTCGACAGCATGGTGCAATCATCGCCTGATGATCCGCGAACCTTGGGCGCCGCGGCGGAACTCTATGCCGCTTACGGTACGACGTTCACCGCTGACCCACAGCGTGCCCGGACCCTGACGGCAAGAGCACACGATTATGGGAAGCGCGCGCTTTGTGCAGATGAGCGTGATGCATGTTCCCTTGAGGGGCTGCCATTCGATGAATATGAGCGGACAATCCTGAGAATCGAACGCAACGCGGCCGACTCACTTTACAGTTACTGCGTTGGGGCGCTGGCCTTTATTCGCGCCAACAGTGACGACTGGATCGCCCTGGCGGATTTGCCGAAGATTGAGGTCGCGCTGGTGCATTTTCTGACTCTCGACCCGGGCTATAAGGCCTCATCGGTTAACATGTATCTGGGTATTCTCAACTCGCTGCGACCGCCGGCGCTGGGCGGGGACCCGGAGCGCGGCAGGGGCTATTTCGAGACCGCTATCGATTTGAGTGGCGGTAAGGACCTGGGCGTAAAAGTTGAGTATGCTCGGGGCTACGCGCGGCTCGTCTATGACCGCGAATTACACGACCGACTGTTGAACGAAGTACTGGTTTCCGAGGTCAAATTACCTGGATTGACGCTGATAAACAGCCTGGCACAACAGCAGGCGCGGGAATTATTGGCATCGGCCGACGATTATTTTTGATTGTGCTTGTCTGGAGAACATGGATGCGACTGGACTCGATTAATTCCCACTTGAATCTGGCCTTGCTGTCGCTGTTAATAGCCGCCGGGACCGTGCATGCAACAACCACCCTGAAGATCGCTACGGTTGCCCCCGAAGGGTCTCAATGGATGCAGGACATGCGTGTGGCGGCCAAGCAGATTAGTCAGCGAACGGACGAGCGCGTCAAGATCAAGTTCTACGGCGGCGGCGTCATGGGAAACGATAAAAAAGTTCTGCGTAAGATTCGTATCGGACAACTGCAGGGAGGCGTTTTTACGGCCAATGGGCTGGCCGATCGATATCGCGATATTGTTCTCTACGGCTTGCCGATGGTCTTTCGGTCCCAGGATGAAGTCGACTATGTGCGCGAGCGCATGGACCCGATTCTTGCCGCCGGACTCGAGGAGGCGGGCTTCGTATCATTCGGGTTTGCCGGCGGGGGCTTTGCAAAATTGATGGGACAGGAGCCTGTCACCCGTCTCGAAGATCTTCGCGGGCGCAAGGTCTGGGTTCCCGAAGGCGATCAGATTAGCTACGAGGCGATGAGAGCGATGGACCTTTCGCCTGTCGTTTTGCCTATCACTGACGTACTTACTGGTTTGCAGACGGGTTTGCTGGAATATATCGCGACGCCCCCGGTAGGTGCTGTAATTCTGCAGTGGTATACCAAAGTCAAATATGTGACTGCTTTTCCGTTCGCTTATACGCTTGGTTTTATGGCCATCGACAAGCGTGCCTTCAGCCGGATTGGTGATCCGGATCAGGCGATCGTTCGAGAAGTCATGACCGACGTGTACCGGAACTTCGAGGAGACCAACAAGGCGGACAATGAAAAAGCGGAAGAGGCGTTGGCTGCTAACGGACTGCAATTCACTGAGCTGGATGCGGAGATGATTCCTCAATGGCGGCAGGTCGTTGCTGAGATTAACGAGCGTCTGGGTGAGGAGGGTGTTTTCTCGTCGGAGCTGCGAAAACAGTTGTTGGCTTATCTGGAGGAATTTCGAACCGGTGCCGAGTTGATTAGCGTGCCGGTAAGCGCATCCGAGTGACTGAAAAGAGCCGCAAATCCGGCCAAGCTGCCGGTGGCCTGCTGGCGCGGGCCGATAACCTGGGGCGAATCGCCGAGAATGCGGCTCTGGTTCTGACATTGTCTGCGATGATTCTGCTCGGCACCACGCAGATAATCTTGCGAAATTTTTTCGCTTCCGGATTTGGCTGGGCCGACGAGGCCTTGCGCCTGATGGTGTTATGGGTTGCCATGTTTGGCGCTGTAGCCGCCAGTCGGGAACACCGTCATATCACCATTGACGTGCTGTCACGGATTCTGCCTGACAATGCAAAGACCTGGGTCGCGATCATCGTCGATGCGCTAACAGCCACAATTACACTTATTCTCGCATGGTATTCGTGGGTATTTGTCGCCGACTCGTACGAGTATCAGGATCGTGTGCTCACTGATCTGCCGGCCTGGCTTTTTCAATCGGTATTGCCGATCGCGTTTTTGTTAATGGCCTATCACTACGTGATTGCGTGTCTCAGGCAGGTGGGCAGTCTGTTCGGTTCGGCGAAGATCTGATGGTTTTTGTAATCCTGACGTTGCTCGCTTTACTCGGTACGCCGCTATTTGTCGTGATCGCAGCCAGTGCAATGCTGGGATACAGCAGCAGTGAGATTCCGCTGTCCGCCATACCCATTGAAATTTTTGGCATAGCGGAAATGCCGATACTTCTGGCCATTCCACTATTTACATTTGCCGGCTACATACTGAGTGAGAGCCAGGCACCGGCAAGACTCGTGCGATTGACCGACGCGCTGCTGGGCTGGTTGCCTGGTGGACTGGCTATAGTCTCGATTGCCGCATGTGCGTTTTTTACGGCATTCACCGGCGCTTCGGGTGTCACGATTATTGCTCTGGGGGCTTTGTTGTATCCGGCTCTGGAGCAGGCCGGCTACGACAAGAATTTCAATCTGGGGCTGGTGACCGCGGCGGGCAGCCTGGGTTTATTATTTGCGCCATCATTGCCGTTGATTCTTTACGGTGTCGTCGCGGAATTACCGATCGACGATTTATTTATTGCCGGCGTGTTACCGGGTATTCTGATGATGGTAGTGCTGTCGGCATATTCGTTATGGATGAATCGTGCCAACCGCAAGCCGCTTAGCCAGTTTTCGGTCGCAGAATTGTTTCGCGCGATCAAAGACACTCTCTGGGAAATTCCATTACCTTTCGTGGTGCTGGGCGGAATATACAGTGGTTATTTCGCCGTATCCGAAGCGGCCGCGGTGACGGCCGTCTATGTTGTCGTAGTGGAAGTTTTCATTCGACGCGATATCCGGATCAGAAAACTTCCCGAGATCATGCGGGAGTCGATGGTTCTGGTTGGCGGCATTCTGCTGATTCTCGGCGTATCTCTGGCGTCGACGAATTATTTGATCGATGCGCAGGTGCCCGAGAAACTGGTGAGTTTCGTGAATCAGTTTGTTACGGGTCAAACCAGCTTCTTGTTGCTGCTTTTTCTTTTCTTGCTCGTGCTGGGCGCTATCCTGGATATTTTTTCCGCCCTGGTTCTGATTGTCCCGTTGATCCTGCCAGTGGCTGCTGAATTTGGCGTCGATCCGATTCATTTGGGGATCGTATTTTTGTCGACCATGCAACTTGGGTACCTGACGCCCCCCGTGGGACTCAATCTGTTCATCTCCAGCTATCGTTTCGACCAGTCCATTGTGAGAGTATATCGTGCGACTTTTCCGTTCCTTGTCATGCTGATGTTTTCGGTATTGCTGATTACCTTTTGGCCGGCCCTGTCACTGGTATTACTGAAGCGTTAAAGGCTCTTTTGCATCCGAGAGGAGATTCCCATGGTGATCAAGTATGTACTGGCATTAATGATGCTTTATACGTTAATGACCGGTGCCGCATCTGCTGTTGAGCACATCGACTTTCGGCTACCGGAAGGCTTTGCCGTCGAGGTTCTGGTCGATGGTGTGGGTAATGCCCGCTCAATGGCGCTCGGCGATGACGGGACATTATTCGTTGGCACGCGACGGGCGGGAAATCTTTACGCGGTGAGAAACGTGTTTTCCGGCTCGCCGGAAGTTGTCACGATTGCCAGGAAGTTAAAAATGCCGAATGGCGTAGCGGTTCGGAAAGGTGATCTGTATGTCGTCGAAACCGAGCGGATTCTGCGTTTTCCGGGGATCGAAAGTCGGCTGGATAACCCAGGGGCGCCTGAAATTGTCGATGCAGCGTTGCCCGTCAAGGGCAAACTGCACGCATGGAAGAAAATCGGCTTTGGTCCGGATGACAAGTTATATGTTTCCCTGGGCGCGCCTTGTAATATTTGTGACGAGCCTGATTTATCGGTGATTCTGCGCATGAACCCGGATGGCTCGTCGCGTGAAATATTTGCGCGTGGTGTCCGCAATTCCCTGGGTTTTGCATGGCACCCGGTGACTGGCGAGTTCTGGTTTACCGATAATGGCCGGGACATGCTTGGCGATGATATTCCGCCGTGTGAATTGAATCGAGCTGCGGTGGCCGGTCTGGATTTTGGCTTTCCGTATTGCCATGGGCGCGGGGTAGCCGATCCGGAATTTGCTGCGCTGGGTCGATGTGAAGATTCGACACCGCCCGCACAGGAGTTGGGGCCACATGTCTCTCCTTTGGGGATGAAGTTTTATACCGGCGATATGTTTCCGCGGGAATACCAAAATCAGATCTTTATAGCCGAACACGGGTCCTGGAATCGTAGTAAAGAGGCTGGTAAGACCGGATATCGGGTCACCCTGGTGCGGCTTCAAGACAATAAAGCCATCTCCTATGAACCCTTTATGGAGGGCTTCCTTAAGGGTGATGAAGTCCTCGGCCGGCCGGTTGATATTCTGGTTGCGCCGGACGGCGCTTTGTTGATCAGCGATGATAAACGAGGCTTGATTTATCGTATTAGCTACACGGCAAGCTAGTCTCCTTCACGTGGCTAATGTTCGTAGAGAGGCGTTGCTAGATGAGAATATTTAAATTTATTGGTAGATTTCTCAATAGTTTAAGAAGAGTTCTTCATCTTATTCTTTTACTATTGATATTTTCGTTCATCCTGCTGGGGCTTGCCGAACAGGGCGTGCAAATCCCAGACTCCGCAGCCTTGCTGGTGTCGCCCTCGGGCGTACTCGTGGAGCAGCTGGAGGGACGGCCGCTGGAACGCGCGATTGCCGAGGTGCGCGGTGATGGAGTTCAGCAAACCCTGGTGAAGGACGTTACCGACAGCCTGGAGGCGGCTGCCACGGATAACCGCATCAAAGCGATTGTCCTGATTCTCGATGATCTGCGCGGGGGTGGATTATCCAAATTGCAGACGATTGCTGCGGCGATCGATAAGGTGCGGGAGTCCGGCAAGCCGGTCATTGCCATCGGTGACAATTTTACCCAGCAGCAATATTATCTCGCCGCCCACGCGGACGAAATCTACATGCATGAATTCGGAACGCTTTTCATCGAGGGTTTTAGCTATTACCGGACCTATCTCAAAGATGTCATCGACAAGCTGAAAATCGACTTGAATGTGTTTCGCGTCGGAAAATATAAGTCGTTCGTTGAGCCATTTATTCGCAACGATATGTCGGAAGAAGACAAAGCGGCGAGCGAGCGCTGGCTGGGGTCGCTATGGTCTGTTTACAAGCGGGACATCGAGGATACACGAGGTCTCGAGGCGAACAGCCTGGACGCCTATGCGAATAATTTCCTGGATCTCTTGCGCGCCGCTGATGGCGATACGGCACAAGTGGCGCTGGATGCCGGGCTCGTCGATCATCTGGGTAGCCGGCAGGAATTCCGCGATCGACTCATCGAGCTCGCCGGCGAGAGCCATGATGACGCCGGAACCTATAACAGCATTCACTTCCAGACCTATCTGCAGGGCCTCCGTGCTTTGCAGGCTCCGGAAAAGAAAGGCGCGATGGTGGGCGTTTTGGTGGCCTCAGGTGAAATCGTCGATGGTGAGGCGGGGCTCGGAACGATCGGCGGAGACACCCTTGCCCAACTCGTGAATCAGGCGGCCAATGATGATGCTATCAAGGCGCTGGTGCTGCGCGTCGACAGCCCTGGTGGCAGCATGTTCGCATCGGAGGTGGTTTTTCAGCAGCTGCAACAACTCAAGGCGATGGGTAAACCTTTAATCGTGTCGATGAGCAGCGTGGCGGCCTCCGGCGGTTATTACATTGCGATGCTGGCTGATGAAATCTGGGCCAGCGAGAGTACGATTACGGGCTCTATCGGTGTCGGTGCGCTGATACCCACTTTTCAGAGGACTCTGGACAGCCTCGGAATTCATGTCGATGGTATTGGCACGACGCGCTTGTCCGGTCAATTTCGCGCCGACCGCGAATTAGGCGAGGATGCGCGGGAACTGGTGCAACTGACGATTGACGAGGCATATCGGGTGTTCGTCGGCAAGGTTGCGGATGAACGCGGTATGTCTTTCGAGCGCGCCGGGGATCTTGCCGAAGGACGGGTTTGGATCGGTACGGATGCTCTGGATCTCGGGCTGGTCGATGAACTCGGTGGCCTCGAGCCGGCCGTTGCCGCAGCCGCCAGGCAGGCCGGCCTGGCCGAGGGTGAGTACGGAGTTAAATATGTTGAACAGCCGCTGACGCTTCGCGACCGCCTGATTCTCGAGTTTGCCGTCAATGTGGCGGGTTTGGTGCGTGTGATGGGGATGCAGGTCGGCACGAATACAAAAGATCTGTTAGCGCGTATTTTGGATCGTGTCGAGAATGAAATTGGTCTGCTGGCCAATTTGAATGATCCCCGGGGATTGTACTACCACTGTTTTTGCCAGTTACCCTGAGAGACAATAGTGTCAGACCACTATTGTCCCATAAACTCTCTGTGGGACATGGTGTCTGATACCAATTCCTTGAACACAAGTGGATGGCCTGAGAATAGACAGCTGGTTATGGCGGGCGCGCTTTTATAAGACCCGCGGCTTGGCCGCGACGGCTGTAAAAGGCGGGCGGGTGCATGTCAATGGCCAACGCGTTAAGAATTCCCGGCTCGTCAAGGCTGCGGACGTGCTGCAGATCACACATCCGCGAGGAGATTATCAACTTACGGTGCTGAGTATTCCGGGACGCCGCGGACCGGTGACTGAAGTGGAAAGCTGTTATCGCATTGATCACCTGCTTAACGACGACGCCCGGCGACGGAAATCCCGGCTCATCGCACAAGACTCTGGTTCTCCGGCCAAGCGGCCTGATAAAAAAAGTCGCCGCAAACTACGTGCGTTAAAAGGGAAACTCTAAACCATGTTCGAGAGCCTGCGCAGAATTTCCACCGATGTCGGTTGCAGAATCAATGCACGCTACCTGGCCGATGAGTCAGAGTTGCTGGATGGTCTGCTCGATCGTGCAAGGTGCTCAGTACAGCAGCGTGCAAGCATTGAAGCCACAGCCGTTGAACTGGTTGAGGTCATGCGACGCGAACGTGCGGCGAAATCCGGTCTGGATGCGTTTCTGATGGCCTACGATCTTTCATCCACTGAGGGTGTGGTGTTGATGTGCCTGGCGGAGGCGTTGCTGCGCATTCCCGATGCAGAAACGGCCGATCGGATGATCGCGGACCGACTTTGTGCGGGAGATTGGGAACAGCACCTGGGTCAGAGTGAGTCACTATTTGTGAATGCGTCCACATGGGGGCTGATGCTGACCGGTCGACTGGTTCAGCCGGGTGAGCTTAAGGCCGATAGTCCGGCTGGCTTTCTCCGCTCACTGGTCGCCCGGCTTGGAGAACCGGTGGTGCGTTCGGCCATGATGCAGGCCATGCGGATCATGGCACGGCAGTTCGTCATGGGCCGGGACATTCGCGAGGCTTTGCAACGTTCGGTAGAACCCGATCAGTCGCAGTACCGCTTTTCATTCGACATGCTGGGTGAAGCGGCTTTGACGGTTAAAGATGCTGAAAAGTATTTTCAGGCCTATCTTGATGCCATCGATGTACTCGCCACCCATCAGTCTGGCGCCGACGACGTGCTGAGTCGGCAGAGCATCTCCGTAAAACTTTCCGCTTTATCACCGCGTCTGGAATTTTCGCAACTTGACCGGGTGATGCGCGAAGTCGTGCCACGCCTGACGGATCTGGTTGTAGCGGCGCGTAAGCACAACGTGCCGCTAACTGTCGACTCGGAGGAGGCCGCGCGCCTGGAGCTAATGCTCGCGGTTTTTGCAGCCGTGTATAAGAATTCCGCCATCGGCGACTGGGAGGGACTGGGTATTGCTGTACAGACATACCAGCGCCGTGCGCCGGACGTGATCAACTGGCTTGAAGATCTGGCCGTGGAAGGCAAGCGCCGTATTCCCACCCGGCTGGTCAAGGGAGCGTATTGGGACACTGAAATCAAAACCGCCCAGGAACTCGGTCTGTCCAGTTATCCGGTCTTTACCCGCAAGATCAATACTGATGTGTCGTATCTGGCTTGTGTTCGCATGCTGCTGGATTCCAGCGGGCGTTTTCTACCGCAATTCGCGAGCCATAACGCGCACACCGTGGCGTATGTCCTGCATATGGCGCCGGCGAGTCTTGATTACGAATTTCAGCGCTTGCATGGCATGGGCGAAGCCCTGTTTGACCGGGTAACGGCCCGCGACGCAGATGCCCGACCGTGTCGCGTGTATGCGCCGGTCGGCCGTCATGAGGATTTGCTCCCCTATCTGGTTCGTCGCTTGCTGGAAAATGGCGCCAACACGTCATTTGTCAATCGCATCGTGCAGGAAGAGACGCCGGCACAGGACCTGGTGGAGGACCCGGTCATCCAGGTGGACAAACTGACCGAGCGTACTAACACGGCCATTCCGGCGCCCGCGGACTTGTACGGCCCCGATCGCCGCAATTCGGCAGGTTTCAATTTGTATGATGGGCTCGAGCTGGCGAGCCTCGCAGAGGCTATGGATGATGCCCTGCAGACTCCGCCTGTTGTCGGTCCGGTTATCGATGGACAGGGCTGGCCAGGTGCGATGCAGCCCTCGATGAACCCGTTTAATCATCGCCAGCAGGTTGGGCGGGTAGGGTTTGCCGATGCTTCTGCGGTCGACCGAGCCGTGCAAATTGCAAAAGACGCGTTCGTCGGCTGGGACTGCACGGCCGTCAGCGAGCGAGCCCGGATTTTGCGTGATGCCGCGGCGTTGTTTGAGGCACATCGACCGGAACTGGTCGCACTCTGCGTCGCGGAAGCCGGCAAATGCGTCGCCGATGCATTGTCGGAAGTTCGTGAAGCCGTGGATTTTCTGCGCTATTACGCAGCCGAAGCCGAGCGGCTGATGAATGTTCCCGTCGTTTTACCCGGACCTACCGGTGAGCGCAATGAATTGTCGCTTGCCGGCCGTGGTGTTTTTGTATGTATCAGCCCATGGAATTTTCCGGTGGCCATATTTACAGGCCAGATTGCCGCTGCACTGGTGACCGGAAACACCGTGCTGGCGAAGCCTGCCGAGCAAACCGGCCTGGTCGCCGCACGCGTTGTCGGGCTGTTGGCGGAGGCGGGCGTGCCGGGAAGTGTCTTACAGTTCATTCCCGGAAGCGGCACCGAAGTTGGCGCGCGGGCCGTTGCCGATCCTCGAATCGCCGGCGTCGTGTTCACCGGCTCGACGGAAACCGCGGTGCATATTAATCGAAGTTTAGCCGCGCGCGACGGCGCGTTGGCCACCCTGATCGCAGAGACGGGCGGGCAGAATGCGAGGGTTGTAGACAGCACGGCCCTGGCCGAGCAAGTCGTTATCGATGTCATGCAGTCAGCGTTTAACAGTGCGGGACAGCGCTGCTCGGCACTGCGGGTCCTGTTTCTGCAAGAGGAAGTCGCTGATCGAATATTGCAATTGCTGGCGGGTCACATGGCTGAATTAGTCATAGGTGATCCGGCACGCCTGGACACCGACGTCGGTCCGGTCATCGATTTTGCGTCCCGGGATACATTACTCGAGCATCGGCAACGAATTCTGTCGCTCGGTAAGCTGGTCTATGAATGCGCTTTGCCCGATGCTTTGGAAGAGGGCAGTTTTTTTGCACCTCTTGTCGTAGAAATACCAGATTTATCAGTATTATATAAAGAAGTCTTTGGGCCAGTTCTACATGTGATTCGGTTTCACAGCCAGGACCTCGAAAGCGTTCTTGAAGCCATAGCCGCGACCGGATATGGGTTGACCTTCGGATTTCAGAGTCGTATCGAAAAGCGTGCTGAAAAGGTCGCAAATCTGGTCGCTGCCGGGAATGTTTACGTTAACCGTAACATGGTGGGTGCCGTCGTCGGAGTGCAGCCATTCGGTGGGCGTGGCTTGTCCGGAACCGGTCCAAAGGCCGGCGGACCGAATTATCTGCTCAGGTTCGTCAGTGAACGGACTATCACCGTGAACACAGCGGCGGTCGGTGGTAATGCCAATTTGCTGACACTGAGCAACGATTAAACGGCTCCTGCAATCTTCGCATTATGAATCCGTTCAATTCATGATCAGGAAAATTCAATCAGGCCGAAATAAATCAAGAAACTTAAGGAACCTCTGATTAATTCTGGGCGAGCGGCTATGAGATTCGAAATGGTCTCCGGCAAGGCGCGGATCGCAGCTAATAGCTGGACTATTGGCAAGATTCGCAACGCCGCAGGGGGCCGTTTCGGACTCATAGACGCCGTTCATGAATTAATCAGAGGTTCCTTA
>PVMS01100512.1_pt1 | contig 12206 bp, 12 predicted proteins | sample 1853461 | NCBI WGS metagenome assembly PVMS01 (sample SAMN08582032, study PRJNA380276) | Marine sediment metagenome, whole genome shotgun sequencing project. | isolation source: ocean sediment barecode stripped | collected 2017
ATATCGTTGATGCCCGAGTCGCGCACCTTTAAAAATACGCGTACATCTGCTTTGCGAAAACCGTAAATGGATTGCATTGGATCACCGACCAGGAACACACTGCGCCCTCTATCATCCGATTGCCAGCCGGCTGTAAGACGTTCCAATAGCCGAAGCTGTGCCGGTGAAGTATCTTGAAATTCATCCATCAGGATATGTTTGATTCTGTAGTCCTGGATCAATGCCAGATTGCTTGGCTGGCCCGGTTCACCCAGTGCATCAATTGCGCGCTGTGACAACTCATCGTAGTCAGCGCAATTGCGCTCGGTCATCATTACATACAATTCCTGTGCCAGTGCGGGCAGAACCGACTTTATCGCCTGCAGGCGAGCCCATTCGACATCGTTGATTTTAGGGCAGGGGGTGTGTCGAAAGTGCTGGAAAATTATTTGCGCATTAATATCATCCTGTAAGCCCGCCAGAATTTCCAGTAGCCGGGTTTTGGCGTCGTCCTTTAGCGGGAACCCATTGTTTTTATTTACAGATTTTCGAAAACTAGCTGTTCCTGTGTTTACCATTTTCTCGATGAGTTGCCAGCGTATTCCCCGGGTACGTAAGTCGGGCAGGCGAGATTCATCATACAAAGCGCTCAGCTGGTCGTCGGCCAGAGGCGTCGCCGCATCAGGGTAGTGCTGCTCCGCATAGCGAGCCAGCTCAAGCAATTCCTGCGACAATCCGGGCCCTAAAACCTGTTCCAGCTCTTCAATAGAGCGTTGCATAAGGCTTAACCAGTGTTGTTCGATTTGTTCGCGTGAATCGAGCGCTTTATGAGCAAAAATGAGTTGTAGCCATTCTTCACGCTGGTACAGCATCCCGGTGAGTCTTGTTTGCAGAGTTTGTAGATCACCGTTACTGTATATTAGCAGGGTGCCGAGATCGGTCTGGAGAGGGGTATCGTCAATTTTTTGTATCAAATTCTGCGCTGCCTGAGCGTACAGCGTTTCCAGGTCAGTTTCGATTTGAGGCATGCCTCCAAAACGCGTAGACCAGGGCATTTTTCGCACCAGTTCAGCGCACAGTGAATCGATGGTTTGAATTTTTAATCGCTGGGGCTGGCTCAGTAATCGCCATTGTTTTTCGTGGTTCCGTGCCAACGCCGCGTGGGCATGAACCTCCATGTCACGCTCATGGGGTTTAAACGTAATTCCTTTATTGGCTTTGTTTAATGCACCGAGCACGCGTTCGCGCATTTCGGCAGTGGCCTTGCGGGTAAACGTGATCGCGAGAATTTCTTCAGGTTTTTCGACGCCGCCCAGTAGTGCCAGCACACGCCGGACCAGTAGCCCTGTTTTACCTGAGCCGGCGGGGGCTTGCACAATGAACGATTGTTCAGGGTTGAGTGCCTGCTCGCGAGCAGGCTGGTCAGGCAACATCGTTTTCTTCTCTTAGATTACGTGTATGTATACGGCATAGCGGGCCAAAGCTACAGTAGGTACAGCTGTTACCGTTTTTTGGGTCAACATTAGCGAGCCCCTGCTGATAATCTTTAACAAGCTGAGCGATACGTGTCTGCCATGTTGCATTAAGCTCGGACCACTCACTGATATCTTTCTTGAGTGCGGTGTTGCCTCCAAGCATCTCAAAACTGTTAACTTCGGGCAGCGTCTTTTCATGGCGGCTGACTCCAACAAATTTGCACTCACCCTGTTTAACCTGAGCAAAGGTGAGCGCATCAACTTGCATTGACGAGTTTTGGTTCTCCAACGCCAGATAGTACAGGGGAATTTGTGGCTGATTGGGGCGTTTGCCCACCCAGTCTTTGAGGTCACAATTGCCGCTTTTGTAATCCATGATCAGACGTGTTACTTCACTCGCTGTCCCTGCGTGTTGCGCGGTGAGTTGATCTACGCGGTCCAGAGTGAAATTGAGCTTTAAACCGTTTATCTGGTGCTCGATACGTTGCTCGACCGCCTCTACCTTGAATGCCGGCCGTTGCGCTTCAAGTTCCAGCCATTCTGCAATCAGCGCATCCAGTCTTAGCGTCTCCGCCCTGATAAATCCTTTACCAAGACCACTGCGCCTTGCGAAGCGCCTGATCTGTGTCCGGGTATGCCTGTGAATCAGTTCGCCAAGTGTGTTCTGCTCGATACGCTGGAGTAGAGCTTCAGAATCCTCGAGTTCAGCCCAGATTGCTTGCAGCGTTTTGTGTAACAAGTTTCCACGTTCGAGGTTGTCCATGCCGATGCGGGGTTCGTCGTCTTCGCTCGCCTGCAGCCTATATTGAGCGTAGGCACTAAATGGACACGCCGATTGTTTTTGAATCAGGCCGGTGCCGCCTCGCGCGGTGGATTCATCATAGGAGCAGCCTATGTCATCAGTTCGTGATAGTAGTACGGGGGTGGCCGCCCGTATTGTATCGTTAAGCGAAAATACAGAGGGCAGTATGGAAGAATCCGAACAGTTTGTATCGGGCATGATCAAACTAACAGCAAGCTCAATATCTTCCTGTATGCGGGCATGGCTAAAATTTACCTCATCACACAGTGCGCAAAGTTGCGCTGTTTTCTTCAGGGCAAATTCGGCCTGCAGGGCGAGCGAGGCATCGGGAATGCCAGCTTCACTCTGCATATTTGCCGGTATAAAGGGGTTGGTCCGGGTCACGACTGGCCATACCTGTTCATCAAATCCAGCCAGCCAGACAGCGTCAAAATCCAGCTCGGCGGCTTCGAGCACACCCATAATCTGAACAGGTGCGTTGACCTTTGTCTGGGCCTGAAAGGTCGTTTCCCGGGAAAAATTACTCAGGCTTTTAAGGGCCTGCATTAGCGAAATGGGCCGACAAACTGTTTCGAGTTTGATCCACTGCTCCAGCATACGTTCCCAGGCTTTAAGTGCCTGGAATTCCGTGCTGTCGAGCCCGGGGACTGGCCAGCCCAGGGTTTTAAGGCTCAGGTTGAATACGTCCCGCCAGGTCGAAATGCTTTGTGCTCCCCGGTTGTCAGCTTTGATCGCTTGCAGTGCCCTAAGTTTTTCCAGTAGCGTAGCACCAATTTTTGGCGTGTTACGTACGCTGTTGTTAGTGCTAGACAGGACATTAATAAATTCATATAGATCGAAGCGATAGGCTATTTTACGGCGTAGATCAACCACCACTTGTGCGCGCAGCTTCTGTTCGACAACACTGCCCCAGTAATTTGATAGAAATACGCCAGTCAGCTGTTTAAATTCGATGTCGCCCAGTAACGTAAGACAGGCCAGTGCGCTGTGAATGAGGGGTATCTCGGAGAGCTTTTGGCCTTTCGAAAAATGAAAGGGGTCGGGCGTCTGGATCTCAAAATACGCAGGGATTAACTGCTCACGCAGCGATTGTTCCGCCAGAGCGTGAATACTTTCAGTGTCGGGCGTTACCACGCCAATTTTAAAATGCGGATGCTCGGTAAGTTTGTCACGTGCCCACGCGCCAATCTGCCGCCACTCTGTGCGCGGGGAATCAAAAGAAAAACGCCTGAGGCGGGTAGCTTGCTTGTCTTTACTGTAGATTTGTATAAGCTTCGATCCCTGGGCGCGGTAAAACTTAATGAAATTTTGCTGCTGGGTATTCAGGTAATCAAAACCGAAGATAACTGCGTCCTGCCCGGGTATTATTTTTGCTGCAATCAGGAGATCGGCGATTTCGGCATTGCTGATCCAGTCCTTCCGGCGCAAGTGAGCGTACAGTTGTGTCGCCCAGCGCCCGAAACGCGCATGATCATCATGTTCTGACGACTGTAATCGGGAGTAGGATAGGCGCCATTGATGACATAACTGCCATGCATCCAGCGCAGTTTTTGCGGTTGCCGGAATATTCCACAATGCCGTAATACCGCTTTCATTTTCCGTATCACTGTTAATCAGGTCGGCCTCAATGATGTCGACCAGTAACGCCTGTAGTTGTGAATTGCTCAGGCATGTTTGTGCGGTATAGGCGTTGGCATCATGCCACAATGTCTGCATCCAGCCATCCCATGTCACTACATCGGCAGTTTGCCAGACATTATTGTCTTGCTTAATTTTATGGGCGTCATAAGCAGATTTAACTTCATAACTCAACCGACGCGTGGCTGTAACTATGCGGGCTCCCCGGTCCAGAGCCTGTATCACTTCGGGATTCATAAACCAAGTGCCGTACGCGCCGCGTCCATGCCCTTAGCCAGTTCATCTGCTTGAGAGCTGTCTATTTTTTCATCCAGCAGGGGATAAAGGTTCTCCATTTCACGCAAATCATGATGCTCCAGCACGTTGCGCATTTTAATGAAGCCATCAAGTTGCCTGACAAGTTCTGTTCGCGGAGAGTCAGCGTGCTCGATGAGGCCAAAGGCCTTATCAAGCCTTGGAAGCAGGCGATTCAGGATCAGGTGGTCCGACTGAATCAATTTCAGGGTACTGCTCTCCCATGTTTCAGTCAGTGGTTCAATATAAGTTTGTTCGAAGCCTATGTGGGTGATCAAGTTACGCTTGAATGCCTCCCAGTTTTGTCGAGCCAGATTAAGTTCCAGTGCCGTAAGTGATTCAAGAAAAGTCTGATACAGTGCATCAAGCACCTGATGCCAGCGTTGGTTGGCATCCGCCAGCATTTTCAATTGGGTGCTAATTCGCGCATATGGCGAATTACGATGAATTTGGCAGATAACCAGCCCAGCGCACTACTCGCGACGAGCAAGATCAATGTTATGTCGATTCGAGCAAGCGGCAGGGTAAAGGCAAAGCCATATAATTCCGCTAAAACTAACAATGGGCCGTTGAGTAGTTTGAGCACGATAGCGGAAATAAGAATGGCGGTCACACCCCCGAAAAATCCTTCAATAAACCCCATGTACAAAAACGGGCGGGCAATAAAAGCCGGGGTACCACCAAGTTGATCAATAATATCGATTTCATCTTTGCGGTTGCTGATTTCAAGACGAATGGTGTTGGCAATCAGTAACAATATTCCGATCGCGATGATGCTCGCGAGCACTATAACGGCGCGTTTTAGAAAGCTGGTCAGTGCGCTCAGTTTTTGTAACCACTCAAAATCATACTGCGCACTCGCGACATGTTCCAACTCCCCCAGTTGGTTGCTTAGTTCTGCTATTTCGCTCAAGCTGTCGGCTGCCCGCGGGAAAACCACGAATACCGGGGGCAGCGGGTTTTCATCGAGCAGGGCAATGGCCTGATCAAACTGGTGGTTTGCGCTAATTCCTTAAGCCCGTCATCAGCCGAGATGAATTGAATTTCACCGAATCGCGGGTCTTTACTGAGCTTTAATTTCAGTGATTCAATCTGCGTGTCATTAATAGACTTGTTCAGATACAGGGTAATCTGGGGTCGCTCCTGCCATAAACCGCCGATATTTGAGACGCTGTCAACCACGCTATACATGACCACCGGGATGCTAAAACCTATGCCGAGCGCAAGCAGTGTCATGGATACGTTGAGCCGGTTGCGGGTGAATTGGCCCAGGGTATAAAAGAATACCTGCATATGGCGTTTCAACCAGTTTCTCATGCGCGGGATGCAATACTCGAACGGGGATTTCCAAAGGCGCTTTTATTCTTCATAAGATGTTCCACCTTCGACTAATTTGCCCTGGTCGAGTTTAAGGATATGGGTGGTCGGGTCTTTTAAATAACGCAGATCGTGGGTCGCGATCAGGACCGTAACATCATGCTGATTAAAATCATAAAACAGGTTCATGATATCGTCAGACATCTTTAGATCAAGGTTACCGGTCGGCTCGTCAGCCAGCAATATTGTGGGTGAGTTGACCACCGCGCGTGCAATGCCGACGCGCTGTTGCTGCCCGCCTGACAAGGTGATGGGCATGGCATTTTCTTTGTCCAGCAGGCTGACTTTATCGAGCGCAGCACGTACGCGTCTTCCGACCTCACGATGTGATGTGCCGGCAATGATCAGGGGCAGGGCGACATTGTCGAATACACTGCGATCATATAAAAGTTTGTGATCCTGGAACACGCTGCCGAGCTTGCGACGATATTTAGGAACCGCGCGTGTTTTCAGGCGCGATACGTTCTGGTTATCAACCATGATCTCACCGCGTGTGGCGATTATGCTGTGTGTGATTAGCTTGAGCAGGCTGCTTTTACCCGCTCCGGAGTGTCCCGTCAAAAAATTAATCGAGCCTCGGTCAAGGTGAAAGGAGATCGATTTTAATGCGTCGTTTCCACCGGGAAAACGTTTACTGACATGACTGAAGCGAATCACTGTTTTATGAACTCGCCTCTCGGCTATCCGTCTCTGAACTTTCCGGCTTTGCACTTTCAGATTTCAGACTTTCGGGCCCAAGACTTTCAGGCAATAGGGCTTTGGCAAAATCACGTGCTACAAATGGGCGCAGGTCATGCATCGATTCACCGACTCCGATAAAACGAATCGGCAGGCCGTATTTCTCTGCCATGGCGATAACAATACCGCCTTTGGCGGTGCCATCGAGTTTAGTCACGCTCAGGCTATTGACTCCAGCGATGCTTTTAAAATGTTTAATCTGAGATAAGGCGTTCTGCCCGGTTGCGGCGTCGACCGTGAGCATTACTTCGTGGGGCAAGTCGGGATTGGCTTTTCGCAGTACACGTGTCATTTTTGCCAGCTGTTCCATCAAATCACCGTGCGTATGCTGTCGTCCGGCAGTATCGATCAGCAATACGTCGATATCGCGGCTAATCGCGGCCTGATAGGCATCAAACGCTACGGCCGCCGCATCTGAGCCATGTTGTTGCGCGATAACCGGGATAGACAATCGTTGTCCCCAGGTTTGCAGTTGCTCGATAGCTGCGGCTCGAAACGTATCACCGGCCGCCAACATCACGCTTTTTCCTTCGCCTTTCAGACGGTGAGCCAGCTTGGCAATGGTAGTGGTTTTTCCTACTCCATTCACCCCGACCATGAGAATTACATAGGGGTGATATTTGCGGGTATCCAGTGCCTGCTCCACCGGGTTCAGCATGTTGCTAATTTGTTCAGTCAGTGTTACCAGCAGGGCTTCGGCGGATTGCGGTTTTTCGATTTTCGCTTGCTCACGCAAGGCATCAGTAATACGTTGCGCCGGTTCGACTCCGATATCTGCCATGATGAGCTGATCTTTGATCTCTTCGTACAAATATTCATCCAGTTTAACACCGCGTTTGAATAGCCCGGATAAGCCTGTGGTGAGGTTCTCACGGGATTTTCTCAAGCGACCAAATAGTCCGCCTCTGGTTTTTTCCTGCATTGAATACAAATAGTTAACAATTAAATATTAGGTGCGTATCGTAACATTGCACGCTGACTATGTTTATATAATATAAGACCTTTGAGTTAGATTAATGAAAGCAGGAAAAATTCGAATTGTAGGCGGCAAGTGGCGAAGACGTTTGTTGTCGTTTCCGGGTGTGAGTGCCTTGCGTCCAACACCGGATGCGGTGCGTGAAACCGTGTTTAACTGGCTGATGCCCTACATACAGGGTCGCCGCTGTCTGGATCTCTACGCGGGTAGCGGGGCGCTAGGGTTTGAAGCTGTCTCCAGGGGGGCAGCCAGTGCAGTTCTGGTTGAAAAAAATCCCAAAGTGGTTAAAGCGTTGAGACATAATAAGCAGGTAATTGATACCGGCAATCAGATTAGCGTGACGGCTTGTACAGCGCTGCAGTATATTTCGACCGCTGGTACACGCTTTAATTTGGTCTTTCTCGATCCGCCTTTCGCAACAGATGAACTCGAAAAAGCGTGTTATCAGCTGCAAAAGCATGGTTTAATCGCCCCTGACGGCCTGATTTACCTTGAACACGCCAGTGATCGGAAGTTGCTCTATTTGCCGGATAACTGGCGCGAGCTTAAAAATGCCCAACGCGGTGATGTTCGCTATACCCTGTACCAGAATGAAGATAGTTTTGATAAATGAAATCGCTGCCTGAACGCGCTATTTACGCGGGAACATTCGATCCTTTGACCACCGGTCATATCGACCTTATCGAGCGAGGTCTAAAACTATTCCCGGAAGTGATTGTTGCTATTGCTGCTAACCCCGGAAAGTCACCCTTATTTAGCCTGGATGAACGCGTTTCACTGGCGAGCGAAGTTTTGCGGGGGCATGAAGATGCGAAAGTAGTAGGCTTTTCTACTCTGCTGGTGGACTTTGCTCAGCAACTTGGTGCGAGTGTCATTTTACGTGGATTGCGCGCTGTATCCGATTTTGAGTTTGAGTTTCAACTCGCATCGATGAACCGGCGTTTGAACAGCTCGATCGAGACCGTATTTCTAACTCCGGCAGAAAATCACACATTTGTATCTGCCTCGCTGGTCAAAGAGATTGGTCGCCTGGGCGGAGACGTATCGCCATTTGTGCACCCGCTGGTATACGATGCCTTGTGCGAAAAATTTGCTAACTAGAGAATATTTGATCGTTCTGGCGCCTCATTTCATTCATTTAGCATAAAAACATGGCACTTAAAATTGACGACGATTGCATTAATTGCGATGTCTGTGAACCTGAATGTCCGAATGAGGCTATTTACATGGGTGAGGAGATCTACGAGATCGACTGGAAAAAATGTACCGAATGTGTGGGGCACTATGATGAGCCTCAATGCGTAGAGGTGTGCCCGGTCGATTGTATTCCGAAAGACCAGGATCACGCGGAGACCAACGAAGATTTGCTGGCAAAATACGCCCGCATGTATCCAGAAGCTAAACAAGGATAGCTCATATGAAAGCAATGATTTTAGCGGCCGGCAAAGGTACGCGTGTGCAACCTTTAACGCATCGTCTGCCCAAGCCTATGATACCGGTAGTCGGCAAGCCGGTGATGGAATATTTGATTGAAGAGCTGGCTGCGCACGGATTTAACGAAATCATGATTAATGTAAGCCATCAGGCGCATCGTATAGAAGAATATTTCGGTGACGGCAGGCGTTGGGGAGTGGACATTGGCTATTCTTTTGAAGGCCATTCAATGCGGGTGAAGTGGTGGCGGAGCCAATCGGATCAGCCGGCGGCATCAAGCGTATTCAGGAGTTCGGGCAATTTTTTGATGACACTACGCTGGTTGTGTGTGGAGACGCGATCATTGACCTTGATCTCACAGCCGCGGTGCGTAAGCACTGGCAGTCAGGCGCAAAGGCCTCTATTGTGACCTATGAGGTTGAGGAATCGAAGGTTTCCGATTACGGGGTGGTGGTCTGTAATGAAAGTGGCCAGATCACTTCGTTCCAGGAAAAACCCAGCATACACGAAGCGCAATCGAACCTGGTCAATACCGGGATATACTTTTTCGAGCCCGAGATCATTAATTTAATTCCAAGTGGCAAAGCCTATGACATCGGCAGCCAGTTACTACCCAAAGTTGTAGAAATGGGTCTGCCATTTAAAGCAATCAATCTGCCGTTCACCTGGATAGACATCGGCCAGCTGAATGATTACTGGCTGACAAACCAACGATTAATGCGCGGTGAAATGCGCTCAATTCCGATGCCCGGCAAGGAGGTGCTTCCGCAGGTCTGGGAAGGCTTGAATGTGAACGTTGATTGGGATGAAGTGCGCGTTGAAGGGCCGGTATATGTTGGTTCAAACACCTTGATCGAGTCGGGTTGCGAATTGATCGGGCCGGTCTGGATATCTCATGGATGTGTCATTCGTTCCGGGGCGAGAATTCGCCACAGTATGGTGTTCGAGCATACCCATCTGGGGCCTGCGGCAAATGTGGATGAAGCGATGGTGTTTGGTCACCGGCTGGTGGACCGTCAAGGCCAGCGTCAGGACAGTGGTACCGAGGATATCACCTGGGTAGGTGATGCTCGGGATCCACGGCTCAAGGGCAACTCTATAAATACCTGAAGGCATCTATGCCCCCAATATGATCGATAACAGCGTTGAAAATAGTGCTAATAATCGGTTATTAGAGGCAATCTTCACCTTGTTCTGAATCTTTCTCGCTCACAATAAATAGAAGTGCCCTCAAATCAAATTAATTTCGAAACTCGGCTATAAATTATATCGCAGAGGGTTACAAACCCACTCCAGCGCAGAAAACATCAATTTGCGGTGAATGCCATTTCCTGAAGACCGGGAATTAGTTTATAATCCGCGCGATTTATTGGGGGGTCAGGCCGCTGTTTGCCTTGGATCATAAAAGTTCGTCCCGATATAGTCAGTATTCAAGACTTTCAATTAAGTCAAACCAAACCCGTTTAAGCTACTAACGCGAAACAGATAATGCCAATATATGAATACCAATGCGGTGCTTGCGGGCACGAGCTCGAAGCGCTACAAAAGATGACCGATGATCGCCTGATTTACTGCCCGGAATGTCACGGTGAAACACTTAAAAAGAAAATATCTGCAGCCGGATTCCAGCTTAAAGGGACAGGCTGGTATGAAACCGATTTTAAAAACTCGGGTGCCGGGCCCGCCGCTAAATCAGCAGGCACAAAATCAGATAGCAAAAATAACGATAAACCTGTCGAAGTGAAAACATCCGGTGGGAATATATCCAGTGAAAGCAACTCAAAGGGCAGCACGAGTTCACGGGCCGCCTGATAATATTAAGTACAGAGGTAACCCGTGCGTACACATTATTGCGGTGAGATTAACGAAACTCACATAAACGAAACCCTGACCGTCAATGGCTGGGTGCAAAATCGCCGTGACCACGGTGGCGTAATATTCATAGATTTACGCGACAAGAGTGGAATTTTGCAAGTAGTGATTGATCCCGATACACCTGAGGCATTCAAGCTTGCAGATGCCGCACGAAATGAATTCGTAATTCAGGCAGGCGGCATCATCAGACAGCGCCCTGACGGTACCAGCAACTCTAACATGCCAACCGGCATGGTTGAAATGCTGGTCAAAGACCTGGTGTTACTCAATCGCTCTGAACCCCTGCCTTTTCAGCTTGATGATAGTGAGATCAGCGAAGCGGTTCGGCTGAAATACCGCTTTCTGGATTTGCGTCGACCCGAGATGCAGCGTACCTTGCGCATGCGTCACGCGGTGGTAAAAACCATGCGCAGGTTCCTGGAAGACCGGGATTTTGTGGAACTGGAAACACCCATTTTGACGCGTTCAACGCCTGAAGGTGCGCGCGACTATCTGGTGCCCAGTCTTCCAGGAACCTGCGCATGGTTTTTACCACCGCGTGACGCATGCGCAAGGTACGCTGCATCTCGGGATTTTGTGGAACTGGAAACACCCATTTTGACGCGTTCAACGCCTGAAGGTGCGCGCGACTATCTGGTGCCCAGTCGAACTTATCCGGGTGAGTTTTTCGCTTTGCCCCAGTCACCACAATTGTTTAAGCAATTACTGATGGTTTCGGGGTTTGAGCGTTATTATCAAATCGCCCGATGCTTCCGTGATGAAGATCTGCGCTCTGACCGGCAGCCTGAGTTCACACAGCTGGATATTGAGATGTCTTTCGTCGACGAAGAAGCCATTATCAGTATTATGACCGAGATGGTTAAAAAGCTGTTTTCTGAGGTGATGGGCATCAGTTTACCCGAAACTTTCCCGCGCATTAGCTATGCGGATGCGGTGGCACGATTTGGCACGGATCGTCCGGATATGCGTATCAAGCTGGAGCTGACTGAAGTTTCGGATTTGATGGCGGGCGTGGAATTTAAAGTATTTTCCGGCCCGGCGAATGATGCCAGGGGTCGCGTTGTGGCCTTGCGTGTGCCGGGTGGTTCAAGCCTGAGTCGTAAACAGATTGATGCCTATACCAAATTTGTCGGTATCTACGGGGCCAAAGGCCTGGCGTATATTAAAGTCAATGACGCAGAGGCAGGCATGGAAGGCCTGCAGTCGCCGATTCTAAAATTTTTGCCCGATGATATTGTTGCGCAAATCATGGCCAGAACCGAAGCGAAAACCGGAGACTTGATTTTCTTCGGTGCGGATACTGCTCAGGTTGTGAACGATGCTCTGGGCGCGCTACGCGTTAAAGTAGCCGAAGATCTGGAAATGGTCGAAGACAGCTGGGCATTGATCTGGGTGGTCGATTTCCCGTTAGTGGAATGGGATGCGGGCGAAAAGCGCTGGCAGGCATTGCAACATCCGTTTACCGCGCCACAGATTCAGGATATTGATTTGCTTGGTACCGATGATACAGGCAAGGCGCTGTCACGCGCCTATGATATGGTGCTTAATGGTTCTGAAATTGGTGGAGGCTCGATTCGTATTCACGACTCCGCATTACAACAAAAAGTTCTGGACGTGC
>PVMS01029148.1_pt1 | contig 12204 bp, 9 predicted proteins | sample 1853461 | NCBI WGS metagenome assembly PVMS01 (sample SAMN08582032, study PRJNA380276) | Marine sediment metagenome, whole genome shotgun sequencing project. | isolation source: ocean sediment barecode stripped | collected 2017
CTCACGGAAGTGGTGCGCGAGTACAAGAACCCGCGATCGCTCCGCGCCGGCCTGGTGGTCCGGTTTACGGCAGACCCCGGTAAGGAGCCCGATCGAATCGTCCTGCAGCTGAACCCGGACTCGCTGCTGGATCTGATCGCCATGGACTCCAGCTGGACGGCTGTCGTGCACGAAGTCCCCGTGCGGATGGACACGGTGATTCTCGGTGGTCTGATCGAATCGAGCCTGTGGCTCGCCGATCTCAGCGGCGAAGTCTGGAAGCTCGGTGAGGACGAATTCAGCGAGTATGTATTCGACCTGGCGGACGTGTTCGCGTGGAAGATCGATTTCACGCGCGATATTCGACGCGGGGATGCCTTCCGGGTGGCGATCGAGCGCGAGCGACGTCCGGACGGATCACTCCGGTCGCGACGGTTCCTTGCCATCGAGTTGCGGAATCGCGACCGGGTGCTCCAGGCGATCCCGTTCACCCGCCCTGGCGGACGCAGGGAGTACTTCGACGTGGATGCGGAAGCGCTGCGTGGAGTGTTCCTCCGGTATCCTGTTCCCTTCCGGATCACGAGCGGGTTTTCGTCGCGTCGGTATCACCCGGTTCTGAAGCGGAATCGGCCGCATCTCGGGATCGACTACGGGGCACCGCACGGGACACCGGTCAAGGCGACGGCCGCCGGAACGGTGGTCCGCGCGGGAACCTGGGGCACCTTCGGCCGGATCGTCGAGATCCGTCACGTGAAGAGCTTCAGCACCCGTTACGCGCACCTGAGCTCCATTGTCAGGGGAGTGACTGTCGGCGCATTCGTCCAGCAGGGACAGGTGATCGGGCGGGTCGGGTCCAGCGGTCTCGCGACCGGGCCCCACCTGCACTACGAATTCCTGCAGGGCGGAAAGCACCGGAACCCGGCCACCCTGGATCTCCCGTCCGCCGAGCGGCTGGAGGAGGAGTACCTGGAGTCGTTCCGGGTCGAGCGGGATGAAGCGCTCGCCCTTCTGGATGCGGTGCCGCTCCCCGTACCGTCGCCGGCTGCCGCGGCGGAACCCGCGGTAGCTGACTGACCCGGGGCCGGGGATGCTCTCCGGCCCGGTCGTGTGGTTGTCCGGCTCGGCGATCGCGGCCGCAGCGGCCGCGTGGATCCGCTACGGCCTTCGTGAAGAAGCGGTGCCCGGCAGGACGGGCCCCGGGATACTGTTCGCGATTGCCCTGTTCCTGATCCTCGCTGGTCTCGTCCTGCCCCCGCTTCGACCCTCCCCGACCGCTCCCACGCCGCGCGTCGCGATCCTGGATATCTCAGCGAGCATGGACCTTCCGAGTCTTCCCGGAGGACCGACCCGGCTCGACTCCGGCCGGGCGGAAGTTCAGCGTCTGGCGCCGGATCGCGTGGTGGCTTTCGGGATGTCGGCCACGGCCGCTGTCGAGCCGACGGAGCTGGATCGTGTGATCGAGGCGGTGGATCGCGCGGGGAGCCGACTCGCGACCGCGTTCCGGGTGGCTCGCGCCGCGGGTGCTGACAGCGTCGTCTTGATCACCGATGGGGAGTTGGAGGACCGCGAGGACTCGAGGCGGGAAGCGGAGCGACTGGGTCTTCAGGTGCGTGAGATCAGGACGGCGCAATCGGTGATTCGAACTACCGTGCGGGATGTATCGGCTCCTGGCCGGGTCTCGGCCGGCGACACGATCTCGTTCGCGATCGAGATCTCGACGCCTGCGAGCGGAGGAACGACACCGGGTGACGATTCGGTCACGGTCACGGTCGAGGGACCGGCCGGTACGAAAGACACGGTTCGGGTAGAGCGCCCGTCTGCGGGACGCAGCAGGATCGTACAGCTGCGGATTCCGGCACCGGGTGTCCGCCAGGAGTCTGCCTGGCGCCGGTTCGGTGTATCACTCGACCGCGGGGCGGACCCACTGGAAGCGGAACAGAAGCGGACCGTGTGGGTCGAGATCACCCGGGGCAGGGCAGGTGTCGTCCTGGTTTCCATCGATCCGGACTGGGAGCCGCGCCAGCTTCTTCCGGTCCTGGCGCGGGCGAGCAGCGGGGGTGCGCGGGCGTACCTGCGAATCGGGCCCGATCGATGGGTGAGGGTCGGGACCGTCCCGGAGCCGATCACCGGTACGCGGGTGCGCTCCGAGGCCGCTGGCGCGGAGATGCTGGTCGTGCAGGGCGGTATGGCCGAACTTCCCCCATGGCTTCGCGACCTTACGGGTCGCCACTCCCGAGTCCTTGTCCTGGCGCGAGGCAGCGGGAAGCTGCCCGGAAGCGACTTCGCCGTCGGAACGCCGGTGGAGGGAGAATGGTTTCCCGTGCTGCCATCTCCCTCGAGCCCGGTCGCGGGGTCTCTGTCGGGTCTCGAGGCGGAAGGGCTCCCTCCGGTCGCCGCTCTACGCTCTGTCCAGGGTGCTGGAGCGTGGCCAATTCTCCAGCTTCGGCGAGACCGTCGCGGGGACGCGCTGCCGGCGGCGGTCGGATTCGTAACCGAACGCGGTCGGCGGGTGCTGGTGCTGGCCGAGGGGACCTGGCGGTGGTCGGCTCGAACCGGTTCCGCCCGGGCGGTGTATCGCGGTTTGTATGCAGGAATCACGGGATGGCTGCTCGGGGACTTCCGTCGCGTTCCGGTGAACCTGGCCGCGGACCCGGCTGACGGACAGGCGTCGATCGCCTGGAGCATTGCACCGGGCGTTGTGGATCTCGTCATTGCGATCCGTGACTCGACCGGAAGCGTGGTGTGGACAGACTCGATCGGCATGCCCGCGGATCGGGTCGAGGGACCTGACCTTCCGGAGGGCGATCTGGAGTACGAGGCACGAGGACAGCTGGAGGGCGCAGCCTTCGTGGTCGGCCGTCCGTTCGCCGTCGCCGGACCAACAGTGGAGCTGAGTGGCCGGGACGTCGGTGCCTCGCTCACCACGCGTGCGCCGACGTCATCGTCCCGACGGCCTGCGGGACGACGAACGGTACCTTCACTCTGGCCGTACGTGCTCGCTGCCGGCCTCCTGTGCGCCGAGTGGACCTGGCGCCGCCGCCTCGGTCTTCGTTAGAGAACGCGCGCACGGGAGACAGGGCCGGGAGAGCGAATTGGACTCAAATGCCGAATGACCGAATAATGATGGAAGAAAGATCAGGCAAGCCGAAGCGGGGAGCGGCACGCTCGCTGTGGCAGAAGATCGTCGACGTTTCGCTGACGGACGTCAGCACCCTGGTGAAGGGGATCGACGAGGAGTCGATCGAGGCTCTCGAGCAAGTACTTCTCGAAGCCGATTTTGGTGTGGATGTCACGATGGAGCTGGTTGAAGAGCTCGAACGAGCCGCTCAGCGGGGGAAGGTGAAGTCGGAGTCCGACTTGAGGGAATTCCTCGCCGAGCGGATCCGATCCGTATTCGACGAGGCGAGCAGCGCGGGCGTTCCGAAGCCAGCGGCGATTCCGGAAGCGACAGACGGACCGCACGTGATCCTCCTGTTGGGTGTCAACGGAACCGGGAAGACCACGACGGCCGCCAAGCTGGTCCACCTGGCTGTCGAGCAAGGTAAATCCGTCGTGCTCGCGGCCACCGACACATTTCGCAGCGGGGCGCAGGAGCAGCTCAAGATCTGGTCGGATCGACTGGGGTCTGGATTCGTGGGTGGACGGACGGGAGCGGACCCGGCAGCCGTCGCGTTCGATGCGGCGTCCTCGGCGATGTCGGGGGGAGCTGACGTACTGATCGTGGATACCGCGGGGCGGCTCCACACGCAGCGCGGACTGATGGAAGAGCTGAGGAAGATTGACCGTGTCGTAGGACGGATCGTCCCCGGAGCCCCGCACGAACGACTTCTCGTCGTAGACGCGACGGCTGGCCAGAACGTGATTCAGCAGGCCCGTACGTTCGGTGAAGCACTCCCGCTGACCGGAATCGTGCTGTCGAAATTCGACAGCACCGCCCGCGGCGGGACGGCCGTCGCCGTGGCTCGGGATTTCCACGTTCCGGTCAGTTGGCTCGGTACCGGAGAGCGGGCGGAGGACCTGGAGCCATTCGACGCGGACATGTACGTGGAGAAGCTGCTCGGTTAGATGGCCGCACACACTCGGCTCCAGGATCCGGTACAGTACCTGAAGGGCGTGGGGCCCCGGCGGGCCGAGCATTTCGACAAGCTCGGAGTCCGCACGGGCCGGGATCTCCTGTACCACGTCCCCCACCGGTACGAGGACGCGACGCGGGTGGACCAGATCGGCTCGCTGAGCCCGGGGGACGATGCGACGGTGATCGGAGAGGTCGTGGCGAAGGGCGTACTCCCGACCCGCAAGCGGCTGAGGATTTTCCGGGCGGTGCTGAAGGACTCTTCCGGGCTCATCGAATGTGCCTGGCCGGGCCAGCCGTGGCTCGACCGGCAGATTTCGAAGGGAGACCTCCTTCTCGTGATGGGGTCCGTCGGGTTCTTCCACGGACGCCAGCTCCGGCCACGCGAGCACACGATCCTGGCACGTGAAGGGGAGATCCTCGACCAGGGCCGCGTGTTTCCCGTGTATCCTGCCACGGAGGGGCTCACTCACCGACAGATTCGCGGCATCGTGGAGGCGAATCTCGACGAATTGCTCGAAGAAGCGGTCGGCCGGGAGGTGTTCCCGGACGACTGGCTGGCAGAGCTCGGTCTTCCCCGACTGGCGGACGCCCTGGAGGTCCTGCACCGGCCGGAGGACCTTGGTGGGGTGGAACGGGCAAGGCGCAGGCTCGCCTGGGAAGAGTTGTTCTTCCTGCAGCTCCTGCATGCCCGGGCACGTCACGAGGTACGCAGCCGGGAGTCCGGAATCGCCATGCGCGGACCTCCGGAGCTGACAGAGCCCTGGCTCGCGTCGCTGCCTTTCCGGCTTACCGATGCGCAGCAACAGGCGTGGTCGCGGATCCGGAGCGACATGGAGGACGAAGCCCCGATGTACCGACTGCTGCAGGGAGACGTGGGGAGCGGAAAGACCGTCGTGGCGGTGGCCGCGATGCTGAAGGCGATCGAGAACGGATTCCAGGCGGTCCTGATGGCGCCGACGGAGCTGCTGGCCGAGCAGCACCGGCGCACGCTCACACAGCTCCTGGCGCCGATCGGCGAGGTGCCGGCACTGCTCACGGGCTCGGTGACGGGACGGGAGCGGGAGGCGGTCCTGGCCGGTCTGCGTGACGGGCACGTCCGACTGGTGGTCGGCACGCACGCCCTGTTCCAGGAGGGTGTCGAACTGGACAGGCCGGGTCTGCTCGTGATTGATGAGCAGCACCGGTTCGGCGTGTCGCAGCGACGCGCACTGCGGGACCTCGGGGGACCGGCAGATATGCTGGTGATGTCCGCCACACCGATCCCGAGATCGCTGGCCCTCACCCTGTATGGGGACCTGGACCTGACCGTTATCGATGAAATGCCGCCGGGAAGGAGACCGATCCGGACGGGAGTCCGGGAATATCGGGACCGGGATGCGGCTCTCGAGTGGGTCCGGAGCGAGCTCGCGAACGGCAGGCAGGCCTACTTCGTGTATCCCCTGATCGACGAATCGGAGAATCTCGATGCCACTGCCGTGACGGAGGGAGTCGAGGAATTGCGCGACAGATTCCCGGAATTTGTGGTCGAGATGGTGCACGGCAGGATGCCGGCCGCCGAGAAGGAGTCCGTCATGCGTCGCTTCGCCCGGGGCGACGTCGGGCTGCTCGCGGCCACGACCGTGATCGAAGTCGGGATCGACGTACCGAACGCTACGGTGATGGTGATCGAGCACGCCGAAAGATTCGGCCTCTCCCAGCTTCACCAGCTCCGCGGCCGGGTGGGCCGTGGGGCCGAGCAGAGCTGGTGTGTGGCGTTTCATGGTGGTGACGAGGTCCCTGCACGACTCCGCGTGTTCGCCTCATCCACCGACGGGTTCTACCTCGCCAGGGAGGACCTGAAGCTGAGAGGGCAGGGGGACCTGTTCGGCCAGCAGCAGCATGGGTTTCCGGAGCTGCGGTTCGCGGATCTGGAGCGGGATACGGATCTGCTCGAGCGTGCCCGCGTCAGGGCCCGGGAGATCATGTCGGTCGATCCGGATCTCTCATCGCGTCCGCATCGCGGTCTCGCGCGGGAGCTCGCGGAGCGGCACGCCGACCGCGAGGCACTGTTCGGAATCGGTTGACGATCCGGCGGCTGTTCGCCTAGCTTCGCGGCGTCCGGTCGCCTCATCCATCTTCAACGGCCTCTCGCGAGGCGAGGAACCGATGCCCGACACGACCACGATCCGTTCGCTGAACGATCACATCGGCAAGACCGTGCAGATCCTCGGATGGGTACGGAATCACCGTTCGAGCGGGAAGATCGCGTTTCTCATCGTCCGGGACGGATCGGGCGACACCCAGGTCGTCGCGGCCCGGCACGATGTGGATGACGAGACCTGGGAGACGGTCACCGGTCGGATCGCCTACGAAACGAGCGTCCTGGTCGAAGGGACGGTGCAGTCCGATGCGCGGTCACCCGGTGGAGTCGAGATCACGGCGACGCGGATCGAGGTCCTGGGCGACTCGTCCAACGACTACCCGATCCAGCTCAAGGAGGCGGGCGTTGATTTTCTCTTCGGCCAGCGCCACCTGTGGCTCCGCACACGCCGGCAGACGGCGATCATGCGGGTGCGGGACGAGGTGGTGAAGGCGATCCGCGACTTCATGTATGAGCGAGACTTCGTGCTGGTGGACACACCGATTCTGACCGGTTCCATCGGCGAGTCGGCGGGGACGCTGTTCGAGACGGAATACTTCGATCTCGGCAAGGCGTATCTGGCCCAGACGGGCCAGTTGTACGTGGAGGCCGCGGCGGCTGCGCTCGGCAAGGTGTACTGCTTCGGACCCACGTTCAGAGCGGAGAAGTCCAGGACCCGCAGACACCTGACGGAGTTCTGGATGGTTGAGCCGGAGGTGGCGTGGTTGGATTCTGACGGAAACATGGAGCTGCAGGAGGAATTCGTCTCGGCGATCGTGCGGAGTGTCCTCGATCACCGGATGGACGAGCTGTCCGTGCTGGAGAGGGATATCGAACCCCTCCGGGCCGCCGTCTCCCCGTTCGACCGCATGAGCTACACCGAAGCGGTGGAAGTCCTGAACGCGCGGGGAAGCGAGATCAAATGGGGTGCAGACCTCGGGGTGGAGGACGAGGCGATCCTGATGGACGGCAGGGCGAAGCCGCTGTTCGTGTATGATTATCCGAAGACGGCGAAAGCGTTCTACATGAAGGAGAACCCGGACGATCCACGCACGGTCAAGTGCAACGACCTGCTCGCTCCGGAGGGATACGGAGAGATCATCGGCGGAAGTCAGCGGGAGGATGATCTCGATCTGCTGACCGCCCGGATCCGGGAAGAAGGACTGCCCGAGGAGACGTATTCCTGGTACCTGGACCTGCGGCGCTACGGGACATTCGTCCACTCGGGGTTCGGACTCGGGCTCGAGCGGACGGTAAGCTGGATCTGCGGTCTTCCCCACGTTCGCGAGGCGATCGCGTTCCCGCGGACGATGACCCGCCTCGATCCGTGAATCGATCGTGGGGGGGAAGGTGAAACCCGGTGGCGTCCTTCGTCGTACAAGATGGGCGAGAGGAGAAAAACCATGATCGAGTCCCTGATCGGAATGCTCGTACTCGGGGGTACCGGAGCTGGTCTTTACGTGACATACTTGAAGACCCGGAGCTTCGTGCGCGACAGGCTGCGATTCGTCGAGTCCGCGCAAAAGAATTCGGCGCCGTGGGCCGCAGGTATCGGTGCCACGCTGCTGGCGACACCGGTGGTCTGGATCCTGCCTGTCGTGGGTGGTCTCACGGCACTGGCGTTTGGAATCACGGTCGGTGCAGGTGTGCGCAGCGGCCAGAAACAGGTGAAGCTCCTCAGCGGGGGCTGAGCGCGGTCGAGCGGGCCGAATATCAACGGGTCGCGTCTTCGGCGTCGGGAGTGCTCCCGACGTCAGGACCGCGGCCCTTTCTTCACCTCCTCCCACAGCCGATCCAGAGTCTCCAGGTCCGAGTCGTCGGGGTCGATATCCCGGTCAGCGGCTAGATCGAGCAGAGCCCTGAACCGCGCGGCGAACTTGCCGGCGGCCCGCTCGAGGGCAGTCGACGGGTGAATCCCTGCAAGCCGAGCCACATTGACCGCTGCGAACAGGAGATCTCCGACTTCGTCTTCGATCCGGTCACGTAGATCCACGTCCGCCGGACCCACGTCCGCCGAATCCACATCCGACCGGGCCAGTTCCTGCTCGAGTTCGCCCAGCTCCTCGTGCAGCTTCTCCAGCGCTCCTGTCACATCCGGCCAGTCGAAGTTTCGCGCGGCGGCCCTGTCCTGCAGGCGCAGGGACCTGCTGAGCGGTTCCAGGCCCGTCGGGACTCCATCGAATGGATCCGTTGATCGCCCGGAGTCAGCTGCCGACTCGGCTTTCAGCCTCGCCTTCAGCTCCTCCCAGTCCGGAGCCTCGTCGGCCTCGCCGTACAGCTGCGGATGCCGGTCACGCATCTTCTTCTCGAGGCCGGCGACGACTTCCTCCGGGCCGAAGGAACCTCGCTCCTCAGCCAGCACGACCTGAAACGCGACGTTCAGCAGCAGGTCTCCGAGCTCCGACGACAGCTCCTCGTCGTCTCCGCTCCGGATCGCCTCGGCCACCTCGTGCGCCTCCTCGAGCAGATAGGGGCGCAAGGTGGACGGCGTCTGCTTCGCATCCCAGGGACAACCCGCCCGGAGGAAGCGGACGAGCGCCAGGCTACGACCCAGTGCTGAGTCGGCATCTCGGGCCTGCGCCAGGTGTTCCGAACGCTCTCCGGAATCGCTGAAAATCTGTTGCTCGTCAGACATGTGGCAGGTATACTATCCCGGTCTTGAAAAACGTGTCAATCGAGCCCAAGCGCCGCGCCTGGGTCGAGGTGGATCTGGATGCGCTCCGGTCGAACTTCGGCTCCTTCGCTGAACGCCTGTCACCGGGTTGCGGCATTCTCCCCATGGTGAAGGCCGACGCCTACGGAATCGGGCTGGGTCGAGCGGTGCGTACGCTCACGCCCCTCGGTCCGTGGGGGTTCGGCGTGGCCACGACGGACGAGGGGACCGCGGTGCGCTCGCTCGGCTGGGCGGGTCCGATCATCGTATTCTCCCCGACGCTTCCGTCGGACACACGGGAGTTGCTGGAACGACGGCTCGAGCCCGCGGTTTCGGGCTGTGATATGCTTGCGGCGTGCGGTCTCGCCGCTCGGAAGGCTGGGGGTTCGCTGCCATCGCATCTCGAGATCGACACCGGAATGGGCCGCTTCGGTCTTGGCTGGCGCGATGCGGATCGTCGGGCTGGCGAGGTGGCGGATTTACTGTCGCTCGGAGGGCTGCGTCTGCGGGGAACGTTGACGCATTTTCACTCCGCTGACACGAGCCCTGAGCAGACGCTGGTTCAGTGGACCCGGTTCCGCGGTGCTCTGGAAGCACTGCGGGCAGCCGGTGTCGATACCGGGGTCGTGCACGCAGCGAACAGTGCGGCGATTCTCCGGTATGAGGAATTCTCCGCGGACCTGGTGCGGCCGGGGATCCGGCTGTACGGCGGCGGGAACTGGGAGCCGCGGGGTCGTCCGGTCGTGGCGGTTCGATCCCGGATCCTCGATGTCCGGGAGGTCGAGACCGGTGCCACGGTGAGTTATGGGGCGACGTGGAGCTCCCCGGGCCCCGGGCGGCTGGCAACGATTGGAATCGGGTACGGAGATGGTCTGCGCCGCGAACTGTCGAACCGTGGACGGGTGTTGATTCACGGACGTCCGGCTCCGATTCGGGGTGTCGTGTGCATGGACTCGACGGTAGTCGAGATCGGTGATCGCGATGATGTTCGCCCGGGCGACGTGGCAACTGTTCTCGGCCCGGACGGGGGCACGGAGATCGGCCTGGATGAAATCGCGGAGCTGTGCGGCACGATTGACTACGAGATCCTCACGGGCTGGAGCCGCCGGTTGCCCAGGATAGAGATACATGAACGGTCCGGGCGCTGACGCCCCGGGCCGGCATACGGAGAACGGAATGCGTGAGGACGGAACAACGGAAGCCGACAGTCTGCGATCGCTTGCCCTGGAGGCTCGTGACGCAGCCTACGCCCCGTATTCCGAATTCAGGGTGGGGGCATGTCTCGAGGCCGCCGACGGCAGGTGCTTTGTGGGCTGCAACGTAGAGAATGCCTCTTATGCCGTGACGATGTGTGCCGAGAGAGTGGCCCTGGGGGCCGCTGTCGCGGCTGGCGCCCGTCGGTTCCGACGGATCTTCCTGTGCACCGATGCGGATGTGCCGGTCGCGCCCTGCGGGATGTGCAGGCAGGCGTTGGCCGAGTTTGCTCCGGAGCTGGAAGTGGTGAGCGAGAGCGGGAGTGGTGGCCGTGCGAGCTGGGCCCTGAGTGGTCTGTTGCCCGAGCGCTTCGTTCTGCGACCCGTGCCCGGGTCCGGGCCGGGAGACTCACGATGAGGCGGCTTCCGGCCGCGATCGTGCTTCCAGCTGTCGCGCTCGTCGCAGCCGGCTGCACGGAACGCGCGCTGCTCGAGGTCGACTCTGAAACGGCCCCCGGACAGCAGACTCCGACGGAAGAGATTGAGATTCCTGTCGAGGGATTGCTGTCCTGGCGGGATACCACGTATTCGGGCTACGTGCTTCCGGCGTCCTCCAACTACAGGGTCGTCGTCGACTCGGTGGACGAGCAGGCCCGTCTGCTCGGGCGCATCGAGACGCTTCCCGACTCGATCGACACTCCGACCGGGCGGGAAGCGATCGAGGGATTTGCCAACGGCCAGTTTCGACTGATCATCGACACGGCGTTCAGCCACATTCCGTCCCTGGGAATGGATCTGGAGGTCTACACACTGACACGCAGGTACGCACAGCAGCAGGCGACGTGGACGCTCGCGGATACCGACGTCCCGTGGTCGACTCCCGGTGGGGACCTGGGGGAGCGGATCGCCTTGCTGAGGATCGACGCGCCATTCGATTCGACGGTCTCGGACACGGTCTTCGTGCCGTTCGTGGTGAGCACCGACAGCGTCCTGTCCGCCTGGCGGGCCACCGGTGGAGAGCCCGGATTTGCGATCGGTACTTCGGGATCGACCGCGTTTGTCCAGGTATCGTCGATCGCACTGATATTCGACGTGAAACCGGAGACTCAGGACACTCTCATCGCGGCGGCGCGCTCGCCGGCAGGCACCACCGTGATCTTCGCTCCCGAAACCCCGGACCCGGGTCAGACGTCACGCCTGGCGGGGCTGCCATCATCGAGGATTTATCTCGACTTCGAGTTGCCGGATACCTGGCAGGGTCTGCAGTTGAAGGGGTCGACGATCAACGCCGCGTCGCTCGTTTTCAGGCCTGGCCCGCCGGCGTCGATTCCGTTTCTGCTCGAGTTCCCGCTGGAGGTCACGTCTTTCCTGCTTCTCGCGGACCCGTTCGTGGTCGGGCCGAAGACTCCGATCGGACCAACGCTCGGTCCGAACGTGTTGCTGGATCCCGATACGATCACAGAAGACGGCGCGGAGCTGGTGCTGAGTATCACGTCGCTCGTGCTCGCGTGGTCGCTCGCCCCGGCCGATTCGATCACCGTGCTGCGGGTCGGCCTGAGGGCGCTGCCGGAGGGACGTGATCCTGGATTCTGGCGATTTGGCTCGGCGGAGGACGCACCGGAGCTCCGGCCCAGCGTGCGACTGCTGGTGACACCTCGCGTCCCGTTCACGGCCCCATGAGGCGGCCGGTGATCACGAATCGTACTGGCTCTGTTCGATCTTCCATCGTCCGGGGACCAGGTCTGGCGGGAATGCTGCTCCTGATGCTCGCCCCTTCGATGGTGGCCCAGATGCCCGTCACGGGGCTCGGTCTCGGGTACCCGGTCCCGGCGCTCGATGCGCGAGCCGCGGCCCTTGGCGGAACGGGCATGGGGTTCCTCGGTGGGAGTCTGTCCAGCCGGAATCCGGCCGATCTGCAGGGATTCCGCCGACCCACGCTGGGGTTGACGTTTGCTCCTGAGGCCATAACCGTGGATTCGCCCGGGGGCTCTCAGACGACCGGGCGCAGCCGTGTCGCGATCGTCCAGGCCGCCGTTCCGATCCGATCCTGGACCTTCGGTCTCGGCTTCACGGCGGGACTCGACATGGACTGGGGTGTCATCCTCCAGGACACGCTTCGATCATCGTTCGGCACCTTCCCGTACGACGAGCGCCGCGAGCACGACGGTGGTGTGAGCATGGTGAC
>PVMS01173561.1_pt1 | contig 12204 bp, 27 predicted proteins | sample 1853461 | NCBI WGS metagenome assembly PVMS01 (sample SAMN08582032, study PRJNA380276) | Marine sediment metagenome, whole genome shotgun sequencing project. | isolation source: ocean sediment barecode stripped | collected 2017
GATGGTTACAATTTCATATTGGAGAACTAAATAAATTCTTTCCTGAATGTCCTATTAAATTTGTTCCAACAAAAATAGTATACTAAGAAAATAAAACCAGATCAACATCTATTAGAATACTGGTTATATGATATAGGATGGTTGGAAGTGACATTCAAATATAGAATAAGATGGTTACAATTTCATATTGGAGAACTAAATAAATTCTTTCCTGAATGTCCTATTAAATTTGTTCCAACAAAAATAGTTAACGATCCCATTGAAGCAAAACTCGTTCACGATACTTTCGTTCAACAAGGTTTTGAAGGTGCTATGTTAAGAAATGTAAATGGTATGTATATGTATCAATTTAATTCTGATGATCTTGTGAAAATGAAATCTTTCCAGGATGATGAGTTTGAAATCGTTGGGGGAAAAGAAGGAACTGGAACTGATGAAGGTTGCATTATATATAGATGCATAACTGAAAGTGGTTCTGAATTTGACACCCGTCCAAGAGGCACAGTTGAAAATCGTAAACAAATGTTTATAGATCTTCCAAATGCTATCGGTAAAATGTTAACTGTTCGCTATGCTGAATTATCAGAAGATGGAATTCCATTACAACCAGTCGGAATTCCAGAAGCAGAAGCTATAAGGGATTATGAATAGGAGAAACTTGATGAAGCTTCGATATATAAATTTAGAGCAAAACGTTATTAATTCAAGAACTAAAACAGTACATGCTTCAAAAATAACAAATTATTTATTATGCACAACCCATGTTAAGAAATCTCACAATTATAAATCAACTGATAAAAAAGTTACCTGTAAACGATGTTTGAAAATTCTTAATTCTTTTTGGGAACGATACGATAGAAAATCTAAATGCTTTGTACCAATGGAATCATTTGACGAAAATAAACACACAGAGGAAATGATAGGAAATTTTCCAAGAGTCTGGTTTGGATATTAAGAGATATATTATTAAATATCAAATTAGAACAAACATTTGAAAATATTCCATCTATGGAGGGCATTTTTAAATGGAGTCAATTGATCAAGAGAGAAAAAGATGTGCAATATGCAATAATATATTAAGTTCATATAATAAGTCTGACGTATGTTTTTGTCATACTCAAGATGAAAATAAACAACCAGAAAGTCCTATTACAACACCAGTCTGGAAGTCTACTTTTAATTCAAGACAATGGACTATAGATAATGAATACGGATTCTATAGTTAAAAAACCGACTACTATATATATTAATAAATGATATAGAAAACCAAATACTTTTAAACCATAAAATTATACAATAAACTCAAAGATATTACTTTGAGATTCATCATAAAATCGGGACTTCTTTATTCTCCAGCGGGTTGGTTACCCCAAAGAATAAAAAGACTATCAAGTGGATGAAAAGAATATCCACTTGAACACCATCCTGATTTGAAGTATGACATTGGTAAGAGCATTTTTTTAAACTTAACTTCACCACAAGAAAAGGAGAGTCAACATTGACCGAGCAAAATACATATATCACTACCTTAACTATCTTATTGTCCGAAGTAATACTTGTAGTAAAAAATAGAAACATTTTTTAAAACTATTTTTAATTAAATAGTTTGAGGGGATTAATCCCCTTGAAATGTTTTCTTGGTTCTTTTTTTTATTCTACATATTATTGTTATAATTGCATTACTATATATATTAATAAATGAAAATACATCTATTAACCTCTTCTAAAGGAATATTATGAAAAAAAATAAAGTAGAAGAAGATAATTCCAAACCCGTATATTTTTCTACAGGAACAAAATCATGTGGTAATGCAATCACAATCAAACAAGCGAAAGGAGTCGCCTGGCAAAAACTACCAAAACATTTAAAAGAAAAAATAAAAAAGGAAAAACTAGAACCTACAGAATATTTAAGCTCTTGGATAATACATCTCCCTTTATCAGCAGAAGAGAATAATGAATAAAAAAAGATTTTTTTAAATATACATTTAAAAAGGAGAAAACTTCAATGGGTAAATTAATTCTTTTGGGTGTAGCATTGTTATCAATATTTACATTGGTGGCAATTGCACAAGAACAACCACCTGCACCATCATTACTTATTATCACATCTTCATCCTCATCAAGCGTAAATAATAATTGTGAATGTCTAATTGATGAAGAAGGTACTTACTATTATTCTCCTCAAATACCTTCTGGTGGTTTATCATTTGAACTTTATGATGATTGTCCAGCACCACCATTTGAAGGTGCCATCATTAATGGAGATGGTATTGTTCTAAATGCCCGTGAGTAAAAAATTAATTAAAAAAAGAAATCTTTATGAGTGTCCGATGTGTAATGGTCCGCTTATAATAGAAGTTCCACCAAATGTAAAAATAATCTGGGTAGTATGTGAATCGTGCAATGTAATAGTTGATTATTATTATCCTCCAAAGACTATTAAAAAGCTATTAGTAAGAGAATAATTTATTAATATATTCTCTTATTTTTTCTCTATTTTATTTTCTCATTACTATATATATTAATTGATGAAAGGAGAAAACTTATAACATTTTATTAAAAGGAGATTTAAAAAGTGTATTATTATCAAGGAGGTGTAAAAAAATGAAAGGGCAGGAAAACTTTAAAGTAGAAGTATTTCTCAATCAACCAATTGGGGTCATGATTCCGAAGAAACATTTCGGTAGAGTTTATTGGTGCAAAGACTGGTGTATCAAGGAGTTAGAAGGATTACACTTTGAGATACATTATGAAATCGGCGCCAAAACTTATTTTAAAGGAGTCATTGAAAATATCAGCAGTGCTATAAAATGGAGTGAGGAAGAGTATGATATACACCTCAATCCAAAGCTGGATGCCCCTTGGAAAATCAGTCAAATACGTTAAACTTTAAATGTATAAAGGAGATATTACCATGCAAGAAAATACTCATCAAAATTTGGATATTGAAATTGTGAGAACTTTCTTGGCGGATCTAATTGCGAATAACAATGAAAAAAGAATTCAAATTCCTGGTGCTGCTATGGGAGCGGGATTGAAATTTATAAGTTCTGACTATTCGTTAAATGATGAATGGAAAATAGGCGACGGAGTGGAGACCGTCTTTAAAAAACTCCATTAAATATGTCAAAACATATTCACACGTTTTGGCATTGAAACATAATACAGTTAATTATAAAGGGAATGAACTGACAACTCATTCCTTTTTTTTAAAAAGGAAATAAAATGAGTGAAGCAAGCGTAGCAGATGATAACTTAAAAACTCGAATTTTAAATCTAAAATTACATGAAACAGTTTCAGTATCAAAGCATACACTTGTCATGGGAGTTATAGGGGGATGGATATATATAATTGAAAATTTCGATCCTGCCTCAGGAGGACCGATGAGTCTCACCAGCACATTTGTCCCATATCCAAAAGACGATAATATATAAAAAAAGAGTAGGGAAATAATATTTAAATACCCCTACTCTTTTTTTTTCGTTCTAAATATATTTCTGTTATCTATATATATAAATAAATGATAGGGAAAACTTTTAACTTTAAAAAGGAAAATAATATGGGAATTAAAACTTTATTAGTAGCATTATTATTATGTCTCGCCTATATGATTTGGGTAATACCTGATTTTTTTAATTGGTTATCAAAAATGTAAAGGAGATTATCAATGAGTATAGAAGAAATTATGAAAGGTTTGGACAGAATTGAAAAATTTTTAGACAATCAAGTTGCTCTTGCAAAACTACAAAAAGGGGACATAAAAATTCAAACGGTAACTCATCTAACTCGTCAGCAGTTATTTGATCATCTAACTGACTTTGCAACTAAAGAGGAAGATGATAAAATAAAATATCATCTTGTTAGTTGTTCAGAATGTAGATATGAACTTAAAGAAGTAAGACAAATTAAAGAAAATTATAGAGAACATTTACAAAAAGTAAAAGCAATTGAAAAGGACTGGGGGGAGATAGAAAGTGGAGTGTAAACAATGACTTACAAGATATGTAAGTTCTATCCCAGTAATCGACTTAGTTTAGTGCTAACTCGATTACTGGGATAGATTCTTATTTATATTATTACATGCTACATATGTCAATAAATAGAATAAAAACAATATATTATTAATATAAAAAAGGAGATAGAAACTATGTGCGAAGAATCAAACGAAAAACTAATTAATTTCTTTATCGAAAAACAAAAAGGGGGATGTGGGAAGAAAATGGAAAGTTTAACTGATTATATCATTAAAATAACAGTTATTGAGAAGACTGATGACCTCATCAAGGAGTGTAAAAAGCTCCTTCAAATTGGTATTGAAAATGGAGCAAATATGATTATGTTAGCTCTTGACCTGGGGGTTACCAAAGAAAAGTTACTTGAATATTATGATAAAAACTTGATAGATTACTGGGAGAAAGAATTTAAAAAAATTAAATCTTGTATAAAAGAAGAAGGAGAAGGAGAATAAAATATGGGAATACATCTGTCTCATTTGCTAACAGAAGAAATTAAAATAATGGATTTAGAGAATCAAATATTAAAATTAGACGAGGAATTAGAAACGGAGAAATCACCAGAAGTATTCGATTTAAAAACTGAAATAATGAATTTGAAAACTGAAGTAGTTAATCTGAGACTCGATAAATGGGATAGAAACAGTGATATATTCGACGAACAACGAGATGCTTATTATAATCAACTTATACTGGAGGATTAATTATTATGGATGAACCATTACCAGAGATGGCATATATCACGCGGAGACATTATGAGAAAACCCCCCTAAGTTGGTGGGTTAGATTTGCACTCACTCATAGAGGAAAGACTACAATGATATCCTCTAAGACTTTCAATGACTCAAAATACATTGATGGAAAAGAAGAGGCATTGTTTTTTGCTCAGGAGTGGAGAGACTGTGAATATCAGAATCTTCGTGAACAAGAAATCATCATCCCTTATCAAGCAATCAATGGTAATGGAATTCCTCCAGTCTATACTATCATTCGACCAAATAATACATCAGGTGTAATAGGAGTTGAAAAGGTTGACTCCTATTACATGAAGAATATTAATGGAAGACTATGTCCGGTTCATGCATATTCTTGGAAAGCAACCTGGGTCGAATATGATATTCGTAACGGGGAACCTAGGAGGAGATGTAGAAATCAAACTTTTTCAATTACCAGATGGGGAAACGGTCCTGCATTTAAAAAGGCATGTAGAGCTCGTAAACTCAAAGAAACATATATTATGAGCGATAGACATTTAAAAATGCGAAATAGATATCGAAAAGCTATGAAAGGAATCAATGATGGATAATGATGAAATAAAAAAAAGTCTTGAAAGAATGATGAAAGATTCAGGAATCAATGGAATAGCACTTCCAATTAATATTAAAGACATTGAAAAAGGAGGTCTTTCCAAAAAACTTATAGATGATTTACTGGATGAGATGCTTGATAAAATAACTCCAGAGAAGAAAATAATTCAATGTCTCCCCTGTGTTGGAAAAATGTTTATGGCCATATCTGATAAACGGGGAGGAGATATATTAGCTGATACAGGTCATCTTACACTTGATATCTTGACTCTATGTTTGGAGCATGATGCAAAAAATAATACATCGGATATGTGTGACCGATTAATAGCTACATTGATAAAGTTTTCTGAACTGACCGGTCTTCTCAAGCAGGATGTAACTCTACAGAGGAAAATATCAAAAGTATTAGACAATATGAAAAAGGAAGGATTTTAAATGGATGCATCAATACAGATAGATATCGAGAAGCTATGAGGAAATAACATGATGGATTATGAGGAAGTAAAAAAGAGACTTGAAAGAATCTTAAAAGAATCAGGAGTAGCAAAAATTTTCAATATCTATCTGGATATCAGAACTATCTCGAAAGATCGTCGTCTTTTAAAAATGTTGGAAGATAAAAATCTTTTCAAATCTTTAACTACATTTATACGTATGATACTTGAGATTGAAAAGGTAGTTCCAGAAAAGGATACAGCTGAATATCCTCCTGAGATTAGAAAAATGATTTACGATATGGCCATGTTAAAACAATCAAAAGGAACCATTCCAACTGTTGATCAAATTGCAACAGGTATTTTTATCCAGCGAGTCTATGGTAGTCATAAACAAATCAATAAGAGGAAATCGCGTATGATTGGTAACGATCAAATAAAAGAAATAAAAAGAAAAATTGAAACAATGGCAAAAGAAGCGGGATTTGGAGTTAACGTAGTTCCCATTGATCTTAGGAGTAATAAAAAATCTATTGATACATCTCTTGATACATTAATTGACACGTTAGGAGACATGGTTGATAAAGAAAAAAAGGAACATCCAGAAGCAAAACTTCTTAAATGTCTCCCTTGTGTTGAAGAAATGTTTGAGACAATTTCCAAGAAAAGAGGTGGAGATCTATTAGCAGACTCTGGCCGATTATCAATCAAAATTCTTTTTGCCTGCTTAGGTGTGGACATAGAGAATCACAATACAGATATGAGTGAGAGATTCATTTCAACCCTCATTATGTTCTCTAAACTAACTGGTCTTCTAGAAGGTAAGGGGGAATTAGCAGAGGTAGTTTCTGAAATAGAAAAAACAATGGAAAAAGGATGAAAGGAGGAGTCCATCGTGAATATGATCTCACAAATGGATAATTATGAAAGGATTAGAGACTTGGAAGAAGCGCTTGAAAATATTAGAAAAACTGCTGTCCATGGTCTTCGCAGTCAAGTAATGAGAGGAGATAGATCAGGTTCTGATGTCTTTATGATAGCATTAAAAGCATCAGATAAGATTGAAGATATGTGCGTAGCTGCATTGGAAGACTAGGATGAAGAAACCCAAACAAAAAATCAATTTAGAATGTAGGGGGTGCAAAGCATATATCATACAGGGGCGGAGGAGATGTAAGAGAATTTTTAGAAGACATTATAAAAAGTATAAAACTCTTTGTCCCTGTCCCAATTGCTTTGTTAAACCAATGTGCAAAATGCAATTGAATTGGGGAACCCCTCCCAATGATTGTCCAGAGAGTATTGAAAGTATTAAAAAGATGTATGAATGGATTAAGGAATATGACAAAGAGCATTATTATCGTAAACCTAGTGGATATTACCATTACTAAAAAGAGATTTCAAATTAGTATATTTGAATCTCTTTTTTTGGCACTTATATTTTTAGTTTCTATATATATAAATAAATGAATACAAACTATATAAACACTTTATAAAGAAAGGAGATTAAAAATGGATGAGAGAGATAAAGTAAAAAGAGAAGATGTGTATAGAGACATATTTCAATCAATGGCGTATGAATTTTTTAAATCAGTCAATGATGAGGATATGAAAACAATATATGAAATACTGAAAAAATCAAATCCTGGATCATTTGAAGAAGCAGTAAATAATTGCTGTGGTGATTTGGATAATATAGATGCCACACTGGAAAGATTTGGTGATATATTCTATACATTTATTGCACAGAATATGTTGACTTTCAAATTAGAGAGTTGGGTACATGATGTATTAGGAACTACATTTACTGACTACTTGCGTGAAGTTAGTGAAGAGGATGTTATTCCCAGTAAACGAAGAAATGGTATGGTTGTTTATCATAAGAAATCTAGAGTATACGAGCTTCTGGAGGATTTGGATTGCGACGATGTTGATAAAATTCAAAAAATATTTGAGTCAATATTGACAATAAAATATCTTTTGGATTAAATCATTTTCTGAAATAAAAAGGAGGTGATACACGTGATCACAGAAACTCAAATTATTAATTCCAATATTAAGAATATAAGAAAAAGGCTAGGAAAGACACAGGCACAAGTTGCTGCTGCAATCAACATGGATAGATCTTATTATTCACGAAAAGAGAGTAAGAAGGAAAATGGGATTAAATTTAACCAGTCTGATGTAAAAAAAATCATTGACTATTTTGATGAATGTGATAAGAAATTCGATATAAAAGTGAAAAAATTGATAGTGTTTGAGGATCGAATAATCCCACCTCTAAATCCATCCGAGTTTGAACTTCCTCCTCCAGACCCACCTTCAAATGGTCATCAACTATTTTCTAAATATCCAGATATCGGACACTATATAAAAATCATCAATGAAGCTGCCAAAGTAAATGACATCGAATTGGTATTTATGTCAATGAATAAAACTATAAAACTGTTAAAGGAGAAATATAAAATTAATAATAATACTGAAAATATTGTGTAGATCTATTAATTTAATAGAAAAGGAGTTATATATGTCATATCAAGACATATTTCAAGAAATGGCAGATGAGTTGCTCAAACCAATCAATGAAGAGCATATAAAAATGATTTATGAGATATTCAAAAAATCAGATCCTCATTTGTTTGAATCTGCAGTAGAAGACTGCTGTGGAATGGATGATTTGGATAATGCTCCAAAAAGATTTGGTAAAATATTCTACAGATATATTGTGAGTAACTGTATAACCTCTAAACTAATAAATTGGGTATTAGAAGTATTTGGTGATGGAGTTGTACAATACTTTTATGCTGTAGGTGAAGAGGAAGCTCGTTCTGATCCTCGTCATCGAAAAAATGATATGGAAGTTTATAAGAAAACTGATGTATATAAATTTCTACAAACTTTAGTTCTGAACGATTGTAATTGTTCTGAATGGGAGAAAGCAGCTTATGGATTATTACAATTGAGACGAATATCTCGCCCCTAATTATTAACTTATTAGAAAAAAGAGGTTTCATGATTTTATGAATCTCTTTTTTTGGCACTTATATTTCTGGTTTCTATATATATAAATAAATGAATACAAACTATATAAATACTTTATAAAGAAAGGAGATTAAATATATGATAAAAGGAGACAAGATAGTAAATTTGGATGCAAAAAAATTTAGAAAGTATCTACTTACAGAATTTGAAAGTGATTTAAGTCCAGATGAAATAGAGAATGTACTTACATCTGCTGATATATTCAAGACAGATGAAGCAGCTGTTGTAATTATAACTGGATTATCTCTTGGGGTTCCTGAGGAGAAAATAATGGAATTCTTCAACCCTGAGTTTGTTAAGTTTGTGACTAAGGAACTTCATGGAATATGAGGAGGATCGCTTATGGGGTTGACACAAATGGCGTATATTAGTCGAATCAACAATTGGAATTATAAAACAAAAAAACCCGCAAAAGGTCGTTCGAAAGGTTGGCGGATCAGATTCATTATAAGCGAAAATGGTAAATATAAAAATGTTGGAGACAAACGTTTTAATGATAATAAATATGCTGGTGGAAAAGATGAATCATTGGTGTATGCCAAGGTGTGGAGAGATTCTAAATACGCGGAACTTTTAATTTTCGGAATCATCGAACCATATCGTTCAGCTTGTAGAAAAAGTAAAAATGTTCCACCAGCATCTACACATCTTACGGTAAACAATACATCTGGAGTTTCAGGTGTTACCAAATTTAAACGGAGGTATGTAAAAAAAATTGGGTGCGGGAAGACACGTAATATTTATTCATTTGAGTGGAGAGCAATCTGGATAGAGTATTATATCCATAAAGAAAAACCACAGAGAAAGTTTGAAAATAAATCATTCTCTGTTCGTAAATATGGGGATAAAGAAGCATTCGATATGGCATGTGAAGCAAGAGCTAAGAAAGTTAAATATCTCCTCAGTTCCCATCATATGAAAATTCGTCAGGAATATCAAAAACAAAATAAATAAGATCTTTAAACTATTAAAGGAGATACTATTATGACAGAAGAAAATCTTGAAGAGTATTTTAAAGAGACTATAGTTGGAATCGATCCTGATATTGTAAGGAAATGGATTGATATCTTTAAATTTAGTAGGGATAATGATGATACCGATTTAAGTAGTGGGATGGTAATTGATGATAGAACACAGCAATTTAAGTTGGATGAAACTGAAGTAATCAAAATCATTCTAGATGAATATATATCAATATTACGTTTACATAAAGAAGGGAGATTAAAACAACAAAAAGCTGTTAAACGGTTGATGATAAGATTAACAGAGCAATATCAGAAAGAAAAGGGGGAGAATGTAAACATAGTGGATAATAAAGGAAACTATCGAAAAGATCCGAAAAGAAGGGCGGGATCAACTGAAATTAGAATAAATACACCTCTTAAATTTACTAAGAAATGGGAAGCTATTAGTTTTGTTGAAAGATTGTTATCAACATCTTATGGTTGTTTTTGGTTTGCTACGTATTTATTTAATCACTTTCTTCTCATGGATCTAGATGATATTAATTATATCATGGGATCATTTTTCCAAGGTTTACAAAGAAAAGAATACTCTATATTAATAATGCGATTTTCTAAGCAGATGGTATTAAGAGAAGTAGGAATGATATTAGATCTCACTCCAGAAAATATAAGACAAACAGAAGCGAGAGCACTTCGCAAATTAAGACATCCTTTAAGGTCAATGAGACTTAAAAAAATCCTACTTCCAGGCGAGTTACATGAGATAGAGGAGTATGACTCATTAGATGAGATAGAGAAAGATAAATGGGTAACAGAGAAAGTAAAAGAATATGAAACAGCGAAGGAAATTCAAATGGAGAAGGAGAAAGATGGTTTGAAAGGAGAATAAGTAATGAGCGTATCAATAAGTTTCAAATGCACCGGTATGAAGTTTGTAGATGAAGACGAGGGGAGAGAGATTTATAATGTAAGCTTCCACTACTGGGATGATTTTAACGATGTTAACAATGGTCACTTTGATATACCCATGGTGAAGAGGTTGGCCAACAAGTTCTGTGTTGGGGACTTCTATGAGTTGACATTTCAAAGGAAAAAGGATATTAGTAATGGATAAGAAAGATAAAAGGGAAGATCCAAATATGAGAAAATTGAGAAATAGGAGATTGACAAATGAATACTAGAGATTTTGCTGAAGAAACGTTAGATCAAACACCGTCTGATCTCAAAGAAGAAATGCAAATATTTCTTGAAGAATTAGTTAGTATTATGGAAACTAAATTTTCTAATTCTGATAAGATTCGAGAGATTGTATGTTCAGTTGAATTAGAAGAATATCTCCATAGTATAGGTTTTCCTTCGTTGACTCATTAGAGATTATATAAAATAAAGGAGAGTAATTATGAGTACAATTAAAGAAGCTTCTACAGATGCAAAGCAAAGAGCTAAATTGTATGTTGAGTTTATTCATAAATTAATTAATGAAATTCCAGATGTAGAAAAAAATAAAGTGGTAAAAGAAATCCATAGAACATTAATGATGTTACCTGAATATTGGGAAGAAGAATAAGTTTGTGTTACAGGTCCTTGTAAGTAATGTTTATTGACCAAACTTGAGAAGGAGAAATATATGAAATCAATAATGCCAGATTTTCCAGAAGAAGGAATGCACATTGATGATGTTATAGATTTGATGATGAGATCTGGTGGAACGAAAGATAAAGCTCTTACCATTATACGCTTTGCAGATGATCTTAAAGAATATGGAAAAAATGATGATTTTCAAAAGTTGATAGATCTTGCTGGTCAAATGAGTAAAGCAAAAGGGACTGATGATATTAGGAAAATTTATAAAGAGTCTCTTACCATATTTATTGATGGCATATTTGAGGTTAACAGAGAGATAGAAAAGAAAGAAAGATTTAAAAGATTAAAGAAACAAAAGTCTTTTCGTAAAAGGTTTAAAAAAAGTAAAAAGAAAAAGAAATGAACCTCTATCGTATCTAGAAGAAATCTATATACGTTTTAGCAATAATGGTTCATATATGATGAGGGTTTAAGAAAATAGACATATATCATATATGAACCATAAAGGAAGTCGAAATTCAAAAATTGAGAAATATATCAAGAGGGGTATCTAGGGAAAATTCAATACGGTGTTTTTAACAAATAGGTGCAGTTGCGTTAAATCTGGTTGAATAATCCATTAATCGCCATATGGATATGCGTATAGAATTGGAGTCATAGAAAGAAACTTAAATTTTTTTTGTTCTATTTTTTTATTACTGGTAATTTTCGTTTGTCAATCATCTCGACATACGGTGTTTTCAGGTAAATTTGAATGACTGGAAGTGGAACCTGATATGATGACTTGCTTTTTATGCTAATCCGTATGTGTTGTATAATCTGAAATTTTTAAAGATTTTTTTTGCTTCCTTTTTA
>PVMS01002910.1_pt1 | contig 12203 bp, 10 predicted proteins | sample 1853461 | NCBI WGS metagenome assembly PVMS01 (sample SAMN08582032, study PRJNA380276) | Marine sediment metagenome, whole genome shotgun sequencing project. | isolation source: ocean sediment barecode stripped | collected 2017
AAGGGAGCTCTCCCGCGGTGATCCGCGATCCGTCGGGCTACCTCATCCACCGTGTCGACGGCGACAGCATCGTCACGCACACCCGCTACATCGCGACCCGCCAACAGCCGATCGTGCCGCGGTGGGCCGACCGGATGAGCTGACCGAGCCGCAGCGGATTCGGGGCGCGATACAACGCCCGGTGATCGGCTGCCGACCATCGGTCGTCGTTGTCCAGCTCGGGAGGCCGCTGTCAGCCCGGTCGATGACATGGCCGGCCGAAGCCGTGGCACCCTCGGGCCCGTCGGCCCGGTCACCACGAGCGCCCTCGGTCTCGTAGAGGTCTCGGGCATCGTGAACGTTGTCGGTGTCGTTCAGCTTCCGGCGACCTCGAGCGTTGTCGGGGCTCGTCAGATCAGCGTGAGTTGGCTGCCTTCCAGCTCGTGATCCGATATGTCGCCGGAGATCGGATCGGATCGCTCGGGTCGGGATCGCTGGGCTCGATGACCAACCGCATCTTGCTCGTCTGCCGTTCGGTCGGTGGCCGGTCGGTCTGTGGAGTTGTCAGCGGGTCGCCGGTCGATGGTCGATCCCTGGTGGAACAGTGTCCCGTCGGGGCGTCGCCAGGTGGCGACCCGGTTCGGTGTCATGGTGAGTGTCCAGCCGCCTTCGTGTACGAGGTGGTGGTGTCGTTCGCACAGTGGCAGCAGGTTGTCGATGTCGGTGCGACCGCGTTGGTTCCACCACCAGCGGACGTGATGGATCCGACAGGCATCGAACCCCACGGTGCAGTCGGGGTGGGCGCAACCGCGGTGCATCGCCCGCAACGCCCTGCGTTGTGCACGGTTGGCGGTACGCGCCGAACGCCCGGCGTCGAGTATCTCACCGTCGGCACCCAGCACCGCCGGCAGTATCTCGGCGTCACAACACAGCCGCCGTACCGTCGCTACCGGTAGCGCGATCCCGTTGTCGGTCTCACAGATCCCGACCCCGGTGGCGTCGTCGAGGAGTTTCTGCCAGTCGATCAACACGGTGATCTCCGGAACCCGATCAACCCGCCCCGACGCTGCTGTCTCAGCTGTCGCATCATCGGCCAGATCGCTCGCAGCAACGGTCGTGGTGCCTGTGACAGTGTTGACGAAGGCGTCGACGAGCATCTGCGCCCACGGCGTGCCGGTTGTGCCGTCGGTCGCGCGGAGCCGGGCCAGTTCGGCGTTGACGGCGCTGTGGAGTTTGGCGTCGCGTAAAGGGTCCAACTCGAGACGGGTGTGATGCATCCCTGTGCGGTCATCGATCCAACGAGAAACCTTGGACGCCTTACGTTGGGTTTCCAACTCCTCGACACCGGATTGGGCGTCACGGCGCGATCTGATCGACCCCGCCAGATCGCGCATCGACCGTGCGAACGCGTCGACACCGCTCCGCGCTGCTTCGGCAACAATGTCGGCACCGAGTTCATGGAACTCGGCTTTCGCATCCGCCGTCGAGCCCGCGGACGGCTTTGGCGATCGCGTCGACGTGTTCGGTGCCGATCTCACCGCCGGACAGGGCGGCTTCGACGTCGGGCATGTCGTCACACACTTCGGTGCGATCCGACAGATCGCGTGCACCGCGACCCGAACGGCCACCGTTACGTGACGCCATCGACTCCACCGACTCACAACACCCATCGGCTTCCAACACTTTGGCGCGGCGCGCAGCGCGAACCTCCGCCGCGCCCAACCAGGATCGCAACCGTTTCAAGTCGCCGTGATGGGCGGCCAGCCGATCGCGAGACATCGCCTCGACATCAGCTGTACGGACAGCCGCGAACGCGGCCTCCGCATCGGTACAGCACTTCATCATCTACAACCTTTCGCTCAAGGATTCAAACGAAGGGAGAGCCGGTACCAGTCACCATAGACAGGGGCTGTCACAGGGTTGCCGAGTCGTGGACTCCTCCGGCCTATCCGGACACCGGGAGGGCAACCGCTCGCTTCGGATGCTGAGCACTACCCTCGCGCCGGTGCATCCGGTCAAGTTCGAGGTTGAGGCGAGCGACGCCTCCGCTCGGGCGGGTACGGCAACGACGGCGAACGGCTCGTACACGACGCCGCTCTTCATGCCGGTCGGCACCCGCGGCGCGATCAAGTACCTGAGCGCCGCCGACTACGGACCGCTCGGCGCACAGATCGTGCTCGGCAACGCCTATCACCTGATGCTCCGGCCCGGCGCAGAACTGATCGAACGGTTCGGCGGGCTCGGCAAATTCTCCGGATGGGACGGCCTCACCCTCACCGATTCGGGTGGCTTCCAGGTGTTCTCACTCTCCCCGAAGATCGACGACGACGGCGTCACGTTCAAGAGCACCTACGACGGGTCGACCCACCGCTTCGATCCCGAGACCGCGGTCGACGTCCAGCAGCGCATCGGCGCCGACATCCAGATGGTGCTCGACGTGTGCCCCTCGCTCCCGAGCCCCGCCGACGAGATCCGCAGCGCGGTCGAGCGCACCGCGGCGTGGGCCGAACGAGCCAAGCACGCCCATCGGCGGGCCGACCAGGCCTTGTTCGGAATCGTCCAGGGCGGCACGAGTGAGGTGATGCGCCGGGAGAGCGCACAGCGCACGGTCGAGATCGGATTCGACGGATACGGCATCGGCGGGCTCTCGGTCGGTGAGTCCCGCGACGAGATGCTCCCCGCACTGGCCGCGTGCATCGAACAGCTCCCCGACGGCCGACCGAGGTACCTGATGGGTGTGGGTGACCCGGCGTCGCTGATCGAGTCGGTCGCGCTCGGCGTCGACCAGTTCGACTGCGTGATGCAGACCCGGCTCGGCCGGCACGGGACGGCGCTCACGTCGACAGGCCGCTTCCAGGCCAAGGCGGCGCGGAACGCCGAACTCGACGAACCGCTCGACGCCGACTGTCCCTGCGACGTGTGTGCACGGCACAGCCGCGGCTACATCCGTCACCTCCTCCAGGTGGGTGAACCGACCGCATCGCGCCTCCTCTCGCTGCACAACGTCGCTTGGACGATCGACCTGATGGGGCGCATGCGGGACGCGATCGAGGCCGGATCGTTCGACCGGCTGCGGCGCGAGATTCTCGCCATCTGGGGCTGACGTTTCGATCGAGGTCAACGCGCGAACCCTTTCCGACAGAACTCAGCGGTAGGATCGCTCGCCGTTATGTCCGAGACACTTGCGATGATCCTGGGGTCCGGCGGAGGCGGAGGCGGCGGGGGCTTCCTCTCCTTCGGCATCCTGCTGCTGATCCCCTTTGCCATGTACTTCTTCATGATCCGGCCGCAGCGTCGGCGAGTGAAGGAGCAGCAGCAGTTGCAGCGCTCGATCTCCATCGGTGACGAGGTCGTCACCACCTCGGGGATCGTCGGAAAGATCACCGGTGAGGACGGCGACACGCGTTTCTGGCTCGAAATCGACGACGACGTCCAGATCCGGATCGCCCGCGCCGCGATCCAGGGCCGCTCCGATGACGCCGAAGACGCCGAACCCGAAGACGCCGAAGACGAAGACGCCGAACCCGAAGACGCCGAAGTCGAAACGCCCGAAGCCGACGCGGAAGTCGACGCAGATCCCGACGGCAGAGTCGACTGAGCCGCCGCTGATGCATCGCCGCCTCTGGATCTCGCTCATCGGGACCATCCTGGTCGTGGTCGCCGCGCTCGTCTACAACGTCGCCACCGACAACACTCCGGTACTCGGTCTCGATCTCCAGGGCGGCGTGTCGGTCATTCTGGCGCCGACCGAGGACGCCGGCTCCGACGACCTGCTCGTGATCCGCGATCTCATCCGCGACGAGCTCGAACGTAGAGGCATCGCCGAACCCGACGTCCGCGTGCAGGGTGAGACGATCGTCGTCGACCTCCCCGGCGTGAGGGATCAGCGAGAGGCGCTCGACGCGGTCGACGTCTCGGGCGTCGTCGAGCTGCGGCCGGTGCTCAATTTCAGCGACTGCGCCCCCTCCGAGGACCTCACACCCGCCCCGGCCGACCCGGGGGCGACCCATTCTGGGGCGGCGGGATTCCGCCGGGGCGCTCCGGAGCCCGACGATACGATCCCCGTTCCCGCCGGACAGGACGATCCGGCGCCGGTGACTCCTTCGATGCCGGGTGCCGAACTGCTCCCGACCCGCGACGGCAACGCGCTCTGCGTCGGACCTGCGCAGGGAACGGGCGAGGTGTTCTCCAGGGGGAGCGCCGAGACCACCGCCCACACCGGGTGGGGCGTGTCGGTCGACCTGCGAGGCGACGGCCAGGCGGTCTGGAACAATCTCGCGACACAGTGCTACAACACGACACCGACCTGCCCGTCTACCCAGCCCGGTGTGCGCGGCCAGATCGCGATCGTGCTCGACGGTGTCATCCAGTCGTCTCCGCAGGTGAACCAGACGAACTTCACCGACGGTGTAGCGATCTCCGGCAGCTTCACGCGCAGCGAGGCGGACAGCCTCGCGTCGGTCCTCAACCGTGGTGCGTTCCCGGTTGAGGTCGAGGCGCAGGAGGCCCGCACGGTCTCGGCATCGGCCGGTGCCGATTCGCTCAACGCGGCGATCATCGCGGGCCTGATCGGCGTCGTGCTCGTACTCGGATTCCTCGTCTTCTACTACCGATGGCTCGCGCTGATCATCATCGGTGGCCTCATCGTCTGGGGGATGGCGGTGTTCAGTGCCGCATCGTTCATCTCCGGCTGGACGAACTACGCCCTGAGCCTCGCAGGGGTCACAGGCATCATCGTCGCCGTCGGCGTCACCGTCGACAGCTATGTCGTGTTCTTCGAGCGGATGAAGGACGAGCTGCGAAACGGTCGCACACTCAAGAACGCGGCGCCACGGAGCTTCAAGATGACCTGGCGGACGATCTGGTCGGCCGACCTCGTGTCGATCATCGGCGCCGGGATCCTGTTCTGGCTGAGCGTCGGATCCGTTCGCGGATTCGCCCTCTACCTCGGCATCACCACACTGTGCGACCTGTTCGTGTGCTACTTCTACACGCGCCCGGCGGTCCTTCTCCTGGCCCGCAGCAATCTCATGGTCGGCAAGCGTGCGTTCGGGCTCGAGGTCGCCACCACATGAGCCGCGGCGACCACATCGCATCGTCGGGTCGGGGACGTCTCTTCCGCGGTCAGACGGCGATCGACTTCTACGGCGCCCGCCGGTACGGCCAGATGATCGCCGTGGCCGTCATCCTCATCACGGTGGGCTCGCTCGCGACGCGCGGCCTCAACCTCGGTCTCGATTTCGAGGGTGGCGTCGCCTGGGACGTTCCCGCCAGCGAGACGTTCGGCGTCGACGAGGCTACGGACGTACTCTCCGAGAACGGCGTCTCGACGACCGGCGCGAAGATCCAGCGCCGCACATCCGATGTGACCGACGTCGTCACCGTGCAGGTCGAGGTTCTGCCCAGCGAGACCATCGCCGATCTCACCCAGGATTTCGCCGACGCCGCCGGTGTCGATATCGCCGAGGTCAGCTTCTCGTTCACCAGCTCCACGTGGGGTGCCGAGATCACCGAGAAGATGATCCGCGCACTAGCGATCTTCCTCGTCGTGGTCGCGCTCTTCATCTCGATCCGCTTCGAGTGGCGGATGGCGGTCGCCGCACTGGTCGCCATGGCACACGACGTGCTCGTGACGGTGGGCGTGTACTCGGTCTTCCAGTTCGAGGTCACCCCTGCGACGGTCGTCGCGTTCCTCACGATCCTCGGCTACTCGTTGTACGACACGATCGTCGTGTTCGACCGCGTCAAGGAGAACGAGGGCAAGTACGCGGGCGTCAGGATGCGTTACGAGGACATCGTCAACATCTCGATGAACCAGGTGCTGATGCGGTCGATCAACACGAGCATCTCGTCGATCCTGCCCGTCATCTCCCTGCTGCTCATCGGCGCCGGCCTGCTCGGGGCCTCGACCCTGCGCGAGTTCGCGCTCGCGCTGCTGGTCGGCATGATCTCGGGCGTCTATTCGTCGATCTTCGTCGCCGCGCCGCTGCTCGCGTGGCTCAAGGCGGGAACCGGTCGACGCGAGTCACGGCGCGACCGTCTCGTCGGTGAGGACCTCCGCGCGGCCGTCATCGGTGCAGGTGTCACCGGACGCTTGCAAGCGCCCGAATCGACCCGGGCCGAGGTCGACTCGCACGACGACGAAGAGTTGACCTCCGCTGTCGTCCAGCCGGCCGACCGCCTCCTGACGCACCCCGCGCGGCCCCGCAAGAAGAAGCGTCGCTGACCCGCCGGCCGTGCGGGCGCGGATCGCAATCCAACCTCCTGCTCGGCGGTAGCCTCGGTGCATGGAAGTCGATGCCGCCCCGCTGCGGAGCTACATCCGAGACATCGCCGACTATCCCGAGGTCGGCGTCACCTTCCGCGACATCACCCCGCTCGTCGGTGACGGTTCGGCGCTGACCCGTTCCGTCGACGAACTGGTCGGTCGATTCGACACCGATTCGGTCGCCCGTGTGGTCGGCATCGAGTCGAGGGGCTTCATCTTCGGGGCTGCGGTTGCGTATCAGCTCGGCGCGGCCTTCGTGCCTGTCCGTAAGGCCGGCAAGCTCCCCTGGGCGGTCGTGCGCGAGGAGTACGACCTCGAATACGGCTCCGACAAGCTCGAGATCCACCGCGACGCGATCCATCCCGGCGAACGGATCCTCGTGATCGATGACGTGCTCGCCACCGGTGGCACCGCCGCGGCGACGTCCCGCCTGATCGAGACGCTGGGGGGCGATATAATCGGCCTCGGATTCGTGCTCGAACTCACCGAGCTGGGCGGCCGGGCACGGCTGGGCGACCGCAACGTCGAGGCGCTGCTCCGGTACTGAGTATGGGCACGGTCGACCGGGTGCTTCCGTGGCGGCGGGAGCAGATCGCGTCCACCTCGACCGAGCTCGCGCCATTGCTCGAGGCCTACCGGCGGCGCCATCCCAAGGCTCGGATCTCCACGATCAACCGGGCCTACCGCGTCGCCGCCGAGGCCCACCGGTCGCAGCGTCGCTCGAGCGGTGAGAGCTACATCAATCATCCGCTCGCCGTCGCCCAGATCGTTGCCGACATCGGCCTCGACGAGGTGTCGGTGACCGCGGCGCTGCTCCACGACGCCGTCGAGGACACCGAGATCACCGTCGACGACGTCGATCGCGACTTCGGTACCGAGGTGGCCGAGATCGTCGACGGGGTGACCAAGCTCGAGCGCATCCGGTTCGACTCCCGCGAGGAGCAACAGGCGGCGACGATGCGCAAGATGCTCGTCGCCATGGCGCGCGACCTGCGCGTGCTCGTGATCAAGCTCGCCGACCGGTTGCACAACATGCGCACGATCGCGGCGATGCCGACCGAGAAGCAGCAACGCATCGCCCAGGAGACGGTCGACATCTACGCGCCGCTCGCTCACCGGCTCGGGATGCAGGAGCTGAAGCAGCAGCTCGAAGACCTGTCGTTCGCGTCGCTGCACCCGAAGCGCTACGCCGAACTCGACCATCTCGTGAGCAGCCGTACGCCCGAGCGCGAGGTGTACCTCGCGAGGGCGTTGTCCGACGTTCGGGCCCAACTCGACGAGTTGGGGATCAAGGCCGAGGTCACCGGCCGCGGGAAGCACCTCTGGAGCATCTACGAGAAGATGGTCGTCAAGGGTCGCGAGTTCGACGACATCTTCGATCTGATCGCCGTGCGGGTCATCGTCCCGACGATGAAGGACTGCTACGCCGCCCTCGGCTGCATCCACGGCCGATGGCGCCCGGTGGTCGGCCGCTTCAAGGACTACATCGCGATGCCCAAGTTCAACCTCTACCAGAGCTTGCACACGACGGTGATCGGACCCGCGGGAAAGCCGATCGAGGTGCAGATCCGCACGACCGAGATGCATCGCCGCGCCGAGTGGGGAGTCGCTGCACACTGGGCCTACAAGGACACCGAAGGGCGCGACGACATCGACTGGCTGAAGCGCATCATCGACTGGCAGGAGGACATCAGCGACCCCGCCCAGTTCATGCAGAGCCTGAAGACCGACCTCGAACAGGACGAGGTGTTCGTGTTCACGCCGAAGGGCCGCGTGATCACACTGCCCGTCGGAGCCACCACGGTCGACTTCGCCTATGCGGTGCACACCGAGGTCGGACACGCCTGCATCGGCTCCAAGGTCAACGGCCGCCTGGTGTCGCTCGATCATGTCCTGCAGAGCGGCGACAACGTCGAGATCTTCACCTCCAAGGTCGAGACCGCCGGCCCGTCCCAGGACTGGCTGGCCTTCGTCGTCTCGCCGAGGGCGCGCAACAAGATCCGCCAGTGGTTCAGCCGCGAACGGCGCCTCGACATGATCGAGGCCGGCCGCGACGATCTCACCGATGAGCTGCGCCGAGAGGGTCTGCCGGTCCAGCGCATCTGGAAGTCGCCGCAGGTCGAGGCTGTCATCGCCGAGCTGAGCTACGTCGACCTCGACGCGATGCTGGCGGCGGTCGGCGAGCATCATGTGTCCGCGCGAAGCGTGGCGCACCGTGTCGGTCGCGGGTTCCGAAGTGGCGACGAGCCCGAACAGCTCCCGGCGACGGTCGGGACTCCGCGTCGCGAGCGGCGGGCGGGCGAGGTCGCCAGGGTCGGCGTACACGTCGAGGGGCTCGACGACATGCTGGTCAGGCTCGCCAACTGCTGCGCCCCCATGCCCGGTGACACGATCATCGGATTCGTCACGAAGGGACGCGGCGTGAGCGTGCACCGGGCCGACTGCGCGAATGCGGTTTCCCTGATGGTGGAACAGCCCACACGCATGATCGAGGTCGAGTGGGACGGCGAGGAGCAGCGCGGTTCCACATTCGTCTCCTCCGTCGAGGTCGTCGCGCTCGACCGGTCGCGCCTGCTCCGCGACGTCGCGAACGCCCTCGCCGACCATCACGTCAACATCGTCTCGTCGCAGACCGTCACCGGCGACGACCGGGTCGCCAAGATGCAGTTCCAGTTCGAACTTGCCGATGCGGCCCACCTCGAGTCCGTGATCCGCACGATCAAGTCGATCGAGTCGGTCTACGACGCATACCGGCTGGTCCCGGGCGCTCAGCGAACCCGGTCGATGATCGACGACGAGTACGAGGCCGCGGCAGAGATGGCCACCGCCGTCCACCCGAAACCCTGATCCCGCGGTGGTACCACGCCGGTAGCCTGACCGGCCGTGCCCACGTTCCAGACCTCTCCAGGGATGCGCGACATCCTGCCACCGGAGAGCGCTCGATGGCGCCGGTTCAACACCGTGTTCGCCGATATCGTCGAGGCCGCGGGTTACGGGCAGCTGATCCCGCCGCTGCTCGAGGATCTCGGCGTGTTCACCCGGTTGGGTGACGCCACCGACGTCGTCACCAAGGAGATGTACGACTTCGTCGACAAGGGCGATCGCCGCGTGGCGCTCCGCCCCGAGATGACCGCCGGCGTCTGCCGCTCGTTCGCCCAGCACCGCCCGACCACACCGTGGAAGACGTACTACACCGGCTCCAACTTCCGCTACGAGAAGCCCCAGCGCGGCCGGTACCGGCAGTTCGACCAGGTCGGAATCGAGGTGCTGGGCGCCGACGACCCCCACGTCGATGTCGAGGTGATCGCCCTCGCGTGGGAGTTCTACCGACGTCTCGGCCTGCAGCACGTACGGTTGATCGTCAACAGCCTCGGCGAGCCCGGCGACCGCGCCCGCTACGTCGAGGCGCTCCGTGTGCACTTCGAGGCTGCGGGCGACGCGCTCAGCGCGCAGAGCCGGGAGACCCTGACGCGCAACCCGCTGCGCGTGCTCGATTCCAAGCGCGAGGGCGATCGGGCGATCATCGCCGACGCTCCCCGGATCGCCGATTTCCACACCGACGAGGCCGCTGCACACTTCGCAGCGGTCTGCGAGGGCCTGCGGTCGCTCGGCATCCCCTTCGAGGTCGAACCGAAGCTGGTCCGCGGCCTCGACTACTACCTGCGCACGATCTTCGAGTTCCAGGGAGGCACACTCGATTCCGCCCAGAACGCGCTCGGCGGTGGTGGCCGCTACGACGGACTCGTCGAAGCCCTCGGTGGCCCACCCACGCCCGGCGTCGGCTTCGCCCTCGGAATCGACCGCACGTTGCTGGCCTGCGACGACGAGGGAGTCTTTCCCCCCGAACCCAGAGCACTCGACGCGTTCGTCGTCGACGTCACCGGGGGGTGTGAGGCGATCCTGCTCACGGCCGAACTCCGTGCCGCCGGGCTCGCCGTCGACCGCGGCTTCGAGAATCGCAGCATGAAGGCCCAGATGAAGCTCGCCAACCGCAGCGGGGCCGATGCCGCACTGATCGTCGGTGACGACGAATTGACGGCCGGCACGATCGTCGTCAAGCCCCTGCGGTCCGGCGAAGAGCAAGTCACGATCCCACGATCAGATCTGATCGCCCACCTCACAGGAACCGACCGCGATGACCGATGAAGCAACGACCGACGGCGCAATGACCGATAGCCACACCCCGAGCGGCTCGACGGCGACGTCGATGCGTACGCACCTCTGCGGCGAACTGCGCGCCGAGAACATCGGCCAGACCGTCAGCGTCTGTGGGTGGGTCGCACGCCGTCGCGAACACGGCGAACACCTCGCCTTCGTCGATCTCCGCGACCACACGGGCATCGTGCAGTGCGTCGTCGACAACGACGTCGACGTGCGCAGCGAGTACGTCCTGCGGGTGACCGGCGTCGTGCGGGAACGCCCGGAGGGCACGGTCAACGACACGCTGCCGACCGGCCGGATCGAGATCGGTGACTGCAGCGTCGAGATCCTGCGCAAGGCCGAGCCACCACCGTTCCCGGTCGATGCGCGCGCCGACGACGTCGACGAGATGATCCGACTCCAGTTCCGCTACGTCGATCTCCGCCGCGAGCGCATGCAGGAAAACCTGCGGGTGCGCTCGACGATCAACGCCGCCGTTCGCAACGCTATGGAGGCCCAGCGCTTCGTCGAGATCGAGACCCCGATGCTCGTGCCGTCGACCCCCGAGGGCGCCCGCGAATTCCTCGTGCCCTCACGCAAGGAACCGGGATCGTTCTACGCTCTTCCGCAGTCGCCCCAGCTCTTCAAACAGCTGTTGATGGTGGCGGGTTTCGACCGCTATTACCAGATCGCCCGTTGCCTGCGCGATGAGGACCTCCGCGCCGACCGGCAGTACGAGTTCATGCAACTCGACATGGAGATGAGTTTCGTCGATCAGGACGACGTGCTCGACGCGGTCAGCGAGGCCGTGCTCGCGGCGACCGAGGCCGTCACCGGCGAGCGGCCGCCTGCGATCGAGCGCATCACGTGGCACGACGCGATGAACCGTTTCGGCGTCGACAAGCCCGATCTGCGCTTCGGAACGGAGCTCGTCGAGTTGACACCGGTCTTCGCCGACACGGGGTTCAAGGCGTTCGCCGGGGCCGAGGCGATCAAGGGGATCCGCGTGCCCGGCGCCGCGGCGACGCATGGACGCAACCAGCTCGACAAGCTCACCGACCGGGCAAAGGAACTCGGCGCCAAGGGCCTCGTCTGGATGAAGACGACCGACGACGGCTTCGATTCTCCCGTCGCCAAGTTCCTCTCCGACGGCGAATTGCAGGCTCTGCGGTCACAGATGGAGGCCGAGACCGACGATCTCGTCCTGATCGTGGCCGATGAGTGGGCGACGACGTGCGAAGTGCTCGGCACGCTGCGCAACGACCTCGGCCGTCCACCGGTACACGAGGGGCCGTACCGATACGTGTGGGTCGTCGAGTTCCCCCTCTTCGTGGGCGTCGATCGCGAGACGGGGCGGCCGAAGTCCGCCCACCATCCGTTCACGATGCCCCACCCCGACGATCTCGACAAGATCGAGAGCGACCCGCTGAGCGTGCGCTCGATCGCCTACGACCTCGTCCTCAACGGATGGGAACTCGGTTCCGGTTCGATCAGGATCCACGAGGCCGAACTACAGCGCCGCGTGTTCCTGGCGCTGGGGATCTCCGACGAAGAGGCCGAGAACAAGTTCGGCTTCTTCCTCAACCCGTTCGACTACGGCGCTCCACCGCACGGCGGGTTCGCGTTCGGTCTCGACCGGCTGGTCGCGATCCTGGCGGGCGAGGAGAACATCCGCGAGATCATCGCGTTCCCCAAGACGCAGTCGGGGTCCGATCCGATGACCAACTCGCCGATCCCCGGCGATCCCAAGGCGCTGGCCGAACTGGGCCTCAAGGTGTTGGCACCGTCTACGTGACCGGTCCGATGATCATTCCGG
>PVMS01037814.1_pt1 | contig 12203 bp, 10 predicted proteins | sample 1853461 | NCBI WGS metagenome assembly PVMS01 (sample SAMN08582032, study PRJNA380276) | Marine sediment metagenome, whole genome shotgun sequencing project. | isolation source: ocean sediment barecode stripped | collected 2017
TACTGGTCAAAGCCGAGCGGATAACGCCGGAACAGCTCGACATGGGACTGCAGAACCAGCGCCAGGGCGGTGGGCGGCTGGGATCCAATCTGGTCGAACTCGGCTTCATCAGCGACCAGGAACTGGTCGAGTTCCTCTCCATCCACCATGGCGTCCCGTCGATCAATCTCGACGAGATCGAACTCGACGAGTCGGTGACCAGCCTCATTCCACCCGACATCACCCGCAAGTACATCATCATCCCGGTCTCGAAATCGGGGGCCAGAGTGACCATTGCGATGGCGGATCCGACCAACGTGTTCGCCATGGACGACATCAAGTTCATGACCGGCTACGACGTCGAGCCGGTGGTGGCCTCCGAGGCGGGCCTGAAGTCGGCGATCGATCGCTACTACGGTTCGACCCATGCCATCGAACTCAAGAAGGTGATGCAGGACCTGACCGAGGAAGAGGCTGCCGATCTCGAGATTCTCGACGAGGACGACGACCTCGACCTCGAGACGCTGGAGCAGCAGTCCGAGGAAGCCCCGGTCGTGCGCCTGGTCAACATCATCCTCACCGACGCCATCAAGCGCGGCGCCTCCGATATCCACATCGAGCCCTACGAGAAGGAATATCGCGTCCGCTACCGCATCGATGGCCTGCTCTACGAAATGATGCGTCCGCCGCTCAAACTCAAGGAGGCCATCACCAGCCGCATCAAGATCATGGCGAAGCTCGACATCGCCGAGAAGCGCCTCCCCCAGGATGGCCGCATCAAAATCAAGACGCGGATCGGCGGTCGCATCAAGGACATCGACTATCGCGTCTCCTCGTTGCCCTCGCTCTACGGCGAGACCATCGTCATGAGGCTGCTCGACAAAGACAACCTGATGCTCGACATGACCGGACTCGGCTTCGAGGCCGAGTCCCTGCGCGCCTTCGAAGAGGCCATCTCGCGCCCGTACGGCATGGTGCTGGTGACCGGACCAACCGGATCGGGAAAAACCAACACCCTCTACTCGGCGATCTCTCGACTCAACACCGCCGAGGTCAACATCATCACTGCCGAAGACCCGGTCGAGTTCAATCTTCCCGGCATCAACCAGGTGCAGATGAAGGAACAGATCGGGCTCAATTTCGCCACCTCCCTGCGCTCCTTCCTGCGCCAGGATCCCGACATCATTCTGGTCGGCGAGGTGCGCGACTTCGAGACCGCCGAAGTGGCGATCAAGGCCGCCATGACCGGCCATCTGGTGCTCTCCACCCTGCATACCAACGACGCGCCCTCATCCATCAACCGGCTGATGAACATGGGCATCGAGCCCTTCCTGGTAGCCACTTCATGCCATCTGGTCGCCGCCCAACGACTGGTTCGGCGCATCTGTTCGAAGTGCAAGGAGCCCACCAGCGTCCCCGATCAGGCGCTGATCGACATCGGCTTCAGCAAGCAGGACGCCAAGGCAGTCAAGCTGTTCAAGGGTCAGGGCTGTGAGGCGTGCAACAACACCGGCTACAAGGGTCGCGTCGGGCTCTACGAAGTGATGGTGATCGATGACGACATGCGGGAACTGATCCTCTCTGGCGCCAGTTCATTCGACCTGCGCCAGAAAGCCATCCAGAGCGGCATGATCTCGCTCCGCGAGAGCGGGCTGCACAAGATCCGTGACGGCGTCACGTCACTCGAAGAAGTGGCCCGCGAGACGATCGAATCCTAGGTTTCTTTAGGGGCAGGCGATTCGTTCGGGCGGCTATCTGCGGCTGTCCCACAGAACGTCCGCGACGCCCTTGCTGACGTTCTCATAGCGAGCGGCGACAAACAGGGCGTCTGAAAGCCGGTTGAGGTAGGCGAGGGCCACCTCCCCGACCGGCTCGGTGCGCCCCAGCGCCACCGCCAGTCGCTCGGCCCGCCGGCAGACAGTGCGCCCGACATGCAACGCGGCGGCGCCAGGACTGCCCCCTGGAAGAATGAAGTTCTGCAGTGGCTCCAGTGATTCCGAGAGTCTGTCCATCAGAGTTTCGAGCGCCTCGACATGCTCGGCCCCCAGGCGCGGCCCTGAGACCGACCCAGCCTCTCCGCCCGGGACCGAGAGCTCTGCACCCAGGTGGAAGAGCTCGTTCTGCACACCGGCCAGCACCTGAGTGAGTTCACCGTCGAGCCCTGTCGCCAGGGCCGCCCCGATGGTGGCGCTGAGCTCATCCACCGTCCCGTAGAGCTCCACCCTGAGGTTGTCCTTCCCTACCCGTACACCACCGGTCAGCGCCGTCGTTCCATCGTCGCCGGTGCGGGTATAGACGCGTGTGATCCGTGGCATCTCGCTGAAACTCTACCGCAGCCACCAGCCACCCGCCAGAGAGTCGGCGGTATTAGAATGTGACCGACCTCATGCCCGCGTCGCCCCCTATCCTGCTCCAGGAACCCGATGGCGGCTGGTCGGCCTACGAGCATCCTACCGAGACTCTCGAGGCGCGGCAGGCCGCCGACGTCGGACCGTTGATCGAGACCATCGAAGCGGCCGCCGAATCCGGCCTGACCGCGGTCGGCTTCCTCACCTACGAGGCGGCTGAGGCCTTCGACACCGCGCTGGTGACGCACTCGCCGGGACCGCTACCGCTGGCCTGGTTCGCCCTCTTCGAGTCGGCTCGTCCGATCGAACTGGGCCACGCCGACCACAACGGCAGCTACCGGATCAGCGACTGGAGAGCAGCGCTGGGTCCCGATCGCTACGCCAAGGCCCTCGCCAGAATCCATGAATGGATCGCGGCCGGTGACACCTACCAGGTCAACTTCACCCAGCGCCTGCGAGCCTCCTTCGACGGCGACCCGCTGGGCTATTTCCGGGGCCTCGCCAGACACGGCGACTCGCGCCTCGGAGCCTTCATCGAAACCGGCCGCCACGCCCTCTGCTCGCTCTCGCCCGAACTGTTCTTCAGTCTTCGCGATGACCGGCTGACGACCCGCCCGATGAAAGGGACGGCGGCGCGCGGCAGAACCAGTGCGGAGGACGCCATCCTCGGCGAGCGACTCCGGCACTCCGCGAAGGACCGGGCCGAGAACGTCATGATCGTCGACATGATGCGCAACGACCTCGGCAGGGTCGCCCGCTCCGGCACCGTCGAGGTCGAACGACTGTGGGAGATCGAGCGCTACCGGACGCTGTTCCAGATGACCTCCACCTGTACGGCGAGGACCGACGCCGGCCTGCGAGAGATCCTCACGGCCCTCTTCCCCTGCGCCTCGATCACGGGAGCGCCGAAGCTGCGCACGATGGAGACCATCGCCCAGCCCGAGACTTCGCCGCGCGGCATATATACCGGGGCGATCGGGCGGGTCGGGCCGGGGCGCCGCGCTGGGTTCAACGTCGCCATCCGCACCGTCCACATCGACCGCGAGCAGGGGAAGGCCGAGTACGGCACCGGCGGCGGCATCGTCTGGGATTCGAATGCAGAGGACGAATACCGCGAGTGCCTCACCAAGGCCCTCGTGGTCACTGCGCCGGCGCCCGAATTCTCTCTTCTCGAGACCCTGAGCTGGGAGCCCGCCTCCGGCTTCGTGCTGCTCGAGCGCCACCTCGACCGGCTGCAGGACTCGGCAGCCTACTTCGACCGGCCCTGCGATCGGCCAGGGGTCACCGAGCAGCTGGAGGCAGCGGTGATCGCCAGCGAAGCGTCGCTACGGGTGCGCCTGATCCTCGACAGGGAAGGCAAAGTGACGATCGAAACGAGTCCCGCCGAAGGTCCGGAAACTACTTGGCAGGTGGCCATCGCAACGACGCCCATCGACCCGCAGGACCCCCTCCTGTTCCACAAAACGACGGCTCGCCAGGTCTACCGGGAGGCCCGGCGGCTTCATCCGGACGCCGACGACGTACTGCTGTGGAATCCCGCCGGCGAGATCACCGAATCGACCGTGGCCAACATCGTCATCCGCCGCGGTGACGAGCTCGTCACCCCACCGATCGAGTGCGCCCTGCTGGCGGGTACGATGCGAGCCGAATTGCTGGCCGTGGGCCGGATCCGAGAAGCCGTGGTGCGGCGCGAGGACCTGGAGTCGGCAGACGAGATCTTCCTGACCAATTCAGTACGCGGCTGGATCAGCGTCCGCCTGCTGGCGAACGCTGAAACCCTGGTCGCCGGACCTGCGTAGTTGAAAGACAGGAGGACATCATGTTCGAGCTTGCAGCCATCCTCGGCCTGGTCGTGGCCGGCCTCGTCTTTTTCGCCATCATCGCCGCCGTCGGCCTGCTGCTGAAGCTGGCCTTCAAAATCGTCCTCTTCCCGGTGGCCCTGCTCTTCGGAGCTCTCAAGATCGGCGGTGGCGTCGCACTCTGCCTGATCGCCCTGGTGCTGGCGCCGGCGGTGCTGACGGTGCTCGCCGTACTGGCGGTCCCGCTGCTGATTCTCTGCGCGATGGTCTGCGTGGGCTTCTTGGTCTTCGCGATCGCCGCCTAGAATGGCCCTGATCGCTTGATTCGCTCGGCAGTCGCGACGCTGCTACACTCTTCGCCGCTCGACTGGGCCATTGATTTCTGACGGAGAAAGAGCCTCGTGAAAGCCCTCTCCGCTCAGCTCTCAACTTTTCTGGCGACCTTTGGACTCAGCCTTGCTCTGGCTCCTCAACCCGCCCGGGCCGGCATTGTCGTCTACGAAGATGAAGATGGCCCCACAAAGGTCGAAGTCGGCGGCCGCATCCAGATCCAGTATCTGAACCTCAGCCCTACCGGCGAGGAGAGTGTCGATTCGATCTTCTTCCGTCGTCTGCGGCCGTACATCCTCGCCACCGTGACCGAGAACTGGATCGGCAAGATTCAGGTCGATTTCGGAAAGTCACTCGACGCCAACGAAGTCGCCGTCAAGGACGCCTACATGCAGTACACCGGCTGGCACAACTTGAAGCTGACGATCGGCAACGCCAAGCCACTGTTCTCGCGTGAATTCCTGGCCTCTTCGAAACGTCAGCAAACCGTCGAAAGGGGTTTCGTCGGAGACCACAACTTCGGCACCCCCGATCGTGCCCTGGGCTTCAAACTCGAAGGACAGAACGAGAGCCGGAAGATCACCTGGGGAGCTTCGTTCGGCGGGCAACGCCACGACCCCGACGCGCGGCGAATCGACTTCGATACTCCGGCCAATCAGGACACTGACTGGAACGAGGGCCTGCTCGCGTCAGCTCGCATCGATTTTCATCCCAACGGCTTCATGAAGTTCGATCAGAGCGATTTCCATACCGACGAGTTCAAGTGGAATGTCAGCCTGGCAGCCTTCAGCTGGAACAATGACGGCGACAACAACACCTACAGCGACGAGGACGGCGGTAGTCTCAATGACTCCAAAGCCGACCTGGATGCCTCCACCGGTTTCGAAGTCTCCGCCGGACTACGCGGCCACGGCTGGTCGTTCGACGCCGAGTACAACAAGCTGACCGGCGATACCGTGGTCGAGGACTTCACCGGCGGCATCTATATCGACGGCAGCACCGACATGGACAAGTTCCAGGTCGAGGGCGGCTATATGCTGCCCAACGCCAACCTCGAAATCGCCGGCAAGTGGCAATTCCAGGAAGCGGACGGGCACGAGACCCGATGGGAAGCCACCGAGATCGGTCTCAACTACTTCCTCAACGAGCACAAACTCAAGGTGCAGCTGACCTACCGCATGGGCAGGAACGTGTTCGGTGTCGACGGCGACGACGCGGACAGTATCTTCCTGCAATGGCAGTTCGTCTTCTGACGCCCGCCGCCTAGTCGATCAACTCGAGCTTCGCAAAGGTCCACTCACCCGACTGGATCGCGTCGGATGGGAGGTAGTACCGCATCGTCATGTCGAACTGTCCGGGTGGCACTTCCAGACAGTTGACATCTTCGCTTCCACACTGCTGCTTGAAGAGGAAGGTCACCGTACCGTCGTCGTTCTCGACCGCCGTGGTGTTGTTGATGTGGTACCGGTCCTCGTCGTTGGGGTGAAAGTAGCCGCCCCTTTCGGTGTCGTAGACCGTTACGGACCAGAACGCGTCCACCTCCGGCGCCTCGCTGGTCACCGCATAGGTGCCGTTCGCACCCTGCATCGGCTCCCCGCTCAGATCGGCGAAGATCGTCTCGTACGAACTGTGCGAAGTGTCCGGCGCTCCCCAGCCCGACTTGCCACCGGCCGCCAGCTGGAGGAGCGACACATGGTCGGGCACCTGGCCGGGTCCGGCGGCCAGCTGCCGAAACTCCGAGGTCTCGATCGTGTCGTCGATGCGCCGCATTGCCTCGCCCGCAACCTCTTCACTGAAAGCGCTCAGCAGATCCAACTGCGGCACCTCGGTGGCTTCCGGGCCCTCGATGGTGATGCCGTTGAACACTGTCTCCGCGGCACCGACATCCGCATCATCGCGGACGTTCTTCACCTCGACCCGGACAATCACCACGGCGCTCTCGGAAGGTGATTCCACACCCTCGCCCTCGAGGTCTCCGGGTGTGGAACCGTAGTACAAGGTGAAGGTCCCGTCAGGATGAATGAGATTGCGGAAGTTGACGTTGCGATCGTCCATCAATTGAAAGGAACTGAAGCGATCCATGCTGGGCGCGGTGGAGCGGAGAATCACCGGCCCGCTGCTCAGATCCATGAACGCCAGCTTGTAGTAAGTGTCGTTGTTCATTCTGACGACCTTGTCTTCACCGGCCTTGACCAGCGCGGGTGTCCCGCCGAGTACCCAGACGTTGAGCATCGCCGGGTCACCCCCGACGTAGAGGTCCAGCATTCGGTAGGTCTCCTGATAGGAATACTTCTCGATGTAGTCGGCCACTTCCTCTTCGGAGACCGCGCCCATGGCTCCCTGGGCCATCGAATCCGGATCGGAGGAATTCTGTTCGGCTGCGCAGGCCAGAAACAGGGTCGCAGCTACGATCGCAACTACTGGTTGGATACCCCTCATGACGGTGCTCCCCGGCTACTCGCCCGGAATCACACCAACGTCGGCCGCGTATTGATCCCAGGCAGCCTTTAGCATCTCCAGCTTCTCCGGCATCTGCGTCGACAGGTCGCTGGCCTCGCCCGGATCCTCGACCACATTGAACAATCTCCAGGCACCGTCTCCAAACGGCCCTGGAATCAACATAGCCTTGAAATCACCCTGCCTCATCCACCTTCCCTCTCCCATCTCTCCGCCGATGAACTCATCTTGTCCGTAGAGGGTCTCTCTCGTTCCATCCAGCAGGCCAAGCATCGAGCGACCGCGCGGCATCTCCATCTTGCGACCTCGAAACTCCGACGGGTAGTCCACTCCCGCAATATCCAGAATGGTTGGCATGATGTCCCAGACGTATGCAAAGGCATCACTCTTTTGGCCAGCCTTGATGCCGGGGCCGGATACTAGAAGCGGGACTCGAATTCCGCCTTCACCAACCGTGAGCTTGAACTTGTCCAGCGGACCACCGGAGCCCGTCGCAAAACCAATCCCATAGGCGTAGTTCGACCCCGGACGCCCGATGTTCTCGAGGCTTTGATCGAATTGTTCCCGAAACTCGCTCCTGTCGGCGCCTGGATAGTTGTCCGAATAGAAAGGGTTCGCCCCGTTGTCGGAGAGAAAGATGATCACCGTGTTCTCATATTCGCCGATGTCCCTGAGAAAATCGACGACGCGGCCGTAGTGGTAGTCCATGGCTTCGAGCATCCCCGCATAGACTTCCATGCCACGGGTTTCCAAGGCGCGCTCGTCGGCACCCAGTTCGCCCCAGGGCCTGATCATCGGATGCGGATCGGCGAGTGGCGCGCCTTGTGGCACGAGACCCTCTCGCTTGGCAGCTTCCCATCGCGTGGCCCGTAGAGCTTCGTATCCATCGTCGTAGTTCCCTTGGTACTTCGACAACCAGGGTTCCGGGACCTGCACCGGATCATGCACGGCGGTAAAAGCGAGGTAGCCGAGAAACGGCTGGCCATCACCTCGATTCTCGCGAATTGCGTCCATCAAGAAATCCGCATAGCTCCTACTCGAGTAGAAATCAGCCGGCAGGCTGTCGAGAAGCTCCCCGTTCATGGAGTACGCGGCTGGATCGTCTCTAGGGAGGATCCCGAGCATGTCGTCCCAGTGGCTGGCGCCTCCGACCAGCATGGAATAGCTACGCTCGAACCCACGGTCGAAAGGCAGTCGGCCGGGCTCATGGCCCAGGTGCCACTTGCCGGACAGGTAGGTGTGGTAACCACCCTCGCGCATGACTTCGGCAAGGGAGGCGACCCGATCGTTGAGGTGGCCCTCATAGCCAGGCTGCCCGATCTGGTTCTCAACCAGCATCTCAGCCATGGTGCCCAATCCCGCGATGTGGTTGTCGTTACCCGAGAGCAACATCGAGCGGGTCGGAGAGCAGCTCACGGAGACATGGAAGTCCGTGAACTTCACGCCTCGCTGTGCAAGCGCATCGAGGTTCGGCGTGGCGATCTCGCCGCCGTAACTGCCGATGTCCGTCCAGCCGAGATCGTCCGCGACCACCAGCAGAATGTTGGGGCGCCCGACTTCGGCCGGATCGGTAGAAGAGGGAGGCGCTGCACACGCACCGCTCACCAGGAGAGCGACCGCTGTACAGAGGGACTTGAGCGAGGAAGGTCTCATACTGGCGAGTTTCTCACACTCCCTTCCCCTATCTGTCCTCGCTGGTCCCGCGCGAATGCAGAGTGCGAGTGACGCCCAAGGTGATCATTGGAGAGAGCTCCAGCTGACCGCCCTTTGCCGCGAGGTTGTTCGGGAACTTGACGCTTGCGTGCAGGTTCCAGTGCGGAACCGGCGCCCAGGAGACGCCCAGATTGCCGACCAGGTCGGTCCTCCCGCTGTTGCGGGCATCACGATCGTCCCAGCGCGACGGCTCTTCGTGGTACGCCTCCAGCTGGGCGATGAAGCTCCAGGACTTCAGCCCGAAAGCAGGGTTTACTCCCAAGCCGGCAGAAACCTGGGTGCCGGCCTGGTAGCCGGAGGAGTTCTCGTAGAGCGAGGTGCGGAGCCTCAGCCAGCCAGCCAACTGCAGGTCCCCCCGTGCCCGATAGGCCTCCAGGCCCACGATCGGGTCGAAGGTGCCGCTGCCGAAGAAGATGTGTTGGTGCCCGTGCCCCGCCTCGCCGAGAACGAACGGATCGCGCTCGGTATCCCCGGTCGGAAGCGAAATCCCACCCAGGGCGTCGACAATCCACCCCTCTTCTCCTTCTTCAGGCAGTCGCAACCGGAAGCGTCCCGTCAGCCTGAGGTCGGCGAAGCCGGACACCGTCTCGGTGCGATGGTGGATGCTTTCGAAGTCCTCCAGCAACTCGCCCTCGGCGCCCCGAAACGAGGCATCGGTTCGCACCTCTCGGTAGGGAACGTCCAGTTCGAGACCGATTCGCGCGGTCAGGCCGACTCTCGCCACTAGCGTCAGGTCGAGAAGGTCCATCTCCAGGACGTGGAAGTGAGCCTGCTCCTCGAGAGGCACCTGCGGCTCGAACTGGTTCTCCCCCACCGGATGTGCGGTATCGATCACCGTCGCCATCGAGAGGAGACTGAAGCTGAAGAGCCCCGGCTGGAGCTGGAAGACCGTCGCGTAACCTCCCCCCGGGAGGTTGGGGTTGCTTCAGGCGCTTCAGACGCCGCCCAGGGCCGGTCCGACCGAGAACGCCACCACCAGCGCCCCGACGATCGCAATTCGAAGTTTCAACCCCGGCGCCCCTTCTCGATCGCTCGTCTCAGGCGCTTCAGGTTGAGCCCTTCGATGGCATCGACCTTGCTGCCATTGGTGCCGTAGACGACCACGTAGGGAAGTGCGGAAGCCCTCTTCAAGTAGTGGGCGGCTATCGGAGAACTCCAATCGACGACGTTGAGCTTGCGCAGGGCGACATCCGAAGACGACTCCAGGATAGAGCGCATCTCCCGGTCGACCTCTCGGCAAGGGCCGCACCAGACGGCATAGAAGTCAAAGACCGTCACCTTGCCCGGCACCACTCCAGCCTCGAGATCAGCATCCTCTCCAGCGCGCGAGAGCCACTCGACATCGAGGTCTTCCGGGAAGTCCAGAGCGGGCGCGTACGAGCCTTCACTCCCTCCCACGACAGCACTGTAGCCGGCCCCATGAACCAGGCTGGTGAGATCATCCGCGTCGAACAGCGACGGATCGTAGGACACCTCGATCTCGACCGAGTCGCGATCGAACTCGGCAGACTCGACACCGCGCTGGCGCTCGAGGAGCTTGACGACCGCCGCACCACAACTCTGGCAGGAGATCTTCTGCAGCGAGATCACCACACTCGCCGGCGAAGCTTGATCCTGAGTATCAGCTGTCTGTGCCAAGGCCGAACTTCCGAGCAGCAAGCTACTCAACGCGAGCATCATCAGTGACCTGGTGTTCAATTCGATCATGGCCTCCTCGGTTCCCTCCAGATCAAGACTATCAACCGTCGGTCAAGAAGTAGCGCCTTGCTTGGGTCGACGGGCGTCTTTGCGTCTTTGCGGGAGCTCAGCTGCCGGTGCGCCGTCGGTACGCCTCCAGCAGATCGGACGAGTGCGGACCCGGCACTTCGGGCACGATCACCAGGCGGCCTCCGAGGCTTGCAATCAGATCGTGCTCCGGTAGGTCGGTGGCCAGGTAGTCCCCGCCTTTGACATGAACATCCGGGCGTACCGCCTCGAAGACCGCGTCGGGGCGCTCTTCAGCGAAGATGTGGACGTGGTCAACGAAGGGGAGGGCGGCGAGGGTGGCGGCGCGCTGCTGCTCGGGGGCCACCGGCCGATCGCTCCCCTTGAGCACCCGAACAGAGGCGTCGCTGTTGAGAGCAACGATCAGACGATCGCCCTCAGCGCGGGCTCCCAGCAGGGTGTGGATGTGTCCGGCATGCAGGATGTCGAAGCAGCCGTTGGTAGTCACCAGACGATCGCCGGCCTCGCGCCACCTCCGGCAGAGTTCCCTCAGGCCACCGAGATCGCTCATCGCGCCTAGCCTATCCGACCCAGGGCATGTTCGATCGCGCGCACCACTGTGGCTACCTCGATGGCGTCCATCGGGCCCGGACCGTCCTCGGCCGCTCGGACGACCCGATGGCCCTCACCCTGCGGGCCCGTCTGCTGCGGATCGGTGGGGCCGAAGAGGGCCACGCAAGGGGTCCCGAGCGCCGCCGCCAGATGGAGCACGCCCGAATCGATGCCGACAAAGAGCCGGGCCAGGCTGAGCAGACCCATCAGGTCGCGCAGGCCAGTACGGCCGGTGAGGTCGAGGACGCCCTCTGCCGGGGCGTGGACCACGCCCATTCGATGCTCGGTGCCCACCACCACAGACCAGACTCCGTTCCCGGCGTTGTGTCTACAGGCACCCATCAGCCGCTCGCCGGGCCATTCCTTGGCCTCGCGACCACGAGAGGCACCACACGCGAACACCACGACCTCACCGTCCCCATCCCAACCCGCCTCCCTCAAGGCGGCACGCGCGCCCGCCAGATCCTCGTCCCCAGCGCGCAACAGGCCCTGATAGTCCGAACTCTCGACAGGACACCCGAGAGCACTTGTCAGGAGAAGATCATTCTCAGTCGAAGGCGGTCCGGAAGTCACTACCGTTTCCGTCAACAGGCTCGCCAGCGGCCCACCTCCGAGGCCCGCCCGCCGTGGAGCGCCACTACCGTAGGCCAAGAGACGCGCTCGGGTTGACTGCGACAGGCAAACCAGCAGATCCAGGTCGGAGGCGCGCAACCGCCCCAGGGTGGCGAAGAAATCCCGCCAACCGCGGTGAAGCAGGATCTCGTCCACCAGGCCGTTGCCGAGCAGCAGTGGTTGTAGCGATTCCCTGACGATGCTCACCAGGCGCGCGCCCGGAAAGCCGGTCCGCAGCGCCAGCAACGCCGGCAGACTGAACATCAGGTCGCCGACCTGGTTCAGGTGCACGACCCCGATTCGTCGAGGCGCCTCTTCAGTCGTTGCGGCCATTCTGGCCCGAGAGTCTATCGGCTCTCATCGAGGACCGCCGCCGAGCCCTCTAACCGGTCGGGCCGGTCTACCTGGCAAGCCCTCCGGTTGTCGACCACCGGATCAGGCGGCGCTGAATCGCTTCGGCGCCCGCAGCCGCGCCTTCGCAGCCTCGACCTCGCGGTCCTTCGCGGGAGCGTTGGTCACCAGCCTGCCCATCAAGGCCCGCCCGCCGTGGAGCGCCACTACCGTAGGCCAAGAGACGCGCTCGGGTTGACTGCGACAGGCAAACCAGCAGATCCAGGTCGGAGGCGCGCAACCGCCCCAGGGTGGCGAA
>PVMS01137287.1_pt1 | contig 12202 bp, 10 predicted proteins | sample 1853461 | NCBI WGS metagenome assembly PVMS01 (sample SAMN08582032, study PRJNA380276) | Marine sediment metagenome, whole genome shotgun sequencing project. | isolation source: ocean sediment barecode stripped | collected 2017
GCGTTCGCGCAGCCTGTACGTCGATCTGGTGCGTCCGCAACCTGGCACCCTGTTGTATTGGTTAAATGCACAGCCGCACCCGGATATAGAATATTTCTCCATTGTCAGGGGGCAGTCCGAATTCGGTCCGGGTGACTATGTCGTTCCGACCTACAGCCAGGATATGAATAATATTCCGGCCTTGCATGGCAGATCTTCGCTGGTCAATATCCCGGCCCATCACGGTCTCGAACCCGTCGATGGCAGTGTGATTGTGAATCTGCTGTCTGACCTGTAGGGTGTGCCAGGCAATATTTGATATTGCCGTATGCGCTTCGTACCTCATCCTGCGGTCTGACAGCGTGCGGCGGGCTAGCCCTTGATATCGCGTAACGCTGCAAGGATCTGTTCCGGTTCCATGCGTTTGGTATAGTCCTTGTCCACGCAGGCTGCACGGGCAACACTATTGGTATCAATCACGTAGGTGGCAGGTACCGGGAGTTCCCAGCTGTTATCACCGTTACTGGCGGGTACATCCAGTCCCCACTTGAGATAGAGCGGACGCATTTCTTCGTAGACCGTGAAGATCAGTCCGTAGTCGCGCGCCGTTTTGTTACCGATGTCGCTCAGCACATCAAACTCAAGCTGGTGTTTTTCCGCGGTTGTCATGGAATTATCCGGCGTCTCGGGAGAAATGCCGACCAGGTTGGCGCCCAGCACCTTGATTTCCGGGAGCACTGCCTGTAACGCCTGCAGTTCCAGGTTGCAGAACGGGCACCAGCCACCCCGGTAAAAACTCAATACCACGGGCCCTTCGTTGAGTTTGCCGTGCAGGGTTACTGCCTCGCCGGTTGCCGCTGGCAGGGTGAAGTCGGGCGCAATTTCTCCGACCTTGATAGCGCTCTCGCCGGTGTGCGAGGCATGCAGTTTCTCAAAACTGGCGCCGACAGCTTGCGCGTCGTCGTCCGGCAGGGAAGACATGAAGGCGCCAACAGTTTCTCCGAGCTGGTCGGTCAGGCTGGGTGCTGAATGTGACATGATAGATTCTCCTTAGATGTTGTTCGGGCTGCGTGCGTCAGCCACTGTGATGTAGTCCGGTCGGGCACTCATGGTGACGGTGATATTGATGTTGTCTGAAACGGCTACCGGCAAGGCGGTGATGCCAAATGCCTTGCGACTGATCGTGACCGTCGCTTCGAGTCGGGACGCAGTTGTCAGCACGGCATCCGCACTGTCAAGGTTGTGTTTCAGAACGAAGCTGACCTCGCGGGTGATGCCGTTCAGTTCAAGTTGCCCGGTGATCACACCGTGATTACCGTGATGCAGGGCGATGCGGTTGCTTGCAAAGGTAATCGCCGGAAAAGTTTCAGTATTGAGGAGGGCAGGGCTGCGCAAGACACTGTCAAGTGCCGTGTCGCGGGTAGTGATGCTGGCCGAATCAATGCTGAAGGTGATATCCGTCGCATTGCAGCTTTCGTTGAATACCAGCCCGCCCTGCAGGCGTTCAAATTCCCCATTGATTTCAAAGATACCCAGTACCCGGACCGAGAAAGTGACGTCTGCGTGTGACAGATCCATAACCCACGATTTTTGATGATTGAGAGCGTCTGCCTTGACCCCTGGAATCACCGCCCAGGACAACAGCAGTGCAAGGACAAGCGTTACGGCGTGTAGACGTTTTTTCATGGTCATGTCTCCTTGCTAGTTGACTGGTCAGTTAGTATGAATACAAAAAAAGTTCACTGCATGTTTGCGGGGATGGCCAGTTTTAACGCATGTTTTCCGAGTTCGCGTATGAGTTCCGGATCGTTGCTGGTCTTTGCATAAACCATGATGCCCTCGACATAGGCAAAGATGGCCTTTGCAGTCGCGGCAGTATCGATGGCGGGCAGATCACCGTTTGCGACGGCCTCTGCCAGCGCCGCTGCAAAGGGTTTTTCCGAGGCCTGAAAAATCTCATCAATCCGGCTGCGGATGTCCTCGTCCTGGGTGCTCATTTCACAACCAAGATTCCCGAACGGGCAGCCAAACACGAAACCGGTGTTCTGTTTTGCCTGCTTGTGGAAGTCATAGATGATTGTGAAAAAACGTTCAATGCGTGCCAGCGGCGGGATGTCTGCAGCGAACGCCTTGTTGATGATTGTTTCATACATAAACGCCTGTGACTGGTCCAGAACGGCCAGCGCGAGATCACGTTTCGAGGGAAAGAAATGATAAAAACTGCCTTTCTTTACCTCGGCGCGATCACAAATCTCCTGCACGCCGACTTCGTTGTAGCTGCGTGCATAAATGAGCTCCTGTGCGGCGCTGATGATTCGCTGGCGTGTGTCGTTTGAAGTTTCCATGGTGCCTACCATAGTTGACTGGTCGGTCAATGTCAATGACTGGCCGGCGGATATCTGTAAGTGCATGTAATAATAGTATAAATCCAGATCAGTATAGCTGCTCGGATTTACCGTAGGATGTGCTGAGCGTAGCGAAGCGCATCATGTCGCGATCGATGCGCTTCGCTACGCTCAGCACATCCTACGCATTGACCAGGGTTCGCGGGCGAGTCCTTTCCTGCAGCCGATATATTTGTTTCCAGCGGCATTCTGAATAATATTTTCGCTTTCAATCGGGTTTTGGTTAAGCTCACGGCTGGTTGATGCAAGGGGGAACGCCCGTTGGTTGAAACAATTGCCCGCCTGCTGTGGCGCATAATTTGCTGGCTTGAGCTGACCGTATTCACATTGGTGCTGTATGTGTTGTCCTACCTGCCAAAGGCGTTGCTGGAGAGTGTTTATTTCAGACTGTTTCAGTCATGGAGCCGCAGCTTTGTGCGAGCGCTGGGTGTGGATCTGCGTGTACATCAGAAGAACCTGCTTCCTTTACCAGACCAATATATCCTGATCGCCAATCATCCGTCGGCCTTCGAGGACATCGGGATTCCGGCGGTCTTTCCGGTGCATTCACTGGCGAAGGTGGAAGTGGCGGACTGGTGGTTTGTCGGTCGTATCAGCACGGCATCCGGGTCGTTGTATGTGCAGCGCGAGTCAAAGGAATCCCGGTCGGAAGCGGGCGAAACCATCGCAAGGGAGCTTGGCAAAGGCAAGAATATTGCGCTCTACCCGGAGGGTGGCTGCAAGGGCAGGCGGATCTTCGAGTCGTTTCGCTATGGCGCGTTTGATATTTCCCTGCGCACGGGAGTCCCCATATTACCGGTTTTCCTGCACTACGAGTCCCAGGATGACTTCGAATGGCATGATCCGCAGACGCTGCTGGACAAGATCTGGCACATGATGACCAGCCGTAACCGGCGTGCTAATTATTATGTCTACGACGCCCTTGACCCGGGTCAATTTTCCGACAAGGTGGCCTATGCCGAATATGCGCACTCGAAATATCTCGAGTGGCAGGCCCGCTATCTCGACTAGACATATATAAAGAGGGGGCTGGCCGTGGCAATCATGGCCAACTCGGGTAAAATTTCTCTCCCCATTGTTCTGCCACGGGACTCTTTTAAAACTACAAGGAATAACGACAAGGAGATGAATCATGAATTTACGCAAAGGGTTTGAGGTTCGTCTGGCCTCGCTGGCTCTGGTATTTGCGGCCACGTTACTGACTGGATTCCCGGCGATGGCCGACGAGTTGATTATGAAAGACGGCTCCCGCCTGAAAGGCAAGGTCATCAAGGAAGATGGCGGCGTTATCGATTTCAAGACCTCCTATGCCGGCACTATCAAGGTCAAGTGGGCCGAGGTCAACGAACTGATCGCAGACGAGCCGATTACGGTGCTGCTAAAAAACAAGGAAACACGCGCGGCGACGAACGCTAAAAATACGGAAGCTGGCGTGGTGCTGGCAGATGAGTCGGGCACCACTGAAACAATCTCTCCGGAGGAGATAGCCTATGTCAATCCCGAACCCTGGCGGGTTGGCAAGGGCATGAAATGGTCAGGCAATGTCAATGTGGACCTGAATTATGAGCGTGGCAACTCGGACAAGGATGAATATCACGGTGACTGGACCACGACCTTTCGCTGGAGAGATGACCGGCTGAAATTTTATGGCGATTATGAAAGAGAAAAAAGTAACGATGTGCTGACCGATGATAACTGGCGAATCAATGGCCGCTACGATCATTTCGTTACTGAAAAATTCTTCTACGGTGGAACCCTGGGTCTGGAGCATGACCGACCCGCAGATCTCCAGCGGCGTACCATTGTTGGCCCGCTGGTGGGTTACGAATTCTACGAAAGCACGGCAATGAACCTCGATGTGGCCGGCGGTCCCATGTATGTCAACGAGGAATTTTATGTAGATGACAACCGTGATTACCTGGCACTTGGCTGGGCCGTCGATTTTGACCGCTTCCTGATACCGCGCCGTATGCAGTTCTATCACCGGCATCGGGGATTACTGGAGCCGGGTGATACGGATAATCTTGTGTGGGACGCCTGGACAGGATTTCGCTTTCCGATCTACGCCGGGATTGTCGCCAGTACCGAGGTGCTGCTGGAATATGACGGTGGTGCCCCTGATGATGTCGACGACACGGACACGACCTACCGCGCCAAACTTGGTTATCAGTGGTAAGGCATTTACAGATAGCTGATTCATGAAGTCATTTTTGCTAACTGCCTGGCTGTTTGCACTGTGCGTGTGTTGCCTGCCCGTGCCCCCGGCCCTGTCAGCAGACAAGGCCGGGGCGTCTTTTGCCGGACCTGCCCTGGTTACCCATGCTGCCCTTGAGGCCCGTCTTAAAGAGATTGAGGCATCGACTTCGCTGGATGAAGAGACCCGGGCGAGCCTGGTTGAAACGATCAACAAGGCGCTGGGTAATCTTGAAGCCATCAAGGCCAACAAGGCCGCTACCGGGAGTTATGTTCAGGCAAGGAAGACTGCACCGGAACAGGCCAGTGCCATACGCACGAAACTGGAAGCAGACCGTGAAACTGACTCCGAAGTCACCGTAAAGGCAACTGCCGACTCGCCCTTTGATGTGATCGAGGGTGAGTTGCTGCAGGAAAAGGCAAACCTGGCGGCTGTACAGGCCAAGCTGGCCGACCTGGAAGGGCAGCTGGAAACCGGTAATAACAGGCCAGTCGTTGTGCAGAAACGGTTGCAGCAGGCAAAGCAGGACAAGGATGATATAGAAGCCCAACTCAGGTTGGAGGCACCGGTAGAACAATTGCCCTGGTTGACGGAAGCCGGCCAATGGTCGCGGACCACCAGGGCAGCCGAACTGCGCAGCGAGGTTGGCATGCTGGACCAGGAATTGCTGAGCATGCCGATGCGGATCAACTTGCTCGAGGCGCAGCGCGACCAGGCGACCCGTACTGTGAAACGTGTAGCTACCCGGGTCAAAATACTTGAGGAGTTATCCAGTCGCCAGGGTCATATTGAGGCAGAACAGGCCCGGGAGGAGGCGGCTGCAGCAGTCACTGATGCGGCTGGAAAACATGCCATAGTCCTGGAGCTGGCGGAGGAGAATGCCGAGTTGACCCGGGAGCTCGCAACCATCGCCACCCGTCTGAGGAAGGTGAGTGCCAGTGACGATGCAATCGAGAAGGAGGCTGACAGGATCGAGGACTATTTTCGTGCTGCCAGGGAAAAACTTGAGATTGCCGGCCTGAGTGAGGTGCTGGGCGAGGTGTTGCGTGAGCAGCAGCAGACCTTGCCAAACACACGCAAGCTCAGCAAGAAGGTCAGCAAGATCGAGAGTGATAGCGCCCATGCGGCATTACGCCAGATCCAGCATAGCCAGGAATATAAAGGCCTGCGTGACATGGATGAGTTTGTCGAGGCTCATATTGCAGATCTTGAAGCAGCTGTAGCCGCGCTGGTCAGTGAGGACGTCAGGGGGCTTGCGGAAAGTCGGCGGACACTGCTGAACAAGGCACTTGACCTCGACAAGTCCTTTTCGAGATCACTCGCTGAACTTGCAGCAAGTTATCGGCGGCTGCTGCGGACGACCCGTGACTATGACGAATTCCTTGCAGAGAACCTGCTCTGGTTACGTAGTGCCCCGGTGCCAAGTCTTGCTACCCTGAAAGCTGTTCCGGAACAGATTGGCCTGTTGTTCTCACCTGCGCGCTGGCTTGAAGTTTCGAAAACACTGCTTGCCGGATTTGCGCGGTCGCCATTTTCCCTCTTCATGCTGGCTGTATTCGGGTTACTGTTGTGGAGGGCACGGCGGTTTCGGGTGTTGCTGAAGGCCATGGGCATGCAGGTCGGCAAGCCGTCACTCGACAGATTCTCCTATACCCTCAAGGCACTGGGCCTGACCCTGTTGCTGGCCGCACCCTGGCCATTGCTGGTCTGGATTGCGGGTTGGGATCTGGGTGCATCACCGGAGGTGCAACAGTTTCCCGGTCTGGTTTCGAGAGCATTGCTGGCGGTTGCACCCACATTCTTTTATGTACAGTTTTTCAGCGTGATGTGTATTCCTGACGGTATTGCCGCGAAACATTTCCGCTGGCCGCACCCTGTCCCGGAGCGTTTGTACCGCGGATTTTCCTTTCTGAAGATTACCTTTCTGCCGGCGATATTTTTTGCAGTACTCATTCTTCTTGACGAGCAAACGACACTCCACGGCGGTCTGGAACGCCTTATTCTCGTCGTTGCCCTGGCAGTACTTGCTGTTTTCTTCTACCGGTTGATGAACCTGCTGGTAAGGCAGTCAATCGGCTCAATGACGCAGATGCGTTACCTGTGGCTGGCGCTGACAGTTGTAACGCCCCTGTCACTGGCGGTGCTCGCATTCCTGGGCTATTTCTACACGGCAAGCACACTGGGATCCAGCCTGGTGCAGACCCTGTGGTTTGTCTTCGGGCTGGTCGTGCTGCACCAGGTGGTTGTGCGCTGGCTGTTGCTGGTGCAGCGCCGTCTGGCATTGCAGGCAGTGCGTGAGCGCATGCGGGCGGCACTGGAGGAAAAAACGGAGGAAAAAACGCCGGTTGATTCCGAGATGGAAGGTATGCCGGCGCCGGTCGATGAGCCCGGGATTGACCTGGTTGCCATGAGCGAGGAAAGTCGCAAATTACTGAATACGGTGCTTGTCATAATCGGCATTATCGGTTTCTGGCTTATCTGGTCCGATGTCCTGCCAGCCTTCAATATACTTAACGAAGTGACTCTCTGGCATCACACGGTAACCATCGCCGGCGAGGAGAGCATGGCACCCGTTACGCTGGCAGATGTCGGCCTGGCCATCCTGATTGCCGTGGTAACCATCGTGGCAATGAAACGTTTTCCCTCCTTGCTGGAAATTCTCCTGCTGCAGCGTGTCAAGATGACAGCCGGCAGTCGTTACGCCGTAACAACGCTGACAACCTATACAATAGTCGGTGTCGGCCTGGTTGCCTTTTTTAATATCATTGGTGTGGACTGGTCCAAGGTGCAGTGGCTGCTTGCCGCCCTGAGTGTGGGTATCGGTTTTGGCCTGCAGGAAATCGTGGCCAATTTCATCAGCGGCATCATTATCCTGTTTGAACGTCCCATCCGGGTCGGGGATGTCGTTACGATTGGCACTACCGATGGTGTGGTGACCCGCATCCAGATCCGCGCAACCACAATCCGAACCTGGGACCGGCAGGAGTTACTGGTGCCGAATAAGGAGTTCATTACCGGTCGCCTGCTGAACTGGTCGCTTTCAGATCAAACAACACGCATCAAGGTTCCGGTGGGTGTGGCCTATGGCAGTGACGTGGAGAAAGCAATGTCGCTTATGGGTGAAGCAGCAGCGGAAAATACCAATGTGCTTGCTGAGCCGAAACCGTCTATCCTGTTCGAGGCATTCGGGGACAATACGCTTAACCTGGTATTGAGGTGTTTTGTCGATTCCCAGGATGTCCGGATGACAACCCTGACCCAGTTACACCAGGCGATCAACAAGAGTTTTAATAATGCCGGTATTACGATTGCCTTCCCGCAGCGTGATGTGCACCTGGATACCCTGCAGCCGCTGGATGTCCGTATTACCCGGGATGGCGGTTAACGCAGATTTTTCGCGGCGAGACGCCGCTCCCACAACTCCCCCGGCAGCATGACACCGCAACCAAAACAAACTGTGGGAGCGCCGTCCCCGGCGCGATTTGCACTTGTCGATATGTAATCAATGCGCAGACTGTCATGCTGACGCCCGCTCTGGCATAATCGCGCAATTATTTGGAATAACCATCAGGGAGCATGAGCATGTCCGCATTCAAAACCCTTTTCATTGCAGTCATCGCAGGTACCCTGCTGGCGGCCTGTTCCTCAGCCGAGAGACGCGCTCACAGGAGCCAGGTTGATGCCAACAAGAGCCAGGTCGAGCTGAATGAGCGCAAGATGGAAATCGTGGATGATTACGAAAAATGTATTGACAAGAGCAGCTCGGATGAAGATCGCGCCAAGTGCGAGGCAAAGCTGAAGGGTGCGCAGGGACTCTAGTTCATAAATAAACTGCGCCCTTGTCCTGCTTTATATTCCCTGACCTTATGATTACAAGAACACTGTTGCTGGTACTGGTGCTGTTCATTACGGGCTGTACCAGCATCGGGCCAAAATCGGTCATCCGTGACCGCTTTGACTACAACACGGCGATTTCCGATTCCTGGAAAGAGCAGACGCTGCTGAATATTGTCAAGATACGCTACGCCGACATGCCGCTGTTTGTCGAGGTGGCATCCATTGTTAGCGGTTACACGCTTGAGAGTTCAGTCAGTCTTAACGGCACGCTGTCATCAAGTAATTCGGTGCAGAAAGATTTTCTGTCACTGGGTGGCAACGGCAAGTTTATCGACCGGCCGACCATTACCTATGTGCCGATTACCGGCAGTCAGTTCAACAGGAGTTTCATGACCCCGATACCGCCCGGTGCAGTGCTGTTCCTGATGCAGTCCGGCTGGTCGGCGGAACTGATTTTCCCGCTGACAGTGGATTCGGTAAACGGCTTGCGCAGCCAGGTACTGGCGGGCGCCAACCAGCGTACCGGGGATCCGGACTACTATCGGGTTGTTGATCTGATACGACAGATTCAGCTATCCGGTGCCATCGGGATGCGCATTAAAGAGACTGGAAATTTGCAAGATTCCACCGTGTTGATTGTCCAGAAGGAAGGACTGGACCCGGAGATCCAGGCGGCAAGGCAGGAGCTGACCCACCTGCTGGGTCTGAATTCCGATGCGCGGGAGATAAATGTCAATTACGGTTTGATCCACAGTACTGATAATGAAATGGCAATGCTGACTCGCTCCATGCTGCAGATCATGATTCAACTGGCGACGAAGATTGATGTGCCACCCGAGCATGTCGCCGAGGGGCGTACTGTACCAACCCTGGATACCGCCGGAAGCACTGCCGGGCACCGGAAGCTGATGAATATCCACCACAGCAAGGAGCGACCTGCCAATGCCTTTACTGCGGTGAAATACCGGGATTACTGGTACTGGGTTGATGACCGCGACTTCAGATCGAAACGCACCTTTGCATTCCTGATGATTTTGTTTTCGCTGACTGAAACCGGGGGCAAGGAAGGACTGCCGCTGGTAACAATTCCAGCCGGCTAGACTGACTGTAAGTAACTAGGGAATTATCTTTTAACTTTTCAAGGAGTTCATTATGACCAAAAACAGATTATTTTCATTGATTATGACGCTGCTGGTATTTACGGCAGCCATGTCCGGCGCGCAGCTTGCCAGTGCAGGGGATTCGGTACTCTCCGCAATCGAGAAACGTGGTGAACTGGTGCTGGGTACCTCCGGAAACATGCCCTCCATGAGCGAGAAACGTGATGGCAAGGTGGTTGGTTTCGATATTGACCTGGCCAGGTTGATGGCCAGCGGCATGGGCGTGAAACTTGATATCAAGACCATGGCGTTTGACAAATTGCTGCCGGCGCTTGAAAAGGGTGATGTCGATGTGGTGATTTCCAATGTCACCATCAACCCGGAACGCAATATGCGGGTTGCCTTTGTCGGGCCCTATATGACATCGGGTAAATGCATTGTCACCAGGAAAGATACCCTGGCGAAGGCCGAGGAGGCGACAGACCTCAATACGCCCGATACCCGTCTTGCGACCCTGGCAGGTTCTACCAGTGAAGCCTTCACCAAGGCCCTGTTACCCAAGGCCACTGTGACGCTCGTGGATGATTACGAGAGTGCTGTCAAGATGGTCAACAGTGACACCATCGGTGGACTGCTGACCGATTATCCCATTTGTCTGTCGATCCTGAAGCGTTACCCCGATGCCGGTTTTGTTTCGCTGTTTTCACTGCTCACCTATGAACCTGTTGGCATAGCCCTGCGTGGCTCCGACCCCCTGTACATTAACTGGACAGAAAATTTCCTGACACGTGTACAGGGCATGGGGCTGCTTGACGAACTGAGCATGCGCTGGTTTGGCAGGGTCAACCTTGAAGACGGGGACAAATAACCCGCTATTTTCGTGTATTAGTTCTTGTATTTGAGGTGACGCTGTATAGAATCACATTCTAATATACCGGGTCGGCCTGAAGGCCACTGTGAAAGATAACCACATTTGATAAAAGGCCTTTGCCTTTAGGAGAGAGCCATGAAGATGAAGTTAGTCAAAAGTTTGGTTTTGAGTGCCGCTGCATTATTCCTCAGCCAGTCACTAATGGCTGACGAGTTCTCGGTAGGCAAGGGAAAACGCCCGTTCACACTGGGACTTGGCCTGCTCTACAAGGACAAGCCCTACAAGAGCTATGACAGCAGTGAGAAGACACAGCCGGTGCCGATCGTGCTGTATGAAGGTGAGCATTTCTTTGCCCGTGGCGCAACCATAGGCTGGGATTTCCTGGACTCGGATGCGCTGGAAGTAGCAGTCATTGGCCAGTTCCTGGGAGACGGTTACGATGAAAGTGACAGCAAGGCCCTGAAGGGCAATGGTGACAAGGATCCCTCGTTTGGTGTCGGTGGCCAGGTGACCTGGAAGCCCGAGAATCTTGGTTTCAGGTTCTCAGCTGTCCAGGACATTACGGATAACAGTGATGGCGCCCAGGCCGTCGGTGAGATCTTCTATACACACAAGGCAGGCCCCTGGATGATCAAACCGGCAGCGGCTGTTGTCTGGCAAAGTGATGATTACAATGACTACTACTATGGTGTGAGATCACGGGCTGTTAATGCAAACGCCTACAAGGCAGACAGTGATATTAACTACCGTCTGGGTGTCGTTGCAGTCTATCAGCAACCGACATCGAACTGGATGTTCATGGGCGGCCTGCGCTATGAATTCTTCGGTGATGAAATCACTGACAGTACCATCGTCAGCGAGGACGAGCAGTTGTCTGCCCTGATTGGTGTTGCGTACACCTTTAAATAAAAGTGTAATGATGTTGTACAGAAAAGCGGCCTTCGTGGCCGCTTTTTTTGTGGCCGATTACCACCCAACTATTTTAAACCACAAACGTAGGATGTGCTGAGGTACGAAGCGCATCGATCGCGACAGATGCGCTTCGTACCTCAGCACATCCTACGGTCATCGATCAAGGAATCAGTACACTTGATCGGTCAAAAACGCGCAACTGCCCATTGATCCCAGTTGATCTGCTGCATACTGTCACCCAGTTCGTTCATGGCATCCAGCAGGCTCTGGGTACTGCCAAGAACGGCATAGAGATTGCGCAGGGCCTGCCCGTCAAAGTCGTCAGGGACCTTGTTCAGCCGCTGTTCCATTTCCTCCAGCAGCGTTGCCCGGGTACTCCATTCCTTTACCAGGGAGTCCGTGTGCTCCAGTCGCGCCCATTTTTCAAGTACGTTGTGTATGCGCTCGCGCCATTTTTCGTTAAATGCTTCCAGGGAGTGCATCAATTCGGGAGATTCGGATTCTGCGGTCGTGAAGCTTGCTTCCAGGGTTTGCAATCGCAGGCGGACAGATTGCAGGCTGTCTACCAGGTGCCGAACCTTTTCCTGTGTATTGTCCGGGAACAGCGGGTAATCCAGGTTTTTTTCTATGCTCAACAGCTGCGCAGAGATCGGCAGGATCGCTGTTTCGAATACTCGCTTTCTGCGTTTGCGCCCGCGACTTTTCTGTCGCGGCGAAAACAGGCGGAAGTCGTCAATAATCCTGGCGCCCCCGGCCAGAAAATGGTGCACGCTGCGCAGCAGGATTTTCTCCGGATGCATGGGACTCAACAAGCGGTGGACAATGACCACGATGCTGATGCCAAGCAGCATCACCAGGCCGGCCGTGACCAGGGCGATAAATGAATAACTTTGCTGGTTGTTAA
>PVMS01088098.1_pt1 | contig 12200 bp, 14 predicted proteins | sample 1853461 | NCBI WGS metagenome assembly PVMS01 (sample SAMN08582032, study PRJNA380276) | Marine sediment metagenome, whole genome shotgun sequencing project. | isolation source: ocean sediment barecode stripped | collected 2017
TAGGCGTTTGGAGCGAGAGAATTGCAGGAAAACTAAAACCGTGGCATTTATTATTCTTTGTACTTGGATTAATCTGTGACACATGGGGAACAGGACTGATGATTGAATTCGTGGGCGGTATGACATTTGATGTTCATGGGATAACAGGTCTAATCGCTATTTTATTAATGTTTATACATGCAGCCTGGGCTTTTTGGGTTTTGAAAAAGAAGGATGAACAAGCGATCAATAATTTTCACAAGTTCAGTGTGGCAGTCTGGGTGATTTGGCTCATTCCATATTTCAGCCCAATGTTTTTTTCAATGCCTTTTTAAGCGACTGACAGGTAATGATATGAGTGCGATAAGTATTGTAACCATCCTCTTCCTCATCCTAGAAATGACCAACGTGCTCGCGCTGTATTTTTTTCCGGGCTCAAAATATGCGAACGCAATTGGTGTATTCAAGGCTTGGGAAAAATCAAAAGCAGATCCAGAAATTCATGACTTCGTGAAATACCTTGTAAATTGGGTCGCAGGGACTAAGCTGATCTTCATCTTTTTATTGGTCGTTATTCTGATTATGGCTGACGACCGCACCTTGTTATTTTCTGGAATTGCCCTGGTGGTCTCAATTGCATCTTTCTTCTGGCGGTTATTCCCTTTGATCCGCAAAATGGACAAGGGTGGTCAAATAGAACCTAAAAATTATTCTGAAGTTTTAGGTTGGATGATCGGAGTTTTTATACTGGTGTTTGTAGGAGCTATTACAACCTTATTTATAAACTAGTAATCCGTCAATTGTGAATGGTAGGATAGAGACGTTTTATTTTTATACGAGCATCAGCAATAGAAAAGCGCCAATCAACCTTAACAACTTTAGAATTGCGATCATTCACCCAGGCTTGAACATCATATTGCAAGGTGTGCTCATCTGGAAGGCTGCGGTTGATGCACTGACGAGACAGGACGCTGAGTTCGATCTCAGCCATGTTCAACCAGCTGCCATGTTTGGGTGTGAAATGGAATTCGAAACGATTGATGAGTCTTCTGGCTTCATCAGGTTCAAAAGCCAGATAAAAAGCAGCTGGCGATCCGTTATGATCAATCCATTTACACAATGTTCTAAATCCTACCAAAAAATATGGTTTTGAGAGCAAGGAATACTTCTTAAGAAATTTAGACGGGCGAATTAAGTCCGTATCTTCTTTGGAAGCAATCCAAAATTTGAGAACTGGCTCGAGTCCGGTTTCTAAAAAATTTATAATACCTATGCTGGCTACTCTCCTCATCCACAGGTAAATGCCATTTTTTTAGAGTGTGTTTCCAAGGGCTAGCGTGGTTTTGATCCAATTCACGTTTGGCTGATTAGAATAGGGTTTTTGAAAAGTGGACCCACTTTGGGGAAGAGGTCAGCAATCCGGCCTCAAAGTCATTTAAGCTATCGTCTCCTCGTTTCTTTTGCTTTTGTTTTACAGTCTTCACAATTTCATTACATTGCACTAACATATCAAGTGGTACAATTTTTTTTTGGGATCAAATAAATTAGTTAAGTAATAAGGGCAACATGAAAAATCTTTCTTTTTTCTTATTTCTTTCATTAATCATTCTTCTATTTTCATTGTTAGGATGTGTACCAACCGCTCCTACACCGGCAGTTGTCAAAGTTGATTTGAACAATCTGCAGCCCTTGCCGACTGCTCAAGAATCCGAAATGCTGCCTCTCCGGGTTGCCATTGCAGCAGTAATATCCCCGGAGGGCACCGCCGAGAGTTATGCCCCCTTATTAGATTATCTTGAAGATAGCTTGGGACGAACCATTGAATTGGTGCAGCGACGTACTTACGCCGAGATCAATGATTTGATTAAGAATGGCGATGTAGATCTTGCCTTTGTTTGTACGAGCGCGTATATCGTTGGCAGACGTGATTTTGACATGCAGTTACTAGTGGCCCCTAAGGTGAATGGCGAATCTTATTATCATTCTCTACTGATTGTGCCGATCGATAGCTCAGCAAAATCTATCTCAGACTTGCGCGGAATGGTGTTTGCCTTTACAGATCCAATGTCTTTTTCTGGAAGAATGTATCCCACATACCTTCTTCACCAAATTGGGGAAGCGCCAGCAGAATTTTTTCTAAGAACCTTCTTTACCTATAGTCATGATGATGCCATTCGAGCGGTTGCAGATGGGTTGGCAGATGGGGCCGCGATAGATTCTTTAGTTTTAAATTTTGCTCTTGCCCGTGACCCATCCTTAGGGGAAAAGATCAAGGTTATTTACACATCACCCCCCTTTGGCATTCCGCCTGTTGTGGTAAGCCCAGAGACGCGACCGCAACAACGCTTACTGTTGACTGAGATTTTTTTGAACATGCATATTAATACTGCCGGGTTGGACGCATTGCGTTCTCTTGATGTAGACGAATTTACTGTTGTTTCTGAAGATTTATACAATACAGTTGAAGACATTGCGACCGCTATTTCAGGGCAATTAGATCTGCCATGAAAACAGATAAAAGCGGCAAATTCATGATTAAATTATGGGGGTTATTGGGAAGTGTTAATGTACGAACAAAGATTTTTGGCATTGTCCTTGGCAGCACGTTGATCCTGAGCCTTTCTTTCGTCTATCAGGTTCGGTTATCATTGCACAATGTTCTTGAGAAAAAGTCTCAGGAGCAGGGTGTTTCAATAGCCAGAGATGTTGCAGCTCGAGCCACAGATTTGATCCTGGTTAATGATCTCTTCGCTTTGCATGAATTATTAGCTGAAACAAAAGAAAATTATGCGGATGTTCGCTATGCCTTTATTCTAGACTCTCAAGAACGAATGCTTGCCCACACTTTTGGTGAGGGATTTCCCCTTGATTTGATCGATGTTAATGTGGTTAATGCTGGGGAATACCAAAATACTGTTGTGGTAGATGCTGGAGAAGAAGAAGTTTGGGATGTAGCGGTTCCAATATTTGAGGGAAAAGCAGGGGTCGTCCGGGTTGGGATTTCTGATCGTAGCGTCCACCAGACATTAGCCTCGCTCACAACGCAAATGCTGGCCATCTTAGTGGCAGTTTTAATTGGAAGTTTGTTGGCAGCTACTTCTTTAACTTGGGTCTTGACTCGCCCGATTTTGACCCTGGTTGATGCCACCAAAAAAGTTGCATTGGGAGATTATTCACCCAGAGTGGCTCGATGGGCCAATGATGAAATTGGAGATCTGGCCGTTTCTTTTAATCAAATGGCCACTGAATTAGGTCGCTTGGATGAGATCAGGCAGGAACAAGAGCAACTCCGCCGACAGCTATTGGAAGGTGTGATCACTGCCCAAGAAGATGAGCGCCGCCGCATTGCGAGAGAGTTACATGACAGCACATCCCAATCTTTAACCTCCTTAATTATTGGTCTTAAAAATTTGGAAGAATGTTGTGAAAACCCTGATATTCTGCCACAATTTGAACAACTGCGAGTAGAAACAGGAAGAACATTAGATGAAGTCCACGCATTGGCATTACAGTTGAGACCAGCAGTATTGGATGATTTGGGGTTAGAAGCAGCTTTAGAAAGATTAGTCAGTGAGTGGCGGTTGCGTTACAATGTGAGCGCTGATGTATTGGTTCATCTGCGCGAAGAGCGCTTGCCGGGTGATGTAGAAACAACATTGTATCGAATTGTGCAAGAGGCCCTTACAAATATTGGTAAACATGCTCATGCAAACTCAGTGAGCGTGCTTGTCGAAAGAAAGGATCGCGATGTAGTTGCAGTTATAGAAGATGATGGGATTGGCTTTGATATGAACAGCTCGTTTGATAAGGGGCACTTGGGGTTATTGGGAATGCGTGAACGGGCTGAATTACTCTCCGGTAATTTAATCCTTGAAAGTAAGGGTCGAGAAGGTACCAGTATTTTTGTCACTATCCCGATATCTTGCAAGACGGAGGTTATCAATGCCTGAAAAAGTACGGGTGCTGTTGGCAGATGATCATGCTGTATTACGTTCGGGTTTGACGCTATTAATAAACGGGCAGGATGATTTTACAATCGTTGGAGAGGCTCCAACCGGATTGGCTGTATTGGCCCTGGCAGAAGAATTACAACCTGATCTGATCTTGCTGGATCTTTCTATGCCTGGGTTGGGTGGATTAGATGTAATCTCCACCCTGAGATTAAAGTCGCCTGAGATGAAAATATTAGTGCTGACCATGCACGATGATCTGGAATACCTCAGGCAGGCATTAAAATCTGGCGCCTCGGGTTATATTCTCAAAAAAGCAGCCGATTCGGAACTGCTCGCAGCAATGCGTTCCGTGATCAATGGTGAAGTTTATGTGCATTCATCCATGACCAAAGGTTTGCTAAAGGATATATTGCCAGATGATAAGCACGAAACCGATAAGGATGCCTGGGAAAATCTCAGCAATCGAGAAAAACAAGTATTACAATTAGTTGCGTTAGGTCATACCAGCGCTGAGATTGCAGAGCAATTAAACTTGAGTTCCAAAACGATAGATACTTATAGATCACGGGGAATGGAGAAATTGGAACTTAAAACTAGGGCGTCCCTAGTGCGCTATGCATTGCAGCGCGGAATTTTAGAGCAATAATCAGAAATTTCCCCACATTGGAAACATCCATGTAATCTAAAGCCTTACATCCTGTCAGGAAAATTCCGCATGAAAGTAAAACAGGACACAGACTTTTCCTGATATGACTCAATACCATCATCAACTATAGTTAGGTTGGTAATTTCAACCCATTAGTTTCCTTTAAAAGGATGATGAGAGTATGAGTGTTTCTAGAAGAAATTTTCTCAAGATCTCCGGTGTTTCTGCTGGAGCCCTCACCGCGGGTTCGTTGTTATCTGGCAAGATGAAAACGCTTATCCCGGCACCCAAAGGGAAAGAGCTAGTAGGAGAAAAATTTATTCCTACCACTTGTTGGATTGGCAAACAGGATTGTGGCATGCTCGCCCGAGTTGTCAATGGACGACTCGTGAGTTTCCAAGGGCATCCCGACCACCCGCGTAATAAGGGTACATTGTGTCCGAAGGGGGTTGCTCAGATCCAAGCGATCTATGACCCGAATCGTGTCAAAGCCCCCCTAATGCGCACAAATAAAAAAGGCGTCCCTGGCACCTGGGAACAAATTTCTTGGGATGAAGCACTGGATATCGTCTCTGGGAAGATCAAAGACGCCCTGGACCGCGATCCGCGCCTGTTTGTCTGGCAGAAGGGGCGCAGCAAGGCCAAAGATTTTTACGATGATGCATTCGTGAAATCCAGTGGCGCAACCAAATTGCACCACGGCGCTTTCTGTTCCGACGCTGGTTACCGAGCTTTGGAATACTCCATTGGTATGCACGGTGTGCTTCACCCCGACATGCGCCATACAAAATACTTGCTTTCCTGGGGTTGGAATATCACCAACGCTGGCGGCAACAAATTCTGCTGGCTGACCTGGCCGCAGCAATTGGTGGCAGCCAAAGAGCGCGGTATTAAGGTGACTGCCATTGATCCTCGCTTGCGCGGTCCCGCGCATTTTGCCGATGACTGGGTCGCCATCAAACCGGGCACTGACCTGGCTATGGCCCTGGCGATTTGCAAACTGCTGATCGATCAAGATACTATCGACCACAAATATCTCAAGAAATATACTAATTCCCCTTATCTGGTTGGCGCCGATGGCAAATTCTTGCTTTCTGAACCGGCTGAGGGTGAAGAAAAAGGCAAAGAGTTGGTTTGGGATTCGGCCAGTATGGCGGCAGTGCCCTTCGACACCGCAGGCATCGAGCCTGTGTTGGACGGCTCCTATGATGTTGACGGCAAGGCCGTCTCAACCGCTTTCCAACTTTTCAAAGAACATCTAGCCGAATCGACTCCTGAATGGGCAGCACAACAATGTGGGGTTGATGCCGCTCAAATTCGCCAAATAGCCCAAGATCTAGCCGAAAATGCGATGATCGGCAGCATGATCGAGGTGGAAGGCAAACTACTGCCTTATCGCCCGGTGGCGATCATGGCCTACCACATGGCCCAGCAAGAGCTTGGTTTCCAGGCCCTACGCGCCATGCTGTTCATCCCCATGCTGCTGGGTTCGGTTGGTGCCGTTGGCGGCCAGTTCAGTGATTTCACCTGGAAAGAGTATAAGAATTGGAAGAAATTCGCCGATATCAGCGTCAAGGAAGGCCCGTACAATATTTACTTGAGCGGCAGTAAATTCTTCCCCATTAACAGCAACAATTCATCCATAGTTGCCAAGGTTATCAATAATCCTGAGAAATATGAAGTGGATTATGTGCCTGAGGTTTTCCTGCTGCATCATGTCAACCCGCTAGGTTCTTTCCCCGATCGTGAAGAGAATATCAAAGCCTATAAAAAGATCAAATTCGTAGCTGCGATTGATCCATGGCTCTCACTGACGGCTGATCTCTTTGCCGACATCGTGCTGCCTGCTGCTACCATTGAGAAATACGAAGGACCTATGAGTGCCACCGATCAATATGTGGATGCCAAGGCTATGCGCATACCGCCGATGGCCCCGCTTTTCCAAAGCCGAGGTGAAATCGATATCTACATGGATATTTCTGAGCGCATTGGCACGCTTTATGGTGAAGGCGGTTATTTGGAGATTGTCAACAAAGAGTTAAAGTTGACTGATACTGAGTTTGCTTTGCCTTTGGATAGCAAGCCGACGCCGCGCGATATTTTTGATCGCTACGCAAAGGTCAATGGGCTTGAGGGTATTGAATTCTTCGAGACCGAAGGCGTACAACTCAAAGGTCCCGTCAAAGCTTCAAAGTACTATCCTTACGCCATGGAAACACCTTTTGGTGGCATTCTGCCGCACCGTCTTTACGGTGAATCGCTTTTGACAACGCAAGAAAAAATGCAAGCCATGGGCGCCGACGAGATCTATTGGCGAGATTACACAGCCCTGCCCACCTGGCGCAAACTCACAGTTGAGAAATCACCAGCAGAATATGATTTACTCTTGATGAGCACCCACCTGATCGAGTTCAAACAATCCCGGACACCGATCCCCATGATGCTGGAATCCTTCTCTGAGCAGGTAATGGAGATCAACCCAAAAGATGCCAAATCCAAAGGTATTAAAGATGCAGACAAAGTCGTTGTCGAATCGATCCATGCCCTGACAGGCGAAACTCGCAGCGTGACGACCACCGCTCGCTACCGAGAAAATATCCGCCCTGGCGTGGTTTGTATGCCGCATCACTTCGGCGAATATGTCAAACACCCCTGGGTCAAAGGCACCGGCCCGTCACCCAACAGCCTGTTCTTCACCGGCGAGGGGTATGTCGCCAACACGGCAGACCAAACTTATCTCGTCAAAGTCAAAGTGGCGAGGGCCTAAGGAGATAGACCATGACTAGATATGGAATGGTGATTGATCTTAGCCGCTGCACGGGATGCCGAGCCTGCATGGCAGCGTGCAAAGTTGAAAACAACACCGCACAAGGCAATTTTTGGATGTATACGTTTCGCTTCGAAGAAGGCAAATTCCCAAATACGCGCGTTTGGTTCATGCCTCGCCCTTGCATGCACTGTGAAAATGCAGCTTGCGTCAAGGTTTGCCCGGTTGGGGCACGCTACAAGCGCGATGATGGCCTGACAGCCACCGATTGGGATCGCTGCATCGGCTGCCGTTATTGTGAAGTGGCTTGTCCATATGGGGTTAACTACTTCAACTGGAAGGCCCCCAGTAAAAATCAATACCTGGCTTGGGATGATCCCGATCTAATTGCGATTACGGATGGTGAGCTGCCTTATGCCAATCCTGACTTGGAAGCAGCTTATGGTGACGAAGATCGGCGTATCGCGGGTGGCGGCCACAACAAAGGCGTGATGGAAAAATGCACATTCTGTGTCCATCGTCTTGACGAAGGACTTGGTCCCAAATGCGCTGAAGTCTGCCCGACCAAAGTAATCCACTTTGGCGACTTCGATGATCCTAACAGCGCGGTCTCGAAAATGCTTAAAGATAACCCATCTTTCCGGTTGCTGGAAGAAGCTGGTACAGAGCCCAATGTTTATTATATTGGCGGCCAACCTCCTACATCTGAGACCCGCCAGATTGAAGAAATAAAGGTGAAGGTGACGCCATGACTGAGAAAATAAAAAGCCTACCCTATGGCATAGGTCAATTTTCGCCCCAATGGTTTCTGCTAATAGCTATATTGCTTGCCGTGGTTCTCTTTGGCGGATATGGCTATTCCCAGCAGTTAGCCCATGGCGAAATTGTAACCGGGTTGCGCAATATTGGCTCAATGAACGGTGTTACCTGGGGTTTGTACGTTGTGATGTACATTTACCTTATGGGTTTGAGTTTTGCGGGCATCACTTTTGCGGTGATTGTACGCTTGTTCAAGATTGACGGGCTAAAGCCATTAACTCGCATCGCACAAGCGCTTACAGTTTTCTCCATCATTGGCGGCGCGCTGATGACCATCGTTGATGTCGGTCAACCAGGAAGAGCCTTGGTCAATCTGTGGAAATTTGCCCGACCACAATCACCATTCTTTGGTACGTTTACTTTGGTGATTGCCGGTTACTTATTTGCCAGCATTGTCTATCTATATCTGGATGGGCGTAAAGATGCAGCTCTTTTGGCAAAGGAAAAACTTCGTTTTGCTGGTTTTTATCGGTTTTGGGCTGCGGGATACAATGATACCCCTGCTGAACAAGAGCGCCACGAAAAAGCCAGTTTCTGGTTGGCAGTTGCCATCGTGCCGCTTTTGGTAACGGCAACATCAACCCTGGGTTTTATCTTCGGTCTGCAAGCGGGACGGCCTGGTTGGTTTAGCGCCCTGCAGGCGCCCGGGTTTGTCATCTTGGCAAGCTTGTCGGGTTTGGGTATGTTGACATTAATCGCCGCGATTGTTCGCAAGACAAACGGCTTGGCCATATACCTGACCGACGAAGTGTTTAAAACACTTGCCACAGTAATGATGATCCTGAATGCAATTTATGTCTACTTCACTGTCGTCGAATGGCTTTCCTCTTCCTATTCGGCCCACCCAGGTGAAGCCAGAATATCGGCTGCTTTGATTTCTGGTGAATATGCTACACTGTTCTGGACAAATATTGCTTTGCTTGTATTGCCCTTGATGTTGCTGGCTGCTCAGTTTGTGTTGAAAAAATACTCTTTGGGTCTGATTATTTTGAGTGGGCTTCTGGTCAATTTTGCAGCCATTGCAAAACGCTTCTTGATCGTTGTTCCCTCACAGACTCATGGTGCTTTGTTGCCCTATGGTGTCGGCTCATACAGCCCAACCTGGGTTGAGTACGCTGTTATTCTTGGTTTGGTGGCTTTGGCTGCGCTGCTCTATGTACTTTTTATCAAAGTCTTTCCTATCGTCGAAGTACAAGCAACGGAAGGAGGTGTATGATGCGCACATTATTTGTTTGGATCATGGTTATCGGTGGTTTTGCCCTTCAGGGTCTGAGCTATCTGGCATGGGCAGCACCGCTAGGTCGTGCAACCAGCGAAGCATTCAGTAATCCACGCTTGCCCTTTGCGCCTTTGCTCTTTGTTATCGGTGTGATGTTGGTATTCCTCTCCGCAGTAGTTTATGAGTTACTACCCGATAAGAAGAATTAATCCAAGACAATATACGATAAAGATGAGGAGAGAAAACTCTCCTCATCTTTCAAAAAATATGACACCTATCCAAAACCAACTTATCTTAAGACAAGCGCTGTACCGATTTTTCGGTTCTCTTTTTCTGTATCCAGATCAAGAATTACTAACGAGTGCAAAGTGTGGTGCCCAAGAGTTGCTGGATAGCCGCGCTCTTTGGGAAGACTACGCTTATGCTGAAAAATTATCTGCTTTAATCGGTTTTTTATTGAATTTCACTGCTGATGAACGGAAGACCGTTGTCGATGGATATAACCACTTGTTTTTAGTTAAACCGTTGGCGCCTCCTTATGAGACAAGCTATATCAAATTTTCCGGCCAGTCAGAGGGTACGCTGGCCGCAGAAATTAGCGGCACGTATGGAGGTGCTGGTTTAATTGTCTCCCCAGAAACGAATGAACTGCCCGATCATATTGCCATTGAATTAGAGTTTATGTCTTTCTTGTGTGAAAAAGAATTAATCGCTTTGCAAAATGATGACGCGGATGCGGCTGCTTCTGCCCGGGGTGAACAGCAGCAATTTATGGACAAACATCTTGCGCGCTGGTACCCACAGTTTGTGAAGAAGGCGTATTCCAGTGGTGTAGAGAGCATACTTTATCAGCATGTCATCGGCACAACTTTTGCATTTTTGCGCAGCGAACTCGAACTGCTAGAAATCAAATCATAATCATTCTAGAACAGGAAAATTTAGCATGGCCGGTTTTGGACCTACAGAACTTATCATTATTCTCGTTATCGTGCTTATTCTTTTCGGCGTTGGTCGTATTGGCAAAATTGCCGGAGAACTTGGAGGCGGTATGCGCGCTTTTAAAGAAGGTATACAAGGTGGTAAAGAAAAAATAGAAAAATAATCAAAAATTAACTATTTCTCTCCGAGCCTGAGCACCTAATCGCAATCAGCGTAAGGTCATCTAGGCCGGCCCATCCGTTGGATGGCCCCGGTTGGAGGTGGAAACACCCCGACCCCCCGGAGTCCCAATTGGGACCAAATTGGAAAGGAGATCTACCTGAGTCTGAATCAAATGATTCGCTGGGAGTTCTCCTGGTGAATCATTTTTATTTTGAGGAGCTCAACATGCTCAATTTAGGGACCTTACTCGAAATATCTGCCAGTCGTCACACCCATCTGTGTCCACGCCAGGTATTGGGCGTACGCATTGGTTTGGTTGGCGCGGCTGCCCTGGATATTGAAATCCCCCAGAAAAGAAAACGCTTGCTGACCATCGTCGAATCTGATGGCTGTTTTGCCGATGGTGTTGAAGTAGCTACTGGGTGCACTATCGGTCACCGCACGCTAAGGATGGAAGATTACGGCAAAATCGCAGCTACATTTATTGATACTAAAACCGGACGGGCGCTGCGCGTCGCCCCCAGTTTGAATGTGCGAGAACGGGCTTATGCCTACTGCTCTGAGGAAAAGCGTCATTATTTTGCCCAGTTGCAAGCTTACCAGATTATGCCTATTGACGAGCTAGTTTTCATAGAAGAAGTTCACCTCACCACGCCCATCGCAGAGATCGTCAGCCGGGCTGGAGTGCGGGTCAACTGCGCTATTTGCGGTGAGGAGATTATTAACGAGCGCGAGATCTGCCAGGATAATCAAATGCTTTGCAAGGGTTGCGGCGGCACAGCTTATTACCAGAAGGTCGAGCCAACAATCGTCAATTGGTCATCGCCAGTCTCTGAGAAAGTACTTGCATGAAACTTTCCATCCGTTTTTTCGCCACTCTGAAAGAACGGATTGGGGCATCCCAGCTTGAAATTGAGCTTCCTGAACCTGCCTCGGTCGATATTCTGTTGAATGCTATGGTTCAGGAGTGCCCAGCTCTGGAGCCAGCCGTTGATACCATCATTGTGGCCGTTGAACCAGGAAATTGCCGATCCCGATCCAATCCTGGCTCCGAATGATGAAGTTGTACTCTTCCCACCTGTCAGCGGAGGATAAACCATGCCACCTTATCTGCTCACGCTGGCTGTTACGGCCATCGCCTTTTTATATTCCAGTGTCGGTTTTGGTGGAACCACTGGTTACCTGGCTGCCATGACCCTGTTTGGTTTGCCGCCCCAAACTATGGCCAGTACGGCTTTAGTTTTGAATGTTTTAGTAGCCAGTATTTCCTTTACCAACTATTACCGTGCCGGGCACCTAAACCCGCGCTTGCTCTGGCCTTTTCTGGTCACATCCATCCCCACAGCCTTCATAGGTGGTTTCTTCAAACTTAACGATCAGATTTACTACAGCCTGTTATACACCGTGTTGGCCTTCGTTGCCATCCGCTTGTTGTTCTTCGCAAATCACAGCAAAGCGATCATCTTTCCCGTCCGCTTGCCACCCATTTGCGCCAGCCAAGGCCACACACTTTCGAAAGGGGTGCGTTGATAGTGACGGCGTGGGTTAGGGAGCCAGCCGGGTCAGTCACAAGAGCATCGGCAGGCATGGCCTGACGCCGTTCTTGTTTCGTAGCCAGACATGTATCAATACCTACCTCCTCATCTATTTGGTATGAGGCACATGGAACACGAACACTCTTGACGATGTAGCATTTTGCATCGCAAAAGCACCAAA
>PVMS01131658.1_pt1 | contig 12199 bp, 17 predicted proteins | sample 1853461 | NCBI WGS metagenome assembly PVMS01 (sample SAMN08582032, study PRJNA380276) | Marine sediment metagenome, whole genome shotgun sequencing project. | isolation source: ocean sediment barecode stripped | collected 2017
GAGGCTTTTGCATTCACCGCCACGGCATAGGTGACAGCAACGGCCTCGACATAGACCAGCGAAAGGACGAAAGCGCTGCCTGCGGTCACGGTCTTGCCCTGGCTGACAATGATGCCGGACAGGATGGGTATCATGGGGTACATGCAGGCCGTGAATGCCAGCAGTATGCCGGCGCCAAAAAAGAACAGGGCTACCCAGACAGGACCGCTGTCCTGAAGTACCTGGACGATGTCATCCTGTCGGGTTGTGACGGGGTTGCTGTCCGCCCTCGCCACTGTTGATGTGGTTATGGTGTTCGGGGCAAAAGCTGCCAGGGAAACCGGTAGCTGTTTCTTGATTGGCGGGTAGCACACGCCGATATCGGCACAACCCTGTGAAACTGCTTTCAGCCAAACAATGTCCGGGGCATCAGTCGTTCGAATAACCGAGATCGTGGCAGTGACCTGATTGCGGAATATGGCAATTTTCCCGAAAAACTCATCGTTCTTGATTTTACCGGGGGGCAGGTCAGGCTCTCCCAGTCAACCCCCGGTGTATCAGTGCTGAACCGGATGCGTTCACGGTACATGTAGTAGCCGTCGGCAATCTTCCAGCTGGCTTGCAGTGTGTTGCTGTCTCGGGCCGTGGCGGTGAATGCAAAAGCCTGGTCCGGCTGTAACAGTTCCAGCTCCACGGCGTCAAGTCTGTCGAGCGCATAGGTGGGTGCTGCGAGCAGTACCAGCAGTATGCCAAGCAATTTCCAGGGGACCATGGTAATTCGAGGCAGTTTGTTATCCATATTGCTGGACCGGCACGCACGCACTCAGAAGCCGTAGGGCACCATTTCAACATCCAGGCACAGGCGCACGGTCTCATTGATTGTGATCCTGTTGCTGCGCATGTCGAACTGGTACCGGCTTACCTGTCCTTCACCCCGCAGGAGGATGCGATCAGGCAAGCTGCCCAGCCCCTCTTCGAGAATATCGATACCGACATTGAAGACCACCGGTTGTGTTTTGCCGCGCAGGGTAAGGTCGCCAAGGATATAGCTCTGTAGCGGGCCCAGCCATTCAAATGCCCGGCCTATGAACAGGATCTCCGGATAGCGGCTGGTATCCATGAACTTGTGGCTCTTCACCAGCGGTGCCAGCGCTTCATTGCTGACTTCCAGGGTGGTGGTATGGATCAGCAGCAGCGCCTGTCCATACTGCTGCGTAGCGGATGGTATGGCCAGGCCACCGACGATATTGGTGAACTCGCCCCGGAATTCCTGCCCCGGGAAATGCCGGATACAGAACCCCACCTTGGAATTGCCTGGCACGACGCGGTACATGCGTCCTTCACGCGCTGCGTGCGCATCACCTCAAGTAGCTGCGCATCGACGCGACCTTCAAAGGGCCGGCACGGCTCATCTGCCACGGCAACTGCCACGACCAGTGCCAGTAGCGCTGCCATGCCCGCACGCAGGCACCCCCACAACTGCACGCGCGGTAGCGGCCGGGGATCAACAGACAGTATTTTCCAATCCATATTAAAAAGTATAAAACCTCTTTGATCCCCGGATTTTGACCCCGGTCAACATCATGGCTTTCCCTGAACTAACAGGAGGAAATACAGACGAAATTCAGTTACCCTGACCCTGTTGAAAAACCTGCGAACCCGGCATGACAAATACCCCGTACCGGGCTGGCACCACCCATGTGATGTTGGAGCCGATGGATTTTCATCGCGCTCTTGTGGCGCTGGTGCACAGACCCCGGGTGAACCTGACCCCCCGTCCTCCTCCAGCACCACCCGGCAGCTGTCTTCCTGTTGCACATGCTGTGCGCTCAGATCGACTGCTCGACAATACTCAGGCTATCCTCAGAACATCGGGTACATGTAGCAAACGCCCCGGTTATGGAGACATTTCTTTCAGCGGCTGGTGAGATTATTATTATCGGGAACTCACGTGTTAGAACCCTCAGTCCTTAACAGCACCCTTGTCAATCCAGAGCCGGATTGTAGTAATTTGTTCGTCACTAAGAGCCTCCTTGCCGTGTGGCATCTGTATTGAGGGGTCAGTTTTTCCAGCAACCATCAGGTACAGTGAACTGGACTCGGATGATTCTGGCACAATAACGGGGCCAAACTTGGTTCCTTTCATTACGGATTCATAGGAATCCATAAGAAAGCCACTTTTCTCTGCGCCCACCTGCCCGGCTATATGACATTCCATGCAGTGTTGCTGCACGATGGGCTCCACATCAGTCATATATGTTACTTTTCTGAACGGTGCTTCTTTGTCGCAGGCCGCTATTCCCACGACAATTAATAGCGATACAACCGGTATAGTATTATGAATGTTCATCGGGATACCTCCAAAGGTAAACGGCCATCGGGTCATTTTTCTTGTTTGCGTGTCAACCTCCCCTAAATAAAGATTATTTAACAGAATTTAGTTATTGCTTATGAAGCATAACTATTAGAGTCCTCCTTAATCAACCCTCTCCACCCCAGAAAATTCCTTTATATTGTTAGTATAGTTCCCATATTTGGGTTGTGGTTGATTGATAATCAGGCTCAACAAGATCTTTATTCATAATAGATATCCAACTATCAGCGTTTGAGACTGTCAAGGCACAGGGGCATGACTTAGAGCTTGTATTCCGGTACATGAAGTATCCAGCGGGGAGTGTTTACTATTATCCAGCCGCTTACCGGCAGACAGTTGTATATACCTTGATAATTTATACACGCGTTTTTTTGTTGTGTGTACAATGTCTTGGATAACAATGGCCTATCCCGGTAATTTACGCATGATTTACAAAGCTGGCGTAGACAGGAATCAGGCATTCTTGATCTGTATCAATAATCATTCTCACCTTCATATTGTATTGAATCGTTCGTCATTAGCCTGAACAGGAAGTGCAGGACTTCATTGATAAGGAGGTCTGTACCCGTCGTTAACAACATCTAATTTTCCCGGAGTCCTGATAATGAAACTGTCCCGACTGATTGTGCTGCTATCCCTGCTTGCTTTTTCCTCTGCCTGGTCGCTGCCTTCTCACGCAGTAGAACTCAAGGTCGATTGCTCATCCGTTGATGACTGCATGACCAAGGGTGACAAGCTCACCAAGAAACGCAAACTCTCTCTTGCCCTCGAAGCCTACCGCAACGCCATCAAGCTCGATGTGGAAAATACGGATGCATGGCGGAAGTTCGAGAAGATTGTCGTACGTATTTCCGAAGAAGGCGGCTGTTAATAATAACTGCCTGACAGGGCGGGGGTCTTCACATGTTGAACTTGCGTAAACAGTGGCCATTCTGGGTCAGCGGTATCTTTGTCGGCGTCGCCGAGGTCATGAATTACATCGTCCTTGAGAAGCCTATCGGGCTGACCACTGGCCTGGTGGAAATGACGGCTGCGTTTGAACAGACCGTTGCCCCAGGAATTGACTGGTGGTCACGTGCCTACGACCCCAATGTTCATTGGATCATTATCGGCGTGGTAATCGGGGCCTGGCTGGTCGCACGCGCGGAACGCGAGTCGCGTGGCTGGATCAAGTACCCCACCAGGGAACTGGTGCTCGCGTTTGTCGGCGGCTTCGTGTTCAGTTTCGGTACGCGCCTGGCACATGGCTGTACCACGCACCATTTTCTTGGCGGTCTGCCTTCCATGTCGACGGCCTCCCTGCTGTATCTGACAACTATTTTACCTGCCGGCTTTATTACCTTTTACCTCATGACAACAATGGGTATCGGTCACGTTTTCAAGGGGCAGGAAAACCGTGCGACCTCTGAATACGGTTGTACAAAGGGTGGCAAGATGGGGCTTGACGGGATGGCCTGCGAATCGAGCCGTAACTATAATCCGCGGCGCGACTGGCTGCGTATCTCAATACTGGTATTGATGTTCGCCTTCTTCATGAATGCCATTGCCGGTTCCTTTATCTATGGAACAGAAGATGGCCTGTTTGGATGGAATTATGCGATCAGTTCCATTGGCTGGGGACTGGCCATCTGGCTGTTGCTTATTGGCCTCGTTGCCGGGCTTCCTGCTTGGCTATCTGCCCTATACGCTGAACGTGGACTACCGGGAAGATCTGGCACGCGACACGACGATTTCAAAAATCAAGCATGTCCCGGATATGTTCAGTCATGATCCGGTGATACAGGCGCTGGTCGGACTGGCCTACGGTATGCTGGTTGCCGGTTTGCTGGTATGGAGTGTCAAGCGCGGCATGCGGCTGACAGGTTTCTCCTTCCGGGAGTTGATGACGCATGCAAACGATGAACTGACAATCAAGTACTTTGAGCGTTATGCGAAGACCGACAGTGACTGGGATGAAGGCCGCGAAAAGGAAACCGGCAAACCCGGGCTTGACGGCGCAGTGCCCGAGGGTACCTGACATGCTCAACCGCCGTAACTTTATGCTGGCATCGCTTGCTACCGTGTTGGTGCCGGGTACCGGGTACCCTTGCATGACCATCCTGGAGCTACCGGCATGGTCCGCGTGCTGACGGGTGAAGTCGAGGTCTGGCAGTTCGACCGGTCCATGACTGCAACCACCATCAAAACAGCAGGACAGGCCATGCTGGAGCGTGTCACACATCGTGTCATGCAGCCCGGCGACGTCGCGGTTTTATCACCCGACAGCGGCAATATCCATGCACTCAGGGCGCGCAGCAAGGCATGCAGTATGCTGGACTATTTTATTCCGCCATATGAACGCAGTGACCGGACCTGGTACCGGCCCGTGGACGATGGCTGGTACGACAAGACACGTATTACCTGCGAAAGTATTATCGAGAACGACTTTTATATGGCCTGACAGCCATAGTATTTCATGTAAATCAACAGGAGGGTATTACCAATGAGTACTATTCAATCAATCAGGAAGATCCTTATAACATTGATCGCTGTATTTGCAGTTATTGCAATTTCAGGAAACGTGATGGCAGACGGGGATGTGGCTGCAGATGACTGGTCAAAGCTATCTGAAAAGAAACAGAACAAACTGGGTCTGTACATGACTACCGAGCAGGCCTACAGGCACACCATGGATAACATGGACAAGACCTTGTTTCTTGATATTCGCACACCGTCAGAACTGAATTACCTCGGTGCCGCCACGGTGATGGATGCACATGTGCCGTTTGTCTTCATGGATACCACCGGCTGGAATGACAAAAAGCACCGCTACCTGCGCGCGGATAACAAGAACTTCGTCGCCGATGTCGAGGCCCAACTCAAGAAGAAGGGCCTGTCGAAGGATGACACGGTTATCCTGATGTGCCGTTCAGGCAAGCGCAGTGCAACGGCGGTCAACATGCTGGCCGATGCCGGATTTACTAATACATACAGCGTTGTTGACGGTTATGAAGGTGACAAGGCCAAAGAGGGTGAAAACAAGGGCAAGCGTACCGTGAACGGCTGGAAGAATTCCGGTCTGCCCTGGACCTATTCACTGGACAAAGACCTGATGTATATCACCAAGTAGGCATTACAATCAGAAAAAAAGGGCCGGAGATTCCGGCCCTTTTTTATGCCTAATGGAATAATTAACTGCTCGCCGGGAAATGCCGTTCAAGATAGGCTTGTACCGCATTGCGACAGGCATCGCTGTCCGGGTATTTTTCCCACATGATACGGGAGCCATGCTGCCCGTCTGTTGCGGGAGTGAATGATGCCTTGTTGCCGGTTTCGATTGCCGCCCTGTTTTCATTTTCAGCCCTCAGTGCCGCTCGTTTTCAAAGGCTGGACAATGATGCATGGGTTTTCATTCAATTGTCTTGTGTTTATTATTTCTGTCACACATCAGCCTTGAGAGTAAACTCTCTGCATATGCAATCAGCTACTTACACACGTCCGGCAGACCAGAACGCAGTACTGACTGTCAGCCTTGCTATTCTGTGCATCAGCCTGTTTGTACAGCAGTCCATCGCCGGGATGCAATATCTGTCTTTCCTCATCGGCGTCGGTCTTGGCATTACACTGCTGCATGCCACCTTCGGTTTCAGCGGCAGTTGGCGGCTGTTCATTCGTGAACAGGACGGCACGGGTATCCGCGCGCAACTGCTCTTGCTTGGCATTACATCACTGTTGTTCTTTCCAATACTGGGACAGGTTTTACCTCCGGTCCAGGCTGGTGCCGCACTGGCACCGGTGGGTACATCCGTTATGGTGGGTGCTTTCCTGTTTGGCATTGGTATGCAACTGGGCGGCGGTTGTGGTTCCGGTACGCTATACACCATGGGACAGGGACAGGTTGACATGCTGATCACTCTGGCATTTTTCATTGTTGGCGCCACCCTGGGGACAGCACACCTGCACTGGTGGCTGTCGTTACCAGGGTATGGAAAAATTTCTGTGATCGGGCATTTTGGCTGGTGGCAGGCGCTGTTGTTGCAGCTTGTAATACTTGCCGCCCTGTATAGCCTGGTGCGGTTCCTGGAATTCAGGCGACATGGAAGGATCAACCCCGTTGAGTGGCAGGTACCGCGACATGAAATTGCACAACGGCTCATACACGGGCGCTGGCCCTTGTGGTGGGGCGTGCTGGGTCTGGCCGTGTTAAATCTTGCAACACTCATGGTGGCGGGCTATCCATGGAGCATTACTTATGCGTTCGGCCTCTGGGGTGCGAAAATGTGGGCCGCTGTTGGCGGTGACCCTGGCAGCTGGGCGTACTGGAGCAGCGGCTATCCGGCACAATCACTTAATAGCAGCGTACTTGACGACACGACCTCGGTGATGAATTTCGGCATTATCCTGGGGGCTATGCTGGCAGCCGCACTGGCAGGCAAGTTTGCCCCGGCAATGAAGCTGACGCATACACGCGTACTGACTGCAGTCGCGGGAGGGCTGTTACTGGGGTATGGAGCACGGCTCGGTTTTGGCTGTAATATCGGTGCCCTTGTCGGGGGTATCACCAGCGGCAGCCTGCATGGCTGGTTGTGGATGGTTGCCGGGTTTTGCGGTGGTATTGCAGGCGTGCATCTGCGCGTCTGGCTGAAGGTCGACAAACCCACGGAGTACAAGCAATGAAACGAAAGCAGACCCGCATGATCGTCGGCACAGCCATCAGTGCTGCAGCCATTGCCGTTGCAATCGACCATACCCGGCAACATCTGCCCGAACCCGAAGAACAGCTGGCCAGCCAGGAGGCAGTCATCATCATCGATGAAGGCGAAGAGTTGCCCGACGAAAACAAAGTCGATTGCGGCAAATCCGTCACGCGTGGCAAGCGAGCGGCACCCTGCTCCCTGTAATACCTGTGCACATGCATAATCCTACTGTACACAACTCATACTGGTCCCTGAGACTGCTGTCCATTCTGCAGGAAATGGCGGCACAAAAAACCAATGCTGTCCTGGAGTTACTGGGTAATAATGGCCGCCTGGAAACCGAGCGACGCTACCCTGAAACCGGGCTACTATTTGCTGCAGATAGATGGTGCGCCTACTACCACTGCCATGAAGGCACACCGATCCACCCGAAAGAACACGGTCACTTCCACATATTCACCGCTATCGGTAACCAGGCATGGGCACATGTTGCAGGTTTGAGTATCGATGCTGATGGCCAGCCGCTGCAATGGTTCACGGTTAATCGCTGGGTTACGGATGGCCCGTGGCTGGAGCGGGATAGATTACTTTCTCAACTGAATACTGCTGTCGCTGATACCGGGGAAGGAGGTCTGGCTGGCAGCTGGCTGGTCGCGTTGCTGCAGCTTTATCATGACACCCTGACTGGGTTACTGATCAAGCGAGATGAACAGATACAACTCAAGCTGAAGGCCGCAGCATGATCGAGGCACTGGATGATCGTGATATTTACACCCTCGCGACACAATCAATCGATCTGCAATCCATGCTTGAAAAACATCTTCTACAGAATGCTTGCCCCGATGCTGAACCAGACAGGCATGCAGCAAGGAACCTGGTGTGCAACAGTATATAACCGCATTACTGGTCCTGGTATGCCTGACAGCAAGCCTTGGTGCATCAGCACTCCAGGTACCCGGGCCTCTCATCGGTACTGACTGGCTGGAACAGCACCTGGATGAGGTCAGAATTCTGGATGTACGTGAAGATATCGAAAGCTTTACACGTAAGGCCGTGCTGGTCAGAAAGCGGTTTACCGGTGATCTCAGGCTGCGTCGCCCAGGTGCACACATACCCGGTGCCGTGCTGGTTGATTTTCTCAATATTCGGACTAGCAGGGAAATCGATGACCGCAACGTCAGGTACATGACTCCGGAAAAGGCGGAGTTTGAAGAGTTGATGCAATCCTGGGGTGTGAATAACGATGATGCTGTCGTGATAACAAGCCAGGGGACCGGTAATGGCGATGTAACCATGGCAACGCGCCTGTACTGGCAGGTAAAATATTTCGGTCATGATAATGTTGCCATACTTGATGGCGGTATGGCGTCGTGGCTACTGGAGCAAAAGCCTGCGAGCATCGCAACGAACGAGCCGCAGCCGGGAAACTGGGTGGTACGTGAAGAACGCACATCACTCCTGGCAAACAGTGATGATGTTGCAAGGGCAATAACAGACAAAAACACCGAGCTGGTGGATACGAGAAGTCTCGGCTTTTACCTGGGAGCTGTTAAACAGCCCTATGTACGAAAAAAAGGCCATATTCCGAACGCTAAAGTTTTTCCTAATGAATTACTCTCGAGAGCGAGAGCACCGGCATATTTCTCTGACCCTGAAGAGTTGCAACAAATGGCTGATGCACTTGCTATCAATAGCAGGGCAAACATTATTACCTACTGCAACAGCGGGCAATTTGCATCCACAAGCTGGTTTGTTTTCCACGAATTGATGGGGAACCCGAATGTAAGACTTTATGACGGCTCCATGCATCAGTGGGCACTGGAGAAACGGCCTGTTGAAAAAATAAAACGGCCATTTTAATAATAGCGCCGGTGCAACGCACCTCACACGAGTATAAATCAGACGAAGGACTGATTCTAAATAAGATTCTCTAAACGACGGGAGATGACCCATTCGGGCATTCCATGGTTATAGGCTATAAATAGACTACACTTCAATTTAATGGCAAGAATCACCCCTAAGTTGGTGTAAATCACTTCTCAAAGAGTAGCAATGAAACCATTCAAAAATCTCAGAGTATTGGTTCGTTTTAGTCCGAAGACTACAGATGATCTGGATTCGGAAATGACCAATCTTGTCGGTACGGAGGCGGTGTTTTGTTACCACAAGTTTGTGGATGATGACGATTCACCATACTCCGACCAGTGGTTGTTAACTACCGAGGATCAGCGATTTGGAGACTATTGTTTCCCGGAATGTGATCTTGAGATCCTGCAAGAAAAGCACTCTGCCTAACCCAGTTCTTCTCCGTCAGCTTGGCGTACGTCAATTCCCCCGTGTTCCCAGATCGTCCCGTTCGTATGGACAACGGTGATGGGAACATGGCTTTGCCGGATAACGCTTTCTGACACCGAACCCGCTATTTAAATCTCAATGACCGTTTTTAGTTGCGTCCGCTGACATTTAGCAAATGACGCGTATTGTCATGCGCCGTGCAAGGGCGGCGTTTCTCGGTGTGTCCCACCCGGCAACCGCTGGCGGGAAGCAATCGGATCGGTCATGGGGAAGTGTCTGAAGCCTCCGATGGGGAAACAGAGTGATGGTGAGGCACCACCGGATGAAAGGGGCGGCAACAGATAGGCTGTACCCCTACGCGCCACATCTTTACTCAACCTGTAGTACGCGTTTAGCGGTGGTGAGCTCAGCCGCTCAGTGCAGGCCTGATTACCAGTCATCGCGGATGAGCTCCTTGATGATGTACCCGCCTGATTTTTCGTCCAGCTGCAATGTCAGCAGATTGCGTGCCTGCGCCTCTTCCAGCAGTTGTCCGAAGGTGCGGAAGCCGTGATAGGTCTCGTTGAAACCCGGCTTGCGGCGTTTCAGTGTCTGCTTGACCATCGATCCCCAGACCTTTTCCTGTTCGCCACGTTCCTTGAGCAGAGCCTCGACCGTTAAGACTACCAGGTCCAGTGCCTCCTGCTGCTTGTCATCCTCTTTCTTTGCGCTGCCTTTCTTGCCGGCCTTTTTCACGGTGGGCTTGCGCCGTACCCGGCGCGGCTTCTCGGATTCACGCACCAAGTCGTCGTAGAAGATAAACTCATAGCAGTTGGCGATCAGCAGGTCGGAGGTCGAGCTCTTCACGCCGACCCCAATGACCACCTTGTCATTTTCGCGCAATTTACTGACCAGTGGCGAAAAGTCCGAGTCGCCGCTGATGATCACGAAGGTGTCGACATGCGACTTGGTATAGCAGAGGTCCAGTGCATCGACGACCATGCGGATGTCGGCAGAATTCTTGCCCGACTGGCGCACGTGGGGGATCTCAATTAGCTCAAAGGCTGCCTCGTGCATGGCCGCCTTGAATTCCTTGTAGCGATCCCAGTCGCAGTAGGCCTTCTTGACGACGATGCTGCCCTTGAGCAACAGGCGTTCCAATACCTTTTGTATGTCAAAGGCAGCGTACTTGGCATCGCGCACGCCCAGTGCGACGTTTTCGAAGTCGCAGAACAGTGCCATGTTGCGGGTTTCAGTTTTCTCGTTCATTTTATCCTGTGTTGTTTCGCCGGCATGAATCTTGCGACAAAATATGCTCCTGATTGCAGACTTGCAATAATTATCTGCCGGTTACGGGTGCCTGGGCAGGAATCAGGGTGGAGGGACATGCGGAGAGATGCGGTTTTCAGCCGGATTCTTGGAAAACGAGCGGGTTATGTTTCCTATCCACGGACATCATTTAATGCCTCTTGCTACACTATACGCAAGCCAATCACCAGAGGAACAACATATCATGGACAAAGGAGTTACTAACATTGTTATTGTGGTTCTGATCGTTGCATGCGTCTTGATATACATTCTGTGGAAGAACTCGCGGAAAACGAAAGATGCCATCATACTGGTTGCACAACAACACGATCTCATCAGGCACGATGAGCGCGCACGTACGCTTTGCCGTGCCATACACGTCCTGAACCCGAATGTCACCGCAGGCGTTGACTATGTCCTCAGGCACGACACCCCGGAGCAGGAACCGTATATCGCCGAATGGATGACCCCCACCTCCCGGCCTACCGAGGAAGAAATCAGCTCCGCCCTGCTGGAAATCTCGGATGTCCATCACGAGAATAATTATGCCACCATGAGGCGGAAGGGGTATCCGAGTGTAGAGGAACAACTGGATGCTGCGTACCAGGCGCGTCAGGGGAACAATACCAAACAATTAGAGGTAGACGAGAAAATTCGCCGTGTAAAAGAGAAATATCCAAAGACGGACGAGTGTGTTTAGTTCGGAACCAGGGCCTGAAACGTACCAGATTTAACCGGACGTTCACTGGCATTTGGCGAATGACGTGTACTGGCCGAAAGTGTGTGTACAGATTAACTGGGCGGGAACGGCAAGTTATGCTGCTTTCCCGACCTCCAGAGAAACTCGGGGAATGTCGTGGCCGATAGTTGCCGATCATGAACCCTGCATCAGCGGTGTTTTCTTGTTTCAGGAATGTCTTAAAACGGCCATCAGTCCTCCGTTCAGATTTCGTTCATCTACCCTGTGTTATTGTGCAGTCATCGTGAAAATTCCGATTGTGTTTATCCAGATGGAGAATGAATCATGAAGCTGTATTCGACATTTAAAAAGTTGCCCCTAATTGCCCTGCTGTCCCTGGGACTGGCGTGTTCATCGCTGGTCGCGAGCGCTGATGACGGTGACCGTGGCCGATATGGCCATTATCAGCAGGATCGTGGCAAGTCCCACCAAAGGGCCGGTCGAGGTGGTGATTACCGCGATTATCAACACGACCGCCGTTATGACAAGCGGGGCGGTTATAGCAAGCATAAAAAATCACACCCTGTGAAATCACCCATCATTCATCATGGTCACAGCTACTACGTCCCGAGTCACCGCATCCGGCGTCACCGCGATATCGTGGTTGTGCGTCCCTATGGTCACTTGTATCAAGGCTACGGCCACTACTTCTACGACGACGATGCCTACAAGTGGCTGGCCTTCACTGCCATCGCTGTGAAGTTACTGGACAATCTCAATGAGCAGCAACAGCGCGAGCACGAAGCCGCACAGGTGTATGCCACGACGGCACCGATCGGTGAAACCATTTACTGGCGTGAAGGCAACGCATCCGGGTATGTGACTGCTACCCGTGAAGGCAGCAGCAGC
>PVMS01133076.1_pt1 | contig 12197 bp, 11 predicted proteins | sample 1853461 | NCBI WGS metagenome assembly PVMS01 (sample SAMN08582032, study PRJNA380276) | Marine sediment metagenome, whole genome shotgun sequencing project. | isolation source: ocean sediment barecode stripped | collected 2017
GTCGTAGAGCCATTCGTCATTCCAGCGCTTCACCTTGCAGTACATGGCCAATCTCTTCAGCGCGGGCGATACGGGAAAAGTCAGGGACAGAGTAAAGAAACTCATGGCAGTGCGTATCCACCGCAGATGGAAGACGGTGGGTGATATTTCCAAGGAGCGTTCGGAGCAGACGTTGAAGGACGCCGGCCTGACGCCCGAGATGGCGGATCAAATCTACTACCTGACCTCCCTCGCCAAATTCGATGACCGCTTTGTCATTCCCGCGTCGCATCGAGAACAGGCTATCGAAATGATGGAGTTTACCGGGGACAAGAAGGGCGAGGCCGGGTTTGGCTTCAAAGAAGGCACAGCGCAGAGGGGGCTATAATGGAACGTATTCACTACCAATTGCTGGCAAATTTACTCGAGTATCCGGTCGCCGGATACACGCAAAAAGTGCAGGATCTGAAAGAGTTCCTCAACAACCGGTATTGTAAGGCCGGCGCTGAACTGGATCAGTTTCTGGAGCGTTTACCCAGTCACGACCTGCTATTGATGCAGGAGTTGTTTACCCGTTCGTTTGATGTTCAGGCCATTACCACGCTGGACGTTGGCTATGTCCTGTTTGGTGATGATTATAAACGCGGGGAAATGCTCGCAAACCTCAATCGGGAACACAATGAAGCCGGGATTGATTGCGGCACTGAATTGGCAGATTACCTGCCGAACCTGTTGAAACTGTTAGCGGTACTCGATGACGAAGATCTCGTTGCTGATCTCGTCAATGGGGTGCTGGCCCCGGCACTTCTTGAAATGATCGGAGAATTTGACCCTTCCCGGGTTGAAAAAAGAAACGTCTCCTACGTCAAACATTACAAGACATTGATTGCAACACCCGCAGTTACCAGCTCTGCGGTTACGCTGTATCAATTTGCTTTGACATGCCTGTATCAGGTTTTGAAACAGGATTTCACGCTCATCGAAAAGATATCACTAAAACTCACCAGTGACTTCCTGAATTCAGTGAGCAGAGAAAATACCATCGAAGAAACTGCAACCCATCAGTATTGAAGCCGAGGACAGATAATGACTTCACTTAATTATTTCTTTTTTACCGCCTTCCCCTACATGGCTATCATCATCTTTTGTGTCGGCACTATTTATCGTTACCGGCATAAAGGCTTCAAGGTCACAAGTCTGTCAGCACAATTCCTGGAAGGGAAACAGGGCTTTTGGGGAACTGTCCCGTTTCATTTTGGTATTTTGATGGTATTTATCGGGCACATGGTTGCGTTTCTTTTCCCAAATGCTGTCCTGGCGTGGAACAGTGACCCGGTGCGGTTGATTGCGCATGAAGGTGTTGGCTTCACGTTCGCAGTTGCCTTGCTGATCGGTTTAATTATCCTGTTGCTGAGGCGTTTAACCCATCCACGTTTGAAAGTCGTCACAACCCGAATGGATCTTTTTGTTGAATTAATCCTGCTTGCCCAGGTTTTACTGGGGTGCTGGATAGCACTGGGTTATCGCTGGGGCTCATCCTGGTTCGCTGCTGATCTGTCACCCTACCTCTGGTCGATCCTGAAGTTAAATCCTCAGCCAGATGCCGTCGTGGCAATGCCGTTGGTGATCAGGGCGCATATCGTCGGTGCGTTTTCAATTTTCCTGATATTCCCGTTCACCCGCCTGATGCATATCCTTGTTGCCCCCTTCCATTACCTCTGGCGCCCGTACCAGGTGGTTATCTGGAACTGGGATAAAAAGCGTATTCGCAAAGCCAGTACACCGTGGTCGGATGCCCGACCTAAGAACAACTGAATTAAATCATGACAGGCTAAGCCAGCCATTCATGACCACGACCTTAGGACGTGGGTTTTCAGGATGCACTAAACCCAACCATAGCCCTGACTTGTTGTTTCCAATCTGGTAGCGGTATGGATTTTTTCACCCGGCCGTCGGAACCGCTGTGAAATAGAGAGGACAAAAAGCAGGATCCTGTCTTCACTATTCAACTGGCGCTGTTTTTTAAGTGACTTGACTCAGATGCTGACGTCACACGCTGTTTAATATCTGCTGAATTCTGGAAATATATCGTTTGTTTTACTTATACTCATACTCCGTCTGCGATGGCGGAAGAAGGGAAAAAAGGTTAAAATGGTCTGTGGTTTTCCATACCACCTACATTGATTATTTATTGCACTTGATAGCAGTATCAAGGGAGACAAAATATGAGTCGTCTACTCGACCATTTGACTTTTTTTACCCGCAACGTTGAGACTTTCTCGGATGGGCATGGCGTTGTCACCAATGAGAACAGAACCTGGGAAAAAGGCTACCGGCAACGCTGGCAGCACGACAAGATTGTGCGCTCTACCCACGGCGTTAATTGCACCGGTTCCTGCAGTTGGAAGATTTATGTAAAAAATGGTCTGGTCACCTGGGAAACACAGCAAACGGATTATCCGCGTACCCGTGCTGATTTACCCAACCATGAGCCCCGTGGCTGTGCCCGTGGTGCCAGTTACTCCTGGTATCTGTACAGTGCCAACCGTCTGAAATTCCCAAAAGTACGTAAGCGTCTGCTAAAAATGTGGCGTGAGGCCAGGCTCAGCATGGAGCCGGTTGAAGCCTGGGCGAGCATTGTTGAAAACCCGGCCAAAAGCAAAGAATACAAGCAGGTCCGTGGCCATGGTGGTTTTATCCGTTCGCATTGGGAGGAGGTCAATGAAATCATTGCTGCGGCCAATGTGTATACCGCAAAAACACATGGACCCGACCGCATTCTCGGCTTTTCACCCATTCCTGCCATGTCGATGGTTTCCTACGCTGCCGGCTCAAGATATTTATCCTTGATCGGTGGTGTTAGCATGAGTTTCTATGACTGGTATTGCGACCTGCCACCGGCTTCACCGCAAACCTGGGGCGAGCAGACCGATGTGCCCGAGTCTGCCGACTGGTACAACTCCAATTATATCATTGCCTGGGGCTCCAATGTGCCGCAGACGCGCACACCCGATGCCCACTTCTTCACCGAGGTCCGCTACAAGGGCGCCAAGACGGTTGCTATTACGCCGGATTATTCCGAGGTCGCAAAACTGACAGACCTGTGGCTGAATCCAAAACAAGGCACCGATGCGGCGCTTGGCATGGCCTTTGGACATGTGATCCTGAAAGAGTTCCATCTTGATAATCCGAGCGAATACTTCACCGCTTATTGTCGTCAATATACCGACATGCCGTACCTGGTGAAACTCGAAAAACGCGCAGACGGCAGTTACAAGCCAGGACAGTTTTTACGTGCTTCGGATCTTGATAATTCTCTCAATGAAGAAAACAATCCCGAATGGAAAACCATCGCCATTGACGAAAACACCGGCAATCTGGTGGCGCCAAAGGGCTCGGTCGGTTTTCGCTGGGGTGAAAAGGGTAAGTGGAATATACAGGAGCAGGATTCCGCTGGTAATGACATATTGCAAAAGCTGACCCTGGTTGATGACCACGACCAGGTGCTGGATGTTGCCTTCCCCTATTTTGGCGGTGTGAAGCATACGTATTTTCAGAATAATGAACAACGGGATATTCTGCTGCACAAGCTGGGTGCGAAGACATTGACGCTGGCCGACGGGGCTGAAGTTCAGGTGGTCACTGTTTTTGATCTGCTATGTGCCAATTATGGCCTCGATCGTGGCCTCGGCGGTGATGATGTAGCCACCAGTTACGATGACAACAAGGCTTACACACCCGCCTGGCAGGAGCGCATTACCGGTGTCTCGCGGGATGCGGTAATCCAGGTGGCGCGTGATTTTGCCGACAACGCCAACAAAACCCGGGGTAAATCCATGATCATTGTCGGCGCGGCAATGAACCACTGGTATCACATGGATATGAATTATCGCGCTCTGATCAACATGCTGGTCATGTGTGGCTGTGTCGGTCAAAGCGGGGGTGGCTGGGCACACTATGTGGGACAGGAAAAACTGCGCCCGCAAACCGGCTGGACGCCGTTGGCATTTGCTCTCGACTGGTGCCGTCCGCCGCGGCATATGAACAGCACGTCGTTCTTCTACAGTCATACCAGTCAATGGCGTTATGAAAAGGTGGGCATGGATGAAATCCTCTCACCGCTGGAGAACAAGGACGACTGGCAGGTTTCAACCATCGATTACAATGTACGCGCAGAACGTATGGGCTGGCTGCCATCGGCGCCACAATTCAAAACCAATCCACTGAAAATTTGTAAACAGGCCGAAGAAGCGGGTCAGGACCCGGTGGCATATGCTGTTGAGCAAATCAAGTCCGGTGGCTTACAGTTTTCCTGCGAAGACCCCGATGACCCGGCAAATTTTCCGCGCAATATGTTTATCTGGCGGTCTAATCTGCTGGGCTCCAGTGGCAAGGGTCATGAATATTTCATGAAGTACCTGCTGGGGACAACCAACGGTGTGATGGGCAAAGATCTCGGCGAAGAAGGTGGACAAAAACCGCAGGAAGTGGTCTGGCACGATGAGGCTCCCGAAGGCAAACTGGATTTGCTGGTGACCCTGGATTTCAGAATGTCTACCACCTGTCTGTATTCCGATATCGTATTGCCGACCGCGACCTGGTATGAAAAAAATGACCTGAATACATCGGATATGCATCCGTTTATTCACCCCCTGTCCGCGGCTGTTGATCCCGCCTGGGAATCCCGCAGCGATTGGGAAATCTATAAAGGCATAGCCAAAAAATTCTCAGAGGTTGCCGTCGGCCATCTCGGCGTTGAAAAAGATCTGCTGACCTTACCGATGCAGCACGACAGCCCGGCTGAACTGGCTCAGCCTTTTGATGTGCTTGACTGGAAACGGGGTGAGTGCGAGCCGGTGCCGGGCAAAACCATGCCCAGCCTGCTGGTTGTGGAAAGAGACTATCCTGCCACCTATAAGAAGTTCACTTCGGTGGGCCCCTTACTGGAAAAACTCGGTAATGGCGGCAAGGGCATCAGTTGGAATACCGATGATGAAGTTGAGCTGTTAAGAGGTTTAAATCATACGGTTCTGGAAGAGGGTATTGCCTTTGGCCAGCCGATGATTGAAGAAGACATCGATGCGGCAGAGGTTATTCTTGCGCTGGCTCCCGAAACCAATGGCCAGGTGGCGGTCAAGGCCTGGCAGGCGCTGGGTGAATTCACCGGCCTGGATCATACACATCTGGCTGCATCCAAAGCCGATGAGAAAATTCGTTTTCGTGATGTGCAGGCACAGCCGCGAAAAATTATTTCCTCGCCCACCTGGAGCGGTCTTGAAGATGAGCACGTCAGCTACACCGCCGGCTATACCAATATCCATGAAACCATTCCGTGGCGAACCCTGACTGGCCGTCAACAGTTTTATCAGGATCACAAATGGATGCGTGGATTTGGTGAGAGCCTCAATACCTATCGTCCGCCCATCGATATGCGCACCATTGCGGGCATCCACGGCGCAATGCCAAATGGTCATGATGAAATCGTGCTCAATTTCATTACCCCTCACCAGAAGTGGGGGATTCATAGCACCTATACGGACAATCTGCTGATGCTGACGCTGTCACGGGGCGGGCCCTGTGTCTGGATGAGCGAGGTTGACGCACAAAAAGTCGGTATCGTGGATAACGACTGGATTGAAATATTTAATATCAATGGTGCTATTGCAGCGCGTGCAGTGGTCAGTCAAAGGGTAAACGAAGGCATGGTCATGATGTATCATGCGCAGGAGAAGATCATCAATATGCCCGGTTCGGAAATTACCGGCACACGTGGCGGTATACACAACTCCGTGACCCGTATCGTAATGAAACCAACCCATATGATCGGTGGTTATGCCCAGTACAGTTATGGTTTTAATTACTATGGCACGGTGGGTTCGAACCGCGACGAATTTGTGGTGATACGTAAAATGAAAAATGTTGACTGGCTGGAAGAGCCAGACACCTACGCTGACGCAATCGAGGCCTGACCATGAAAGTACGTGCACAAATTGGCATGGTTCTGAACCTGGACAAATGTATTGGTTGTCATACCTGTTCGGTAACCTGTAAAAACGTCTGGACCTCGCGTGAGGGAGTCGAGTATGCCTGGTTCAACAATGTTGAAACCAAGCCCGGCATCGGCTATCCGAAACAGTGGGAAAACCAGGACAAGTGGAATGGTGGCTGGAAGCGCAAGGCCAACGGCAAGATCGAACCGAAAATTGGTGGTAAATTCCGCATCCTGGCCAATATATTTGCTAACCCGGATCTGCCGGCGATCGATGATTATTACGAACCCTGGGAATACGATTACCAGCACCTGCATACGGCCAAGGAGTGTAAACACCAGCCGACGGCGAAACCCCGTTCCGCAATCACCGGTTTGCGCATGGAGAAAATTGAATGGGGGCCTAACTGGGAGGAAATTCTTGGTGGCGAATTCAGCAAGCGCAGTGTTGACTCCAACTTCAAAGACATTGAAAAACAAATCTACGGTGAATTTGAAAATACCTTCATGATGTATTTGCCACGCTTGTGTGAGCACTGTCTGAACCCGACCTGTGTTGCTGCCTGTCCATCGGGTGCAATCTACAAACGGGAAGAAGACGGCATCGTACTGATCGATCAGGATCAATGCCGGGGCTGGAGAATGTGTATCTCCGGCTGTCCATACAAAAAGATTTACTACAACTGGCAGACGGGCAAGTCTGAAAAATGTATTTTCTGTTACCCGCGGATTGAGGTCGGACAACCTACCGTATGCTCTGAGACCTGTGTCGGGCGCATCCGCTACCTGGGTGTCCTGCTTTACGATGCAGATCAGATTGAAGCCGCTGCCAGCACCGAGAACGAACAGGATTTGTATCAGGCACAGCTTGATCTTTTCCTTGATCCCAATGATCCGGCGGTTATTGAAGCAGCCAGGGTCGCGAATATTCCTGATTCGTGGCTGAAAGCGGCGCGCCAGTCGCCGGTGTATAAGCTGGCAGTAGACTGGAAGCTGGCCTTGCCACTGCACCCCGAGTATCGCACCCTGCCGATGGTCTGGTACGTACCACCTTTGAGCCCCATCCAGAACGCAGCCCAAGCGGGAGCGGTTAGCAGCAACCATGGCATGCCCGATGTGGAATCATTGCGCATTCCGGTCAAATACCTGGCCAACTTGTTGACCGCCGGCAATGAAGCGCCGGTAATCAGTGCGCTCAAACGTTTGCTGGCGATGCGCGCCTACAAACGCAGTCAACACGTCGACAACGAGGAAAATCTCGCGGTACTCGAAGAAGCCGGCTTGAGCAAATTACAGGTCGAGGAAATGTATCGTTACCTGGCGATCGCCAATTATGAAGATCGCTTTGTGGTACCGACCAGCCATAAAGAATACGCCGGTAACGCACTCGCCATGCGGGGCGGTTGCGGCTTTACCTTTGGCGGCAGCCTCGATGAAAGTCAAACCGGCACGAATATATTTGGCAAGAAGAAACTGACCCAACAGCATGTTTTGCGTAAGGGTCAGATACCTTTCAAGCTGGAGGAATAAGAGCATGCAACTGCTAAAGATTATCTCGTTGTTACTCAATTACCCTTCTCAGGAACTGATCGATGAACGGGCGGTACTTGAACAGGCGGTCACTGAAGATCCGGTCCTGGACGAAGTGACAAAGCAGCAGTTGCTTGCTTTTATCGCTCAGTTGCTATCCAGGTATTACATGGATGCACAGGAAGACTATATCGCCACCTTCGACAAGGGGCGTTATACGTCATTGCTATTGTTTGAGCACGTACATGGGGAATCGCGTGACCGTGGTCAGGCGATGGTCGATATGATCAATGTCTATCGCGAGCAAGGCTTTGAACTTTCCGCCAAGGAGTTACCCGATTTTATCCCCTTGTTCCTGGAATTTTTGTCGTGTTGTGAGCCTGAAATTGCAATCGAGTGGCTGGATGAGATCAACCATATTCTGGCCTTGCTGGAAGAGCGCCTGAAGCAGCGTGAAAGCCCTTATGCCACGTTATTCAGTGTGTTGCTAAGCCTGGTTTCCACGGTGGATAACCGGGGTGAGATTGTTAAACAAGTCGCCGCTGAAGAACGTGATGACACGATGGAGGCCATCGACAAGGTGTGGGAAGAAGAAGTGGTCCGGTTTACCGCTGATATGAACAATAGCGGTTGCTCATCACCTGCAACAATGGATTACAGTGACAAAGTGAATATTCAGTGGGTGGAATCATCCGGCAACACCGAACAACATCAACCGCAAGTCGGGGATTAACATGTCAACCTATATCAACGAGCTTTTATTCGGCTTGTATCCATACCTTGCCGGCACGGTATTTATTGTTGGCAGCCTGGTGCGTTTCGAAGTGGCGCAATACACCTGGCGTTCGGGCTCCAGTCAGATACTGACCGCTCGATCACGCCGCTTCATTCTGGGCAATCGAATGTTCCATGTGGGTATTCTGTTTTTGTTTTTTGGCCATTTGGTCGGTTTGCTGACACCACCGTCTGTCTACCATTTGCTGGGCCTGGACGCGGCTACAAAACAGAAACTGGCAATGATCGCCGGTGGAATATTCGGCAGTGTTTGCCTGGTCGGTATCGGTTTGTTAATGCATCGCCGGATGCTGGATGTACGCATCAGGGCAACCAGCAGTCAGGGTGATATCTTTATCCTCTGGTTGCTGATGGTCCAGGTGGTTTTTGGCCTGATGACCATTTTTGTATCAGCACAGCATCCTGATGGCAGCGTGATGATATTGCTAGGCGAGTGGGCGCAGCGCATTGTGACCTTCCGTGGAGGCGCTGCTACCGCAGTGCTCGGTGTTCACTGGCTTTACAAGGTGCACCTGTTCCTGGGTATCACGATGTTTCTGGTGTTCCCGTTTACCCGCCTGGTACACGTCTGGAGTGCGCCGTTCACGTACATCGGACGGGCATATCAAATTGTGCGTCAGAAACGCATGTACTGAGGCATTTGCAAGCGAATGTTACCGATATACGAAAATAACGATATTTCAGTCAATAATTGTATTATTTCGATGGATGAAGTCGCCAGAGAAATGCAATACCATCAATCAGATACAATGGAAACCGCCCGTAAAGCAGCGGCGGAGGCTCTGGTTATTCGCGAGTTGCTCAAGCAACGGGCCGAGCGCATTGATATCTGTGTAGAAAGCGCTGGAAAGTACGATGAGGAGGCCACCTTTGCGGCGTTAATTGAGGCCGAAGTGACCGTACCTGCAAGCACCGAAGAAGAGTGCCAGCGTTACTTTGACAACAATCAGCAACGCTTTAAAAGCGAAGTCCTCATCGAAGCACGGCATATTCTTCTGACAGCACCCGCCGATAAACCCGACGCCCGTGTGGCCGCGAAGCAAAAGGCCATCACACTGATTAATAAATTGCAGCAATCAGTAGAATTGTTTGCGGGCATGGTGAAAAAATATTCTGCTTGCCCTTCGAAAAAAACCGGGGGCAATCTCGGGCAATTGAGCAAAGGCAGTACCGTTGAAGAATTTGAACGCCAGGTGTTCACGCTGCAAGAAGGATTGTGCCAGTCCCCGATTGAAACCCGTTATGGTTTTCACATTGTCATTGTGGACCGGAAAGTCGAGGGCAGGCCACTGCCTTTTGATCTGGTTAAAGATGAAATCCGCAACTACCTGCGCCACAAGGTACAGCAACGGGCACTGCGAAACTACCTGCAGCAGTTAATGGCAGACGCGGTTATTTCCGGTATTGCGCTGGAAGGTGCCGACTCTGCACATGTTCAGTAATGGTGTCAACCATCGCCATCGCTAGGTTCAGTTGTTCCTGGAGGGTGAGAACCTGGGCCTTGTAACGTTGATTTTGAGCGCTAAGTTGCTCGTTGCGAGCAAGCTGGTCAGCGACCAAAGACTTGAGTAAATCAACATCGCCCGGTAACTGATTCAGGACCTTTTCAATGCGATTATTGTTTTGTCGATTGCTATATCATTGGCAACCTTTCGTGACAAAAACCCCTATATATGAAAGGGAATTAACCCGTACTCCAGGCACGTGGTTTTTTCATACCGGCAATCTTGCACGCCTGTTTGACATAACCGTATGGAAATAACTCAAAAAGAAGCTTCTTGGCCTCCTTTTTGCTGTATCCATTTACGGCAGCCATGTTGCTGGTAGCATGACGAACATCAGGGGCGACCTGGTGTTCATCATAGTAAACCCGCATGAAACTGATTACCGACCAATAGCTATCATTTAGCGTTAAGCCTTCTTCTTTGGCGGCCATTTCAGCCCATTCTTCGCTCCAGTCGTCCGTGTCAACCAAATAGCCTTCGCTATCCCGCAAAACCTGTGTGTTCAAAATACTCTGCTCCTGTAAATCTTTTATAAAAAATTTCCATAATTCCTACTATAACCGTGTTCCAGTAGCCCGGCAAAGCCCATAAAGGCATGGGCCTGCTCCGATGAGTCAAGGCCTTGCCGTGCCCCAGGAAACCTCATCTATTAAGAGCGACCAATCACCCCTCGACCAATGATCTCATTCATAGTTCACACAAAACTTCAGACACAAAAGTTCAGATACCCAGTTTTAATCCCTATCCTACAAGAACCCACGTCCTTTGCCATATTGATCGCCCAAACTCCGGTCTAAACTGAGTACATGTCAGAACCAAGATACCGCCAGGTCTCAGTCGATCGATTGAATTGTGACACAGTTACACATAAACTGTGTCATATGAAAAACATTACATTAGCTATTGATGAGGAAGTCCTCGCTGTTGTCAGACGATACTCGGCAGAACACAATCGTTCAGTGAACAGCCTGGTTCGGGAATATTTAACCAATATTGCCAAGCGAGAGGACAGGGCCAGGCAAGCGCGAAAGAACATTCGAATACTTAGTGAAAATAGTACTGCAAAAAAGAAGTCCAATACCTGGAGCAGAGACGATTTATATGAGCGTTAATGTTTTCCTCGATACCAATATCCTGGTTTATGCTGTTACCAGTGACGCAAGGGAACAAACTAAACGCCTGAAGGCACTGGAAATTATTGAAACAGAGAATTTTGCAATCTCAGCACAGGTTCTCCAGGAGTTTTACGTCACCGTTACGCGCAAGCTGGCCGAACCACTCTCCCCTGCGCAAGCTATGGCCTGGATTGTGGAACTGGAAGTATTTCCATGTGTGGCCATTGAGACCAGCCTGGTTAAGATCGCAATAGAAATCTCGGTACGCTACCAGACGTCTTATTGGGAAGGAGCGATTATTGCTGCTGCTGGAAGCATAGGTGTTCCCCGACTGTACAGTGAGGATTTAAATCATGGCCAGCGCTATGGGAGTGTTGAGGTGCTTAACCCTTTCATCTGATATTAAGGTAACGTGAACTGATGAGTGTCAGGCTTAGTGCTGGCTGGATTTTTCCTCATTCTTGCACTCGGACTTGCCTGAACAACTGCCCGAGCAACCGGCGCAGTTGCCAGATCCTTGCTTGCCACGTTGCGAAAGACCGAAGCCGACAAACAGAATAATAAAGAGAAGCAATGGTGCGATATAGTCTTCCATAATTCCTACAATACTCTTTTTATAAAAGCCCGGCAAAGCCCATAAAGGCCATCGAAAGCGTGCCCGCGATGATCAGTACCAGGCCGGTACCCCTGGCGATATTCGGCACATCTGAAAACTCCACGGTTTCACGAATCGAGGCCATTAACACCAATGCCAGTGTCAGGCCAAGACCTGCACCAATAGCAAAGGTTAGCCCCTGCAAGAAATCATAGCCGCGGTTGGTCTGAAAAATTGCCAGGCCCAGGATGGCACAGTTGGTGGTCATCAATGGCAGGAAAATTCCCAGTTGCCGGAACAGCGTGGGCGAAAGCTTCTTAATCGCCATCTCGACGATCTGCACCAGCGACGCGATGACGATAATGAATGAGATGATGCGCAGGTAGGGTGCTGTTTCCAGGATATAGGTGTTGAGGAACCATGCACTGATGGCGGTCAGCACCAGTACAAATATATTGCCCAGTCCCATGCGCAACGCGGTCTCTACCCGTGCAGATACGCCCATAAAGGGGCACAGGCCGAGGAACATGGCGAGGGTGAAGTTATTGACCACCATGGCCGAGAACAGGATTGAGAACAGCGACTGCTCATTCATGATGATGCCTCCGCTGTCAGTGCTTCTTTGGCTTTCTTACGTTGTTCGAAATAGCCCATCGCCAGCAAGATAAAACCGAGGGTCAGGAAGCCAC
>PVMS01172320.1_pt1 | contig 12197 bp, 9 predicted proteins | sample 1853461 | NCBI WGS metagenome assembly PVMS01 (sample SAMN08582032, study PRJNA380276) | Marine sediment metagenome, whole genome shotgun sequencing project. | isolation source: ocean sediment barecode stripped | collected 2017
CGAGAGAAGGCTGAGCAGCAGACGACCGTCCGATCCGGGCCGAACGGCGACGGTAAGCGACGATCGACCACCGACACGAGCAACACTGACCTCCGGAAGAACCGCAGCAGCGCTCGGGAAGCCCTCCCAATCGACTCCCGAGGGGCCGTCCTCCTCGAATCCGAAGCCCATGAAGAGGTTGACCCCGCCCGGCAGGTCCTTGACCCCAGAGTCGATTGCCTCGAACCTGGTTGGACCACCGACCGCGAACGTCGCCGCGGTGCCGAGACCGCCCAGCGACTTGCCCTCGGGTGATCCGTAGAAGCCGGCCCATCCAAAGGCCTCTGATCCGGCCCGAACGAGATCGAGTGGGTCCAGGTCGACCTCTACCGAAACTATCCGCAGTCGACCCGAAGCAGCTCGGAGCGCCTGGTCCACCTCCAGCAGGGTTTGTCGAGGAATCAACATCGAGCGACGATGGTACCGGTGTCGAAAACTCAGTCGGCTGGCGCGACGACGGCGGCAAGGAGGTCGGGAGCCTCCATCGGAATCAGATGCCCGACACCGTCGAGAATCGTGAGATCTCCTGCCGGGAACCGGTCGACCAGCAGATAGGCGTTCGACGTTCCACTCGCGATTCCGTCCGATCCGAATATCAGCTCGACCGGGCAAACCACCTCATCGAGGCGCGCCCACGCCCCGTAGAGAGATGCGGTTCGGTAGAACTCGGCCTCGGTCGCCGGGGAGCACTTGAGAGCCCATCGACCATCGCGCCACTCGAATCCATGATCGACGAACGCTCTGAGGACCCGCACATCCCAGGAGGAAAAGGGAGGTCGATCTCGATACGACTCGAATGCCCCGAGCGGCGACTCGAACGACGCTCGCCGTTTCTCGGTCATCAGCGCCAGTGGATGGTCTTCCGACCTCTCAAAGGGTGGCGGAGGGATGATCGGCTCGGCGAGTATGAGTCGGTCGAAGGTCCCGGGCGCCAGAATCTCGGCCATGACCAGAGCCGCCCCGCCCGACGAGTGGCCAACGCCGATGAGGTCGGAACCGGTCTCGACACCCTCAAGGACAGTGAGAACGTCGCGCCCCAGATCCCACCAGTCGAACGGGTGCTCGGGGGTCCCGGAGTCTCCATGTCCGCGCTGATCCAGCACAACCGCCCGGGTTCCATCGAGCTCCTCCAGCAGCGGATGCCATGTCTCCTTGCAGAACCCGTTGGCATGGACCAGCAGAAGATCGGGCCTGTCGCCTGTGACCTCGGTCGCAAGCAGGAGACCGTCGTGGCTGGTGATCACCTCTGATGCGGGCTGCACTGTGCGCCGACGTCCGAAGAGATGCGATGACCACTAAAGCGCGCCACAACGAGCCTCGTCAGTTGTTGAGCGGGTAGTGCCGCTCGGCCTTCTGATCGTCCACCAGGAATGTGAGTTGGGAGTCGACTCGAACAACACCTTCGACCCGTCGGGTCAGTTCCTCGAGAAGATGGGCCTCGGTCCGATTCTCCATCTCCCCGTCGAGAGTCACGACGCCGTCCTCGACCGACACCCCGACATCCTCGGGATCCAAGAACAGCAGCCGGCGAACAATGTCCTCGCGAACCTCGTCCTCAATGATCTCGTCGGGCTTGGTGAAGGCATTGACGACGTCCGCCCGGCTGATGATCCCGATCAGAGCGCCATCCTCATCGATGACCGGGAGTCGCTTCACTCGCTTGTTTGCCATTACACGGGCTGCCTCGCCGATCGTGGCCTCCGGTCGGATCGTGATGACGTTCTCAGTCATCACCTCAGCGACTATTTCGACAGCCGGCGGATCCACCTGGCCCTCGCCAAAGAGAGCGTCGAGCAAACTGAATCGGTAAGGCTGGTCGCGGTTCGCCTCCTGGCGCAGGAAGTCCCCTTCGGTGACGATCCCGATCAGCGCCCCGTCGCCGATCACCGGCAACCCGCTCACTTTGTTGCGGACCATCGTCCTCGCCGCCTCTTTGAGAAGCGTATCGGCCGATACCGTCAATGGATCGGTCGTCATCAGATCACGGACCTTCATGGTCGCTCCTCTTCTTGGCGCTCTCGCGCGATCAAAACGTCGCACGATGCGTGATTCACCACCCGATGACTCGTACTTCCGAGCACGAGCGAAGCAAGGTCGCCCCGCCCCCGGCTACCGACCACCATCAGGTCGATCGCCTGCTCATTCGCGTAATCCACGAGTACGTCGGGTGGATACCCCTCGAGATCGACTCGTTCCACGGGCCGTTCACAGCCCTCCAGGAGTGGTTCGATCTCCTTCCAGACATTGGCCCTTTGTGCTTCGGCGAAGTCGTCACCGATCGTCGGCAACCCGCTCATCGCAGCGAGGACCGTGGCCGGCACATGAGCCACGAAGACGACATGGAGGTCGCCGTCCAACTGCTCCGCCAGGGCCCGGGCCCGTCGAACCGCCGTGGCGCTCGGGCCCGAATCATCGATGCCCACGGCGATCTTCATGACGGCCATTGCTCCGGTGGGTACCGATGCTCCTTTTCGGCTTGGATCCTCGCTGCGTAGGCGGCGGCCTCGCTGCGACGGCTCATCTCCAGCTTGGAGAGAACGTTCGACACGTAGTTCTTGACCGTCTTTTCGGCCAGGAACATCTCTTCCGCGATCTGACGGTTGGTCAGACCCTCTGCAATGTATTCGAGGATCTTGCGCTCCTGTGCCGAGAGCTTGGCAAGCAGCGGATCTTCGGGCTCTTCACCCCGGATCCGACGGAACACTCGGTCGGTCATCTCGGGGTCGAGCAGCGATTCGCCCCGGCCGACCTTGCGAATGCTCTCCAAGAGATCGGATCCCTTGATCTGCTTCAAGACGTAGCCGGATGCACCCGCCATGATCGAAGCGAAGAGCGCCTCGTCGTCGGCAAACGAAGTCAGCATGAGCACATTGATCTCTGGCCATCGCGCCCGGATCTCTCGACAAGCCTCCACTCCACTCCCGTCTGGAAGCCGCACGTCCATAAGCACGATGTCTGGCTCATCGAATCCGACCCGGCGGATCGCCTCCTCGACCGTCCCGGCTTCGCCGACGACCGTCAGGTCATCTTCGGCCTCGATCATGGTTCTGAGCCCTTGCCGAGCGATCTCGTGATCGTCGACGAGCTCAATGCGGAGAATGTCGCTCATATTTTTCAAGTCTACCGAAGGACTGCCGCCTCCCCGCCCGAACAAGCCCTACCGGCGGGGCCGAAAGTTCCGAATGCACTCCGCACTAGAGCCTCTGCAGAGACCGGTAACCTGATGGAGCCGTGCCAACCATCGCCCCGAGTCTGATCCGCGATCTCGTCGAAGCTGCAGCCAGCGTGGCCGCAGAGGTGGAGCTGACGCCTCTCCTCCGTTCGACCGTGAGCACCGGTATGGAACTCACGGGCGCGAAATTCGGCGCCCTCGGCGTTCTCGGTGAGCACGGAGCACTTATGGACTTTGTGCATGTCGGTCTCGACCCCGGCGTGGCCCGAGAAATCGGCCACCTTCCGCGAGCAACCGGGTTGCTCGGCACGATCACCAGAACGGGTGCCACGGTTCGAATCGACGACATCTCCAAGCATGAGGACGCGGTGGGCTTCCCCGAAGGGCACCCCGGCATGATGAGCTTCATCGGGGTGCCGGTCAGGGTCGGCGACCGCATCTTCGGCAACCTTTACCTCACGGACAAGGACGGCGGCTTCACCGATGATGACGAGGTCATCGTCGAATTCCTGGCGGTAACCGCCGGGGCGGCCGTCTCCACGCTGCGAATGCAGGAACGATTGCGGAGAGCCGCGCTGCACGAGGACCGCGAACGAATCGCCCGCGACCTGCACGACTCGATCATCCAAGACCTCTTCGCGGTGGGACTCGGGCTACAGGCTTCGATGGTCAAGATCGACAAAGACCCCGCCGCCGTGCACGACCAGCTCGACAGCGCTATCGACAAACTCGACGATACGATCTCGTCACTTCGACGATACATCTTCGACCTCAGGCCTCCGGTGTGGGCCCGTCCTTCGCTCCCCAGCGAACTATCGCGACTACTGGAGGAACTCGCCGCTCCCCACGCGGTCGCAGTCGGTCTCGATTTCGATTGCCCAGCCGATGTCCTCGATGCGCCGATCGCCGACGATCTCTTCGCCGTGATCAAGGAGTCGGTCAGCAACGCCCTGCGACACGGCAAACCCACCACGGTCGACGTGCGTGTCGTCTGCGAGGGCGAAATGGTCCGCGCCTCGGTTTCGGACGATGGGATCGGCTTCGACACCGATGTCGAATCGGACGGCCTAGGACTCGACAACATGGCCGAACGGGTCGATCGGGGACTGGGGAGTCTGTTCATCGACTCGGCCAATGGACGCGGCACCGTGGTGCATGTCGCCTTCCCGATAAAGCCCCCCGGAGAGCACGAGCGGATTTGAGAGGCTCACCGATCAGCAGACTCGGCAACGGTCACAATCGAGCCAACGGCGTCGGATCGAGGGACGTTCGCCCCTATGACGACCGAACCTGTCCTTCGATGATGGTGCTACGACCGGCATTGACAGCGACCAAGAGAGGCCCCGATCTGATGTCTGATACCAAGTGGGTGTACGCGTTCGACGAGGTCGAGATCGCCGAGCAATCTGTCGACGGAGACTGGGACGCGGTCCGAGGACTTCTCGGGGGCAAGGGTGCCAATCTCGGCGATATGAGCCGGCTCGGTGTTCCGGTCCCCCCGGGCTTCACGGTCACGACCCAAGCGTGTCTCGCGTACCTCGAGGCCGATGAGCAGTTCCCAGAAGGATCGCAGCCCCAGATCGACGCCGCTCTCGCCCACATCGAAGAACTCACCGGCAAGCGTTTCGGTGACGCGGAAAACCCACTCCTCGTCTCTTGCCGCTCGGGCGCCAAGTTCTCGATGCCCGGAATGATGGACACTGTGCTCAACATCGGGCTCAACGACACCGTGACGGAGAGCCTTGCCCGGCTGACCGGTGATGAGCACTTCGCGTTCGACTCATATCGACGGCTCATCCAGATGTTCGGCTCAGTCGTACTCGGCCTACGAGACGAGCTGTTTGAAAACGTGCTCGAGCGCTTCCGGGCCACCGCCGGAGTCGAATCCGACTCCGGCCTATCGGTCGCAGATCTCAAGGCGATCGTCCATGACTTCAAACAGATTGCGGTGCGCTTCCCCGACGATCCAATGGACCAGCTCCGCCTGGCCACTGAGGCCGTGTTCAAGTCGTGGAATGGCAAACGGGCGCGTGACTACCGCAATGCCGCAGGAATCGATCACGGCCTGGGAACGGCGGTCAGCATCCAGACGATGGTGTTTGGGAACATGGGCGACGACTCCGGAACCGGAGTGGCCATGAGCCGCGACGCCACGACCGGTGAAAACCGCATCGAGGGCGACTACCTCACGAACGCCCAAGGCGAGGATGTCGTTGCCGGCATTCGCGAAACGAAGCCGATCGAAGCCCTCGGTGACGAGATGCCTGACATATTCGCCGAGTTTCAGGGCATCGCAGAACGCCTCGAGCAGCACTACCGCGACGTGCAGGACATGGAGTTCACCATCGAGCGCGGCAAGCTCTGGATCCTCCAAACCAGGGACGCAAAGCGCACTGCACAGGCTGCGGTCCGTATCGCCGTCGATCAGGCGGAACAGGGTCTCATCACATCCGAGGACGCCGTTATGAGAGTCCAGCCCGAGCAGGTGGACTTCTTCCTCCACCCGCAATTCAGTGCGGCGTCCAAGGACGACGCGATCAGGCTCGCAACCGGTCTGAATGTCTCACCCGGAGCCGCGGTGGGGGTCGTGGCGTTCGACGCCGACCTCGCCGAACGCTGGTCCAAGGAGGAGAGCAGGGATGTCATCATGGTTCGACCGGAGACCCGGCCGGATGATGTGCACGGAATGCTCGCCGCCAACGGCATCCTCACCAGTAAGGGTGGGCGCACCAGCCACGCCGCTCTCGTCGCTCGTCAATTCGGTAAACCCGCCGTTGTGGGTGTCTCATCCCTCGAGATCGATATGAGTGCCAGAAGGATGCGGGTCGCGGGTCACGAGATCGTGGAAGGCGATTGGATCTCGATCGACGGCACGACCGGCGAGGTCTACCTCGATCGACTCGACACTGTGGTGCCCGAAATCGATGACCCCTGGCTCACCAAATTGCTCGAGTGGGCGGATGACTTGAGAACACTCGATGTCAGAGCCAACGCCGACTACCCGGTCGATGCGAGACGCGCACGTGAGTATGGAGCCCAAGGAATTGGCCTGGCGAGGACCGAGCACATGTTCTTCGAGCCGGAGCGTCTCCCGATCGTCCAGGAGATGATCCTCACCGAGTCGGCGATCAAGCGGCGGGATGCGATTCAAAAGTTGCTCCCCTATCAGAGAGAAGACTTCAAAGGCCTCTTCGAGGCGATGGACGGCTTGCCGGTCATCATCCGGCTCCTCGACCCGCCGCTCCACGAATTTCTCCCCGATCACGACGAGCTGACCAACGCCCTCTTCGAACACAAGTTCGCGCTGCGCAGCGCGCCGTCGCTCGACAATCTGGACGAACTCATCGATCAGGTCGAGAACGAACAGCGGGTGCTGGCCAGGGTCAAGGCCCTCCACGAGACCAATCCAATGCTCGGCACCCGAGGAGTACGGCTCGGGATCACAGTCCCAGAACTCACGAGGATGCAGGTACGGGCCATCTTCGAAGCCGCTTGCGAGGTGACCCGCGCCGGCGTGTCGGTTCACCCCGAGGTGATGATCCCCCTGATCAGCCATGCCAACGAGCTTCGCCGCCAGCGCGAGGTTGTCGAAGACGAGGCCAAGAAAGTCATGGCCGAGCAGGGCATCGAGATCGAGTACAAGTTCGGCACAATGATCGAGATCCCTCGGGCTGCGCTGACGGCGGCCGAGGTGGCCGAGTACGCAGAGTTCTTCTCCTTCGGGACGAACGATCTCACCCAGACGACCTTCGGAATCAGTCGCGACGATGCCGAGAGCGGCTTCCTGATCTCGTACCTGCAGGAGGGAATCCTGGAGGACAACCCCTTCGCAACCCTGGACGGCACCGGCGTCGGCAAGCTCATGCGAATCGCCGTGGAGGAAGGTCGGGCCGTCCGACCCGACCTCGAAGTCGGCATTTGCGGCGAGCACGGGGGCGATCCGCGGTCGATCGCCATCTGCCACGAACTGGGCCTGGACTACGTGTCGTGCTCTCCGTTCCGGGTACCGATCGCCCGCCTCGCAGCAGCTCAGGCAGCAGTACGTTCGCGCGACTAGACGCCGTCGCGCCCCAGCGGGTCGACGCGCCTTCCCAGTCGGCATTGGACTGCGGTCGAGATGCCCGATCCAGACGCCGTCGCGCGCCATGTGCTCGACGCGCCTACCCGTTCGACCAATAGGCGCGATCGAGATGCCCGATGTCCGACGGGAGATCGGTTTCGGGCATCGGATATCGGATATCGGGCATCGGGCATCGCCAAGGACGGTCAACCACGCGATAATCGGTACGTGATCGACCTGAGCGCCGAGGAATGTGAGCGGATCCTCGCTGACGGGCGAGTCGCCCACATCGCGCACACCTCCGATGGGCAGCCGTATGTGACTCCGATGTCGTATGTGATGGTCGACGGTGACTTCTACTTCAGAACCGGGACCGGGCGCCGGATCGACGCGATCCGAGCAAATCCTCGCTCCTGCATCGACGTCACGATCCTGCGCGAAGGGGAGGCTTGGGAGAGCGTCGTGTTCTGGGGCGATGCCAGATTCATCGATGACCCCGATGAGCGCTCCCGGGTCGTCGCCGCGCTGCTGAGCAAATATCACTCCGAAACGGCGATGGGTTCCCCTTCGCCCTCGATGCTGCCCGTCGAGCATCCAATCGTGGCGATCACGCCGGAGTCCATATCCGGACGTGCCTCGGGTGGAGGTCTCACCACGAAGACCCGGCCGGGCCGGCTCTAGAGCGTCCTCGAACCGACGCCGGCGCTCACCGGGCTCGTTGAGCGGCGGGAATGTCCTTACGGCTCGGCAACCAGCCTTGCTCGACCGGGCGAACCCTGACTCGCAGGTCGACGACCGACAAGCCTTCTCCGGGGGCAAGCACCTTCACCGGATTGAGATCCATTTCGACGATCTCGGGTAGATCATCGACCATCGCCGACATCCGCAGCAGCGTGTCGCGCAGTGCCGCCACGTCGCCCTTCTCTCCGCCGCGGTACCCCTCGAGCAGCCGCGCCGACTTGACCTCGGCGATCATCTCGGCGGCGTCCACATCGGTGAGCGGGTGAATCCGGAACGAGACGTCTCCGATGAGTTCGACGAAGACACCACCGAGGCCAAAAGCGATGAGCGGCCCGAACGACGGATCCTCCGTCATCCCGATGATGACTTCGTGGCCCCCCGTCACGAACTCCTGGACAAGTACGCCGGTGGCGTCATCGACCACGTTGAACACCTCATCGAACGCCGCGGCCACGTCTTCGGGCTGCACGTCGAGGGCGATCCCGCCCACATCACTCTTGTGGAGTGCGCTCGGTGAGAGCACCTTCAGCACCACCGGGCCCCCTATGTCTTTGGCGGCCTCCTCGGCCTCGGCAGCGATCTGGACGACTCGCGATCTGGCATATGAGATCCCATACGCCTCGAGAATCGCTTCGGCCTCCGCCGGCTCCAGCCAGCCACCTCCAGTCCCCAGGCGTCCCAGTGCGGTGTCGAGCACGTCTCGACCTCGATCACGCTGGAGATCGTCGAACTCGACGGTCTCTCCCTCGGGCCTTGCCCGCCATTCTGCGTATCGGGTCGCCCTGGCTAGAGCTCGTGCCGCAGGCTCCGGGAAGGCGTACTGCGGGACCCGTACCGTCGAACGAGCCACCGGAGGCCGACTGTTGGTGGCGGCCTCCATATACACAGCGAGGATCGTCTTGCCCCCGGTACCTTCGGCAACGACCTCGGCAACGGCGGCCTGGACCTGCATCAAACCCCCGGGGGTAGTGGGAATGAACACGACGATCACCGAATCGACCTCATCGCTATCGAGCAGAACCCTCAGAGTGGTCCGGTACTGCTCCGGTCCGGCAGAAGCGATCATGTCGACCGGGTTGCGCACCGCAGCCTCAGGAGCCAGGAGAGGCCGCATCTCGTCCTGCAGTTCCTGTGAGAACTCGACCACATCCAATCCCTCAGATTCGAGGGCGTCGATTGCAAGGATGCTGGGCCCGCCCGCGTTCGTCAGGATTCCAACACGCCTTCCCTTGGGAAGTGGCTGGTTGGCGAGCAGCGAGGCAACCTCGAACAACTGCTCGAGTGTGTCCGTCCTGATGACGCCTGCCTGTCGGAACAACGCGGAGACGGCGACTTCGACACTCGCAAGAGCCCCGGTGTGGCTGCTGGCTGCTCGGGCTCCTGCTGCGGTTCGGCCCGACTTCACCACTACCACCGGCTTCGACCTCCCCAGCCGACGGGCGATACGGGCGAATCGACGCGGGTAACCGAACGACTCGAGGTAGAGGAGGATCACGTCGGTGGCGGGGTCTCCCTCCCAGTAGAGCATCAGATCGTTTCCGCTGACGTCGGCCTTGTTGCCCACCGAGACGAAGGTGGAGATCCCGATATCGGATTGGCGGGCGTAGTCGAGGATGGCGATGCCCAACGCGCCCGACTGGCTCGACATCCCGACATTGCCTTGCGGAGGGAACGCGGGGGCGAACGTGACGTCGAGCCGAACCGCCGGATCCGTGTTGAGCAGTCCCATGCAGTTGGGGCCGATCATGCGCATTCCGGCATCGCGCACGATCGACAGCAGATCGTTCTCGAGCTTCTGACCCTGCTCACCGGTCTCCGAGAACCCGGCGCTGATCACCACAAGCCCCTTGACGCCCTTGGCCGCACAGTCGCGGGCGACATCGAGGACGAACTCGGCCGGGACGACCACGATCGCCAGATCAACCGGATCAGGAATGTCCGAGACCGATGGATAGGCCTTGACCGAACTGACGCTGGTGGCGTTGGGGTTGACCGGATAGACGGTCCCCGCAAAGCGCCCTGCGAGGATATTTCGCATGAGGCGGCCACCGATCGAGTGCTCGTCGCGACTCGCCCCGACAATGGCCACCGACCTCGGGTAGAAGATCGGAAGCAGGGAGGCTGCCACAGCGCGTTGTTCGTGAGCACCGGCGGCCTCGACGACGTCGGCCGTCGACTCGACCGGGAAGTCGACCGTGTACACGCCCTGCTCCAACTCGCGATGCATGACGAACCCGGCCCCGCGGAAGACGCGCATCATGGCGTAGTTGTCTGAAAGGACGAAGGCACGAAAGCCCTCGATGCCGTTGTTTCGGGCGTAGTTGGTCAGGTGGGTGAGCATCTGGGTGCCCAGACCGCGGCCCTGCTGGCCGTCGGCGACACCGAAAGCCACCTCGGCCAGCGATGGGTCGTCCTCCAAACGGTCATAGCGGCCAACCGCTGCCAACTCACCGCCGATCTCGACCACGAAGGCCATCCGGTCGTCGTAATCGACATTCGTGAAGTACTCCAGCTCCTCCGGCGACAACGCCTTCTTGTGGCTGAAGAAGCGGTGATACACGGAGTCGCGACCCAACCGGTGAAACAGCGCGTCCAGCGCCGGGGCATCCTCGGCCTTGATCGGACGAATGCGAGCGATCCCGCCGTCGGAAAGCACGACGTGAAATTCATAGTCAGTTGGGTAGGCCGCCATGACGCCGATTCTCGCACGGTGGCACGTGGAGCACGACGCCGCCTCCGGACGCGACAGTGCTCCCGCGTCCGGGAGCACTCGTCGAAGTCTGTGGGCCGTTTCTCGTCATGCCCAGGACCGGGGTATGCAGCCGTCAGAGCAATGAGCCACTCGGGGAACCATGAAACGCTTCACGAGACACCTCCTTCCCGTATCGACGGTTATCAATACATAGGTTGACACATATATCGACATCTGTCAATGTATTCCTCATGAAAGAGATGGTGTGCTGCACCCCGCTGCTGACAATCCCGCTACCGCGATCCGATGCCGACGAGTTGGCTGCCAGGTTCAAAGCGCTGGCGGACCCCGTCCGGCTCAGGCTCCTCAGCCTGATCGCCGACCGGGGCGAGGTGTGCGCCTGTGACCTGGTGGTCCCGTTGGGGATCTCGCAGCCCACCGTGAGCCACCATCTCAGAACGCTGTTCGAAGCAGATCTCGTCGAACGAGAGCGGCGGGGCCGCTGGATTCATTATCGGCTGGTCGACTCCACCGTCGATGCACTGCGCCAGGCGCTGTCCCCCGCGATCGTCCCGTCCTGATCCAACGCCCATGGCTCGCGGAAGTGCTGATGCCCGTTTCCCGTTTCCCGTTTCCCGTTTCTGAGTTTGGTCCCGCGTCGTGAAGCGTCGCCGCGAGGCTTTACGGACAACGGACAACTGACCACGGACAACGGATTGGCTTCTACGCCAACGCCACCAAGTCCAGCAGGGACTCGTCGAAGTAGACGGAGTTGCCGTCCGGCATCAGGACCGCACGATCGGGTGTCAGCGCTTCGACGAACTCGGTGTCGTGGCTGACGACGATGAGGGTCCCGGTGTAGGTGTGCAGTGCCTCCAGCAGCGCTTCCTTCGCCTGCGGATCGAGGTTGTTGGTCGGCTCGTCGAGCATCAGCAGATTGTGTCGGCCGACGACGAGCATCGCCAGCGCCAACTTCGTCTTCTCCCCGCCCGATAGCGTCCCCGCATCCTGTTCCACCTTGTCGGCCAACAGGAAGTGCCCCAGGAGCGACCTCAGCATCAGATCGGTCTCTCCGTGAGAGACCGATTTCATGTGTTCGAACACGGTCACCCCCGATGTGATCTGTTCGTGCTCCTGTGCGTAGTAGCCCATCGACAGCTTGTGTCCCGGTACCACATCGCCGATATCGGCGATCGTGAGTCCGGCGAGAATCCTGAGCAGGGTCGTCTTGCCCGCGCCGTTGAGTCCCATGATGACCAGGCACTCACCCCGCTCGACATAGACATCGATATCGACGAACACCACGTTGTCGTCGAATGCCATGGCCAGACCCTTGCCCTCCAGCGGGATCTTTCCCGAGGGCTCGGGCTGGGCGAACCGGAGTCCAACAGGCCTCCCCTCTATCGGCGCTTCGACCAGCTGATCCTTCATCTTGCCAGCCCGGGTCTGCATCGACTTGGCTCGCTTGGACATCTTCTCGGTCGTACCCATGA
>PVMS01077590.1_pt1 | contig 12196 bp, 9 predicted proteins | sample 1853461 | NCBI WGS metagenome assembly PVMS01 (sample SAMN08582032, study PRJNA380276) | Marine sediment metagenome, whole genome shotgun sequencing project. | isolation source: ocean sediment barecode stripped | collected 2017
AAATTGGCGCTGATCAGGTCTATCTGTGCCGCGGGCAGAAATATTTCGTTCGACTCCGGGTCAAACCTGTCGGGCGATTGAACCGCGCTATAGAGCATGAATAGCAGGGCTCCTGCGAGCAGAAATTGTACTAGCGGATCACGCATCAGGGGCGTTGGCTGAGGTCCCAGCCCAGCACACCGTGTTTTTCAAGAATTTTCATGAGTTCATCTATGGGAATGGCCTTCAGCGTGCCGCGTGAACTCGAAATAGTCGTCGCTTTGAATATCGCGTTGTAAATCGCCTCTTCTGTCGCCTCCGCCGTGGCGGCGAACAGCGGCGACATCGACTCGTTCACGAGCACGTCTGATCGTACCGGGGCGTGGCTTGTCCGTGGCCGCCTTACGCCTGGGTCCGTCGAGAACGAAATAACGTAGTCGCCGGATCCGTTGCTCGCAAATGAGCCGGTTCGTGCCAAGCCCATGATTGCACGCATGGCCAGCCGATCAAGGCTACGGGCATTGAGCGGTGCGTCCGTCGCAACGACAATCATGATGGAGCCATCTTCCTGATTATCGTCCGTGCCTGCGTTCTCGAGATCATCCCGATAGGAGTAAGTGCCAAGTTCGCGCCCGACCGGCGCACCGTTCATACTCAGTGTGCCGCCGAAGTTGGTTTGCACGAGGACACCTATCGTGTAGCCACCCAGCGATTCGGGCAAGACTCGCGAGCTGGTGCCGATGCCGCCTTTCCAGCCGAACGCCTGCGTACCTGTTCCCGCGCCGACACTGCCTTCTGCAACGGGGCCATCTGTCGCGTTCGCGAGTGCCGCAAAGACCTGTTCGCGCTGTATAGGATCCGCCCACATGTTGTTTACTTTGGCATCGTTGGTCTCGCCAACTATTGGATTGATCGTGTGTTCGCCCATTCCGGGCTGCTTATACGTCCACTCCTTCAATGCGTTTGCGGCACTCCATACGCACAAGGTACATGTGAGCAGTATCGGTGTTTCGAGTTCGCCGAATTCACGTACCTGTGTTTCGCCGATTAACTTGCCATAGCCGTTGCCAACGTGAATCCACCCAGGTATCGGGTGCGTGTAAAGATTTCCGGGACCGGGAATGATTGCCGTGACGCCCGTGCGGATATCATCCCCTTGAATGACGGTCGCGTGTCCGACCTTCACTCCCGCGACATCGGTAATTGAATTCATCGGACCCGTTGGAAATGTGCCCACAATCAGTCCGGCGTCACGTGCTCTTGGTCGGTCCTCGGTCTGAGCTGCCGCGGCTATACTTAAAACGAGACCTGTCAGTAACAGGGTCCTAGTTGCTTTGATCGCCTTGAGGTTCATCTTCAACTCCGGGTGCTTTCGAACCAACCGACAAAGTCACTTTCAGCTGGATGTTTTCGTCTGACCTTTTCTCCATGGCCTGATTGCTGCCGAGCGTGATGCGGTTCTGGAGGCTCTCATCGGTTGCAAGTATCGCGGCACGGGTATTTTCCTTGCGTTCCGTTGCGAGGACGATCAGCTCAGCATCCGTAAGAGGTTGCGAGTCGACGAGTTGGCGGTTGAGTTCGTTCGCATAGGCCAATTCATCGAAGAGCGTTTCTATACCTTCTTCGGTTTCAAGCTGCGACGTGAAGCGGACGCGCAGGTCTTGCAGTGCAAGCGGCAAGTCAGTCTCGACCGGTTGCTCCAGGAATAATTCCTCAAGTACTGTCCTGCGCTGATCAGCATACATATCGTCGCCGTCATCGGCAGACGCTTGTGCCGCAATTCGTGCTTCAACAATGGCGTCCAGATGGGCTGTTTGCAGCGCGAGTCCATCGCTCTCGCGATCGATCACACCCGGAACTTCAAGAGCCAGCTCCGGCCTGAGTGCAAGGGCTTCTGCGAGCTTCGCGGCTTTTTGCATTTCGGGCGGCGTCAGGTCTGAGCGCCCGTCGAGAAAGCTTATGTATTCAAGGTCGTTGGCCTCAATACCGACCAGGTTTGCCAACAACGCGAATGGCGATGCGACTATTTTGATAATCAGATTAGCGAGGGCTTTGAGAATGATGCCGCCGTAACTGAATTCGGGGTCGTTGACGTCGCCGCGAACCGGTAAATCAATATCGATGTTGCCGTCAGGGCCCTTCAATAATGCGATTGCCAGGCCAAGCGGGAGGCTCATTGCATCAGGGTGTTCGACCTTGTTTCCAAGTTCGAGGTCGCGAAGAACGATGTTGTTTTCGCCGACAAGCTGGCCTTCGGTGACCTGATAACCTAATTCGAGATCCAGAGCGCCACTGGCGATTTCCCTACCTGCAAATGGAATCGTATACGCCGTGAACTTGGGCATGTTGACGTTCTGAAATACGATCGCCATGTCGGTATTCAATTTCACGTCAAGCGGCGTTACGAAACCGGTGACACGAACAAAACCGTATTCGTCCACTTTGCCTTCAAACTCCGCAGTCGAGGGTTCGTTGCTTGCTGTGGAGATTGTGGTCATGTTGCCTTCCAACTCGGCTATTTTTGCCGCAAAGGGTAACGGCAGTGAAAAGTCTGCGAAATCTGCTGCCCCCTGTGTAATCACGACACGACCGACCGTGATAGCGAGGTTGGAGTCGGACTGCGTGCTTTCAGCCTTTGTTTGGGCTTCGCTGGAACCTTCTTTCTCCACGCGTCCGAGATTCAGGCTGCCATCTTCGGCGATGACCAGGTCTCCATAGGGCTGCTCTAGACGCAGCTCCGATATTTCCAGTGACTCGTTTGCAGAGCTGAATAAGACGTTATCGGCAAGCAAGCGTGTCCAGCTGCCGAGGCGCGTGCCTTCGTCTGTTTCAGATAACGCAAAATCGACGATCTCGATATCGCCGTTAAATAGCAGGTCTTCATCGATTGAGTTATTCAGACGTCCTGTCACGTTGATCGCGCCGGAGTCCAGGTTGAGATCTGCGAGTGGCTTGATGTAAGGGTGCGCGCCAGCCAGTGCAATATTGTCGATAGTAAGGTCGAAATCGAACAACACGTCCGGTAAGAACGACAAGTTGCCGTCCATCGCCAGCGTCCCGCCCGTACGAACTTGCAAGGAAAGCGAGCTTGGGAAACGCGCACCGGGATCGTTGTTGATGTCGCTGATGTGCAAGTTGAAGTCGGAAATGCCGACATCCGCGATCGGCTCGACGCTGTGGTCGAGCAGGTTCACCGCAAGGTGATTTATCGCGAAATTGTCGAGCGACACCTGCCATTCGCTTGGAGCCGCGTCATCAGGCATTGTTTCCGTAGTCGATGCCGCTTGTGCCGGCTGTCGGTCGATATTGAGTACGCCATCTTTATCCCGAAAAATACTGACCAACGTGTCATCTATACTCAAGGATTTTATCGATACAGTTTGCTCTGGCCAGCGGAGCGTACCGCCTGCTAGTCGAACTTCAGGAAGTCGTAGAAACTCCCGGTCGGCGTTCTCAGGGCCGGCCGTTGGCGCGCCCGAAAACGTGTGCACGATGACATCGTTAAATGCCAGATTGAAATTATCAACAGTCGCCGCCAGTGATCCGTCCGCCAAAATGTCCACCGTGTAGTCGAGTTCAACATCAACATTACCGTCAACAATGTCGAAGCCTGATTCGTGACGTACGTAGGCTGAGGCGAGTGGAAAATGTGAGCCCTTGATCGATGCATGTGCGGCCGATTTCAATGGATTCAGTTCTAGGCTGCCAGTCCAGCTCAATGTACCGCTTGTTTCGGTCGTGATCAGGACCGTTTGATGACCCGATCGCTGGGGCAGCGTATTCAGTTCCTGAATTTCAATATTGATCGGGCCGAAGCGGGTAGCGACAAGGTCGACCGGCACCTCGTCACGCCAGTTGACCGCGCCGTCGTGTATTGCGAAGGCGAAAATCATCATGCGCGTCATCGGTGATGGTTCTTCGGCGGTCGGGCCTGAAGGCCCTCCTACGGTGAGAAACGCAAAATTCAAATCGCCGATTTTGTCGCGTGCGACAAATAACTCAGGTCTGGTGATCTTGAATTCGTCGAACGTCCATGCCCACCGAAACAATGAGCTCAACTGGAAGTTGACGAAAATTTCCGCAGCGCGAACGACGGGATCGCCTGTCGGGTCAAGGAGTTCGAGCTCGACTATGCGAAGGCTTAGTACAAAGGGATTGATTTCGACTTTTTTGATTTGCAATTCTGCGGCGTGCATCTCGCCATAGATTTCAACAGCGTTTTTCTTGACGAGCCAGGGTGCGAGAAAAAAGCCGAGCAATGCATAAGACGCGATGATGACCGCGGTCCAGACATATTTTCGATGCTTGTTTAACAGCCCGAGGAGCCGGGTAATCGGCTTGTCGCTTGTTGTTGTCACTGACCTTCGCCCTTTCTTATTATTGTAACATTGTGCGGACCAACGGTCCCTTCGCACCGGTAAACGCAGGATTCCCGACGAGCGGTCGTTTCTATCCGACGGGTGACATTAAATACCGCTTGCGACTCCCTTATTATGGGTTTACGGAAACGCAAGTCGTGGTAAGAATTATGTCAATTGAGAAAAACACACCGGGCGAAGAATCAGCAACGTCGATCGGATCGGAGACCGGCATAGAGCCGAACGATGCATCGCAGGCTGGCCGCGGGCAAGGCATCGAGATTCTGGCACTGAACACTTCAGACGAGTTCGATGCAGGGAGCGATCCGTACAACCGCACTGGTAGTTTTTGTATAGTCAAGAACCGGGACAAAGACTGAAACGACAGGCTTAGGTGCGTGGCAAAAGTTGCGAGCTTTCCCAGAGTCCAAGCGCCTGACTCCTTGCATTCGATTGCCTCTTTTCTTCAATAAAAATAGGGCCGAGTACCTGTAGTGAGGAGATCTGACGCCTTCTATGCTAAATGTACTCCGAGCCCTTTGCTTGTAGCAATGAATATCAAATATATTGGACCTTTTGGGGGTCGAACCGGGGTTTTCAAAAACCTCGGTTCGACCCCGGTTTAGCAACCGGACAAGGAATTTACAAACACTCATGTCGGATTCGAATCTATACGGCGCAAAATCGAACACCTACGCGAACATATTTACGTTCATGGGCTTTCCGCTGAGCCGTGATCTGACCGAGCAGGTTGATGCGGTCGTAATGGGTATTCCATACGACCTGGCGACGTCCGCTCGTGCTGGCACTCGATACGGTCCGACAGGAATACGACAGGCATCAGCACAGTTGCGCTGGGAAGATAAGCGCTGGCCGTGGACTTTTGAATTGGCCGACAAGCTACGCGTAATCGACTATGGCGATATCGCTTTCGTCGATGGTAATCATGCCGGCATGGTTGCGTCAGTAGTGGAGGAGGCCGGCAAGATTATTGACGCCGGTAAGGTTCTTCTTTCTTTCGGTGGCGATCATTACGTGTCGTTGCCTCTGATTCGTGCCGTGACGAAACAACACGGCACGCTAGCCTTGCTGCATTTCGATGCGCATACCGATACGAATGCGGAAGGCGGCGACTACGATCATGGAGCGATGTTTCATTTCGCACAAGAAGAAGGATTGATTGATCCGTCTCAAAGTATTCAGATCGGAATTCGCACGGAGTACAACTACGACACACATGAATTTACGGTGCTGGATGGACCCTGGGCCAATAGCCATACCGCGGGTGAAATAATAAAGCGTATCCAGGAAGCCGTTGGAGACATGCCCGTCTACATGACATTCGATATCGATTGTCTCGATCCGGCTTACGCGCCCGGAACCGGTACTCCCGTCGCGGGCGGCATGACGACGAATAAAGTCTTGCAAGTTATACGGGGTCTTACGAAGCTGAATATCGTTGCGATGGACATCATGGAAGTCGCACCTGCTTATGACCACGCAGAGCTGACGTCGCTTGCGGCAGCGACACTGGCTTTGGAGATGTTGTACACGGTCGCAGCATCGAGATAAGCGAGCGTAGCATAGCGATGATCGCGTGGTGCGGCGGTGCCGTGGCTACAATCAGTCGGCCAAGTGACAAGTTTTTCTGTCAGTCCATGCTGGACTGCGTCTAATACTGCTAGAATGCGGCCGCAATTTATTCAGCGCTGATGCATTAATATCGGAGAAACAGTCATGACGCATTCGTTCGCGCCAGAAAGATTATCCGGTGTCCTGTGCCCGGTCGTGATGCCATTTAATGATGACCTGAGCCCGAATCCGGACAAACTGATCAGGCAGTGCCAGTGGCTGCTGTCGCAGAATGTCGGGTTGGCAGTGTTCGGTACCAACAGTGAAGCTAATTCGCTATCGGTTGATGAAAAGATCGCATTGCTCGATCGACTTGCGGATGCCGGCATCGACGTGGGGCGCATGATGCCGGGGACCGGCTGTTGCGCATTCCCCGATACAGTCCGACTGACCGCTCACGCCGTTAACCTGGGTTGCGCCGGCACATTGATGTTGCCGCCGTTTTTCTACAAGGGTGTCAGCGACGACGGCTTATATGCCAGTTACTCAGAAGTGATCGAACGCGTCGGCAACGATAATCTGCGAATCTATCTGTACCATATTCCACCCGTGTCCCAGGTCGGCATTTCGATTGACCTCATAGAACGATTGATAAAGTCCTATCCGGAAACAGTCGTCGGCATTAAGGACAGTTCGGATGACTGGTCCAATACCAGTGCTATGCTCGAAAGGCGCTGGGACAACTTCCAGGTTTTCGCGGGTAACGAGAATTTCTTGTTGCGAACAATGCAGAATGGCGGTGCAGGTTGCATATCGGCGACCGCGAATATCAATCCTGCAGCGATTAACGCGCTATATGCCAATTGGCAAAGTGACGATGCCGCCAAAGCACAGAAGCGTTTGGATTTGCTGCGTGACGTAGTGCAGAAATATCCGATGATTCCGGCGCTGAAAGCGATCGTTTCGAATTTCAGCGGTGATTCTGAGTGGGAAGCTGTGCGGCCGCCGTTGGTATTGCTGGCGAGCGAAAACAAAAAGGGTCTGATGACATCTCTCGATCAATACGGATTTACCATGCCAGGTCTGACTAAGAAGGAATGGAAAAAATAATCACTGCGGATTCTATTTCTGTAGCACCGATGATGGACTGGACCGACCGGCACTGCCGATACTTCATGCGGCTGTTGAGTCCTGGTGTTGGTTTGTACACCGAGATGATTACGGCCGCTGCAATTCATCACGGCGACGCCCAGCGTCTGTTGCGATTCGATGGGTCCGAACACCCGGTTGCGATACAACTTGGCGGTAGCGATCCAACACTAATGACCGCTGCAGCGGTCGCCGCTGAAAGTGCAGGTTACGACGAAATAAATATTAACGTCGGCTGTCCCAGCGATCGAGTTCAAAGCGGCCAGTTCGGTGCATGCTTGATGGCGAAGCCCGCGCTTGTTGCCGATTGTTTTCGTGCGATGGCGACGGAGGTTGATGTGCCGATTACGATCAAGACACGCATCGGCATTGATGACGATGATTCATACGAGTATTTGCGACAATTCGTTGACCCACTGGTTGACGCTGGCTGCAAAACGTTTGTCGTGCATGCGCGTATCGCGATACTTGCGGGACTAAGTCCCAAGCAAAACAGGTCTGTTCCACCGCTCAACTACGAGCGCGTCTATCAATTAAAGCGCGATTTACCGGAGCTCAATGTTGTCTTGAACGGCGGTGTTAGCAGCGCAGATCAGGTGCGGGATGTGTTGCAACACGTCGACGGTGTAATGATCGGGCGACAGGCCTATCACGAACCGTATTTTCTAGCTGAGCTGGAGCAGCGCTTTATGGGCCAGCCTGAATTGCCGGATCGGCGAGCGATTGTTGAGCGCATGTTTCCTTACATCGAGAAAGAACTGGCCAATGGCGAGCGCCTGAATCGCATTACGCGACATATGCTTGGACTCTTTGCCGGCCAGCCTGGCGCCAGGGCATGGCGGCGAACAATCAGCGAGAACGCGCATAAGCCCGATGCAGGACCCGAAGTCTTGCGAGCAGCGCTTGCTTCTATTACCGACACTCCTACTCGATAAAAACGCAAAAGGGCTCGGATCCACTTTCATAAATTGGATCCGACCCCTTTTTAGGTACAATGCAGCGCTGCAATTAATCCACCCGAAACGACGGAGCCAAACCCAGTAATGAGCGCCAAGTCATCCCAAAAGGGCAAGAAACACACAATGGCCGAAATGGCTGACATTCATGAGTTGTATGAGCACTCGGTACAGAATGTCGAAAACGAAATCGAATTTCTGCAAAAGACTTTTACGACGCTAACAGGTCGCACGGGTCACCTGTTTCGTGAAGATTTTTGTGGAACCGCGAGTGCGTCCTGCGAGTGGGTAAAACAGGGTCCGGAATTTCAGGCGATTGGCGTGGACATCGATGCGTCAGTGCTGGAATGGGGCAGAAAAAACCGCGTCGCCAAATTGCCGCTGGAGGATCAGGCGCGTGTGAGCCTGATCGAGTCTGATGTGCTGACGGTCGAAACACCGAAAGTCGATCTTCTCGTGGCCTTTAATTTTAGTTACTGGATTTTCGAAGAACGGGCGACGATGCTGAAATACATGCGTAGTTGCAGGGAGTCTCTCAAGGACGACGGTGTCTTGTTCATGGACATGTTCGGTGGGCCAGAGTCTTTCGAAGAAACCAAAGAGAAAACCAAGCACAAGAAACTGGGTTTTACCTACATCTGGCACCAGGCCGAATTTCACCCGATCACAAATCACATGCAGTGCTACATCCACTTCAAGTTCAAAGACGGCTCGAAGATCAAGAAAGCGTTCAGCTACGCATGGCGCTTGTACACGGCCCCCGAGTTGCGAGACTTGTTGCTCGAAGCCGGGTTCTCAAATGTCACTATCTACTGGGAAGGCGAGGACGAGGATGGCGAGGGCAACGGCGAATTCCTGCCGGATGCAAAGGGCGAGGCTGATCTTGCGTGGATCGCGTATATCGTTGCCGAAAAATAGCTTGTATATTAGATAGATGGTGAAGGATCTTGAAGTAGCAATTCTATTTGCTGACGTCGTCGGCAGTACCCAGCTATACGATAAATTTGGTGATACTAAGGCCAGTGAGACCGTGGCTCTTTGCCTCGATGTCATGAAGGAAGCAACCTATCAATTCAACGGTAGCGTCATAAAGACAATCGGTGATGAAGTCATGTCTACGTTTCCGTCGGTGGATGAAGCGATGGCTGCATCGATCATGATGCAAAAGACAATAACAGCCGACAACAAGAAAGAAGGCCGGATATCTGTGTCCATTCGAATCGGCTGCCACTTCGGTCCGGTCGTACAGGAACAAAACGATATTTTTGGTGCTGCCGTACACACAGCAAACCGCATGACATCTCAGGCGAAAGCCAAACAAATCGTAATGTCTGGCGATACCGTGGATCAGATGGGACCGGAGATGCGCAAGCAGACTCGGCAAATAGATATTGCGACTGTGCGCGGTCGGCTGGATGAAGTCGCGTTGTTTGAATTCCTGTGGAATCCGGAAGAAGCGACCAGCATGCTGCCGACGATTGAATGGGAAAGTAAAGCGAGAAAGGCAGCGAAGATGGTGCTGACGTATTGCGGTAAGTCCATAGAGGTGTCAGATAAGTGCAAGAGCATCAATATCGGACGCGCCGATGATAACGACGTCGTGATCAAGGGAAACCTTATTTCACGGATTCATGCCAAGGTCGAAATGCGGCGCGGCAAGTTTGTCATCATTGATCAGAGCACGAACGGTACATTCCTGATGAATGTTCTGGGCGACGAGACTTTTGTGCGCCGCGATTCAACCGAGCTGGGGAAAGAGGGAACAATCGGGCTTGGGCGAGCAGAAAAGGCAGGCGCCGCATTGGCGATTCACTACAAAGCCATGAACTAAAAATAGGGGTCGAACCGAGGTTTTTTGAAAAAAACCTCGGTTCGACCCCTATTTTTACTGGTTTAGTTGATCAACAACTTTTTGTTGCTCTGCCTTGAGCGCTTTCGGCAGCCTGTCCCCATACGAATCCAGGTACTCGCCGATCGCGCTCATCTCTTCCAGCCACTGCGCCTTATCGATTGAGGTCAGCGCCAGCATGGTTTCGTCGCTTATGTCGAGCTGGGCCGTATCGATGTCCTCGCTTTTTGGCAGGTAGCCAATCGCTGTCTCAGTCGCGTCCACGCGACCTTCGCAGCGCTCAATAATCCATCGCAAAACACGCAGGTTTTCACCAAAGCCGGGCCACAGGAATTTGCCTACCTTGTCCTGACGGAACCAGTTGATGTGGAAGATTTTTGGCAGCTTGTCGGAGCGCTCATCGAACGACAACCAGTGTGCCCAGTAGTCAGCGAAGTTGTAACCACAGAAGGGCTTCATCGCCATTGGGTCGCGGCGAACGACGCCGACTTCACCGACATTGGCTGCGGTCGTTTCCGATGCGACGCCTGCACCAACGAGAACTCCGTGTTTCCAGTCTTTCGACTGGTAAACCAACGGTGCCAGCTCTTTGCGGCGGCCACCGAAAACGATGGCAGAAATTGGCACACCGTCGGGCGCTTCCGCGAGGCTTGAGTAGCTGGGGTTGTTGCAAGCCGCTACTGTAAATCGTGAATTCGGATGAGCCGCTGGCCCATTACTGGCGTCGTAGTCGCGACCTTGCCAGTCATATGCCGGTTCGCCGACCTTCTTGTCTTCCCACCAGGGCTCGTTGTCGCTGGTGCGGCCCACGTTTGTGTAGATCGCGTCGTGCGTGATCATGTCGAACGCGTTCTTGTTGGTTTTGGAATTCGTACCCGGTACGACGCCGAAGTAGCCGGATTCAGGGTTGATCGCCCGCAGCTGTCCCTCGTCATCGAGATGCAACCAGGCGATGTCGTCACCCAGCGTCCAGATTTTCCAGTCCGCTTGCGAGTCGGGCGGGATCAACATCGCGAGGTTGGTCTTGCCGCATGCGGATGGCAGCGCGCAGGCAATATAGTGTGTTTCACCTGCAGGGCTTTCAATGCCGACAATCAGCATGTGCTCGGCTAGCCAGCCTTCCTGGCGTGCCTGGTGGCTTGCGATACGCAGTGCATGGCATTTCTTGCCGAGCAGGGCGTTGCCGCCGTAACCGGAGCCGATGCTCTTGATCGACAGTTCTTCGGGGAAGTGCATAATCAAACGGCGATCCGGGCTTAAGTCGCCCGTGGAGTGCAGGCCCTTGACGAAACTGCCCTCGCGCTCGATACGTGCCAGCGCAGCCGTACCCATGCGCGTCATCAATTTCATGTTCACAACAACGTAGGGGCTGTCACTAATCTCGACGCCACAGCGTGAGAACGGTGAATCAATCGGACCCATGCAGTACGGGATGACGTACATCGTGCGGTCTTGCATGGCGCCTTCGAAGAGGGCATCCACTTTCTCATGGGCCTCGGCGGGTGCCATCCAGTTGTTGTTAGGTCCAGCGTCTTCTTCCTCGCTTGTGCAGACGAAGGTCAGATGTTCAACGCGTGCGACGTCACTTGGGTCGGACAGATGCAGATAGCAATTCGGATATGTCTCGCCGTTGAGCTCGGATAGCGTGCCGTCAGCCAGCATCTGCTTGACCAGATCCTGATACTCGGCATCGCTGCCATCACACCAGTGAATGTCGGCCGGATTGGTAAGTTCGGCTACCTCGTTAATCCACTGCTGCAGGCTGTCTAGCTTGGTTGTCATCTGTTGGGTCTCTGAATGCCCTTCGGGGGTCGTTCTGGTGTCGGATGTCCGTTCTGAGGGGCCGCATTATAGCGATTTCGTGACTATCTGCAGCATGCAATTTGCTGCAGGCACGTATCCATCACCCTCACCAGCAAAAATATGGCCCAAACGCTCTATTTTACCGACTGTGCGCAGCGAGTTTGGTACAAGTTCTTTCAATGGCTACACCGACTTGATCGGTTTCGACCTGCGCCGCGGCTTACGGGGTCGCTGGGATGTCGGTGTCAACACCAGCATCTACCATTCATACCAGTCGAAAGTGATCGACTACGGCGCCGGGCTCGACGTCGGATTCAATCTCGCGACCAATATGTGGTTGGCGCTGGGTTACAACTTTGTTGGCTTCCATGACGAAGATTTCAGCCAGGCACGCTACACAGCGCAGGGTCCATATTTGCGTTTCTCGATCAAAGCGGATCAACGAACGTTGAAGGACATAGCCGGACAGCGGTAACCTTGCCGCGGTGACCGACCTATCCGCATTTTTCGGGGACTCAAGCCCACTTCAA
>PVMS01111447.1_pt1 | contig 12195 bp, 13 predicted proteins | sample 1853461 | NCBI WGS metagenome assembly PVMS01 (sample SAMN08582032, study PRJNA380276) | Marine sediment metagenome, whole genome shotgun sequencing project. | isolation source: ocean sediment barecode stripped | collected 2017
GAGGCTGCCGTAAAAACCACCAAACACGGGCGAGCGCAGCTCGGCCCACAGGGTGGTTTCATCGGATTCATCGGCCAGCAGGACCGCCTGTTCCGGCAAGCGGCCGCTGGAGCGCGGCACTTTTCGCACTTCGTAATCCTTATTGCTCAGCTGCAAACCGCCCAGCAATCGCCAACGTGCGGGCAGGCGGTAGCGCGCTTTGACAAACAGTCTGTTTTTGTTCCAATCGTAGACTTTGTTGTTTTTATCGCTCGGAAAGTCAGCATAAAGTAAGGTGTTGCTGTCGCGGCGCTCGGACCACCAGCCGGCGTCCATGTCATAACGTCGTGTGAATCGCTTACGCCAGCCCAGACGCAAGTGCAGGGTGTTGACCTTGCCATTCAGGGAATCCGTTGAATAGGTCCCGCTGTCGATGCCATAACGTGTAAAGGAGTCGTTCTGCCGGCCTTTTGCATAGCCGAGATAGCCGGTGAAGCGGCCGGCCTGCCCCGTATTGAAACCGCCATTCATGGCCAACTGGCTGTAGTTATTGTTGGGAATGGCAGCTGTGTCCAGCACCAGGTCATTGGAATTTTTCAGGTCCGAGAAGTAGGCGCTGAAGGCGAGCTGAGCCCTGCGGCTTGCCCAGGTCAGCGAAGCATCTAGCTCCTTGTGCCGGAAATCCAGGTCTTGCGGTACGATCAGACCACCGTTTACGGGTTTGGAGCGTTGTCCATTCCTATCTTCGCTGCGGTAGTCGGTGCGCAGTTCCCAGTTGCTGCCAAACATCTTGTCGAATCCGATGTTCCAGGCTTTGCGTTTTGACTTGGTGCTGATGTCGCGCGGCTGGTCCAGTTCTTGCAGCGCATCGTCGTAAATGGTCAGCGCATCACCGTGCCATACTTTCTGCAGTTGCTGAAAACCGGCGCGCAAGCGGTAATTGCCTTGATTGCCGTACTGGACCCGCGCAAAAAAAGTCTCCAGCCCCAGGTTGTGAACAGCGATATCCCAATAGCGTGCGGGTTCATCCCCGTTACGCAGATACCAGTCAATGCCCAGTGCGATATTGTGATTGTTTTCATCCAGGCCGTTGTATTCGCCAAACTTGCCGTTGGGATTGTCCACGAAGAGGTAGGCGAACTCCGCCATGTTGTCCTGATGTTCGGTTGCGGTTGCCTGCGTAGCGCTCGATAGAGCCAGTCCCAGGCACAAGATGAACAGAATCGGCCTCATTGCCGGAATGACCTTGCGCCGGGCCGATTACCGCCGTGCACTTCGCTGTGGCAGTTGGTGCAAGAAGCGCCGATCACGCGACTCTGGCGCCTGCCTTCGCCGCCGGGCAGATCTTCCAGGTCATATGCTTCGAAGCTATGGCTGTGGTCGGCATGGCACTGCTGGCACAGGAAAGGCGGGCGCACACTGAGCAGGGCCTCGTGGTTGGAGCCGTGCGGGGTGTGGCAGTTCAGGCAGTTGTCCACCACCGGTTCGTGCTCGTTCACGAACGGGCCGCGTTTTTTCCGCGTGGCACAGGAAACAGGTTTCATTCACGGTCGGCATCACCAGCTCGGCCGGTCCGTTGGAGCCGTGCGGATCGTGGCAGCTCGAGCAGATAACCATGCCCTCACGCACCGGGTGACGGTAAGGTTTGTTGACTTCGATTTTTTCTTTCAAATGACAGGTCTCGCAAACCTCGAGTTCATCGAGCGGGTCCAGCACCCTGTCAGTTGTTGCATGCACCCTGTGACAGGAACCGCAGCCAACGTCCTCCCCGGCATGCGTACTGTTTTCCCAGTTCACGTGATCACGCTGGTGACAGCCCAGGCAGACCCCACTTTCCGCTTCCACCGCGAGCATGGAACGTGAGTCGAAGCGCATGCTGGAGATTTCCAACGGAAATTGTGTATGCTCGCTCCCGGGGCCGTGACAGGACTCGCAGGCGTGCTTGGCGGCAGCGCTGCGTGCATCGGAAAAGACGAAATGTGGTCCGCCCAGGATACCTGCGACAAGCGAATTGTCATGACATTCCAGGCAGGATTTTTCGCCGGCTTCGGCAAAAGTCTGGGCGAGACCAGAGCCTGACAGCAGCAGCAGAAGCATGCCCAGCAAGAGCCTGCTCATGGTTCGGCATCCTTACGTTGGGCTTCGCGCATTTCAACCACCCAGTCGGGCAGGCCGTGAGCCACCCCGCCGTGGCAGCGCATACAGCCCAGATCATTGGTGTTACCGGCCAGGTGAAATATCAGTGCTTTTTCTTCCAGGCCGGGCATCTCTTTTTCGTGGCAGTCCAGGCAAGCCTGGTTGCTTTCATTGACCGGCGCGCCGGGTTTGAAGTTGAACAGCGGCATCACCCACGGGCCGCCGAGCTGTCGCGCTGCATGCGCGGCTGAAGCACCGTGGCAGGCTTCACAGCGATGCTCCTGCTCCAGTTCCGGCCTTGAGTCGTCAAAGACCAACTGGTGTACGGCGCCATTGTCATCCATCAGGTTGTGACAGACCATACATTGCTGCGCCGTGGTCGCTTCACCGGCGTTTGCCACCATGTTGATGGCCAGGCTTAGTGGCAGCAACAATGTCAGGCCTGCTTTCATCGCGGATAAAACTCCCCCATGGCCCGCAGCACGTCGCTGCGGCGCAACAGACCCACCAGGTATCCATCATCGGTGACCACCGGGTAACCATGAAACTTGTTTTCCACGAATTTCTGCGCGGCATCAAAGATGCTGTCATCAGCGCCCACGGTTTCCGGATTGGCAGTCATGCGGTCTGACACGATGCCGCCGGGCATGCCGTGGTAATAAGAATGCAGAGCCACCGCGATGCAGTCCTGCTCGGTGATGATGCCAATTGGCCAGCCGTTGATGTCCAACACCGGCGCGCTGCCCACACCGCGTTTGATCAGCGCATGCGCGGCGCTGAGGATATCCATCCCGGGTTCAAAGGTCAGCGGCGATTCCACCATGTAATCACGCACCAGCATTGATCGTTTCATGTCGGCATCGCTCCTTGTTTCTGCCGCTTTTTGTGCGGGCAGTCAGCACAGCTCGGAACGCCCGGAGGTTTGTTGCCGCAGCCACCCGGCAGGGCCTTGCCGCTGAGTTTCACCACAATAGCCATCAGTGCGCAAAAAGCGACAAAAAACACAAGAGTTACCGCAAATAGGGCCATATCAGGTGCCGAAGTCATCGAACAGGATATTTTCCGGCTCAACGCCCAGGTCATAAAGCATCTTGTTGACCGCCGATACCATCATCGGCGGGCCACACATGTAATACTCACATTCCTCCGGTATCGGGTGGTTTTTCAGGTAGTGCTCAAACAGCTCCTGGTGGATAAATCCGACCATGCCGTCCCAGTTATCCTCGGGCATCGGGTCGGATAATGCCAGATGCCACTCGAAGTTCTCAAACTCGGCCGCCAGCAGGTCCAGTTCTTCCACATAAAAGGCCTCACGCAGGCTGCGCGCACCATACCAGAACGACATTTTTCTGTGGCCACCCAGGCGCTTGAGCTGATCCAGGACATGCGAGCGCATCGGCGCCATGCCGGCGCCGCCGCCGATAAACACCATCTCATTAGAGGTGTCGCGCGCAAAAAATTCGCCATAGGGGCCGGAAACGGTCACCGTGTCACCGGGTTTCAGCCCGAAAATGAAGGATGACATCACGCCGGTGGGCACCTTGCCCATCATGTCCGGCGGCGGCGTGGCCACGCGAACATTCAACATGATGATGTCGTTTTCCTCCGGATAGCTGGCCATGGAATAGGCGCGCATCGTGGGCTCTTTGACTTTAGATTCCAATTCCAGCAGGCCGTAGGCCTCCCACTCTTCACGAAATTGCGGTGGAATGTCGAATTCGCTGTATTTCAGCTCATGCGCAGGGCACTCGATCTGGATGTAACCACCGGCGCGGAAGTCCAGAGTCTCGCCTTCTGGCAGCTTCAGCACCAGTTCTTTGATGTAAGTGGATACATTGTCGTTGGAGCGTACCCGGCACTGCCACTTCTGCACGCCAAAAACCTCTTCGGGCACCTGGATTTGCATGTCTTCGCTGACTGTTACCTGGCAGGCCAGGCGCTGGTATTCGGCTGCCTCGCGCTTGCTGATGGCCGAGCTCTCGGTGGGTAGCAGCGAGCCGCCGCCTTCCAGCACCTTGACTTTGCACTGCCCGCAGGTGCCGCCGCCGCCGCAGGCTGAGGGCACAAAAATGCCCGCGTCCGCCAGGGTGCCCAGCAACTTGCTGCCGGCTGGCACAATCAGGTCTTTTCCCCCGTTGATACCGATGGTCACATCGCCGGTATTGACCAGCCGGACACGCGCCCACAGGATGGCCGCGGCCAGCAGCATCAGGATGCTGGTGAACAATACAACGCTGAGCAGGATTTCCGTCATCATCAATGCCTAAAAACTGATGCCTGCTATGCCCATGAAGGCCAGCGAAAGCAGTCCGCAAGTGATAAAGGTGATGCCCAGGCCCTGCAGACCGTCGGGTATGTCGCAATAACGCATTTTTTCACGCAGCCCGGCCAGGGCCACGATGGTCAGCGCCCATCCAAATCCCGCGCCCAGCCCATAAGCCACGCTCTCGGTCAGGTTGTAATCGGCCTGCACCATAAACAGCGAACCGCCGAGAATGGCGCAGTTTACCGTCAGCAAAGGCAGGTAAATGCCGAGCGTGTTGTAAAGAGCCGGGAAAAAGCGGTTAAGCACCATTTCCAGCACCTGAATCATCGCCGCGATCACGGCGATCTGGCTGAGCAGGGCGAGGAATGAAAAATCCATGCCAGGCAGGCCAATCCAGGCCAGAGCGTTTTCGCGCAGCAGCGCGTTGTAGATGATGTTGTTCAGAGGCACGCTGATGCCTAACACCACCACCACCGCCACGCCCAGGCCAATGGTGGTTTTGACCTGCTTGGACACCGCAAGGAAGGTGCACATGCCCAGAAAATAGGCCAGGGCCAGGTTCTCCAGGAACACCGCACGAAAAAACAGACTGAAAAAGTCGGCCATCAGCTAACCTCTTCCCGGGGCAGGGGTAAGGGCTTGAATTCGTCTTCCTCCGTCTGCTCGGGTTTCCAGCTGCGAATTACCCACACCAGGAAACCGATTATGAAAAAGGCGCTGGGCGGCAACAGCATCATCTCGTTCGGTTGGTACCAGCCCCCATCACGGGTGAGTACAAATATCGTGTTGTCCATCAATGAGCCAGTGCCGAACAACTCGCGGATGACCGCCACAATGATCAGCACGATGGCGTAGCCCAGGCCGTTGCCGATAGCGTCGGCGATGCTGGTTTTAACGCCACTTTTCATCGCGCAGGCTTCGGCGCGGCCCAAAACGATGCAATTGGTGACAATCAGGCTGATGTATACCGAGAGTGTCCTTGCTGCCTCGGGCATGAAGGCACGCAACAACTGGTCGATGATGGTCACCGCCGAGGCAATAATGGTGATCTGCACGATGATGCGCACGCTGCCTGGCAGTTGACGGCGGATCAGGCTGATGGAGACGTTGGAAATCAGCAGCACGGCGGTCAGCGCCACACCCATGATCAACGAGGAAGTCAGTGAATTGGTGATCGCCAGCGCCGAGCAAATGCCCAGCACGTGAATGGTGACCGGATTTTCTTTCAGCAGCGGGGTGACCAGGGATTCAGACAGTGCCAATTTATTCATCCTCCGTCAGGTCTTTGTCCGTCCGCGTCCGGACTTGCTGCGTGGGCGATGTGTCACCCAGCACCTTGAGGGTGGGGCCAAAACCATGCGGGCCCAGCCAGTAATGCACCAGATTGCTTACCGCGTCGGCCGTCACGGTGGCACCTGCCAGCGCATCCACGCTATACGCGGCGGCCGAGGATGCCGGGTCGATTCGCCCCGGCCCGATGCCAAATGCCGGCTCGCCCTGAGCGTTGAATGCGCGCCGGCCCTGCCATTGTTCCAGCCAGTCCGGACGGGTTATCTGGTCACCCAGGCCGGGGGTTTCGCCCTGCTCGTAAAAAACTGCACCGGCGATGGTGTCCAGGTCGGACTCCAGTGCAAGTAAACCGTAAATCATCGACCACATGCCGTTGCCGCGAATCGGCAGGATGATGCGGTCAAATTCGCCTTCGTTCCACACCAGGTAGACCGTGGCGTAGCGGCTACGGCGGCCCAGGCTGGCCAGGTCCATGTCGGGCGGTATTGGCGTGCTGGTATCGGGGCTTGCGGCGGCGCGGCGCTGGTCGAAAGTGTCCGGGTCCATCTCGTCAATGAACGTAGCCGAGTCGATATCCAGTACACGTGAATCCAGCTGCAGGAACAGGTCCAGCATTTCCTCATTGTCCAGCGCTCGGTCCGGTAACAAACCACTGAGTGACAGGATGTTCTGGCTGCGCTCCAGCAGGGCATTGGCCAGCTGCAAGGGCCGCAACAAGACAACCGAGGCGGACACCAGCAGTGAGCAAACCACGGCCGTCACCAGCACCACGACAAATGCCCTTTTCTGAGAATCTGCACTCATGCCTGAACCCTTTGCCGGCGCCTTTTGATGTTCCTCTCGGTCACCACGAAGTCAATCATCGGTGAGAACAGGCAAGCCAGCAGGATGGCAAACAGGGCGCCCTCGTAGTAGGACGGGTTGGCAATACGGATCAGGATGGTCAGCGAACCCACGATCAGGCCAAAACCCCAGCGCCCCGCGTCGGTCATCGGCGAGGTTACCGGGTCGGTGGCGATAAACACGGCGCCAAAAGCATACCCACCCAGCACCAGCTGCCAGTACCAGGGGATGGAAAACAGCGGGTTCAACGGAGTCAGCAGATTGAACAGCAGTGTGGTGGCCACCAGGCCAATGGCAGAACCAAAAAGGATACGCCAGGAAGCCACACCGGACCAGACCAGGATGAGCGCACCGATCAGCGCGCCCAGCGGTGAAACCGTGCCAATGGTGCCGGGTTTGTCGCCAACAAACAGTTGCATCCAGTCATATCCGACCGCCGTTACCACGGGCAGGCCGCCTTCGTCGGTGACCAACTCCAATACGGTCGGATTGTCAAAACCGGCCACTGGCACCCAGGCGCCTTCACCCAACAGCAGTGTAGGATAGGAAAACACCAGGAAAACGATGGCCAGCAGTGCGGGATTGACCAGGTATCGCCCGGAACCGCCGTATATCAGCTTGCCTACTACGATGCCAAAACTCATCGCCAGCACCACCTGGTACATAGAGGCAGGCGGAGGCATCATTAGCGCGACAAACCAGGCGGTATACAGCAGGCCCTCATCGCTGCTCCGCCCCCGCATTTTCGCAAACAACCCTTCCCAGAAGGCGCCGGTGAGCAAGGTGATGATAAATACAGGCAGAAAATACAGCAGGCCGTGCATGAAGCAATCAACCAGTCGGCCCGGGTCGAATCCCAGGCCCAGTTGCAATAATAGACCGGCGCGCCAGCCTTCTGCTGACTCGATACCCATCGCTGCCAGGGCAAGATTAACCTGCCGGCCCAGGGCCCAGGTTCCGATCAGCCAGGCTGGAATGCTGGCAAAAACAAAAGTGTTCCACACCCGCTGAACGCTGCTGGCGTCCCGGATATGCGGGCCCAGCCGGGTGACCGCGCCGCTGGACCACCAGAAACGGGTCCATTGCTGCTGAATGTTATCAAGCAGGCTACTCATTAGCCGTGTTTCTCGATATGTTCAAGATTGGCGCGCAGCGCTCCGCCGTAGTCGGTCTTGGCCGGGCAGGCAAAAGTGCATAGTGCCAGGTCTTCCTCGCTCAGTTCCAGGCAACCCAGGGCTTGTGCGCGATCGGTGTCCATCACCAGGAGGGCGCGGAACAGCGGGGATGGCAGAATATCCATTGGCAACAGGCCGTCAAATATCCGCATCGGAAGCATCCCGGAAAAGCGGCCGTTTCGCGCTGTGCTGTAATCAAATGTTTTGTGCTGTCCACTGGACTTCAGCAAATTATTGGAAGTGCTGTAGTCACGTGAGAACAATTGCGACCAGCCCAGGAATCGGCGTTGACCCCCTTCGTCGATCACCGTAACCTGATGGTGAAATCGGCCCAGGAAGGCATTGTGGCCTCCTGCGTTGCGTCCGTTCAGTACTGAGCCAGATATCATCCGGCGGGGGCCCAGGCCATTCAACTCGCCTGCCATCAGATCATTCAAAGAAGCGCCCAGGCGGGTGCTGACCATGCGCGGCCGCTTAAGCTGGTGTCCGCCCAAGGCCACGACGCAGTCCACCGGGAGTTTTCCGCTGTGCAGGAATTCACCGATGGCAATCACGTCCTGGTAGCCAATGTGCCACACCGTGCGTTCCGAACTGACCGGATCCAGGCGGTGGATGTGTGTGCCAGGCAGTCCGGCCGGATGCGGGCCGGAAAATCCTACCTGCTGCACGCGCTCCACCTCGGGCACCGCAAATCCGGCCTCTTGCGCAGTGCATAAAAACACCGGCCCATTGGTGAGTTGAGGCAAGGCCTGCATGCCGCGATGAAAAGCAACAGCCCTTTGTGAAATCAGGATGGCCGGGTCAACAGCCAAAGGATTGGTGTCGATGGCCGTGACAAAAATAGAGCGGGGTCGGCTATCCGCGCGCGGCACGTGTGAATAAGGCCGAGTGCGAAATGCAGTCCACAGCCCGCTGGACTGCAGGGAAGCGGCCAGGGAATCGGGATCATCAACATTCACATCGAAGGATTCCGAATCTTCGGAATCAGCCAGCTTGATGACCACGGTTTCCAGAACACGCCGCGCACCACGGTGGATGGCGGTTATCCGCCCGCTTCCGGGAGCGGTAAATTTCACCGCCGGGTCGCGGCGGTCTGTAAAAAGCGCCTGGCCGATTCTGACTTCATCACCTTCCGCCACCAGCAGGCGTGGTTTCAGGCCAATGTAGTCCAGACCATTCAGCGCCACCTGGCGCACTGTGTTGCCGGGTTCGATGTCCTGGCCGATTAACTGCGCCGGCGCACCGGAGATGGGAATGTCGAGACCTTGCCTTATCCGGATGTGATCTGCCATTGCGGCCGATCAGTCCTGCATCACCGCGTGCACGTCGTGACAGGTGGAGCACGATAATAAGGATAAATCGATGCTCTTGCCTGCAAAGGGGTTGTGCCCGGTTTTCATGTCTTCGTGGCAGCTGTAGCAGTTTTCCGCCTGTGCGCCCATGTCATCGATGATGGGGTCAGTGACCACGTGACCGGCGTGGCAACTTGCGCAGACAATCTCCGTTGTATCGTGCGGGCTGCCGGTGAAAGTGATCTTGTGCGCTTCACCGCGAGCCTCTTGATGACACTCCAGGCAACTGTTGAGCTGAACATCGCGTGGTGCGCTGTGCTCGCCGGCGCCAAAATTGATCATGTTGGGAAAACCACGCCCACCGTGTGCTCGTGACACGTGAAAACTGCCGGGGCCGTGGCAGCTTTCACAGCCTTTTTCACCCATGGGTGTTGCCAGTGTTTCGTGTACGCCGTGCGGACCGTCCTGCATGGCCTGCATCTTTTCACCAGAGTGGCAGGTCAGACAGGCGCTGGTGCCGTCGGCTGTGTAAAGCGGCATGCGATCGGCACCCTGCGCCTGTACCCCGGAGGGCAGAAACAGGGTAACAGTGAGCGCGAAGAGCAAGGTCTGGATATATGTTTTCATCTTCCAAATTTATTGTTATGCTGCGAGCAGTGGTGTCTTACTCAGTATTGTCGGGAAATTTTTTGATGTCAATCACGGGCGTGAGCTGATACGGGGTCAGCGCTCTGCCAGGGCCATCGTCCCTCCACCTCCAGGTGAATCGTGAAAACCAGCACGGTCCGAATCAACACAACCAATCCCAGGCTGGCCACGGCGTCAATGGAGTTCGCCACCACCACGGTGCGAATGATGTCGCCGGCCACAAGGAATTCCAGGCCCAGCAGCATGCTGCGTGCCAGCTGGCGGCGAAAGGACAGGTAACGGGCTTCGCCGCTGAGCTGTTCGCGGTTGCGCAGAACGTAGACTGTCGACCAGATGGAGCCGGCGATGATTATCAGCACGCCGACGGTTTCCACCGCATAACCGGTGATGCTGATGATTTGTGCGAAATTGATACCCATACAGTGATCCGCTGTTGCAGCGCGATTACGCGCGAGTTGTTGGTTCGGCCAGGTTTTTTGATTCTATCAAAATTTTAAAATCTCACTTTGAACCAGTGACCCTGATTAATTGTATGCCCCAATGGATTTCTTCATTGCTGCTGTCCTTTTGCCTGCGTGGTCGTACCCGCATTGGTATCCCAACCACCACCGAGAGCTGAATACAGAGCAATGAGGTTCTGAATCACCTGACCCTCGCTCAGGGCGAGTTCGTCCTCCTGTCGGAAGAGGAACCGTTGCATGTCCAGTAGGTTCTGGAAATCGGTCAAGCCCGATGTGTACTGTACTTCAACCAGATTTGCTGCCGTCCTTGACGCTACTGCTGCCTGCCGAAGACTTTGTGCGCTGTACTGTTCGAGTGCGTAGGCTAGCAACGCATTCTCCACTTCCTCGTAAGCGATAAGCAAGGAAAGTTGGTAGCGGGCCAGCTGTTGCTCTGCACGCGCTTCTTCCACATCGATAAAACTGCGAATACGGCCGCCATCGAAGATCCGCCAACGCACGGGTAGCGAGATTCCCCAGGTCTTGCTCGATGAATCAAACAGATCACCGATGTCAGTGGCCTGAAAGCCGAAAAAGCCGGAAAGCGAGAATTGAGGGTATAGTTCGGCTGTTGCAACGCCAATGCGGGCAGTTTGGGATGCCAGAAGCCTCTCGGCTCGACGCACGTCGGGGCGCTGGCGGAGCAAATCGGCTGGAATCCCTGTCGTCACGTTTTGCTGTGGAGCCGGAATTGGTCCCGCTTTCGACAATTCCGAATGCAGGCTGCCAGGCGTCTCGCCCAGCAACACGGCCAGGCGATTGAGTGCCGAATTCTCTGCGATCCGGAGTCGTGGAATGGCCGCTTCGGAGGTGAAGAGGTTCGACTGTGCCTGTACCACGTCGAGGGAAGATGTGGCGCCCCTGTTGAACATATCCTGGGTCAACCGAAGCGAGGCCTGCTGTGATTTGACGTTCTTTTCTGCATAGTGGAGACGCGCCTGTGTCGTACGGAGATCGATATAACTTCGGGCCACCTCGGCGAATAAAGAGACCAGCACATCCCGATAGTCTTCAATAGCGGCCTCGTAAGCAGCGTCTGCCGATTCGACAGAGCGACGAACCCGGCCAAAAACATCGACTTCCCAACTTGCACCGACACCAAGATCGAACAGGTTGGTCGTTTGCAGACCATCCGGCGCAATCTAGCCAAGCTGACTGTTGTCACTGCCTTTGAAGCGCTCCGCGGAACCGCCAGCGGCGACATGTGGAAATTTGTTTCCTCTGGTCACGCCGAGGATTCCCCGTGCCTCCTGAACGCGTGCCACGGCTTCCTGCCGCGTCAAGTTCGATTCCTCTGCGCGTTGCACAAGAGAATCGAGTGTTGGATCACCCAGCGCTTTCCACCAGGTTTGTAGCGTCGCATCTCCCTCGGAGAGCCCTTTCACGGCAGCATTGTGCCAGGCGTCCGGAACCGGGACTTCCGGCGGTTCGTAGTCAGGTCCAACCGCACATCCCGTCAGCGCGAGTACAGTCACAAGAAGGGCTGAACCTCTTTTTTGCCAACGGGTCAAGGTGCGGCCTCCAGGCCGGGATCCGGCTCTGTCGGCAGGCGATATACGATGGTGTAAAAAACCGGTAAAACGATCATGGTCAGTAAAGTTGCAAATGACAAGCCGACGATGATCGTGATTGCCATGGACACAAAAAAAGCATCGAACAGCAGTGGCACCATTCCGAGAGCGGTAGTGGTTGCCGCCAGGGCGACGGGCCTGAGCCGGCTTGCGCCGGAGTTCAAAATAGCGTTTAGCGGCTGCTCGCCATGGCTTAGCTGCACATTAATCTCATCAATCAGCACGATCGCATTCTTGATGAGCATGCCCATCAGACTCAGGAAACCAAGCAGAGCCATAAATCCGAAAGGTTGGCCCGTCCCGAGCAAACCCCAGGTTACCCCGATCAGAGCAAGAGGGACACACATCCAAATTATCAGCGGCTGACGAATCGAATTGAATAGCGCGACCGTTATCAAAATCATAATGGTAATGAAGATCGGAAGCGGCTGATAATTTGGATGTGTGTCCCTCTTGCTCTGATCGGGGTAACCTGGGGTTTGCTCGGGACGGGCC